>WNEY01003580.1_pt1 | contig 21510 bp, 16 predicted proteins | sample 5400531 | NCBI WGS metagenome assembly WNEY01 (sample SAMN13153338, study PRJNA577476) | soil metagenome | isolation source: 200 cm saprolite under Douglas fir tree site 1 | place: USA:California | collected 2015-04-18
CAGATCATCCTCCAGGCACGGGCCGCCGTGTGCGATCCCAGCGTGCTGGCGGGTCTGCGCTCAATTTCGGTCGATGCCGACGTGCATCCGCCGCAGTGGATGCTCGATCGGACCGGAACCACGCAACAGGCGCAATCCCGCAGTCTCCACCTCGACTTCTTGCTTCCTGATCGGTTCAAAGCGGTTCTGACCGCGAGAATGAATTCCAGCCGTTCGATCTGGATCACCGCTTGGAATGGCGGCGAGCCATGGTCGGACATGATCACACCGGACGCGAGAGCAACCATAAACAAAGTGTTCGAACCCGGCGCGGAAGCGTACGACAAGGACCTAAACTTTCGTCGGCACGTGTACGCGGAATTCGTGCGTGATTTGATGATGTGGCTGCTGATCGCGCCGGATCTATCATCGTTTCACTACACGTACGCGGGTGTGCACCGCACCCCGACTGGCACGACCGAGATGGTGGACGTGACCGGGCCGAACGACACAGGGATGCGTCTGTTTATTGATCAGGGGTCTCATCAGTTGCTGATGATTCAATACACGGGTTTGGCTCACTACCCCGCCGTCATGCTGCCGGCACCCGTCTCAGGCCTGCCGCCGCGCAGCCGTTCTGGCTCCGGCGGCGGTATTCCCAAAATCGGGCTGGACTCCACCGCCAGAACTCTAAGCTTCACAACTGAGCTGCAGGAACTGAACGTCGAAGAGGTCTATGGAGGGCCGATGGGCCGCAACTCCAGTTCCGCGGTGATGGGAAGCCGGGATAAAATACATTCCTCGACAGACAATCACGGAGACTTCCGATGCTCACCGACGCCGCAAAGAGCGCACTACGAGAAATATTGGCGTGTCGCCCGGCCGATGTATGTTCTGGTGACTGTGCACTGGCGGCAATTGGCAAGCAAGATCGCGAGGGTTTTGCTCCCAATTGGGCACCACGGACTTCGCGCCCCGGCGCAATTCGGTTCGCAGCGGTTGAGTATGAGGAATGTGCTGGAAACCGATTTCCTGAAGGCCGGTGAAGCTCTTGAGGCCATCGGTGTAGATTGTGGAGCCGGGAGCGATGTTCTGAGTGATGAAGCGGTTGATCGTCGTACTGAACTCCGGAATGACTGCCATGCGGATGCGCCCCGAGCTTTTTCCCCGCTTCTCTACGGCTACCAGAACGAGGGTGGCTCGGCGCCCCTTGAGCTGATGGCTCCCTCGGATACCGGCCTGGGTACCTCCAACCCAGTATCGTCAGTCTCTACCTCACCACGAAGCGGTTCGCGAGCGACATTCACCATCGCTCGCCGGAGCTTGTGAAGCATCATCCAAGCGGTTTCGTAACGCCGAAGCCCAAGCTGGCGCTGAAGAAGGAGTGCCGACACGCCCTCTTGTCGGTCGTCATCAGGTAGGCGGCCCGGAACCAAAGGGTCAGCCCTATATGGCACGCGCACGCTGCAGAGGGTATGAGCCAAGGGACCTAATTGCCGTACTTGAGCAGATAAAGGATTTTTTCAAAGTCCTCTTTCTCCATCCCGAGGGCCCGGCGAAGCTCCTGAGAGTTCTTGAAAGAGCCTGCTCTGCTGCGCGCTTCGAGAATGCGGGTGACAATCTCCGGTTTCAGATTCGGCAGCTTTTCGAGGTCCTCGCGACTGGCGGTGTTGACGTTCACGAGCTTGGGAATGGCGGGACCGAAAGCCTTGGAGAGATAGGTTGTGATCGGCTCGATTTCTTCAGGAAAAAGGGGGGCCCCGCGCTGGATCATGTCGTTGACGCTTTTGGTCCAGTCCGCGCGGCTCATGCGCGCGTGGACGACGACCCTTAGGTTGTGACAGCTGATGCAGGAACTCAGAACCAACTCCCGACCATCGCCCGGAGGCAGCAGTTCCAACCAGCCTTCCTCCTTCGGCTTCTGGTCCTGCGCCGGGACTGCCTGCAGGACCAAAAGAAGCGACACGAGCAAAAGTGCTATGATTCGCACCCCCTCCGGGTGTGCACAGGCTGAAGCGTGTGCGCCCCTTGCTAGACCTTGCGGCTCCGCATGGCGGCCACCGACAATTTGGGATACCAGGCTAGTTCGGCTCCCTGGCCGGTCCTGCCGACCAGGGCGTCAATCAGGTAAGGCTGCCCCTCCTGTGCCGCGCGGGCCGCGCGCTTCATGGCCGGCTTGATCTGGTCCGGTGTAGCCACTTGTTCTCCAGGGACCCCGAAGGCGCTGGCCAGTTTTACGAAGTCCACGTCCGGATCGCCGAGGTAGCTCAGCATGTCCTTGCCGGTTTGGGCCTGCCGGCCACCTTCGGCGAAGGCCCGCCCGCGTGTCTCGTTGTAGCTGCGGTTGTTGTAGATGACGGTGATCACCGGGATCTGGTAGCGGGACATGGTCCACAGGGCCATGGGCTGGCCGCCGAAGAGGAAGCCGCCGTCGCCCTGCAGGGAGATTACCTGCTTGTCCGGCTGGGCGATCTTGACGCCCACTGCCGCTCCCACGCCCCATCCCAGCGCGCTGCCTGAGGTGCGGCCGACCAAGGTCTTCTCCCCTTCGGCAAAAGTGAAGCACTTCAGCGCCTTGGGGCCTTCCGTGCCGAACTCCGCGATGATGTAAGCATCGCGCTCTAGGGCCTCGTTGATATCACAGGAGAGACGCTCCCAAGTCAGCGGAACTTTGTCCCACTCCGCCTTCATGGCCTGCAGCCGGGCCTGACGCAGGCGGGCGACAAACTGCCGAGTCTGCGCCAGCCGGTCGCCGCGGATTTGCTCCAAGCGTTCCGCGGTGACTATAGACTTGATCGCTGCGACCAGATCCTCCGCCACCTTCTTCACATCGGCGGCGACTCCCAAGTACAGTGGATAATCGTTTCCAATATCGGACGCTTCGATGCGAACATCGATGATCTTAACGGAACGCGGAATCTGAGGCTGCCCTGCGCCCGGGTCGGGCAGCTTGCCCCCCATGTTCAAGATCAGGTCCACGTCGCGCGGGTAGCGCATACTGCGAGAGTAGCCCCCCAGGAAGAGCGGATGATTGGTGGGGAAGTTGCACGAGATGCGGAAACCTTCCCTTTCTTCCCCGCTGGTCACGGGGATGGCCAGTAGTTCGGCGAGTTCCACGATTTGAGGGAGGGCCTTTGAGCTCCACACGTCGGCCCCCGCGCGGAGGAGAGGGCTCTTGGCTTCGATGAGAGCGCGGGCCATCTTGTTAATGGCGGCCGAATCGGCACGCACCGACATGGGGATGCTGAACGTTCCGGGAAGGAAGATTTCCGCCTCCACATCGCGGGTAACGAGGAGGTCCCGGGGGAACATCAGAAAGGTCGGGCCTCCCGGCGGTGTGGAGGCCAACTTGAAGGCCTTCATGGTCCATTCGGGAATGCGGGTGGCGGCGTCGACATTCCAGCGCCATTTGGTGAACTGCTTAACCGGCTCCAGGGTGTCGTCCAGATCTTCGTGGCTGTCCCGCCCGGATGCCAGCGATTCGATGCGGTCGCTGGCGATCACCAACGTAGACCGGTCTTTCATGGCGTTGTACATGTTGGAGGAGGCATTGGGGACTCCCACCCGGCTGAACATGGAAAACGCGGTCTTCCCTGAGGCCTTGGAATATCCGTCCGCCATCGCCACGCAGAGGCTTTCGTGCACGGCCAGAATGATCTTCATGTTCGGGCGGTCCACCACGGCGTCGCAAAGTGGGCTGACACCTGTGCCGTTGCCCAGAAACAAGTACTCAACTCCCGCTTCCTGCAACTGCTCGGCCAGAAGCTCACCTCCCGTGCCGCGAAAGGTGCGCGTGTAGGACTTGGCCTCCTCCTTGGTCTGATCCTGCTCGAAGGCGGGGGCCAGCGAGGCGAGCACCGATTTGGCAGCCACCAAGCTAAAGCCGGATTGGACCATGCATTTTACGAATCCCCGGCGGCTGAGGCCGTTCTGAAGATAGCTGCGGACCAGGTCCCTCACGTTGTCCTCCTCTCCAAGCGCACGGGCTTGCCGGAAGGCCCGCGCGGCCGGGTGCGGACTAATGTCGTTTCATCACCAGACGAACTTCATCCGGAACTGGACCTGCCGCGAGGTGGTGACGGTTGGCGACTTAGGCTGCCCGGCGTTAGGAACCAGTTTTGGGGTAGAGTTACTATTGATGCGGTCGGCGCCACTCGTGCCGGTCACGACTGCGAGCACGGCTACTGTCTCCAGGTTGCGTGCCGACACCCCCGCTTTGGGGATCACAGCGCCATCTTGGTCCTGGACCGTGCACAGAATCGTGCCGAAGACGATCTGCGCGCTCGCCTCAGGCACACTCAGCAGGATCCATGGAAGGGCCAGGAACATGCCCGCATGCGCTTGCAATGCGTTTCTTCTCGTAACTCACGTCCAGGAGGCGATTGTCTCTCAGGCTCGGGGTCTGATTGCCCACAGGCCTATTCAGTGAGATTTGGATCTGTGCTGCTTTTTGCCCGCCTGTTTGGCCAGGCGCGCCTGTACATCAACGATATGGTCGAGCATGGCTTTGAAAGCTGCGTCGGAATCTCGCCTGCGGACCGCATCCAAGACTCTGCGATGACGGCTAAGGACATGGCGAAGCGTGTCCCTGGAGGGATGGATTTCGCTGATCGCCTTCGACGCTACTCCAAGCATCGATTCAGCCAGCACCTCGAGGATGGGGTTCCGCGCAGCACGAGCGATGAGCAGGTGAAATTTCAGATCGTAGAAGCGCGGCAACTCTTTGTCCCTCACTGCCGCGCTCATCTTGCGGATTTCCTCTTCGAGGTCGCGAAGATCTTCTGGCCTGGCTCTTTCTGCTGCAAGCCGAGCCGCCTGTGGCTCGAAGATCAAACGGACCTCAGCAATCTGATGAATGGACACCTTACGGAGCTGGAGCAATGTCTGGAAGGATTTGGCTGCAGGCCGATGGTCCACATTGGCAATGAAGATGCCGCCCACGACTCCCTTCTTGACGTGAATGAGCCCCTCGGGTTCCAGCGTGCGCAGGGCTTCGCGCACGGAACCGCGGCTCGTTTCGAACCGCTCCGCCAGCTCTCGCTCCGTGGGAAGCTTGTCGCCGGCGCGCAGCTTGCCTGCAAACATTGCTTCCTTGATCTGGCGCACAATTTCATCCGAAAGTCTTCGTGTTTTGATGGAGTCAAACATAATTTCGCTCGCGTTAAACTTTGACCGACCGGAGCCGCCGGTCCGGGAATAAGAGTTTACCGGAGTTTTCGGACTTCAGCGCGCTGGCCAGCTCTCTACATCACTCCTGCGGATTCGAATTTCCCGATTTCCGATGGGCTCAGCCCCAGTTCCTCCGCGTAAACTTCTTCGTTGTGCTGACCGACGAGGGGAGCCGGCCGTCTAATGGCCAGGCGCTCGCCACTGATCAACGCGAATCCTCCAGGATATTTCAGGGTTGAGCCGGACAGGGGGTCCTCCACTTCCTGCCAAAACTGCCTGGCCAAGAGTTGCGGGTCCTTAGAAATATCTTCGACGGCGAAGACGGGGTACCCGAGAATCTCTCGCTTGACGGCTCCTTCATAGAACTCCTGCTTGGTCAGGGTGGAGAAAAAACGACCGATGGGAGCTTCCAGGGTGTCGACGTCGTTCTGCCTAATGGTGGTAACGTCAAATTTGCTCCAGTCGATCTCTTTGAGCCGTTCAGTGGCCGCTCCTTCCTCGTCCATCCAAGCTACCAATTGCTGATTTGCGTGACGCCCCGCGGCGCCGCCATAAAGGATGAAATTGATCCATCCATCTCGGCATGGCCAGAAGACCCTCATTCTCGCGCCGGTGACGCTGCGGCCAGTTACATGAATTCCCGCGCGTTCCGGGTTGGTGCGATTCAAGTCCCAAAATGTGGGCGCATGGGCGAGCGCAGCCATGACGGCCACCTGAGCGGAGACGTCGACGTGCTGACCTTTGCCCGTCAGGCTGCGGTAGGCGAGCGCTGTCAAAGCACCCATAGCCGCTTCGGCTCCTACCCACATGGGCGCCTGTGGCTGGGTGACGCGCATCGGTTCGCCGTCTTTTTCGCCAGCCAGAGACATCGCGCCGCTGAGAGCCATGATTTCCAGATCTGCTCCCTGAAAATCCCGGTAGGGGCCTTGCTGCCCGTAAGGCGTGATGGAAACCAAAATCAAGCCAGGGATTTGCTCTTTCAGGTCCTCATATCCGAGCCCCCAGTTGTCCAACGTGCCCGGTGGAAAAGTCTCTAGGACGAAATCCGCCTTTCTCGCCAATCGGAGAAACAAGCTTCGGCCACTAGGGTTCTGAAGGTCGAGCGTGATTCCGCGCTTGTTGGCGTTGAAGGCCAGCCAGTAAAGGCTGTGGGGCGTGTGATTCGGGGCTTTGAGAAGCGGCGGCGATTGCCGCGAGGGGTCACCCTCGGGGGGCTCAACCTTGATGACATCAGCCCCAAGGTCTCCGAGGATTCTGCCGCAGGAGAAACCGAGAGGGCCAGTCAAATCAAGGACGCGATAAGGTTCGAGGAGCAACATAGGCGATGAGTGTTCGGAAGTATTCCCTTCTGTCCATGCGAGTCGCGGCGCGAGAGACCCCGCGGGTTGCAGGAATCCCTCCGCGACAAATTCGGAGGCCAGTGATGCCGCCCCGAACGGAGCAAGGCAAGCCTATCGACCGGTTCGGGCCAACACTTCTACCCAACCCCGCATCCGTTGTTTCGCGCGCTCGAAATCGGACTTGGGAAAGAATTTCAACGGGTCAACTTTGTCCACCGGATAGACGGGACGATGGAAGTCTTGTTCGTAGCCGAAAGGCACCGTCGCATCAATGCCCATGCCGCCTTCGAAGCGTGTATTCGAAGCTGTCCACTCTCGCTCCCCAGCGGTCATCCGCTCCTGGGGCTGAAACGTTTGTCCGATACCGCCTGGCAGAGGATTAAGGATGTCGGTATGAGGATTCACTCGCGTGGTCAGACACCACATAATGTCGTCCATGCTGTAGATATCGACATCCGGGCTGACCGCGATGGCGAGCCGCATTCCCTGGTTGCAGGCCAGAGTCGCGGCGAGGAAGTTGCGTTGCCAACCTTCTTCGATTCGACTGCGTTTCTTGACCTGAATGATGACCCCGCCCCAATCCGTCATGCAGAAGGGGATGTGCACATCCTGGACGATCCCTGGCTGCAGCCGCTCGCAGAGCTCGTAAATGGCCGCCTCGCGCACGGTAGTATCGATATTGTTACAGTCGGCCATGTGAACGCCCAGGAGATAGATCAGGGGCTTGCTCATGCGCTTGCGCATGGTGATGGCGGTCGCGTGAAAGGTGGGCGCCTTGTAAGCTTTGCCCATGTAACCAGCCCACTCCGGGTGGAAGAAGTACTTGCCTTGCACACCGGCCTTCTCCGCTTCGGCGGTCTCATACCGCTTATCTCTTGGGTGCAGCAGACCCTCCAACACGTATTCCGACTCAGCGATGGCATAGGCATCCACGGTGCGAGCCTTGACGATGCGCATCGGAGAGCCCTGGATGGCGCCCGCAACTCCCACCTCGTCGCAGCCTTTCGGCAGAATCACGTAGTCAAAGCCCCCGCCGGCAACCAGCGTGCAGGCCGGGGGAACCCCAAAGCACATGGTGAGCGGGATCGGCTCCTCATCTCGATAATGCTCGGTGATGATCTGCCACATATGCGAGCCCGGCGAGGCCTGAAAAGTGCCCACATTCCCCCAACGGAAATTCATCCGGTTGTAACCGATGTGGCTGCCGCCGCTGAAGTACTTCCCAATAACGCAGCTAATGGCGCTTCCAATCGTCAACTCGGTTTCCAGCTCGGTATGACGAATGGCCGTGATGTACTTGTTCACGTCCAAATCATCCGTGATGACTTCTTCCTGGCAAGGCGCCTCCGCCTGAGAAATCTCCACCGGCGGCAGCGGATGCGTCATAGCGTGGGCAATCTTTTTCGTCCGGTCTTGCGGACTCTGGAACCCGAACAGCTTGTCCACGACATTCATGTCCGCCAAGAGGTTGGTGATGGCGCGTGCGTGAGGCTTTCCCTTGACATGGTTGAAGAGCACGACGGGACCGCCGTCCAGGTGCTTTTGAATTCCGGTGATCTCCAAATCGGGATTTACTTCTACATCCGTCTTCAAGACATCCCCTTGCGAGTCGAGCCACTCTAACGCGGCCCTCAGGGAGGTGATGTCTTTTTCCACTCCCTTCTTGCTCTCTTCCAGGATCAATTTAGACATCCTTCGTGCTCCTTTTGATTTATTCAACGTAAGTATTGCTGCGCGCCATTCTTCAGACTGCGAATGGGTGCGCTGACCCTTGCGAGTGCCGGTCGATCAAAAAGTAGAGAATGACCAGGGCGGCGTTTGCAGCGCTGAGGAAGCCGAACGCGGCCAGATAACGGCCGCCAAACGTGCCGATCAGGTAGCCGATCATGGTCGGGGCGAGTCCCCCGAGCAAGTTTCCCACTCCTACGAAGATTCCGGTTGCGCGTCCGATTTGTTCGGGCGCTGCCAGCCCTTGCATGAGGGAGGCATTCATGGCTCCGTAGATCATGGGAGCGGCCAGGGCGGTCACCAGCAAGAGCACCGACGCGACCGTACTTGAAACGATGACGGAGGCGAGAACCATAGCGGCCACCACGGCGCTGGTTCCGGCGCCCACCAACGCGGGCCGCATGGTACGGTCGGCCAAGTAGCCCATGCCCAACCCCACGCCGATCGGGACGGCATAGCTCAGTGCCACCCAGCCCTTTAAGGCCTCGAAAGGAACCCCGCGCGCCTGCGTCAGATAGGTCGGAATCCAGGTCGCCAAGCCGAAAAGAGTGGCGACTGTGCCTGTGTGGCAAAGAGCGACGGTCCAGAAACTCGAGCGAGTCAGCAGAGACTCGAGCTTTGCCGAGCCCCCTGCCCCGGCTCCTCCGCGTTGGCCCGCGCGGTGGTTGAAGATGTATCGGCGTTCTTCGTCGTTTGCGTAGGGTGAGCCCCCGGGCTCATCCGGCGCCAGAAACAAGAGCATCGGCTCCAGTACCACGAGAGAGCCCACGCCGAGCACCCAGAAGACCATGCGCCATCCGCCGGCGGATATCAAAACCGTGACGATGGGTAGACCAAGAGCGATCCCAACTTGATTTCCATTTACCCAAAGCGATTGGATACGGCCGTGCTCGCGAACCGGAAACCACCGGCCTGAGTAGCTATTACACACCGGCCAAATGCAACCCTCGGTGAGCCCCAGCACAAAACGAGCGAGATAGAGCTCGTTAACACTATTGGCGACCGCACACCACAGGGTGGTCAGCGCCCATCCGCACACTCCGATCATTGCGGAGCGACGTGGTCCCAGGCGATCCACTGCAAAGCCCCACGCCAGGAGTCCCACCCCATAGCCAAGAAAGAAGATCGTTGAAAGTAATCCGATACGCGCCGGCCGCCCGACCAGCGCCATCTCGGAAAGGAATGGCCGGTCAGCAATGACCACGGCGACGTTTGTCTTATCGAGTTGGTTGACCACGACAAGCATGACCAGAGTCGGCGCGACAAAGTACCAGCGTGCTGCAGTCCGCCCGGCGATCAGAGGGGCACTAACGGCCTTGTCTGCTATCTCCATCTCGCTGTCTTCGTGTTCACGAACTCCACAACGCTTCATCTGAGTTATTTCGCACTTCAGAATTCGGCATGCTTGAAGGTGTCCAAGACGGCTGCGTGGGCTAGGAGAAGGCGCCTTGGTTTAAGAACTCCCGATAATCCTCCTGGGACATCCCTAGCCATTTGAGAAGCACTTCTTCGTTATGCTCGCCCAGACATGGCGCAGGCCGGCGAATGCTTCCTGGTGTTTCGCTGAGATGATACGACACCATGCGGTAGTGATGCGGCCCGATTTCTGGATGCTCGAGCTCTTGCCAGACGTTTCGAAAGGCGATTTGGGGATCGGAAAAAAGGTCTCGCATGGTGTTCACCACTGCCGCATGAACACCGTGCTCTTGGAGATGGCACATCACCGACCTAGCGTCGAGGTCTCGCGTCCAGTCGGCGATCAATAGGTTGAGAGCCTTTTCGTTTTTTTTGCGATTCGACAGAGAGTCAAAGCGAGGATCAGAAAACCACGATTGTTGTCCGGCGGCGGAACCAAACCGTGCCCATTCCTCGTCGTCCCAGCAACTGATCACGCACCACCGGTGATCGCGACACGGATAGCAGCCATGCGGGGCCGCTGCCGGGTTCCGATTGCCGTCGCGACACGGGACAACGCCATTGCCGGAATAATCCAGCAGCGCAATGCTGATAAACTGCAAACCCGCTTCGTACTGGGAGAGATCAATATAGACGGATTCACCCGTCCGCCGCTGGTAGTCCAAGGCCGCGAGAACGGCAGCGCCACCGAAAGCCACAGCAATGAAATCCACATAGGGCCCGTAGAGAAAATGAGGTGGCCCATCGGGCTCGCCGATGAAATGCGTAAAACCGCTTAGAGAAGATAGTTGCGAACCGAATCCGGGATGGCCGGCGAACGGTCCAGTTTGTCCCATGTTGCTTGTGCTCAACATGATGAGTGAAGGCTTGTGCTCGCGCAGGGTCTGGTACCCGAGACCCAATCGGGCCACTACACCGGGGCGCATATTTTCAATGACAACATCGGCCCACTCCACCAGCCGATAGGCAAGCGCCAGGCCCTGGGGATGCTTTAGATTGAGGGTCAGGCCACTTTTTGAGTCATTGAAGAAGGCAAAACACCCTGAACGGTTGAGCCCGACTTTGTCGTCCCTGTAGGGCGGGTATTGCAGCCGAAATCCGTCTGGCCGCTGCTTGGATTCCAGGTGAATCACCTGCGCGCCAAAGTTAGCGAGATATTTGCCGATGCAGGGTCCGGCCGCGTAGCCGCCAAGCTCAAGAACTTTGACCTGTTCAAGCGCGTTTTTCATCGAAGAGTCAGTCGTTCCGGGGAGCTAAATGTTCTAGGCCAGGAGCTCTTTCAACATCTCTCTCGCTTGAAGCGGATTGACGGGCCGTTTGTAGGTTACGCCGCTCGTGAGATAGACCCCCGGCTCAAACTCCTCGTTGGCCGCATCCGCAAGCACATGTTCGACGCGGAGGTTGAGCTTGGAATTGTGCGATGAGCAACTCATCTCCCGAGCAAGCTCTCGAACACTCCCTTTGATGTAGTAGGCGATACGCTCATCGAGGATCATGAGGCTGAGCTTGCCGTTGCGACGCATGTTGTTCGACGAGGAACTATCCTTGTAGACCGCCAGCCGAACGTTGCCTTCGTCTTTGGCGACAATTTCGAAATAGCTGAAGATTGCCGGGTGCGGCCACCCATTGGCGTCCACAGTACAGATGAGTATGGCTTTCTCGGCGCACGCCCGAAGATCGTTTCCCGCCAACCTGTGGTAAAGGTCGTCCGGCAATTTGTTCCCGACAAACTTGCTCACTGTTCACCATCCTCGCCTTTCCTCGATGATGCCCGTTCTCGCCGCGTGCGCTTGGCCGAACTCAGGAAGAAAGGGTTTTTCTCCATTTTTCTTCTGCGGCACGGCGCACTTCGGGACTTGACGCGGCCACGCGGGGGAAGTCTTTCAACCATTCGTAGGGCGGGCAGGCATCGATGATCGCGCGGGAGCTGTGTCCCTTCTGCCCTTTGGGGATGATGGGGTCGAGCGGCCCGCTCCAACTGCGCCGAATGATCTCAATATCCATCTCGGGATTTGAGCGTGTCGTCAGCGCCCACAGGACCCGGCATGGCAGTACGCGGCAACCATGCCGACCTGGCGAGCGTGGCCCGCGTTCATTCTTTTTCTCTCCTTTTGTGATCCGCGAGATTCTTCGTTTCTGGTCCAAAGACGGTGTTCCTGTTCTTCATTCTCTCCTTTGGCTGTGGTTCACGCGCACTCGCTGTTGTCGTTTCTGTCCAACGCGGGACAGTTTGCTGCCGGGGTAGACACTTCCGACGCGCCAGTTCTCTCCTATCTTCGCGCGGTGCCATTTCTTTCAGGTGATTGGTTCTGGTCACTGTCACGGTCATGGTCATTACTGCCCGCACCAGTACAGTGGCCCTCACCGTCGCAGGAGATTGGTTTACCGCTTAGGGCCACAACGACTCTGGCATGGCGTACTCGATCAATGAAACGCTCCACCCGCGTGCCCGGAATCACTGTTCCGCCGGATGTGGACACCTGGTTGGAATGCTCAGGAATCACGGTATGGGGTTTAATTAAACGATTAACGGCAAAGGCCGCCTCGTCGGGCCCCATGGTGAAAATACCGTCCAAGTGAACCACGGCTAGATTCGGTTTGTAGAATTCACTCAGAGTTTCCCAATCTCCGATCAGACCGGAGTCACCAGTCCAAAGGACCGTAAGGCCGTTGGTGAATCGGATGATGTAACCCGTCTCACTCCCGGCATAACCGGTTAGGCCTGGAGCGATACCAGGGCCGGGGATGCCGTCCAAGGAATCAACGTGAATGGGCGATGCACCAGCGGAATGGAAAGCAGGGATCGTCGTGATTCTCACCCCTTCTGTGTGGCCTGAGAAGGCGACGGTCAGGGTTCCTCCGCGAATGGTGCCGATGCAAGGAGAGGTCCGCGGTACGGTAACAATATTATTCAGCCCTGTCACGGTCACAGGGCAGCTCCCCGGTGCGGTTCCGGTGATGTCTTTAATCTTCTGTGTAAAAAAAGCCGGCTGTTCTCCGCCAACAAGGACAGCCGACTTGTGTACGCTTGCGAGCTCAGGGGCGTTACCGCTGCTCGGGAATGCAAAGGGGATGGTGGTTGTACCGGCGCAATTCGCGTGGAACACGTCTCCGATATGGTCCACGTGAGGATGATCAATAAGGAGAACATGCACGCCGCCTGAAGGGTCCGCGGGATTGGGAAGCCTGGGGTCGCCGGAGCCGTTCACTGTGCGTCCCGGGGCAATGAGGACCCGCACCCCTGTAGGATCTTCAAAAAGCAAAGCTCGGTCCCCGACGCAAAACTCACCTTGGGCTGAGCCCAGCGGGGTTATGGTTACATTCTGGGCTTGGGCCGCGATCCCCCACGAGCCCAGGACAGACGCGCACAATAATGAGGCGAGCCATTTTGCCTTCATCGTCCTACCCTCCTTATATGCGTGCCGAACAGGTGCGGGGCGACCGTGACGGCCGGATCAAGTGGCGTGCGCATGTTGGCGCACGCTAGCGAAATCTAGGAGCCTTGTCAGCCTTTTCGGCCCCATCGAATTGGAATTCAAAGCTATGCCGGCTGCCAGACACGACCCCCTCACTGGATGGCTGTTCCCTTGACGACCAGGTCGGTCTGCGCAACCCAGCGCAAGCTTTCAATTCTCATGACCCGTGATCCAAATCTCTTACCAAACTAGCTTCAGTCCAAACTGAATCTGGCGCGAGGTCGTCGTCGTCCTCGTAAGCTGCCCGGCGGTTGACACCAATTGTGCCGTCAGGGTGACAGCGGGCGCTTCGAAATTCGGGTGATTTAGGATGTTGAAGAACTCGGTCCGGAATTGCACCTCTCTTCGTTCACCCATCCGAAAATGCTTGTTTACGAGGACGTCGACTTCCGTGAGCCCGGGGCCGATAAGAGTATTTCTTCCCAGGTTGCCAAATGTGCCCAGGGGTTGGGGAACAAAGGCGCAAGGATCGAAAAAGAGTGTTGGGGTTCCCACGGGAGTCCCGGCCGGAAACCCCGGGCAGCCTCGGGAAACTCCCTGCGTTGGGTTGTTGCTGGCTCCGGGTGCCAGGCTCGGACGGTCTGCAAAGTTCGCTCCGGTAGCCTGGTTCTGCGAAACGTTGCCCGAGTTTACTACGGTAAAGGGAACGCCAGCCGAGAATGTGGTGATACCCCCCAGCTCCCATCCCTTCAGAATCTGCCTGGCGAATCCTTGAAGATTCTTGCCCAACGGCAATTCATAAAGGAAGTTAATAACCGCGTTATACCGGACATCGAAATTGGACAGTCCTTTTTCATTGAATATCCTGTCGGGAATCTGGGCACCGGTAGAGGCGTTGTCCGCTTCCTCGCTGAATAATCCACCGCTGGTGTCAACCGATTTGCTGTAGGTGTAAGCACCCTGCACCTGGAAGCCACCCGAGAAGCGGCGGATCACTGAGACCTGCAGGGCATTGTAATAGGAGAGTCCGGACAGGCGCCGCGTCTGTAAGGCCCCCCACGCCGGATTCCTTCTCGGAAATGGCGTGCCGTTCGGAAGCGTGGCCGGAGTGCACAACGTCCCTGCGGGCAGAAGCGGATGCGTCGAGTCGGGACTTCTACTCGGGGTGCATGCCTGTCCCCCGGCCAGAACGATGGGAATGGGAGTATTTCCGTCGTATCTCTCGATCAAATGCTTTCCGCGCGATCCCACATAAGCGACCGAGACCACGAGTTGATGAACGATTTCCCGTTGCACCGTCAGGTTGTACTGATAGGAATAAGGGGTCTTGAAGTCGTTAAACACCGCATTCTGCAGAGTGAACTGCGGTTTGGTGCCGAGCGGGAGGGGGAAGGGGTGCGGAAAAATCGCCTTTGCGCCCTGCAGCTGGACAGTGAGCCACCCGCCGAGCAGGTCGGGCGTTGGATTGCGGTCGAACATATTCAGGAATTGGTTCAGCAAGACTTGGTCGTAATAGATGCCCCACCCGCCGCGCACCGCGGTCTTGCCATCGCCCTTGGGGTCCCAGGCAAATCCCAATCGGGGCGCAAAATTCAAGTGGTTCCCCTTAAAAGGCTGCTGGATCAACAAGGCCGTGCCCGAGGGATCGGACAGGAAGGACATCATGCCATTCACTTCGGTAGGCACGGTGGTGATTTCATAGCGCAATCCGAGGTTGAGGGTCAGACGGCGGTTGACGCGGTAGTCGTCTTGAAAGTAAGTTCCGAACAGGATGGCGCGGATGCCTCGACTGGGTTCACTGCCCGGAAAGGGCGCGTCAACAGATCTGGCTATGTTGTGCAAGAACCTATCTAGGGTGTCAAACGCGTAATCGCCTCCGATGCGGTTGAAGTTGGCCGTGTTCCACTGAAATCTTTCGAGGATGAAACCTGTTCTCAAGGCGTGAGCACCTCGAGTAATGCTGAGATCGTCGCCGGGTTGGAAGGAGTTCATGCGGAAGAAACGCGGGTCGTTGATGGTCGCCCCCAGGGGGGAAAGGCCCCCCACGCGAAGGCGCCCGAACGGCTGGCCAGGAATGAACGACAATGACGCTGGAACATTTGCCTGGTTGAAGAGGTTCACCAGCGTGGTGGAGCGGTTAAACCCAAACCGCTCGACATTCAACACCCTGGGTGAAAGGACCCGAGTAGCCACCAAGCTGACGTACTGGTTGCGGTGCGTTTCGTCTTCCGCGAACAAGCCCAAGACATGGTCCGTCGCATCTTGCCGCAGCTTTGCGCTGTCATCCATCGTGTACCGGACGAAAAATGAGTTCTTCTCGTTCGGGTTCCAGTCGATCTTGGCGGTCCCGTAATCTCCCCGGGCTGGCTGCTGCTGGCTGAACAGGAGTGTTGTTCCGTCAGGCTGGTTCGCAGCGGGATACAGGAGCAGATACGGACATACATTCGGGTTCACCTTAGTGGGGTCAATGGGGGTGGCGCACAGCTGACGGGTACTCGCACTCGGAACTGTTGCCTTCTGCTTGGTAACGCCCAGACTTTCTCGCAGACCCTCATAGTTGGCGAAATAGAACAGATGGTCTCGCCGGATTGGCCCGCTGAGCGAAGCCCCAAACTGGTTGCGCTTGAATGGCGGGATGGGGGCCTTCGGGTCGTCAAAATAGTTCTTGGCGTCAAGCGCGGAATTTCGCAAGAACTCATAGGCATCGCCGTGGAGGGCATTGCCGCCGGACTTACTCGCCGCATTGATGATGCCACCCATCGACCGACCGTACTGGGCGGTGGCGTTATGCGTGATTACCTGGAACTCCAGGATGGATTCCACACCAAGCAGTTGTCCCCCCGACCCGCCAGGCGTGAAGTTCTGGGAGTCATTCATGTCCGTTCCGTCCAGCATAAACACATTGGAGGTTAAACGCGCGCCGGCGACAGAGAACTTAATGCCGCGGCCCTGGTTGGGGCTGCCTCCCGCCGCGGTCGCCACACTGATCCCCGGCTGCAGATAAATCAATTGATCGAAACTGCGGCCGTTGAGAGGGAGCGCGCGAACCGTCTGAGTGTTGACCAGCTCCGCCACATTGGACGTGGTGGTCTGCACCGCCGGCGGGTCACCGGTCACCTCGATGGTTTCTGATATCTGTCCCGGTCGCAGGCTTAAATTAATGACTTGTTCAGAACCTACGGTCAGGGTGATGCCGGACTGAACCGCTCTTTCAAATCCCTGGGCTGATGCAGACACTTTGTAACGGCCAGGGTTCATCGCGGGAGCATAGTAGCGGCCCGTGTCGTTGGCTATGACGGTTCGGCTTTGGCCGGTGTCCAAGTTTGTGATGATGATCTGCGCTCGAGGTACGACGGCGCCGCTTGGGTCAGAAACATCGCCCGTGATGGTGGCCGTTGTTTGCGCAAAAATGCTGGGTGCTACCAGCAGCGCAGCGGCGGTCGCAAAGAAAAAGATGACCCATGCGCGAGATCTTGGCGTCATGGTCGAACACTTCGCTTTCATAATCCCTCCTCCCATAATCCTAGAAGCAATCAAGCGCACCGCAGGCCGTCCGCCGCGCTTGCCCGGTGAGACAGCACCAGCGAGTTCCGAGGGCCCACTGGAAGATCACCACATACACTCCCGCCCTCTCGTTTCTTTGTAACTGACAGCAAGTAAAGGACTTACGGAAACCAGTCTCCCAGAAAGCTGTTGCTCTCCGTTATCAGGGCCACCGCCTCGAGATCTCGAGGGCTCAGGTCCACTTCGAGCTCGCGTTGGATCAGCCGGATCCTCACGACGAAGAGCTGGCGATTCTTGCGACGAAGGATCTCGCCCCGAACGCCCTTCAGGGGCCCGCAGGTGACCATGACACGCTGTCCCGCTGCGAACGAGGAACTCAGGCGACAGCTCACCTTTTCCGCCACAAGAGTCTTGATGGATTCTATCTCTGTATCGGGAATGAAGACCGGGCCGGCGCGCCCTCCGATGAGGCCGGCGACGCCGGTGGTCGCGCGAATTTCACGAAACTTTTCAGAGGAGGCGGGCAATCGGGCGAATGTATATCCGGGGAAAAGCGGGATGTGCGCTTCCCGAAACCGCCGGAGAGTGACCCGCGAACGCTTGATCGTGAGCGGTAAGAAAGTTTCGAAGCCCTTCTCGCAAAGGAGGCGGTCGACCACCTTTTCATAGCGAGAACGCGTCTGCAAGGCATACCAGTGCTGCGCCGGAAGGATCGGCGGGGAAAGCGATCCGGCATCTCGCCGGTCAAAAGGTCTGTTGTTTAAAGGGTCCGACCTAATGGTGGCACCCGACTCACCGCACGATGGCGCTGCTTCCAGATTCATTGCACACTACCACCCCACATCCCGTATGTGGCTACGTATTTTCATCCTCTCCCTTCGGTTGTCAAGCCTTTTTTATTCTGGGGCTGTCCCGCTCAATCGGTCCGGTTGGATGCCGGACCTGGAGCTGATGCGCCATTGCGCCAGCTGTTCAAACACCTGCTCGAGGAACATGGGCACCGCACGCGATTTGCCCTCCGAATGAAATGAAGTGAAGCACCAATAAGATTTGGTGTCCTCGCATCTTGATGGTGAAATGGAAGAGTACGGACAAACGCCATGCCTTCTTCGCTGCGTCGAGAACTAACCCTGACAAGCTCCGCGGCGCTGGTTGTGTCAAACATGATCGGCACCGGCATCTTCACGACCACCGGGTATCTCGCGGGGGGTCTTGGGCAGCCGCTGCTGGTGCTGGGCGTCTGGCTGATGGGTGCGGTAGTGGCCTTAGCGGGATGTCTGGCTTATGCGGAATTAGGGATGAATCTCCGGCGCTCTGGGGGAGAATACATTTACTTGCGCGAGGCCTGGGGACCCGGCTGGGGTTTCCTGAGCGGCTGGGTTTCCTTTTTTGTGGGGTTCTCCGCCCCGATCGCCGCAGGTGCGCTGGCGCTCTCCGCATACCTGGGGCATTTCTTTCCCTCGCTCTCTCCGGATGCGCCGCACAAAACCATTTTTCGATTGCTCCAACTGGGCAACGCGCAGTTGGTGAGTGTCGGAGTGATTGCGGGCTTTGCGCTTATCAATGTTCTGGGAGTGCGCCGAGCGGCGAGACTCCAAAATCTTTTGACCGTGCTGAAGCTGGGCGTACTGGGTGCGTTTCTGGCGCTGGCATTTACCGTGGGCCATGGGGACTGGGCGCATTTCCGGCTAGTGGCCAGCCGGAATTCGCCGCACGGGCTCGGCGCCCAGTTTGCCGTTTCCCTGATTTTCGTGATGTTTGCGTACAGCGGTTGGAACGCAGCCAGCTACGTGACGGAAGAAATGAAAGCGCCGGAGCGTACACTTCCATTGGCGATGGTGCTGGGCACCGGGCTGGTCGCGCTGTTCTATCTGGCACTCAACACGGCGTTCATCTATGCGTTGCCTGTGGACTCGCTCAGAGGCGTGGTGGCTGTTGGAGCCGTGACGGCAAGCGCGCTGTTTGGCAGCCGCGCCGGTGATCTCTTCAGCGGAATCATGGCCGCGGCCCTTCTCTCCTGCGCCGGCGCGATGTCCCTGGTGGGCCCGCGGGTCTATTACGCAATGGCGCAAGACGGCTGCTTCCCGCGCGCCGCGGCGCGCGTGCATCCTCGCTGGCAGACGCCAGTCCAGGCGATCCTTTATCAATCCGTGGCTTCCGCGGTGATGGCACTCTCGGGATCGTTTGAGGCGCTCATCTATTACATCGGATTTACGCTGGTCCTATTCGCGGCGTTAGCGGTGGCTGGGCTCTTGCGCCTGCGGAAAAGGCCACAGTGGCGCCGCCTGCATGCGGTGAGTTGGTGCTACCCCGCGGTCCCGGTCGCATTCGTGTTGGCAAGCCTTTGGATGCTCACGTGGACGCTCGTGGTTCGTCCCCGAGAGTCTTCCTTGGGCCTGCTGACCGTTCTCTGTGGGGGAGTGTTGCATCGTTGGAAGTATCGCCGGGACAGCCTTCTCCATCGCGATTGAATCCGGGGGCTTTCTAGCGTTTCCGCTTTCCTCGTCGTGCGCTCTTGCCGGCCGGGCTTCCCTTCGTTGACATGATGCCATCCCAGCGATTGCCGGAGGGCAGATGAATATCAAACTGGTCCAGGATTCTCATCACGGTCTGGGCAACAATGTCATCGATGGTCCGCGGGTGATTGTAGAATGCGGGAACCGGCGGGAAGATCGTCACGCCCATGCGCGAAAGCTTCAACATATTTTCGAGGTGGACATCGCTCAGCGGCGTCTCGCGCACGACCAGCACCAATTTGCGGCGTTCCTTGAGCACCACGTCGGCTGCGCGGTGAAGCAGGTTATCCCCGTGGCCATTGGCGATGGCCGCGACCGACCTCACGCTGCAAGGACAGACAACCATCCCGCGGGTCAGAAAGGAACCGCTCGAGATCACCGCCCCTTCATCCTGGGATGCATAAGAGCGCGTGGCCATTTTCTGGACCTGCTCCAGGTTATAGGGCGTCTCATGAATCAGTGTGCGAGCGCCCCATTTGCTGAAGACGAGATGCGTCTCCACCTTGGAATCCTGCAAGACTTGCAGCAGGCGTACCCCGAGGATCACCCCCGTAGCCCCACTGATGCCGACGATGAGTCTCGAACTACCGTTGCCCACGATGCTCCTGTCGCGCCAGTTCTCCCTACTGCTGGCTGGAGATGATGATACGCCCCGACTCTCTCAGGATCACCGAATTCCGATCAGCGGCCAATAGAACGGTACAACCAGTAGCAGCACCAGCGACTCGACGATGGTCAGACAGATGCCGACTCGAAACATGTCCCGCGCCTCGAAGTAGCCGTAGGAGTAGCCGGTGACCATCACTCCCGACTGATAAACGAAGATTTTCCCACCCGCAGCGAACGCCCAGATCAAACCGAGCGGCAATGCGGGAAGCCCGTTCGACTTGGCAAAGTTCAATAAGGGTGGCACAGACGTGGCGAGCATGGAGATCTCGTTCCCCAGGAAGATGTGATAGACAAAAGCGGTCCAGTACGGGATCACGGCAAGAGAATACACGCCGGTGACCAAGGGTCGCATCCAATCGAACATTATCGCGGTCATCGCGTGCAGCGCCCTCGTTTGCAGCAGAACTTCCCCCATGCAGATCGCAGTGGCAGTAAAAAACACGGGGAGGTAATTGAGCCGCTTCAGATCCTCCTGGTCGAGGACTCCCAACCCGGGCACGGCGGCGAAAAGACCTATGCCGATCCCGATGACGGCCGGAGAGATATGGTGGATGAGATCCGTCGCCCACAAGGCAATAGCGACCAGCATCAAGAAGAGCGACTTCTTCTCAATCCGAGTCCAGGGGCCCATCTTCCTCAACTCGTCCTCGAGAAAAGCCGCCCCGCCTTCTATCGCTTCCTTCTCGGGCGGATAGAGCCACACTACCAGGCGCCAGGTGGCAAAGATCGTGACCAAAACGCAGGGCAAGAAAGCCAACAGCCACAGACTCCAGTAGACGTGAATATTCGTCGCCTTTTCGATGAGGCCGCGCCCGAGAATGGAAGCAGGGCCGGCGATGACCATCTTGTCGAAGATCCCGGCCGTATAGGTCAGAGTGATGAAGATCCCTCGCCCGACATTGCTGCCTTGGCCAAGTCCGAAGACTTCTATCAGCCCGAGCGCAACGGCGGCCATGATCACGACGCAGGCGATTCCCGACGGCACAAGGAACGTCAAAAGAAAGGACGACAGGATGAGCCCGAGGAGGAGGCGTGAATAGCCGGCACCCACGCGCCGCATCACGAGGTAGGCTAGGCGGCGCGCCAGTCCCGACTTCGTTGCCATCATGCCGAAGAGGCCGGCCCCAAACAGGAACCAGGGCGTTTGATCCGCGAAGCCGCCGAAGGCGATGTCGATTTTTACGATCTTGAGCACCCAGAACAGGTAGCATCCGACCAGCCCAGTGATCGCGTGCGGAAGCGTCTCCGTTATCCAGGTTATGATCATGAAGGAAGCAACGGCGAGCGCGTGCTTCGCGGTCGCATCAAGGCTTAGCGGTGCCATCCAGAGAGCGACCGGTACGGCAATGCCAAAAACATAGCCGATCAGTTTTCGCGTCGAGGTTAGAGAGTGATTTGACCGGTGGATTTGCTCTGAGGTTTGCGCTGTGGCCATCAGCGCTTTCCCTTGGGTCCGGTTCTGGCGGCGGGACCTCGTATGGCGGTCACGACACCAACGGGTTCCGCAGAGCCTGAACTCCTCTCCTTGGAACTCGGTTCCGAAAGAATCTTGCCCCACTTCTTTTCCACCGCGCGCCGAACCTCAGGGCTCGATTCAGCCACCGCCGGAAAATCGTTCAACCACTCATAGGGTCGGCAGGCATCGATGATCGCGCGGGAGCTGTGTCCCTTCTGCCCTTTGGGGATGATGGGGTCGAGCGGCCCGCTCCAACTGCGCCGAATGATCTCAATATCCATCTCGGGATTTGAGCGTGTCGTCAGCGCCCACAGGAC
>WNEY01000726.1_pt1 | contig 21507 bp, 26 predicted proteins | sample 5400531 | NCBI WGS metagenome assembly WNEY01 (sample SAMN13153338, study PRJNA577476) | soil metagenome | isolation source: 200 cm saprolite under Douglas fir tree site 1 | place: USA:California | collected 2015-04-18
GGGCATCAGGAACCCGGGCAGCAGGGCCCCGGGCGGCAGGAACCCGGGCGGCAGGAACCCGGGCAGCAGGGCCCTGGCCTGCGCAGCAGCCTGGAGGCGATCATGCTGGTGGCCGATGAGCCGGTGCCGGAGGTGCTCATCGCCCAGGTGCTCGAGCGCCCGCGCGAGGAGATCGCCGCCGAGCTGAGTCAGCTGGCCGCCTCGTACACGGCGGAGGGCCGCGGGTTCGACCTGCGCGAGGTGGCCGGCGGCTGGCGCTATTACACCCGCGAGGAGTGTGCGCCGGTGGTCGAGCGGTTCGTCAGCGACGGCCAGGAGATCAGGCTCACCCAGGCTGCGCTTGAGACGCTATCTGTGGTCGCCTACCGCCAGCCGGTGAGCCGGGCGCGGGTATCGGCCGTACGCGGGGTCAACTGCGATGGCGTGATGCGAACGCTCATGCTCCGCGGTCTGGTCGAGGAGGCCGGCGCCGACCCGGACACCGGCGCGATCCTGTTCCAGACGACCGGCTACTTCCTGGAGCGGCTCGGCCTGCCCAGCCTTGCCGAGCTGCCGGAACTTGCGCCCTTCCTGCCTGACGATCTTGATGACTCCGAAGATTCAGGTCATGCGCCAGCAGGGTCGTGACGGGGGCGCTGCCGGGGACGCCCGGGGCGCTGCCGGGGACGGCCGGGACTCGCTGATCGACGTGCCCGGCGGGGTGCGGCTGCAGAAGGTGCTCGCCGCGGCCGGCGTCGGCAGCCGCAGGCACTGCGAGGAGATGATCGGCGAAGGCCGGGTAGAGGTGGACGGCGAGATCGTCCGCAGGTACGGGGCGAGGGTCGACCCGCAACGCCAGATCATCAGGGTGGACGGCCGCCGCATCCCCGCGCGCGAGGACCTGGTGTATCTGGCGCTGAACAAGCCGGCCGGCGTGCTCACCACGATGTCGGACAGCCGGGGCAGGCCCACCATCGCCGACTTCCTCGGCGGCCACGGCGAGCGGCTGTTCCATGTGGGCAGGCTCGACTACGACACCGAGGGCCTGATGCTGCTGATGAACGACGGCGAGCTGGCACACCGGCTTGCCCACCCCCGCTACGGCGTGCTCAAGACCTACCTGGCGGACGTGGCCGGCCCGCTGCCGCGGGATCTCGGCCGTCAGCTGGTCACCGGGATCGAGCTTGCCGACGGGGTTGCCAGCGCCGACCGGTTCCGGGTGGTGGAGCGGGCCGGGTCCCGGGCGCTGGTGGAGGTCACATTGCACGAGGGGCGGAAGCACATCGTCCGGCGGATGCTCGCCGGGGCCGGGCACCCGGTCAGCCGGCTCGTCCGGACCCAGGTCGGCCCGGTTTCCCTCGGCCCGCTGCGGCCGGGCACCACCAGGCGGCTCACCACCAGGGAGATAGGCGATCTCTACGCGGCAGTAGGTCTATAACCTGAGATCCCGGAGTGGAACGAGTGAGCGGGGGAGGGAATCCGGTTGGCGGTCAGGGCGATCCGCGGCGCGATCCAGCTGGACGAGAACGAGCGCGCCGCGGTCCTTGAAGGCACCTCAGAGCTGGTCACCGAGGTAATGAGCCGGAACAGGCTGACCCCGGCGGACGTGATCAGCGTCGTGTTCACCGCTACCCATGACCTGAATGCCGAGTTTCCCGCGCTGGCCGCCCGCAAGCTGGGCTTCCAGGACGTGCCGCTGCTGTGCGCGATGGAGATGAGCGTGCCAGGCTCGATGCCCCTGGTGGTGCGGCTGATGATGCACGTTGAGACGGAGCAGCCGCGATCGGCCGTGCAGCATGTATACCTGCGCGGCGCGATCGCGCTCCGGCTGGACATCGCGCAATGACGCAGCCGGCGGCGGCCGTCCCGCGGCGCCTGGTGGTGATCGGAACCGGCCTGATCGGCACCTCGGTAGCGCTCGCCGCGCGCGGCCTGGGCGCGGCCGTCTGGCTGGCCGACCTTGATCCAGCGGCCGCGCGCTTTGCCGCGGGCCTCGGCGCGGGCGACGAGCTGCCCCAGGCCGGCCCGCCCGGCGGGCCGGCCGATCTCGCCGTGCTCGCGATGCCGCCGGCGGCCGTCGCCCCCGCGCTCGCCGCCGCGCAGGAACGCGGCCTGGCGGGCTGCTACACGGATGTGGCGAGCGTGAAGGAGCTGCCGCTGGCCCGGGCCCGTGAGCTCGGCTGTGAGCTGGCCTCCTTCGTGCCCGGACATCCGCTGGCCGGGCGGGAGCGGTCCGGCCCTGCGGCGGCGCGCGCAGACCTGTTCCTCGGCCGTCCGTGGGCGATCTGCCCGGTGCCGGAGACCTCGGCGGAGGCGACCGCTGCCGTGGCCGCGCTGGCCAGCGCCTGCGGCGCGCAGCCTGCCCTGATGACGGCCGCCGACCACGATCGCTGGGTCGCGCTCGTCTCGCATGTCCCGCACCTGGTGGCGGCGGCGATGGCGGCGCGGCTTGAGCGGGCGCAGGATGCCGCGCTGGCCCTGGCCGGCCAGGGGCTACGCGACGTGACCAGGATCGCGGCGGGTGACACCCGGCTGTGGACGCAGATCCTGGCCGCCAACGCCGCGCATGCCGCCGAGCTGCTGCCGGCCATCGCCGAGGATCTCACCGCCGCGGGCACGGCGCTCACCGAGGCCGCCCGCGGCGATGACACCTCCCTGAAGCGCCTGGCTGACCTGCTGGACCGCGGCGGCGCTGGGGTCGCGAGGATCCCGGGCAAGCAGGGCGGCCCGGCGCCGGCCTACACCGTGGTCCAGGTAGTCATCGGGGACCAGCCAGGCGAGCTGGCCAGGGTCTTCGATGCGGCCGGCCAGGCCGGGATCAACATCGAGGACGTGCGGATCGAGCACTCGCCCGGACTCCCGGCCGGGGTGCTTGAACTCTCGGTCAGCCCGCTGGCCGCCGACGGGCTCATCGAGGCGCTCGCGGGCGGCGGCTGGCCGGTTCGCCGGTAACATCGCCTGCGTGACCAATTCGGCTGAACCCGGCCAGCATCCAGGACTCGTCATCGCCGTTGACGGCCCGGCAGGAGCCGGCAAGTCAAGCGCCGCACGCGGGGTGGCGCGCTCGCTCGGCCTGCGCTACCTGGATACCGGTGCCATGTACCGCGCGCTGACCTGGTGGCTGCTGGCGAACCACGTCGACATCTCCAGCCCGGCGGCGGTGACTGCCAACCTGCGGCGCCCGGTGATCGAGGTGGGCACCGACCCGGATGCTCCGGCGATCCGGGTGGACGGTACCGATGTCGCCGCGGCGATCCGCACCCGCGAGGTGTCCAATGCGGTCAGCGCGGTCGCGGCGGTGCCGCAGGTTCGAGTGCACCTGGTCGCGATGCAGCGGCAGGTGATCGCGGCGGCCATCGCGGCGGGGCAGGGAATCGTTGCCGAGGGACGCGATATCGGCGCGGTCGTGGCGCCCGAGGCTCCGGTCAAGGTGTTCCTGACCGCCAGCGAGACCGCGCGGGCAAGCAGGCGCAGCGCCGAGCTGGCTGGTGATCCCGCGGCCACGGTCGCCCTGACCCAGGCGGAGCAGGCCAGGCGTGACCGCAGGGATGCCGGGCAGATGACCAGGGCTCCCGATGCCACCACGATCGACTCGACCGGCATCGGGGTCGCGGAGGTCGTGCAGCAGATCGTCTCGCTGGCGGCGAGCAGGACAGCGGGCGCCGTATGGACGGCCTGAGCGGGCCGGGCGGGCTGGACGGGCCGAGCGGTCTGGACGGGCCGGGCGGTCTGCACGGGCCGGGCGGTCTGCACGGGCCGGGCGGTCTGCACGGGCCGGGCGGTCTGGACGGGCCGGGCGGTCTGGACGGGCCGGGCGGTCTGCACGGGCTGGCCGGCGGATCCGGGGACGGTGGCCAGCCGGACGGCCCGGCGCCGGTCGTCGCGGTCGTCGGCCGGCCCAACGTCGGCAAGTCCACCCTGGTCAACCGGATTCTCGGCAGCCGGCAGGCGGTCGTGGAGGACACCCCGGGGGTGACCCGTGACCGGGTCGCCTACGACGCAACGTGGCGCGGCCGCGCGTTCACGCTGGTGGACACGGGCGGCTGGGAGCCCGCGGTGGAGGGCTCGCCGGCCCTGGCGGCGCGGGTGGCCGCGCAGGCCCGCGTTGCCGTGGATGCCGCGGATGCCGTCCTGTTCGTGGTGGACGCGGTCATCGGCGTGACCGACGCCGACGCCACCGTGGCCGCCGTGCTGCGCCGGTCTCGCAAGCCGGTGGTGCTCGCTGCCAACAAGGTGGACGACGCGCCGGGCGAGCCCGCCGCCGCCTCCCTCTGGTCGCTCGGGCTTGGCGAGCCGTGCCCGGTCAGCGCGCTGCACGGACGCGGCAGCGGAGACCTGCTCGACCTGATACTCGGCGCGCTGCCTGCTACCCCGATGGAGCAGTTCGGCGCCGGGGGCGGGCCGCGCCGGGTCGCGCTCATCGGCCGGCCTAACGTCGGGAAGTCAAGCCTGCTGAATACGCTGGCCGGCCAGGAGCGCGCGGTAGTCGACGCGGTGGCCGGCACGACCAGGGATCCGGTCGACGAGCTCATCGAGCTTGGCGGCTCCGTCTGGCGGTTCGTCGACACGGCCGGGATCCGGCGGCGGGTGCGCGAGACCCAGGGCGCCGACTATTTCGCGGCGCTGCGGACCGAGCGGGCGCTGGAGCGGGCGGAGGTCGCCGTCCTGCTGGTGGACGCGAGCCAGCCGCTCGCCGAGCAGGACCTGCGGATCGTCTCGATGGTCATCGAGTCAGGCCGGGCGCTGGTGATCGCCTACAACAAGTGGGATCTTGTCGACGCCGACCGCAGGAACTTCCTGGACAAGGAGATCGACCGGCAGCTGTACACCGCGCGGTGGGCGCCCCGGGTGAATATCTCGGCCGCCACCGGCTGGCACGTGGACCGCCTCGTCCCGGCCCTGGAGCGCGCGCTGGACGGCTGGGAAACCCGGGTGCAGACGGGAAGGCTCAATGGCTGGCTGTCCGGTCTGGTGGCGGCAACGCCGCCGCCGGTGCGCGGCGGCCGGCAGCCGAAGATCCTGTTCGCGACCCAGGCGGGCGTGCGCCCGCCCCATTTCGTCCTGTTCACGTCGGGCTTCCTGCAGGCCGGGTACCGGAGATTCATCGAGCGCAGGCTTCGCGAGGAGTTCGGCTTCGCAGGCAGCCCGGTGCAGGTGACGATGCGGCTCAGGGAGAAGCGAGCGAGCGGCGGCCAGGCTCGCCGGCCAAGTTCCGCGCGGCGCTCCTAGCGTTGACTGGCCAGGCTGGGCGCTGCCGCGCTTAGCCAGAACCCTAGCGTTGCCTGGCCAGGCTGGACGCTACCGCGCTCAGCCAGAACCACACGGTGGTCCCGGTCTCGTCACGGACGTAGCCCCACTGATCGGCAAGGCACTGCACCAGGTACAGGCCGTGCCCGTCGGAGGCGTACACGTCGCCCTTGACCACCGGCGTGCTGAAGTCAGACCCGTCGTCCGTCACGTCGACCCGTAATCCGCCGCTGATCTCGGTGACTGCCAGCAGGACCGTCCCGCCTGCCCGGCGGGAGTAGCTGTGCACTACCGCGTTCGTCACTATCTCCGAAGTGAGTAGCACGGCCACATCGGCAGCGGGATTGTCCGCCCCGATGGCCTTGCCCACGAATGCCCTGGCCTCCGATACGTGCTCGGCACGGCCCGGGATCGTCAGGCTGGCTAAGAAACTGGCGCCCGTCATCATGGCCAGGTCCGCGGTCGCGTCGCTGGCAGCTGCGGCCATGATTGCCATCTCTGGTCCGCTCCCTCCCCGGATATGCGCCCGGAAAATGGCCGCGGCGGCTGGTCCTGCCGGCGCCAGCCGCGGCCCGGGCGCTCAGCTTCATGATGGTATGGGAGTGCATGCGGCGCAAGTGCGTGGGACAAATATCAGGGACGAAATCTCAAGTGGGATCTCATATCGCTACCGTTTCTCCTGTATGGTGACCCCAAGTGCAGGATCCGCATGGCGGCTACGGCGCCTTCCCTGAGCCGCGCCCGCATGCCGTGCCCTCGCCGGGGAGGCGAAATGACCGTGTCGATCGGCCCGACCGTCCGTCGGCGCCGCCTGGGCACCGAGTTACGCCGACTGCGTGAAGCGCATTCCATAAAGCTGGAAGAGGTCGCCGATCAGCTGGGTGTCGCAGCCTCCACCCTGTCGCGCATCGAGACCGGCAAGGCGCCCACCCGGTCTGCCTACCTGACGGCGATGCTGGAGATGTACGGCGTCGATGATCCTGGCCAGCGCCAGGTCCTCACCGACATGGCCCGCGAGGGTCACCGCAAGGGCTGGTGGGCGGCCTACGAGGACGTGCTGCCCACCGGATTCGGCATCTACGTGGGCCTGGAGGCCGAGGCATCGTCGCTGCGGGCCTTCGAGTCCGTGGTGGTGCACGGGCTGTTGCAGACCGAGGACTATGCCCGCGCGGTGATGACCACGGTCCGGCGGAAGCTGGCGGCAGAGGAGATCGAGCGGAATGTGACTCTCCGCATGCAGCGGCAGGAGGCGCTGCTGCGCGCGGATCCGCTTGAGCTTTGGCTCATCCTGGACGAGTCGGTGCTGCGCCGGTCCATCGGCGGTCCGGAGCTGATGCACAACCAGCTCGCCCGGCTGGCGGACACGAGCCTCTGGCCCAACGTGACGATCCAGGTGCTGCCATTCGCCAGCGGCCCGCACCCGTTCCTGAACGGGCCGTTCTGCCTTCTTGAGTTTCCCGAGCGCTACGACCCCGACGTGGTATATACCGAGGGCGTCGCGGGACAGGCCTACCTGGAGCGGGATAAGGACGTGCGCGCGTGCGCGGAGGGTTTCGACCTGTTGCGGGCCGCGGCGCTGTCGCCCGCCGACTCCACAGACCTGATCGCCGCGCTGGCCCGTCAGGTCAAATGATCAACAGAAAGGACAGTGGAATGGTATCCGACCCCACCGGTGCCCGCTGGATCAAGAGCCGGGCATGCAGCGCCGAGGGATGCGTGGAAGTCGCGCACCTGCCAGGCGGCCATGTCGCGCTGCGGGACTCCAAGGACGCGGGTAAAGCCGCACACATCTTCGACCGCAGCGAGTGGAGTGCCTTTATCTCCGGCGTCAAGAACGGCGAATTCGACTTGCCGGCCAGGTAGTCTCCGGCCATTTGCCACGGCCTCCCTGGGCTGCCGGGGAGAGCGGTTCAGGGAGGCCGTTCCAGGCTGGTCAGCCCCTACCCTAGGCTGGTCAGTCCCTAGCCGGACGCCCGAATTCGCCGTCCCCTGCGCCGCCGAGGAACGCATCCCACTCCGGGCGCGTGAAGACAAGCGCCGGGCCGTCCGGATGCCTGGAGTTGCGCAGGGCAACGTCGCCCGCCGGCAGGAATGCCACCTCGACGCAGTTGCCGCCGGTCGGGCCGCTCCGGCGGCTCCTGATCCAGGTGACGCCGGCCAGCGCGCTCGCGGGCATGCCATTGCGAATGCTGCTCATCGGGATCCCTCCATATCCTCGAGCATTGCGCGAATGATCTCCTTGGAATCGTTCGGCGTGGCGCTGATCGCGCTGAGCCGGTCCATGGCGGCCGTGTAGCGTTCCACGTCAGCCGCCTTGTCCAGGTACATGGCGCTCGTCAGGTGCTCTACGTAGACGACGTCAGGCAAGTCGCGCGTGGCGAACTGCAAAATGCTGAAGCTGGCAGGCGCGGCATGAGCGCTGGCCGGGTAGGGCGTCACCTGCAAGGTGAAGGCTGGCCGGTCGCAGATGTCCCGCAGGTACTCAAGCTGTGCCCGCATCAGGGCGGCGTCGCCGACCGGGCGGCGCAGTGCCATCTCGTCGATGATGGCCGTCAGCCGCAGGCCGCCGCTGCCGAACCGGCGCTGGCGCTCCTTGCGCAGGTATACAAGGCGCCCGGTTTCCTCGGCGGAGAATTCGCCGAGCGCGAGGACGGCAGACGCGTAATCCTCCGTCTGCAGCAGTCCGGGCACGAATTGCATGTCGTAGCTGCGGATTGATTCCGCTGATTCTTCCAGTCCGACATAAGCCTGGAACCAGCTCGGCAGGACGTCCTGATAGCTGTGCCACCAGCCGGGCTGGTTGGCCTGGCTGGCCAGGGACAGCAACTGCTCCCGCTCGGTCAGGTCGGTGATCCCGTACAGGCTGAGCAGGTCGGCGATGTCGACTTCGCGGACGGAGTTCCGGCCGAGCTCGATGCGGCTGATCTTGGACTCCGAGCCCCTGATCGCGCGGGCAGCCTCCTGCGCGGTAATGCCCCGCGCCTCGCGGAGACGGCGCAACTGGGTGCCGAGCAAAATGCGGAGGACCGTCGGCCCTCCTGGCCCTCCTGCTCCGCCTGCCCCTCCTGCTCCTCCTGCCCCACCTGGTCGGCCTGCCACGCCTGTCATGTGATTTCGCGCTCCTTCCTAGCGGCCCCGCAGCAGTTGATCAGCGTGCCAGGCCACGAGCAACCGCACCGTGGAAACGAGCTTATCCGCGCCTTTCATGCGGATATCCGAGGCAATTGCGTAATGGACTTGTTCAGCCACGTTGCTCACTTCATGATATCGCATATGCGATTTCAGGCTAGTCCCCGGCTTGCGACGTTTTGTGATCTTCGGCCGGCCGTCCCACTACCCCGGCCGGGACCGCGTCCCCGCTACCCCGGCCGGGACCGCGTCCCACTACCCCGGCCGGCCACACTGCCCCCGCCCGTCACCCTGACCCTGCCGCCGCTTCATGATCACGGATGGCCGAACGCCCCGGTACGATCAGGGCCTGGCAGGATCGGAACCGGGCGAAGGCAGGGCAATGCGCTACAGGTCACTGGGCGACTCAGGGCTGCTGGTATCCGTGGCCGGGCTCGGCTGCAATAACTTCGGCCGCAGGCTGGATGCCGAGGCGACCCGCGCGGTCGTCGACGCGGCCATCGAGGCGGGAATTACCCTGCTCGACACGGCCGACATGTACGGCGGCGGCGGTTCCGAGCAACTACTCGGCCAGGTGCTAGCCGGTCGGCGCGACCAGGTAATCCTGGCCACTAAGTTCGGGCACCAGGGCGTTGACATGGGCTACGGGCCGGCGGCTGGCGCCAAGGGCGGCCGCGGCTACATCCGCCGCGCGGTCGAGCAGTCGCTGCGCAGGCTCCGGACCGACTACATCGATCTCTACCAGATCCATACGCCGGATCCGGCCACCCCGATCGCCGAGACCCTGGCCGCGCTCGGCGAGCTCGTCGTGGCGGGAAAGGTCCGCTACATCGGGCACTCCAACTTCTCCGGCTGGCAGCTCGCCGAGGCCGCGGGCGTCGCCAGTGAGCTTGGCACGACCGCGTTCATCTCCGCGCAGAATCACTGGTCGCTGCTGGAACGCGATGCCGAGGCGGAGGTCGTGCCAGCGGCCCGGCATTTCGGCCTCGGCGTGCTGCCCTACTTCCCGCTCGCCAACGGCCTGCTTACCGGGAAGATCCGCCGCGGCCTGAGCGCACCGGAAGGCTCCAGGCTGGCTGGCCGGCCGGAGTACGTCACCGCCGACAAGCTGAGCCGGGTCGAGGCACTGATCGGGTGGGCGGAATCCCGCGGCGCCACGGTGCTCGACGTCGCGGTCGGGGCGCTGGCCGCGCAGCCGGGGTGCGCATCGGTGATCGCAGGCGCGATGTCGGCCGAGCAGGTCAAGGCGAATGCCGCGGCGGCCGACTGGCTCCCGTCGGCCGGTGACCTGGCCGAGATCGACGCGATCGTGCCCCCGCCCACCGCGTCCGGCTGACCAGCGGCTCTGGTGGGATGATCGGTGCGACGGACTGACGCCGAGCAGCACGGAGGCAGCAGGATGAGAGCCGCGCTCTACGACCGGTACGGCCAGGCAGCCGACGTGCTGCGGGTCGAGGAGATCGAGCGGCCGGAACCGGGTCCCGGTGAGGTCCGGGTAAAGGTGCAGGTCTCCGGCATCAACCCAACCGACTGGAAGTCCCGGGCCGGCGCGACGGCCCGGCCAATCGACGGGTTCCAGGTTCCGCATCACGACGGCGCGGGCGTGATCGACAAGGTGGGGGAGGGCGTCGACCCTGGCCGCACCGGCGAGCGCGTTTGGCTCTGGCTCGACGCGTCCTGACGGCGCTGGGGGACGGCGGCCGAGTGGACCGTGGTGCCGGAGCGGCAGGCGGTCAGGCTGCCGGACGGCGTCTCGGCCGAGCTCGGCGCCAGCCTCGGCGTGCCGGCCATGACGGCGCACCGCTGCCTGTTCGCCGACGGCCCGCTGGACGGCCAGACGGTCCTTGTGGCCGGCGGCGCGGGCGCGGTCGGCCATTTCGCCATCGAGCTGGCCAAGTACGCGGGCGCCAGAGTGATCACGACGGTCAGCGGCCCGCAGAAGGCCGAGCTTGCCGCCAAGGCCGGCGCCGACCATGTCGTCAACTACACCGACGCTGACGCGGCGGACCAGATCCGCGCGCTCGGCCCGCCGGTCGACCGGGTGATCGAGGTGGCGCTCGGCGCCAACCTGCAGCTCGACCTGGCCGTCACCAGGCCGCACGCGACCATCGTCAGCTACGCCGCGGAGCCCGCCGATCCCGCCATGCCCGTCCGCGCCTGCATGACGGCCAACCTGATGCTGCGGTTCCTGCTGCTGTACGGCGTGCCGGCCGCCGCGCTCGACCAGGCCGCGAGCGACGTCACCAGGGCGGTGGCCGACGGGGCGCTGACCGAGCTGCCGGTTACCCGGTTCGCGCTGGACGACGTCGCCGCGGCGCAGGACGCCGTCCAGGCGGGTACGCCCGGCAAGGTGGTCATCGACCTGACCTAGCGCACGGCCGGCCGCCAGGCGCCGCTGCGGGTTGGGAGCCGCCGGGCGTCAGCGGCCCGCCAGGCGTCAGCCGCCGTGCTTCTTCAGGTAGTCCAGGTAGAACGGCCGCAGGGAGTCAGCGACATCGCCTTCGCCGGAGTCAATCGCGTCGGCGATCAGCGCCGACAGCTTCACCGAGTCGGCGGCCGCGTTGTCCGGGTGCCCAGCAGCCGCCTCGCCCGCCGGGATTTCCCGCAGCAGCTCCCACAGGAACCCGACGTCCAGGTGATGCAGCGCGCGGCGTACCGCGCGGTCGTGCAGCTCACGGGAGGAGAGCGCGTCCAGGCTGTCGGGCTCCGTCATGCGACGAACCTTACCGGGGCGCCGGGCGCCGCCTGCCACAGGCACCATGCGACGCGCAGTTCCCTGCCAGTTCCCGGCCAGTGCCGGGCCAGCGGCTGAGTACCCGGCGCAGCCTCACGTTGAGCCGAGTATGACCTGGTACAACCGCTTGGCCGTCAGGGACTGAGGCGGTGCAGGTCACGCGGGAACAGGGTGACCGACCGGATGTTGGCGGCGCCGGCCAGCAGGGCCGTCCACCGCTCAAGCCCGATCGCGAACCCGCCGTGCGGCGGCATCCCGTGCGCGAATACCTGCAGGTAGCCGGCGTACGGCCGGGGATCTTCGGCGCGCTCGGCGAGCGCGGCCAGGTAGTCCTCGTGCCGGTGCAGCCGCTGCCCGCCTGTCACTAGCTCCATGCCACGGAATAGCAGGTCGAAGCCGTTCGAGTAGCCAGGCCTGGCCGGGTCGGGGTGGGTGTAGAACGGCCGCTTGGCCATCGGGTAGCCGGTCACGAACAGGAACTCGGAGTCATGCTCGCGCAGCGCCCACTCGGACAGCCACCGTTCGTGCGCCGGGGCGAGGTCGGGCTCGCCGCGCGGGTCCTGCCCGGAGTGGCGGGCGAGCAGCTCCTGCGCGTCGGCGAAATGGATCTCGGGAATCTGCCTGGGCACCACTGGCAATTTCAAGCCAAGAAGATCCACGGCGAAACGGGAGTTCCGGTGCACTGCCGTCACCATTCCGGCAATCGCCTCTCGCAGCATCGCCATGACGTCGTGGTGGTCGGTAATGAAGCCAAGCTCAGCGTCCAGGCTGGTGTACTGCGCCAGGTGCCTGGCTGTGTCGTGCGGCTCGGCACGGAAAACCGGGCCGGTCTCGAAGACCCGCTCGAACACGCCGACCATGGCCTGCTTGTAGAACTGCGGCGACTGTGCCAGGTAGGCAGGCTTGCCGAAGTAGTCGATGCCGAACACGTTGGCGCCGGACTCGGTGGCCGATTCGACGATCTTGGGCGTATGTATCTCGGTGAACCCGAGCGTGCCGAGCGCGTCGCGGAACCCGGCCACGCTGGCCGCGGAGATCTCGAACGGCGCCCGCAGCAGCGGATGCCGGAGCGTGGTCGGCGCGCCGTCGAGTACCGCGGGCAGCGACGCGGTCACGGTCGGCCGGTACAGGTCGAACGGCGGCGGCGCGGCCGGCCCGGACAGCGGCGTGATCACCGGCGAGATGATCTCGGCACCGCCGGGCGCCTGCGGGCTTGCGGTAACAGTCCCGTCGACCCGGATGACGGTTTCCTCCGGCAGCACGGCGGCTGCGTCGATCGCGGCCGGGTCGGTCAGCACGGCCTGGGCCAGGCCAGACCGGTCCCGGACGATCAGGAAGGTCATCGACTTGAGCTGGCGCTTGCGGTGCAGCCAGCCGGCGATCATCACGTGCTGGCCTGCCTCGGCTGCCACGTCGGCGGCCAGGATACGAGAGATCATCACGCTCTCCGGGAGTTGCGCGACCCCTTGGGAGTGCGGGCGAGAAGGGAACTCGCGGTGCCACCGCACTTTCGCCGCCGCCGCCCGTGCTGGCCGGCCGCGGCCTCGTTCATGCCCGGTGACGGGGGCAGGCCGGCGGGGCATTGAGTGACCGCGCCCGGCGGCCGCCGTTCCTCCCCGCACTCGGGAGGGTCTTCGCCACGGGCCCGCGAGGCCGCCTTCTCAGCTGGTGGCGGCTCTCTCCGGCTCGCGTGATCCCGGGCTACTCGGCTCCGTCTGCGCGTTGCAGTCCAGGATACCGACGGCCGGGCCGCGGGGGTCATCCGCCGCGGCGATGATCGACGCGCTGATCTTCCGCAGCTGCTCGAGCTGCTCGGGGGTGAGCACGTCGATCAGTGACCGCCGGACCTGGGCGACATGCCCGGGGGCGGCCTCGGCGAGCGCGGCGAATCCGGCGTCGGTTAGCTGCGCTACCTGGCCGCGGCGGTCGGTGGGGCACTCCAGCCGCTGGATCCAGCCGCGTTCCTCCAGCCGCGCGACGGCGTGCGACAGGCGGCTCTTGCTGGATGTCGACGCCTCGGCGAGCTGGCTCATCCGCAGTGCCCGGCCGGGCGCCTCGGACAGCCGCACCAGGATCTCGTAGTAGCCGTGCGGGAACCCGGCGTCATGCTGCAGCTGCGCCTCGATCGCGCTGAACATGGTCTGGCAGGCAGTCACGAACTCGCGCCAGGCCTGCTGCTGGCTGGCGGTCAGCCACCGGGTCCCTGAGGTGCTCACGCTGCTAGGATACCCGAAGTTGTTGAGCGTTTGACAACACGCGGCGGTCGTGATATTACTTGAGCGTTCAACAACATGGCTACTAGCAATCGGGAGCACCCCATGACCGCAGCGACCACGCAGACCAGCGTTCCCGGCTACGTCGCCGGCACCTGGACCATCGACCCGGTGCACTCCGAGGTCGGCTTCGCCGTCCGGCACATGATGGTCAGCAAGGTCCGTGGCAGGTTCAACACCTTCTCTGGCCGGCTGGTTACCGGCGAGAACCCGCTGGAGTCCTCGGTGACCGCCGAGATCGACCTGGCTTCGATCATCACCGGCAACGAGCAGCGCGACGCGCACATCAGGTCGGCCGACTTCTTCGAGGTCGAGACCTACCCGACGATGACCTACCGATCGACCGGCGTCCGCCAGGACGGCGACGACTACGTCATCGACGGCGAGCTGACGCTCAAGGGCATCACGAAGAACGTGCCGCTGAAGCTGGAGCTGAACGGCTTCGGCCCGGATCCCTTCGGCGGGACCCGCGCCGGGTTCACCGCGACCGGCGAGCTCAACCGGCGGGACTTCAACGTCAACTTCAGCGCGCCGATGCAGAACGGCGGCGCGGTGGTGGCCGACAAGATCAGTCTGCAGCTGGAGATCGAGGCCGTCCTCGAGGCTGACAGCAAGTAACCTGCCCGCCGAACCCCTGACCGCCAGGTGGTGAATCCCGCGATCGGTCACCTTCCAGGGTGGTCGCTCGCGGGATTCACTCCTTCTGAGCCTGGTTCAGCCCAGCCCGGTCAGGCGGCCAGGGCGCGGTGAGCGGACGGCGGCGGCAGGTGGTGAATCCCGCGATCGGTCACCTTCCAGGGTGGTCGCATGCGGGATTCACCACCTTGACCGCTTGCGGCTCGCCCAGCCGGCCAGCAGCTCGGCCTCGCGCTCGGGCGCCAGGCCGACTCCGTCCGGCGTCGTGGCGCCGGTCTCCAGCTGGTACGCGCGGATCTCGTCAATGCTCTGGCTGAGCGGGCGCGGGGCGAGCCCGGCGGCGAATGCGGCGGTCGGGTCGGCCGCGTTGATATCGCTCTCACTGTCCCCGCCCGGCCACATCGGCAGGGCGGCGTCGTCCAGCCCGCTGGCCAGCAGGTAGTCCTTGCCGACCCAGGTCAGCGTGGTTCCCGGCGGCGCCACCCGGGCGGCGATCGTCTCGAGTAGCTGGCCGAAGCCGAACGGCGGCGGCGGGCTCACCGCGTGAAAGGTGCCGGCTACCGAGTTCTCCAGCAGCCGCACCGTCCAGCTCGCCATATCGCGCGCGTCGATGAGCTGGATCGGATCCGCCGTGTCGCCCGGCGCCAGCACCTGCCCACCGTGGGCTATCCGGTTCACCCACCAGGGGAACCTGCCGCTATGGTCGTACGGGCCGATCACGTAGGTCGGCCGTATCACCGTGCTGTCGGCCCCGTGCAGCGCCATGACGGCACGTTCGCAGGCCACCTTCAGGCCGCCGTACGTCTCCGGAGTCAGCTCTTCTGCGAACGGCTCGGGCAGCTCGTGCACCGGCGCGTCCTCGCGGAATCCGGGCGCTACCGGCGTCCGGTAGACCGACACCGTCGAGATGAACAGCTGGTGACCGCCCCGGCCGTCCAGCACCCCGGCCAGCGCCCTGACCTGCCGCGGCAGGTAGGCGTTGACGTCCACGGTCGCGTCCCACTGGCCGTCGCGCAGCGCCGCGAGGTCGGCGTCGCTGTTACGGTCGCCGAGCACATGGGCGGCCCGGGGAAACAGGCCGGCGCCAGTGCGGCCACGGTGATACAGGGTGACGTCGTGCCCGGCGTCAACGGCGGCCTGGGCGATGTGCCGGCCGACGAACGCGGTGCCGCCCATGATCAGGATCCTCATGCCGCGATCCTGTCAGGGCGTGGTCCTGCCCGCTACTGGCTGGCCAGGGCCGCCAGCTGGGCGGTGGTGGTCGCTGCCTTCGAGAAGGTGAGGCCGACTGTGGTCGCTACCCGCTACTGGCTGGCCAGGGCCGCCAGCTGGGCGGTGATGGTCGCTGCCTTCGGGAAGGTGAGGCCGACCAGCGTCACGTGCTTCCAGCGGAGTATGCCGTCGCTGTCGATCACGAAGACCGACCGGCGCAGGCCCGCTCCGCCCAGGCTGATGCCGTACCGCCTGGACACCGCCAGCCCGACGTCGGCGAGCAGCGGGAAGCCGAGATCGTACTTGCGGGCGAACCCCTCATGGCTATCCACGTCCTGCGGGCTGATGCCCCACACGGTCGCGCCGAGGCCGGTGAAACCGTCCAGGCCCGCGGTGTAGGAGCAGAGCTGCTTCGTGCAGACCGAGGTGTTGTCGCCCGGGTAGAAGGCCAGCACCACCGGCTTGCCGCGCTGAGCCGACAGGGTGTAGTCACCCCGCTCCGCCGTGCCGCCGGTCAGCAGCACGCCGGGCAGCGTGAAATCCGGAGCGGTCGTGCCTACCTCGGGCGCCTTGGCCATGTCAGTTCCTTCGGTCGAAGCCGCCCCCTGTGCCAACCCTCCCATACCTCGCGGATGCGCTGGAGGGATGGCAACTCGCCCAGGCCGAGGCGTAGCTGACGACATTCACCCGCTGGTGCTGCGCTCCGTGCTGCTGGCCAGCCCCGCGGTCAGCGACTACCAGGTCCGGCAGACCCCATCCGGTATCGCGGTCGCCGTGCAGAGCGACCAGCCGGCCGACCTCGGCGCGCTCCGCGGACGACTGCGCTCGGCCCTGACGCGGGCCGGGCTGCAGGATCCGGAGGTGAGCATTCGCGCTGTGCCGGCCCTGCCGCGCAACCCCGAGACCGGAAAGCTGCGCCGCTTCATTCCGGTGTGAGCACATGGCAGGATCGCGGCCATGATCGGACGCCTGCATCATGTCGTCGTCGACTGCCCGGATCCGCCAGCCCTCGCCGCGTTCTACTCCGAGCTGCTCGGCCTGCCGGTCACCTGGCAGGAAGCAGACTTCGCGGTAGTGGCCAGGAACGAGACGTCGTCAGGCGTAGCGTTCCAGCTCGCGCCCGGCCACCAGCCGCCCCGCTGGCCGGATCCCCGCTGGCCGCAGCAGTTTCACCTGGATGTCATGGTCGACGACGTCGATGCCGCCGAGCCGAAGGTGCTGGCACTCGGCGCGCAGCGGCTGCCGGGAGGGGGCAGTTTCCGGGTCTACGCTGACCCGGCCGGCCATCCGTTCTGCCTGATACCGCGGCCGGCCTGGGCCCCGCCGATCGGGGCAGGGACTGCTGCCGGGCAAGGTGGCAGCGGCGGAGCGGGCGGTGGCTGACGGCGTGACGGCCCCCGGCGGGCCTGCCGTGCGGGTGCCGCTGGCCACGGTCGCGCGCGAGTGGGGCCGGATCGGGATCATCGGGTTCGGCGGCCCGCCAGCGCACATCGTGCTGCTCCGCACGCTATGCGTGGACAACAGGAATTGGCTGTCCGCGCGCGAGTTCGAGGACGGCATCGCCGCCACCAACCTGCTGCCTGGCCCGGCCTCGACCCAGCTGGCGATCTTCTGCGCCTGGCGGCTCCGCGGCCCGGCCGGGGCAGTGCTCGGCGGGGTCTGCTTCATCGCTCCTGGCCTGGCCATGATCCTCGCGCTATCGGTGCTGTTCCTGGCCGGCCGTCCGCCGCTGTGGGTGCGTGGCGCCGCGGCCGGTGCTGGCGCAGCCGTGCCCGCCGTGGCCATCAACGCGGCGGTCAGCCTGCTCCCGGCCAGCTGGCGGCGGACGGCCGGAAGGCGCGCGGCCCGGGCGAGATGGCTGGCCTACCTGGCAGCCGGAACGGTGGCCGGGGCGACGGCCGGCCAGTTCGTGGTGGCGGTGTTGCTTGGCTGCGGTCTGGTCGAGGTGGCGGTCGGCATGCGCGCGGCGCCGGGTCAGGCAGCCGGGGGAGTGGCCGGCTGGCTGCCGCCGCTCGCCGGGCGAACCCTGGCGGGCCCCGCGGTCGCCGCGGGCGGCCTCGGGGCGCTGGCCTGGGTGGCGGTTAAGGTCGGCGCACTGTCCTACGGCGGCGGGTTCGTGATCATTCCGCTGATGCAGCACGACGCGGTCGTGACGTACCACTGGATGACCGGCGCGCAGTTTCTCAACGCGGTGGCACTCGGCCAGGTCACGCCTGGCCCGGTGGTCCAGACCGTAGCCGTCGTCGGCTACGCCGCAGCCGGGATCGGCGGCGGGCTGCTCGCCGCGCTGATCGCGTTCCTGCCGTCGTTCGTTTTCGTCCTCGCCGGGGGCCCGCATCTCGCCCGGCTCCGGTCTAGCGCGCGGGTGCAGTCGTTCCTGTCCGGGGCGGGGCCTGCCGCCATCGGCGCGATCGCCGGCGCGGCCATCCCGCTCGCCCGCGAGCTCGGCCAGCTCTGGCAGGCCGGCATCCTGCTGCTGGCCGTCTGCTGGCTGCTGGCCCCTTCCTCGCTGCTGGCCCCTTCCTCGCTGCTAGCACGGCGCAGGGGCGTCGTCACCGCGCTGCTTTGCTCCGCCGGGATCGGCGTCATCGCGGCGCTGGCGGGTGCCCCCGTCAGCCACTGACGCCCGGCAGCGGGCCGGCTAGGCGGCCTGCGCCGAGATCCGGGACGGCTACTGCCGGTAGGACAGCAAGAAGGCGCCGAGGCGGTCGATGGCGTCATCGAGCACGTCCACGGCGGCCAGGAACACCAGCCGCAGGTGGTCCGCCGACGGCAGGTTGAAACCGGTGCCGTGCGACAGCAACAGGTGCTGTTGTTCCAGCAGGTCGATGACCATCTGCTCGTCATCGGCGATCTTGTGGACCTCCGGGTCCAGGCGCGGGAACAGGTAGAGCGCGCCAAGCGGCTTGACGCAGTCAACCCCCGGGATCTCGTTCATCTTCTGCCAGGCCCGGTCGCGCTGCTCACGTAGCCGGCCTCCCGGCAGCAGCAGGTGCGCGATGCGCTGCTCGCCGCCGCCGAGGGCGGTCTGGATGGCGAACTGGGCCGGCACGTTCGGACACAGCCGCATGTTGGCGAGCAATTCCAGCCCTTCGAGGTACTCGGCCGCGTCCTGCCGGGGCCCGGAGACCACTAGCCAGCCGGACCGGAAGCCCGCCAGCCGGTAGGTCTTCGACAGGCCGCACATCGTGAGCACCAGGAGATCTGGCGCCAGCGCCGCGGCGCATTCGTGCACCGCGTCCTCGTAGAGGATCTGGTCGTAGATCTCGTCGGCAAGCACGAGCAGCCCGTGGCGGCGGGCCAGGTCAAGCAGCCCGAGCAGGGTTTGCCTTGAGTACACGGCGCCGGTCGGGTTATTCGGGTTGATGATCACCAGGGCCCGGGTACGGGGGGTTATCTGCGCGGCCACGTGCCCAAGGTCGGGTGCCCAGCCCTCCTCCTCGTCGCAGCGGTAGTGCACAGCGCGGCCGCCGCAGAGGCTGACCGCCCCGGTCCAGAGCGGGTAGTCCGGGCTGGGGATGAGCACCTCGTCGCCGGTGTCTAGCAGGGCCTGCAGGGCCATCACGATGAGCTCGGACACGCCGTTGCCGAGGAAGACGTCGTCCGGCCCGACCCCGGGCACCCCGCGCATCTGGTAAGACTGGGCGACAGCGAGCCGGGCCGGATGAATGCCCCGCGCGTCGCTGTAGCCCTGCGCGTCGCCGATGTTGCGCACCACGTCGCGGAGCACTGCGTCCGGCGCGTCGATCCCGAAGGCAGCCGGGTTGCCGAGGTTCAGCTTGAGAATGTGGTGCCCGGCTGCTTCCAGTTGCCTGGCGCGCTGCAGCACCGGCCCCCGGATGTCGTACCGGACATTCTGCAGCCTGCTGGCCTGCGACACCATGTGGTCCGCCCTCCTTGGGTAAGTGGTCTATCGTGCCCGAAGAGCGCGGCGCCGCGCTCGGAATTATGCGGAGCGGCAGGTTACCCAGGCCGCACCGGGTTCAGGCCTGGCCGCCGGACGGGCCCGTGCTCAGGCCTGGCCGCCGGACGGGCCCGTGCTCAGGCATGGCCGCCGGCCTGCCGGGCTCAGGCATGGCCGCCGGGCCGGGAAATGGCGGCCACGATGGCACTTGCTGCCCGCACCAGGTCAGCCGGTCCGAGCTCAATTTCCAGCCCGCGGCGCCCGCCGCTGCAGAAGATCGTGCCGAACTCCAGCGCGGCGGCATCGACCACCACCGGCAGCCGCCTGCGCTGGCCGAGCGGGGAGATGCCGCCTGCCACATAGCCCGTTGCCCGCTCGGCGGCGGTCACCTCGGCCATCGCGGCCCGCTTGCTGCCGGCCGCCGCGGCGAGGGCCTTGAGGTCAAGCTGGCGGGCGACCGGCACGACGCCCACCGTCAGCGTGCCGTCGACGTCGGCGATCAACGTCTTGAAGACCCGCCCAGGCTCGACCCCTAGCGCGTCGCTCGCTTCCATGCCGTACGAGCCATGCCGCGGGTCGTGCTCGTAATGGTGCACGGTATGCGGGATGCCGAGGCGGTCCAGCATGACCGTCGCCGGAGTACCACGTGCTGCCACGACCAGCCACCCTAGAGCATGAAGCTCAGGGACCCAGGTCCCAGAGCAGGCGGTAGTACCTGGTCCGGTCCGGGTCTGGCGGCACCCCGTAGGCACGCAGCAGCAGGTCGTCCCAGCCAGGTCCGTAGTTCCATCCGATGCTCCAGGTGGCGATCGCGAGGTCAGCCCACCGGTCGGCGATGCCGAGTGAGCCAAGGTCGACATGTCCGGACCAGCGGCCGTCGTCGGTCAGCAAGGTGTTCGGCGCGCAGCTATCGCCATGGCAGATGACCAATCGGTCGACCGGCGGAATCTCCGCGAGCAGTTCGAGCGCCTGGCCAATCCCGAACTGCTGGTGGGCCGGATGCCAGGAAGCGGGGTCGATCCGGCCTTCGGCCGCCCGCTGGCGGGTGTCGGCCAGCCGGTCCTCAGCCATCCAGGAGAACGGGCAGGCAGCGGTGGCGGTAGCCTCGTGCATCGCGCGCAGGCCGGCGCCGATGGCCGTCACCGCGGTGCCAGGATCGGCTTTCCACCGCTCAGCGACGGCGAACTGCCCGGGCAGCGCGGCGGTGACTATCCACGACCCGGCGTGGTCGGCGCCCTGGCTGAGTAGCTGCGGCACCGGAGTGAAGGACACTGCCCAGGACAGCCGGGCCGCTTCCTCGCCAAGGTCGATTCCGCTCGCGACGGGCGCCCACTTGACGAAGCAGCGATCGGCATGCGCGCCTACTTCGAAGGTGATGCCGCCCAGTTTGTTCTCCCACACGGCACGCACCGGCCGGCCGGCTGCCACCGCCCGGATCGGCGCGGGTATTGCGGTGCCCGGCCGCGCAGGTCCCGAGACCGAGTTCCATGGCGTCGTCGCCGTCGCCGGACCACCACGTCCTGTCACGTCCTGTCACGTCCTGTCACGTCCTGTCACGTCGCCCGAGGGTGCCAGCATTGCTGGCCGGTAAGCCGTTTCCCGGCGGGCGCGGGAAGGTGCCGCTACCGGACGGGAACCGCGCCGGACGGTAGGCGCGCCGGAAGGTTATTGCTTCCGCCTTGCTAGTCCGCCGGCCCGGCGAGCGCCCGGGCGGCTGCGGCCTCCGGCTCGGTCATGCCCTCGTAGCCCAGGTGGCCGTGCTGCCTGGCCTGCTGGTCGATCCACCGGCTGTGCGCCTCCCAGGCGGACTGCTTGCTGGTCCCGAGGGCAGCGCCAATCTGCGACCACGATGCACCTGCCGCCCTCGCGGACCTGACGCTCAGCTGGCGGCCGTAGCCGGCCTTGCGGGCGATCACCTCGCCGAGGGCAAGTAGTTCCAGCGCTTCCTGCCGCGGCAGCGGATCGGGGCCAGGCGGATCGTCGTCCTTCATGCCAGCCGCAGTCGATGCGAGCAGGTCACGGGCCCGCAGCTGGTCGTACCTCGCGACCGCGGTGGCGAGGGTGTGCTGATACTCAAGGCTGTCAGGAGTCGTCATGCGCTGAGCCTTGACGTCAGGCGACCCTGACGTCAAGCAATCCTGACGCCATTTCGCTGACAGCGTGCCGTGCGGCAGCCGGCCGCCCGGGGCGGCCCGGAAATTTCCTGCGTCTTTTTCTGGCCGGGTACCGAAGGCGGGCCGTTTGTCGGTGGCTGTCGATAGCTTTAGCGAAGAAGGTACAGTCAGCAGCCACTAGCCGGGAGGAGGGCCAATGCAAGAACCAGTCTTCCCTCCCGCTGGGCCGGCCGGGTCTCCCGAATCGGCGCCCTCTGGCAGTCCTGGCAGGCCTGGCAG
>WNEY01002191.1_pt1 | contig 21506 bp, 20 predicted proteins | sample 5400531 | NCBI WGS metagenome assembly WNEY01 (sample SAMN13153338, study PRJNA577476) | soil metagenome | isolation source: 200 cm saprolite under Douglas fir tree site 1 | place: USA:California | collected 2015-04-18
CTGAGGTGGTGGCCGGCAGCGAGATTCCGGTCAAGGTTTTCCTGCGGCCCTATCGTGGCGAACTGATCGAGCGCTCCCTTACCGTGAAGATTCCCGCGGGCATGCCCAAAGGCGACCATCGTATTCTGTTCAGCGACGCCGGTACGCTCGATCGCTCGAAGGACGGCGCGGCGCAGGGCAACCGCTACATCGATATTCCGGAGACCGTCTCGCTGCTCAATCAGGAGCGCGTCAACAACCTGCTCTACGTTTCTCTTGTGGAGAGCCGGGCCACCTACTTCTCTGAAGATAAGACCATGCCGAGCCTGCCTTCCTCCGTGCTCAACGTCATGCAAATGGGAAGAACCACCAACCGCTCGCTGGCCGGCGCGCCGGACAGTACGCAAGTGCAAGCCTCGCTTCCCTTCGATCAGGTGGTGAGCGGCAGCTACTCGCTGCGAATCAAGGTGAAATAAGGCACTATTTTCATGCGTTTTTTGTGTGTTGCTACAGCCTTGTTGTGTTCTCTCGCGCCGCTGGGGGCCGTCGAGACAAAATACTGGGAACAGGGTGAGGAAGCCGATTTCCAGAAGGGCACGCTCTCTAAACTCTCGCTATCGAGCGAAGGCCGTCTGACCGCCGCGCCGGTCCTCAAGGAAATCTACGATGCGTCGGCCACGTTTCTGTGGGTGGTCGCTCGCGATTCCAAGGGCAATCTCTACGCGGGCGGAGGCGGTGTCGGTGGCTCGAAGAGCAAGCTGATCGCTGTCGATCCAACCGGAAAAGCGAGACTGCTCGCGGAGCTCGAGGGCATAGCGGTGCAAGCCCTTGCCATCGACCGCCAGGATCGCCTCTACGCCGCGACCTCACCCGACGGCAAGGTCTACCGCGTTGATTCGTCCGGCAAGGCCGAGGTGTTCTATGACCCGCAAACCAAATACATCTGGGCCATGGCATTCTCCAGCCGGGGCGATCTGTTCGTGGCCACCGGCGATCAGGGCGAGATTCACCGCGTGACGCCCGCCGGCGCCGGCTCGGTGTTCTACAAGACCGAGGAAACGCACGTGCGCTCGCTCGCCATCGACGCCCGGGATAACGTGATCGCCGGAACCGATCCCAGTGGATTGATCCTCCGTATTTCGCCCGCGGGTGAAGGCTTCGTGCTGTACGAAGCCCCCAAGCGCGAAGTCACCGCGTTGGCGGTCGCTTCCGATGGAACCGTCTACGCGTCGGCTGTTGGCAACAAGCAGGCGGTTACTGCCCCGACGCCACCTGCCGCGCCCGCCGCGCGGACCCTGCAAGGCAGCCAGGGCGCCGTCACCGCGCCTGCCCCCGCGGCTCCGCCGGCCACGGGTGGCGCACCTGGAGGCGCCCCCGGAATTGCGGGCGGATCCGAGATTTATCGTATCCAGCCTGACGGCTACGCGCGCCGCATCTGGAATCATGCGCAGGACGTGGTCTACGCGCTCGTGTTCGACAGCCAGGGGCGCGTGATCGTCGGCACCGGAAACCAGGGCAATGTGTACCGGCTCGATTCCGATCACTCCTACACGCGCCTTCTCAACGTCGCGCCGGCGCAGGTAACCGGATTCTCCGCGGGTCCGAATGGCCGGCTGTACGCTGTCACGGGCAACATCGGCGAGATCTTTTCGATCGGTCCTGAGCTCGAATCGTCCGGCACCTATGAAAGTGAGGTGCTGGATGCCGGCGCGTTCTCTTATTGGGGGCGGCTCACTTCGCTCCCCGAGCACCAGAACGGCGTGACGTTTGAGACTCGGAGCGGCAATGTCAGCCGTGCGCAAAAAGATTGGAGCCCGTGGGCCAAGCCCGATGCCGGCCGCATTGTTTCGCCGCCCGCGCGTTTCCTGCAGTATCGGGCGACGGTTTCCGGATCGGCCGAGTTGTACGATGTCTCGACCGCCTACGAAATGAAAAACGTGGCGCCGGTCGTTGACGTGATCGAGATCACGCCCGCCAATTACAAGTTCCCCGCGCCGTCCGCCACACCGTCGGCTCCCGCGAGTCTGTCGTTACCCCCGCTGGGCCGCCGGCCTCCCGCGCCTTCCCCGCTCGCGGCCGACGGCGGCACAACACCCGCACTCACTTTTTCCAAGGGCCAGATCGGGGTGCGCTGGCTGGCCACCGACGAAAACAGAGACACGCTGCTCTTCAAGATCGAAATTCGCGGCGAAAGTGAAACCGCCTGGAAACCACTCAAGGAAGACATTCGGGAGCGCTACTTCAGTTGGGACTCAACCGCGTTTCCCGACGGAAAATACCGGGTGCGCGTAACCGCTACGGATTTGCCTTCGAACCCGCCCGCGCAGGCGCTCAGCTCCTCGCGCGAAAGCGACCGCTTTCTGATCGACAACACGCCGCCCGAGATCTCCGGTCTCACCGGTGCCCTTTCAGGCGCGAAGATCGACGTGCGCTTCCATGCGAAGGATGCCTGGAACGTGATCGAGAAGGCCGAGTACTCCGTCAACGGCGGCGAATGGAAAGTGGTCGAGCCCACCACGCGCCTCACTGATTCTGAGGAGCACGACTACCGCTACCAGATGGACCGCGGCCAGGGCGAAGCCACCATCGCGGTGCGCGTGACCGACGCTTACGCCAACGAATCCGTCGCCAAGACGGTAGTGAAGTAAGCGCCTGTGTCACACTGAAATTCAGCCCATGAGAACCAAGATTCGTTCGACCACGATCCTGTGCGTCCGTCGCGATGGAAAAGTGGTAATGGCCGGCGATGGACAGGTGACACTCGGCTCGGAAGTGCTCAAGTCTTCCGCCAAGAAGCTGCGGCGGCTCTACAACAACAAGATATTGGCGGGATTCGCCGGCGCGACCGCCGACGCGTTTGCGCTGTTCACGCGCTTTGAGGCTAAGCTAGAACAATTCAATGGAAACCTGCCACGCTCGGTGGTTGAGCTGGCGAAGGAATGGCGAACAGACCGCGTGTTGCGTCATCTGGAAGCCCTGCTGCTGGTGGCCGATCCGACCAACACATTCCTTGTGAGTGGGAACGGAGACGTGATTGAACCGGACGACGACGTGGCCGCCATCGGGTCGGGGGGCGCGTTCGCCAAGGCCGCCGCTACCGCGCTGATGGAGAATACGAAACTTTCTGCGCGCGAAATCGTCGAGAAGTCGATGGGCATCGCGGGCAAAATCTGCATCTATACGAATGAAAGCGTGGTTTACGAGGAGCTCGGCTAATGGTCATCTATCTTCCCGCACAGGCTGCTGAAGACGAGCCGTTACTCGATGAGCTGACCCCGCGCGAGATCGTGCGGGAGCTTGACAAGTACGTCATCGGACAGGCCGACGCCAAGCGCGCCGTCGCGATCGCACTACGCAACCGCATTCGCCGGCATAAGCTTGCTCCGGAGATGGCCGACGAGGTGATGCCAAAGAACATCCTGATGATCGGCCCTACCGGCGTCGGCAAGACGGAGCTGGCGCGCAGACTGGCCAAGCTCGCAAACTCGCCGTTCCTCAAGGTCGAGGCCAGCAAATTCACCGAAGTGGGCTATGTGGGCCGCGACGTCGAGTCGATGATCCGCGATCTGGTCGAGATCTCCATCGACATGGTCCGCGAGGAGCGCTTGAACGAAGTAGGTGAACGCGCCGAGCGCAATGCCGAAGAGCGCCTGCTCGACCTCCTGATGCCCGCTCAGCAGGAGGCCACCGAAAGCGCCGAGCGCACGCGCGAAAAACTGCGGGACCGGCTGCGCGCGGGCAAGCTCGACGACCGGATGGTGGAAATCGACGTGAAGGAGCGTGGGCCCACCTTCGAGGTATCCACGGCCAGCGGCCTGGAGGAGATGGACATCAACCTCAAGGACGTGCTGCCGGGCTTGTTCGGCGGGCGCACCCGGAAGCGCAAGATGCGCGTCACCGAGGGGCTGGACTACTTGGTCCAGGAGGAAGAGCAGAAACTGGTGGACATGGACCAGGTGACGCGCGTGGCGATCGAGCGGCTGGAGCATAGCGGCATCATCTTCCTGGACGAAGTGGACAAGATCGCGGGCCGCGAGGGTGGGCACGGGCCGGACGTCAGCCGCGAAGGCGTGCAGCGCGACATCCTGCCTATCGTTGAAGGCACCACCGTCAACACGCGCTACGGCTTTGTGCGGACCGATCACATTTTGTTCATCGCCGCCGGGGCGTTCCATGTTTCCAAGCCCAGCGACCTGATCCCCGAACTGCAGGGCCGCTTTCCGATCCGCGTGGAGTTGAAATCGCTCACCGAAGGCGATTTTGTCCGCATCCTGAAAGAGCCCAAGAACGCGCTGATCAAGCAATATCAAGCCCTGCTCGATACGGAGGGCATCAAGCTGACGTTCACCGAGGACGCCATCCAGGAGATCGCGGCGTTCGCCACGCGCGTGAATGAAAATGCTGAGAATATCGGCGCGCGGCGGCTCCATACGATTCTCGAAAAACTGCTCGAAGAAGTTTCCTTCGAGGGCCCGGACCTGAAGAAGAAAGCCGTGAAGGTGGACGCGGCCTACGTGCGCAAGCAACTGGCCGAGATCGTAAAGGATCAGGACCTCAGCCGGTATATTCTGTGAGGCTCGCGTCCGCTCTGTTCGCCCTGGCGTGGATGGCGCTGTTGGCCGGCTGCGGCTACCCCGGTGAGCCGAAGCCTCCCACGCTCGAAATCCCAACACGCGTCACCGATCTGCGCGCGGCCGAATACGGCGGCAACATTTTGGTCGAGTTCACGTTGCCGGCGCTCACGACGGAGGGACTCGCGCTCACGAAGGTGAGATCGGTGGAACTCCGGGTCAGTACCGGTGCGGCCTCGCAGAATGTCAATTTGAAAGCGGCGGCGGGCCCAGGCCCCATTCACGATCAGATCGGGGCGGGCGAGTGGATCGGCAAAGACGTGGTCCTGACCGTCCGGGCGACGGGGCCGAAGGGGAAAACTTCCGAGTGGTCCAACGCAGTGCCGCTGTCGGTGGGCGTTCCGCTCGGCGTACTGGCCAATCTGATCGCAGAGAACGTAGCTGAGGGCGTGCGCCTCCGCTGGCAGGGACCGGGGCCACGCTATCGCATTTTTCGCTCTCTCACCGATTTGACTCCGGATCGCCTCGCGGAATCAGATCAACCCGAGTATGTGGACAAGTCCACGAACTACGGCTCCGTCTATAAGTATTTCGTGCAGGCAGTCACAGCGGATGATCTGCGGCAGAGCGAGATCTCCGAGGTGGTTGCGATCACGCCCCGCGATGATTTTCCTCCGGCGGTTCCAGCGGGCCTGTCGGGAGTGGCGGGGGTGAACTCGATCGAGCTAGCGTGGCAACGCAACACTGAGGACGATTTTCAGGGCTACAATGTGTATCGCTCGACGGAAAGCGCGGTGTTTGAAAAGGTCGCTGCGTTGATCGAGGCACCCGCATACAGCGACCGGCAGGTGGAGGCGAGCAAGCGGTACCGCTATACGGTCTCCTCAGTCGACCAGGCGGGTAATGAAAAGGCTCCGGGGACGGCCGCTTCAAGTCTTCGATTTCCTCCGCAAGGATGTTGATCACGGAAGCGTGGCGCTTCTGCGAGCTCTCGAGCTTTTCGACCCGCGCGGCGAGATTCTTGTGGCTCGCGAGAAGTTCGCGCATCCTGACGAAAGCGCGAATGATGAGGATGCTCATTTGGACGGCGCGCCCGCTCTTGAGGACGGATGAGAGCATGGCCACGCCGTGCTCGGTGAAGGCGTAGGGCGGTGTTCGGCGCCCGCCCCAACTTGAAGTCACAAATTGTGGACCTCAAGTTTGCGGTTTCATCCGGCGTCAATTGAACATGAAATCGCTTGGAAACCGGCCAAGGTTGCGGTGAACTTGCTGGTTCAATGCTCTGGTTGCGACTTGATACAGCTCCGCCAGGTCCGCATCGAGCATGACCTTTTGGCCCCGAATTAAATAAATGCGCCGCTCGATCGATTCGACTGGAACCGGAAGCCGCATCCCGGACGGGAGGGATTTCTTCTTGGCCACTTACCTCGGTTTGCGTCTCCGCACCAGACGCTTGCGCCAGCGGCGCGCAACGGTCGCCGGCGCGAAGGACTGCTCGATGAGTTCGGCTTGCTCCTGCACGTGGCGCTTGGGGGAGCCGGGTGCGGGGCTGGCGCTCTCAGGCCGTCCGGCGTAGCCGATCTCGCGGCGCTGCGCTTCGAGCAGGGGCTGGATGTGGCCGCGAACGAAGCCCCATGCGCCCATGTTGCGTGGCTCTTCCTGGGCCCACACAACGGCGCTGGCCGCGGGATAGCGCATGAGCTCCTGGGCGAACTCCGCTTCGGGGAACGGATAGAGCTGTTCGATGCGGACGATGGCGGTGCCGGCGGCGGTGGGGTCCGTGGCTTTGCGGGCCTCGCGCGCGGCCAGCACGACTTTGGGATGCCGCAGCAGGCTCTTGGGCGTCATGACGACCAGAGGCTTGCGTAGGCCGCGCCGGTCCGGGCCGCCGCGCATCTGGCGGCGCAGCAGGTGGAAGTATTGCGCCGGAGTGCTGCAGTAGGCCACCTGCATGTTGTTTTCCGCGCAGAGCTGGAGGAACCGCTCCAGGCGCGCGCTGGAATGCTCCGGTCCACCGCCTTCCTGGCCGTGCGGAAGCAGAAGGACCAGGCCGCTGGGCTGCGCCCACTTCGATTCCGCCGACGAAATGAACTGGTCGATGATGATCTGCGCGCCGTTGGCGAAATCGCCATACTGTGCCTCCCACAAGACCAGGCTCAGTGGATCGGCGACACTATAGCCGAACTCGAATCCCATGGCGGCGTACTCGCTCAAGGGGCTGTTGTATACCTCGAACGGGGCCTGATTAGGAGCAAGATGCGCCAGCGGCACGTACACGCGATCGTTATCGTAATCGTGGTATTCGGCGTTACGATGGCTGAAGGTGGCGCGGCCGCTGTCCTGTCCGCTCAAGCGCACGGCCGTACCTTCGAGCACCAGGCTTCCGAAAGCAAGCGTCTCCGCCAGCGCCCAATCGATCACGTTATCGCGCAGCGCGGAGGCGCGCTTTTCCACCATCTTGCCGAGCTTGGGATGTAAGTGGAAGTCGGCAGGGAATGCGGTGACAGCCTTAACGACTCGCTCCAGAGTTTCACGCTGCACGCCGGTCGGCGGCAGATCGGTAGGCATGACCAGCGGCGGAACGGGAGCCAGTTCGCGCAGTTCCCAGTCTTCTTTGCTCTTCTGAGTTTGATCGTAGATCTCATAGAGGCGCTTCTTCTGCGCGTCGCGCCAGTCGGCGGCTTCTTCGGCGGGAACGACGCCCTCCCGCTCGAGCTGCGCGGCATAAATGGCCGCGACCGGCTCGTGGCCCTGGAGCTTCCGGTATAAAACGGGCTGCGAGTAGCTGGCATCGTCGCCCTCGTTGTGGCCATGCTTGCGCCAGCACAGCATGTCGATCACGACATCGCGGTGGAAGCGCTGGCGGTAATCGTAGGCCAGTTGCATCGCGCGAATGCATGCTTCGGGATCGTCGCCATTCACATGGAAGATGAGCGCGTGCACCATCAGAGCCACGTCGGAACAGTAGTTAGTGGAGCGGGCGTCGTTGGGGTTGGTGGTGAACCCGATCTGGTTGTTGATGACGAGGTGGATGGTGCCGCCGGTGTTGTAACCGTCAAGCTGAGAGAGGTTGAGTGTCTCGGCCACAATACCCTGGCCGGCCATGGCGGCATCGCCGTGGATGAGAACCGGGATCACGCGCTCGCGCCTGGCGTCCTTGAGGCGGTCCTGCTTGGGCCGCACGATGCCTTCGACTACTGGATTGACGGCTTCCAGGTGACTGGGGTTGGGCGCGACGAAAACAGTGATCTCCTTGCCGCCGGCGGTGCGCCGCACGGCGCTCTCTCCCAGGTGGTACTTGACGTCGCCGGAGCCTTCGAAATCCTCCTCGATTTCGCCTTCGAATTCGGAGAAAATTTGCGCGATGCCCTTGCCGATCACGTTGGCGAGCACGGTGAGCCGGCCGCGATGCGCCATGCCAATGACGCACTCCGAGACGCCGGTGTCCGCGGCGCGCTCGAGCAGCTCCTCGATGATGGCGATGGTGCACTCGCTGCCTTCAATGGAGAAGCGCTTGTGTCCCTTGAATCGGTTTTCGAGAAAAATTTCGAAGCCGTCGGCTTCCAACAGGCTCTTGAGCACGCGGCGCTTGACGGCTGCTTCGAGCGGCCATTGATTGCCCGAGGGCTCCATGCGCTGCTGGAGCCAATGGCGCTCCTGGGGATCGTCGATGTGCAAATACTCGACGCCCATCTTGCCGGCGTAGGTGAGCCGCAGGCGGTCGATGAGACTGCGCAGCGCCATCACGCCGAACTCGTCCGCGTGGAAGGTGCGATCCAGATCCCAGATGGTGAGGCCGTGCGCCGAGGAATCGAGATCCGGATGCGGCGGGCGTCGGATTCCGAGCGGATCGATGTCGGCCGCCAAGTGCCCGCGCTCGCGCCAGGCCTGAATCAGACGCGCCACGGCGGCCTGCTTCATCGGGTCAGCGTTGACCATCGGGGCGGCGGGCTGATCGGCTTCCCAACGGACGGGCTGCAGAGAAATACCTAGGTCGGAATAAATCTGGTCGTAGAATCCACTCTCGCCTTCGAGCAGCGATTGGAGTTGCCCCAGGAACATGCCGGATTCTGCGCCCTGGATGACGCGATGATCGTAGGTGCACGTGACCGTCATGACCTTGCTGAGGCCAAGCGAGGTGCGCGTGTCCTCGGGCACGCCGCGATACTCGGGCGGATAGTCGATTGCGCCGGTGGCGATAATCGCACCCTGTCCCGGCATCAGCCGCGGGATCGAGCCCGCTGTGCCGACGGTGCCCGGATTGGTGAGCGAAATGGTTGTGCCTTCGAAATCGGCGACGGTCAGCTTATTTTCGCGGGCGCGCGTGACGACGTCGTCATAGGCGGCCAGGAATTGGGCGAAATTCATCGCTTCGGCGTTCTTGATCGAAGGGACCTTGAGCGAGCGGGCGCCGTCCTTGCCCGCGACATCCACCGCGAGACCCAGGTTGACATGAGCGTGGCGGATACGAAACGCCCCGGACACATTTTCCGAATATGCATCGTTGAGCGCCGGAACCTTTTCGATTGCGCGGACGATGGCCCGTGCGACCAGGTGGGTATAGGAAATCTTGCTTTGGCCATGGAGCGAACGGTGCTGGTTGATCGCGCGCCGGTTCTCATCCATTATCTTGACCGGCATTGCGCGCTGGCTGGTGGCGACCGGCATGGTGAGGCTGGCGGTCATGTTCTCGGCGATGCGCAGCGCGGGCCCGCGCAGAGCGACGAGCTGATCACCCTCGGCGATGGGGACGGCGGCAGCGGCAATCGCAGTAATGGCGGCGTGCGGCTCGACCGCTATGGTCGCCACGTTGACTGGCTCATCGCGTCCATTTCCTTCAAAAATCTGTTTCCAGGTGGTGTCGACGGCTTGGCGGTCGTTCAGATACCGGTGGTACAGCTCATCTTCGAGCCAACTGTTCACACTCGGCGGTGAGGATTCCGGCATACATCTCCAACTACTATGGTAACGAATGCCCACTGCTCTCATCTTTTCCGACATACATAACGATGCGCGCGCGCTCGAAAAACTGATGGAGATCGAGGCGGACGCTTACTTCGCGGCGGGCGACCTGGTGAGTTGGGCGCGAGGGCTCGACAAGATGGGCGAGATCCTGAAGCGCCGCGCGGGGCGCATGTACGTGATGCCGGGCAATCACGAGTCGGAGAGCGACATCGCGGCGTTTTGCGCGCGGCACGGTTTCATGAATTTTCACAGCGAGACGGCGGAGATCGGCGGCGTGCGCTTCGCGGGACTCGGCTACTCGACCGTGACGCCCTTCGATACGCCGGGCGAATACAGCGAGGACGAGATCGCGGCGCGTCTTGAGAAATTCGTGGAATGGAAGCCCCAGGTGCTGATCTGCCACTCGCCTCCGCTGGGGACCGCGCTCGACCGCATTCGCGAAGGCTTGCACGCCGGCAGCCTTGCGGTGCGCGAGTTCATCGAGGCGCACCAGCCGGCGTATTTCTTTTGCGGCCACATCCATGAGGCCGAAGGAGCGGTGATCCAGATGGGCAAGACGCGCGCGATGAACGTGGGGAAGCGGGGGTACGTGCTGGAAATATAGCCGCAGTTGAAATTCGCGTGTATTCGTGACTTGTTGCTACACTCAAATTGAATGACCCTCGACGAACTGGAAAGAGAGTACGGTACGCTCCGCCAGCAGGCTGACGCTGTGCGGAGCTATCTTTGACGCTGCCGGCCGCAAAGCACAACTCGCCCAGACACAAGAATTAATCCACGCCCCCGATTTCTGGTCGCAGCCCGAAAAAAGCCAGAAGATCATGCAGGACCGCAAGCGGCTGGAGGAGCAGATCGACCAGGACAAAAAGATCTCGGGGCTGACCTCGGATCTGGACACGCTGTTCGAGCTGGCGCGCGAGGGCGAGAACGTCAATGGCGACCTTGAGCGCGAAATCCGCGACCTTTCCGCGTATCTCGAAAAACTCGAAACGCACATGCTGCTTTCGGGCGAGAACGACGCGCGCAGCGCCATTGTCACCATTCATCCCGGCGCGGGCGGCACCGAAAGCCAGGACTGGGCCGAGATGCTGCTGCGCATGTACCTGCGCTGGGCAGAGCGAAACCGCTACGAGACCGTCATCACGGATCGTCTGGAAGGCGAAGGCGCGGGCATCAAGTCAGTCACCTTTGAAGTCAACGGCGAGAACGCCTACGGGCTCCTGCAGAGCGAGGTGGGAGTGCACCGCCTGGTGCGCATCTCGCCCTTCGACGCCAACGCGCGGCGGCACACATCCTTCGCGTCCGTGTTCGTCTATCCGCAAATTGACGACGAGATCAAGATCGACATCCGGCCCGAAGACCTGCGCGTGGATACCTTCCGCGCTTCAGGCGCCGGAGGGCAGCACGTCAACCGCACTGATTCGGCCATCCGCATGACGCACCTGGTTACCGGTATCGTGGTGCAGTGCCAGAACGAGCGCAGCCAGCACAAGAACCGCGCCAGCGCGATGAAACAGATGCGCGCCAAACTCTACGAGCATGAGGTCGCCAAGAAACGCGTGGAGGAACGCAAGCTCGAAGACACCAAGCTCGAAATCAACTTCGGCAGCCAGATTCGCAGCTACGTGCTGGCGCCCTACCGGATGATCAAGGATCACCGCACCAAGCTGGCTGTCGGCGACGTGGACCGCGTGCTCGACGGCGATCTGGATGCTCTAATTCACGCGTACCTGGTGTTTCGCAAAACGGGAAAGACTGCGTCGGATAAGGATGAGCCTCTCGATTAGGGAAGCCGCGGAGCGCATTCGCGCGGGCGAGCTCGTGGCCTTCCCCACGGAGACGGTGTACGGGTTGGGAGCAAACGCGCTCGACGCGGCGGCCGTCGCGAAAATCTACGAACTGAAGGGACGCCCGCCCGCGAGTCCTTTGATCGTGCACGTGGCGTCGATCGAGATGGCGCGCGCGCTGGTGACGGAGTGGCCGCCCGAAGCCGAGCAGCTCGCTCAAAAGTATTGGCCGGGGCCGCTCACGCTGGTTCTGCCGAAAGCGCCGTCGATTCCCGATATCGTCACCGCGGGATTGTGGACGGTAGGAGTGCGTGTCCCGGCGCATCCCATGGCGCTCGCCCTGATCCATCACGCCGGTGTCCCGGTGGCCGCGCCGAGCGCCAATCGCTTCGCGCGTCTTTCGCCGACGACGGCGGAGCATGTCCGCGCGACTTTCGGCGACGTGCTACCGGTGCTCGATGGCGGCCCTTGCCAGGTAGGCATAGAATCAACTGTGGTGTCGCTGGTCGGAGGCAAAATCACACTGTTCCGCCCGGGCATGATTGCGCTCCCAGATATCGAACAGGCGGCAACACCCTCAGCCGCCCACCCGTCGCCGGGCATGCACGCGCGCCATTACAGCCCGCGCACGCCTCTGATCGTGTCGTGTAACCCCGATTCGCGCGGCGCTTACCTTTGGATCACGCGGTCCGCGGCAAGCGCGCGCTCGATCCAAATGCCCAACGATCCTGCCGCGTACGCCGCGCGGCTTTACGGCGCCCTGCACGAGCTCGACAGCGAAGACTGGACCTCGATCACGGTCGAGCCTCCTCCGGGCACGTTGGAATGGGCGGCAATACTGGATCGCCTTAGACGGGCGGCGTCAAGATGAATCTGATCGAGGAAATTGATCGAACCATCACGCCGACGCCGACGCTGTGGTGGCTGGGTCACGCCGGGTTCATCGTGCGTTTCGCCACCGTCACGTTTTACATCGATCCGTGTCTGTCGAGTCCGGGCGCGCCTCTCCAAGGCTCCGATATTCGCCACGCCGATATGATCCTGGCGACGCACGCGCACCCCGGCCATCTCGATCCGGGCACGGCGATCCCCATGCTCGAAAGCTCCAAACGAGCTAAGCTGGTGCTTCCAAAAAGCGCGGCTGAGCAGGCGCGCGCGGCCGGCATCGGCTACGACCGCATGACCACCACCGATGCCGATCTGCGCATCGAGTATTTCAAGGACGATCTTTATGGGCGGGTCTACGCGGTGCCTTCGGCGCATCCGCGGCTCGACTGGACGGCGGACGGCGGCTACCCCTACCTCGGGTATCTGATCCGCTTCGGGCGCTGGACCATCTACCATGCCGGCGATTGCGCTCTCTATGAAGGTTTGGCCGAGCGTCTGCGTCCGTACAACGTGAGCGTGGCGTTGTTGCCTATCGGCGGCAAGAATTTCTCGGTGAGCGAAGCCGCGCAACTGGCTGCCGATATCGGCGCCACCTGGGTTGTGCCGATGCATTACAGTGACGGCGCGGAAGAATTCATCGACCACCTGCTCGGTCACAGGCCCGATCAGCAATTCATGGTCTTCGAACGGGGCGAGAAGTGGACCGTGCCCGAAGAGTAAACCGCGCGAATGCTAGACGCCTGCGAAGGCGATGGTCACCGGACTGGCATTAGAGACCATCTGGCCAGTGGGCGTCAAACGGCCGGTGGCGGGGTTCACGCGAAAGCAAGCTACCATGTCGCTCTGCTCATTCGCGGCGTAGAGAAAGCGAGAGGAAGGGTCGAGAGCGATGAAGCGCGGACGCTTGCCCCGTGTGGATTCCCATCCGATGGATTGCAGCACCCCGCTTTTGGGATCGGCCGCGAAGATCGCAACGCTGTCGTGGCCGCGATTGGAGCAGTAAACGAATCGGCCAGCCGGTGACACAGCGATTTCCGCCGTCGTGTTCTCGCCCGTGAAATCCGACGGTACCGAAGGCAGGATCTGCAGCGGCCGCAGGGCGCCACGCTCGCCATCCCAACGATAGGTAGTGATGGCGCTGCCGATTTCATCGAGCACCCAAGCGTTGGGCAGCGTCGGATGAAACGCCATGTGCCGGGGTGCGTAACCGGACCGTGCGGCGATCGAGCCCTGTTCGGTGGCGCTCAGCTTGCCGGACGCGGAATCGAAGCGGAATATGAAAACGCGATCCAGGCCCTTATCGGGCACCAGTACGAACCGGCCGGTGGGATCAAAGACGACATTGTGCGGGTGAGAACTCGCCTGCTGCGTGCGGTTCGGACCAGGCTGGCCTTTGAGCTCCACCAGTTGAATCTGATCTTGTAGCCGTCCGTCCGTTTGCACCGGTAAGACTGCCACGCTGCCGCTTGCGTAGTTCGCGACCACCATGAATCGGCCGCTGGGGTCGATGGCCTGATGCACGCCGTTGCTTCCTCCCGTGGCTGCCCGATTCAGCGGCGTCAAAAAGCCCGTGTTCCTGTCGATCCCGAAGGAGGAGGCGTACGTTCCATCGCCATGCACGGAGTAAAGGAAGCGCTGGTCGCGGCTGACGATGAGAAACGAGGGATTGAACAGGTCGCCGAGGTGCTGGACATGGCTCCAGGCTCCGGTTTCCGGGTCCATGCGGTAGACGTGGATGCCATCGCCGTGGGCTTCCCGTTCGGCTGTGGTGTAACAGCCGACGTAGGCGTATGTGGACGTCTTCTTTTGGGCGCGCCCACGGCCGGCGCGGAGCAGGGCAAGAGCGGCGGTGTTTTTCAGGAACGTTCGGCGGACGATCGCCATCAGCAAAACAGTGTATCACCTAGGAAGCAGGGCGCCACAGCTTCACGCGCATCGTCACGAAATGGCGGTCAAAGGACCATACAGGGGCCTCCAGCCTCCGGCTCACGGTGGCAGTCACGGCGTCGACCAGCGTGATCGGATGATCGGGGAACCGGTCCAATTGTGCCGCCGCGAATGAATAATCCGCAGGCTCGGGACTCAGCAGAAGCGCCCCATCCAGCATTTGCGCCAGCCACTGCCGCGCATACCCGCCACCGAGCCTGCGCAGAACAAGCGTGTGCGCTTCGCACAGCACCGGATAAGTGACCGTGACTATGAAACCGCGTCTCTCAAGGGCGGTGAGTTCCTCGCGGGCGCGCTCATGGAATTGTCGGAGGGGTCCGCCAGGGCGTACAGCGGACCGGTGTCCGTCAGGACCGCGGCGTTCACTTGCCGGCCAGATAACGATCGTGATGGACGCTCACGTCGCGCGCACCGCTGCCCTTCTTGGCGGGCGTAATGCGGAGCGTTTTTCGGCCGGGCGTGAATCCTCGTCTTGCCAGATATTCCGCGAGCGCAGCCTGCACGACGGCGGTGAGCGCTGGAGAAACTTCCTGCTGGCGCATATAGGCGTCCAGGATCGCTTCGAGATCGTCGCCGATTGTGACTGTGGCCCGCCGCATGTCTTCAGTTTAGCACCAACTTCACCAAATGGTGAACCACATTGGTGGTCGATGGCGATCATCGCCCGCGCACGTCCTCGAGAAACCGGTCGACTCGGGCTCTGCCGCGCGGCGAATATCCCAGGCTGCGAAGCTATCCCTGCAGCGGGCCTTCCATCGCCGAAGATTGAGTTTCCGCGTCTTGTCCAACGCCTGGTGACGCTCTTTTTTTTTTCGGCGGCATGCTGCCGATTTTAATTCATGCAGGGAATGCCCGAGCCTGCGAATCGATGCCGGCCTACTCCTCTTCGTACCAGGCGCGCCAGCGCTTGCGCGCGGGGAACGCACGGATGAGCAGCATCCCAGCCACGAAGCCACCCACATGGGCGAACCAGGCCACTCCTCCGCCGGTGTAGTCGGTCTGGGCCAGAGCGCCGAAACCGCTCACGAACTGGATGGCGAACCACCACAGCAGCAGGAAGGCCGCCGGAATTTCCATCGTAGTGATGAAGATGAATATCGGGATCAGGGTGACGATGCGGGCGCGAGGGAACTTGATGAGATACGCGCCCATGACGCCGGCGATGGCGCCGCTGGCTCCGATGGTCGGCACGCGCGAGTAGGGATTGGCGATTACCTGTACCACACCCGCCACCAGTCCGCAGCACAAGTAAAACCCCACGAAACGGCCGCTGCCGATCAGGTCCTCGACGTTCCGCCCGAACACCCACAGGAACAGCATATTTCCCAACAGGTGCAGCCAGCCGCCATGCAGGAACATGGAGGTGAGCAGCGCATACAGATGCCCCGAAATCGCGTCCGGTACGATGCCCCAAGTCTCGACGAAACGTGTCAATGCAGACTCATCGAGCGTGGCCTGGTACAGAAAGATCAGGACATTCAGGGCAATCAGGATACCGGTGGCGACGGCTTTCGAATAGACTCGTTCAGTGGATCGAAGAGGGATCATGCGCGGGAATGACCGTGCGCGCGGCTAATTCTTGACGGGCGGCATCTCGTATACATAGATGAGATGCGCGTGGCGATCGTCGGTCCGCTCGACGTGGGTGGGCTTCCAGCCCGGCACGGCGTAATCGTGCGAAATGACGCGCGTGCCCGGTTTCAAATACTTTTCGAGACGCGGACGCAATTTTTCGTTCAGCGACGTGGCCAGGTACATGGTGACCACGTCGGCGCTGCTCAAATCCGTGCTCAGCAGGTCGCCCTGGATCACGCGCGCCTGATCGTCGAGCCCCTCTTTGTGGATGTTGGAAGTTGCCTCCGCCACCAGCTTGGGGGAAATCTCGACGCCTACTGCCCGGGCCTTGTATTTCTCCGCCGCGGCGATTAGAATCCGGCCATCGCCGCAGCCCAGATCATACAGCGTCTCACCGGGCTTGATATTGGCGAGCTCCAGCATCCGGTCCACGACACGCGCCGGTGAAGAGACGTAGGGCGCCAGCTTGTTGGCATAACGAGGAGTCGGGGCCTGGGCCGCAACCGGCAACGACGCGAGCACGAAAGCGATGGCGAGGCGACCCATAACTAACTCAATGAGCAGGTAAAGCTGAACTCCGACCCAGTTTTAATTTTACTATACGCGAGACCATCTCGGATATGGAGAACCACAGGTCGCGCGGCTTGCTGATGGTATATTCGGTTCCGCGGAACACCTTGACGGCCCGGCTGATCGAATCCCGCCAGGGCACCGCTTGCGGATTCAGGGCGTAATTCATGTAGAAAACCGGGTAGTCGATCCCGGTCAGCGGCTTGAGCGAATCCTCGGGCACGGAGGCGTCCAGCATCACTTTCGGACCAGCGAAGACCAGTGCGTCGGGGTGATCCTCGGCGCCGATCTCTTTCTGAATCAATTCGGTCAAAAATTCCGTATCGCCGTGCTTTTGTTGCAGACGCTTGGTGTCTACTGTTCCAAGTTTGATGGACTGCAAGGCCTCGCCCAGCGCTGGAAAGTCGATCTTGTCGGCGCTATCCTGCCGATACAGGACGCGCTGTTCCTGAATATTAAAGGCGACCACCGAAAATCTGCCGAACTGGGGCTCGCGCGAAATCCGCCGCAGAATCGAAACCAGCGCCGCAGTATCCTGCGGGCGAAGCGCGGCCGACGAGGCGTTCTGCGGAGCGAAGTTCACCAGGATCTTGACGGTAATCGGAGCGGGAGTCAGCATCCTCGCCACCGGTGCCTCCTCATCGAACTGTTCAAAATGGGCGGCTTCGACTTTGCCGGATGGCGTTTCGAGCTTCATGTCGCGGTCCTTGGTGGCGAGCTCGGCTTCCATGTCCCAATAGAACGAGCACACGCTTTCGGTGCGGTCGCGCATCATCCAATCCACGTGATACTTGCCTTCGCCGAGATCGATGGTGCCCTGCAGGCTAGCGTCGCCGCCGGCGTCCTCCGCGATGCGCGGAACCGTGTAGCGCTCAATAAAATAGGAAGGCTCGCCGGGGTGATCGACGGGCGTGACGCGGAACAGAATGACCAGCGAATTTCCTTCTCCGGCCAGTTCCTTCAGCGGAATACTCACGTTGAAGCCCGCGTGAAAACGGAGGTCAAAGCCCAGCACGGGCTTTTCAGGCGTGACGGTGCAGGCAACTTCCTTGCGAACCTCCTGCGCTTCGAGCACGGCCAGATCGCTGCCGATGACGTGCACCTGCCCGCCCGGCGCGGTGAGCAAAGCCTGCCCCCCCAGCCGCACGCACACTAAACTTATTCCGATCAGCCAACCGCCGCATTGGGCCATTCCTGCGCGAATCATCAGTCGTCTCCGGACAAGGCGAAAGCAAGTCCTTTGCCAAATCATACACCTCTTTAGAGTGAAAGTGGTGCCGGTGTCGGCTGAGAGGCGGCGCGCATGTCCTCTGTATGGTAGAGTTCAGAATCATGGCTAGCCGTAGCGTCAACAAAGTGATTCTGATCGGGCATCTGGGCCGCGACGCCGAGACCGCCTATACCGCCTCGCAAATCGCCGTCACGAAGTTTTCCGTGGCGACCAACCGCCGCTGGAAAGATCAGCAGACGGGCGAGTGGAAAGAGGAAACCGACTGGACCCGCGTGACCTTGTGGCGCGGGGAAAATGTAGCCCCGTATCTGACCAAGGGCACGCAAGTGTACGTCGAAGGGCGTCTGCAAACCCGCAGCTACGACGACAAGGACGGCAAGAAGGTGTGGGCCACCGATGTGGTTGCCGACCAAGTGATCTTGCTCGGAGGCCGCGGCGAAGGCGGCGGCGGAGCACACGACGAGGGCTTCTCGCAGGACGCGCCGTCAGCAGGGATGAAGAGCGCCCCGCGCGGCCGCACAGCGGCGGCTCCGGCAGCGCCCGCGGCCCCAATGAGCGAGGGCATCACCGACGATGATGTGCCGTTCTGAAACGGGCACCGGCTCGTAGGGCATGCTCGAAGCAGCCTCGTCTCTAACCAGTTTCCTTTTTGTACTTCTTGGCGTGCAGCGAAGGGTGCTGTAAGCTACGCGCCAGGAAACTCATCTGTTTGATAAAAGCCTTCTGCACGGCCGGTGGAGCACTGGCGAGAGCGCCAATCGCCCGCTCCCGCAGGGCGACGGTCATCGATTCTTTTTGATTTTCTTGCCGCGGGCCTTGAGTTCAGCCTGAAGAAATCGCGTTGCTTGCGCCGCAGTGAAAGGGCCGTAGGTTGGACTTTTCACGGCCTTCGCGAGCCGAGCATCGACCCGGCGTTGCTCCGGTGTATACTCGTCGTCGGCCGTGGGGGACTTGGCGGATAATCGTGATCATGCCGCCGGCCGCGCGAAACTCCACTTGGGCCGCAGAAGCAAGACCGGCCCGGCGTTGGATCGCGGTTGGCACGACCAACGGCGTCGCGTTTTTCAGGGTGACAGTCATGCTGCGGCCGCCTACTTCTTCAGCGCTGCTTCCACAGCCGAGACCACTTCCTTCGACTGCGGCTCGACCGCCGGCTCGAAGCGCGCGATCACTTTCCCGTCGCGGTCCACCAGAAACTTGGTGAAGTTCCACTGAATCTCGCCGCCGGTCTTTGGATTGGCCGCCTTGTCGGTCAGGAACTGATACAGCGGCGCCTTGTCCTTGCCCGCCACCGAGATCTTGGAATACATCGGGAACGTCACGCCGAACTTGCTTTTGCAGAACGCGCCGATTTCGGCGTTCGAGCCCGGCTCCTGGCCGCCGAAATTGTTGGCCGGGAAACCGGCGATCACGAAGCCCTGGTCCTTATATTTGGCGTACAGGGCCTGCAGCGCCTCGTATTGATAGGTGTAGCCGCACTGGCTCGCGACGTTCACCACCAGCAGCATTTTGCCTTTGAAATTGGCGAGCGGGGCGGGCGTGCCATTGATCGCGTCCAGGGTGAACTCGTGAACATTCGAGGCCGCAAACGCAGCCGCCGATAGAAGACACAGCGACAGGGACAATGCTTTCATGACCCGATTCTATCCTAAAGTCCGCTCGCGCGCCCGCCGATCCATCGATTGACGTATGTCCCTCCTACGGCTGTTCCGGCTCGGCATCCGCGTGGCGGCGTGGGCCACTCCGCACGTCAAGAAGTGGCACCACGAGCGCAACATGAATCATGAGGAGGCCAAGCGGCACCTGGATGCCCGCAACTGGACCGAAGCCGAGAAGCACCTCACGCTCGCGCTGGGCGAAAGACGCCGCTCCGCAAAAGGGCGGCACGAGCTCTTGGTCGGCTTGGCCCGGGCGCAGCGCGGCCAGCGCAAGTTCGTGGAATCGGAGGAGAACTTGCGCCAAGCCGCCAATTTGGCCGGGAAGGATCATTCGATGTACCTGCGGTCGCTCGAGGAGCTGATCGAACTGGAGCTGGATCAAGGCAAGTACGGCGAGGCGCAAAAGACCATCGAGGAGATCGTGCGGCGTGAGAGCGCGAAGCCCAAGCCCGACCATGCGCGGCTGGCCCAATGTTCGCGCAAACTGGGGATGTCGCTCGTCAATAGCGATCGCCGCGCCGAGGCGTTGCAGGCCTTCGAGCGGGCCGTCAAACTTTCCGAAAAAGCTTTCGGCCCCGATCACATCGAAACCGCCAATGGCCTGGCCGAGCTGGGCGCTCTCTACCGGCAAAAAGGCGATCATGCCGAGGCGCAACACTGCCTGCGGCGCGCGCTCCGGGTTCACCGCGCGGTATCGGGCGCGGATTCGCACGAAGCGACCCAGGATCTCTATCACCTGGCGGCATCGCTTGAGGAATCGGGCGACCTGGATGGCGCGGCGAGCGAATACGAACGCGTGCTCGCGTTGCGGGCGCGGCAGGTGGGAGCCGATCGGAACCAGACCGCCGACGCGCAGGTTCGGCTCGCGATCCTCTATCTGCAAGCCGGGCGCACCTCGCAAGCTCGAGAGCTGCTCACGCAAGCGATTCCGGTGCTGGAGCGGCAGGCAGGCGGGCAATATGCACTCGCGGTGGAGGCCCTGGCGCGGGCGGAAGACGAAGCTGGCCGGCCCGAAGAAGCGAAGCGCTGGCGGGAGAAGAGCCCGCTAGCCACGACGCAATCGTAAGTGGCGCGATGCCGCGGTTAGCGCTTCACGCGCGCGCCCTAGACTTCGATCCAGTCGATGCGTGAACATCCGTCCGAGCCGTGGCCGCTACCTTAAGTCGGGATTTTCCTCCCAGCGCCCATTCTCATAGCGGTTGCCGGTGGCGGCCTCCACCATATAATGAATCGGTCATAAGGAGCGAACATGAATTCATCCTTGGCTAAGTGGGCTCCCTATCTGTTGAGCGTATTGCGGATCGCCGCGGGATTGCTCTTCATGCAGCACGGCGGCGAGAAGCTGTGGGGCTTTGCGGGAGGCAGAATCGATCACAATTTCCCCAACCTGCACGCCTTCGCCGGCCCGATCGAACTCCTTGGCGGCGGGCTGATGACTCTGGGGCTTTTTACGCGCACCACCGCCTTCATCCTGTGCGGCGAGATGGCCGTGGCCTACTTCAGATCGTGGGCGCCTCGCGGCTTCTTCCCTATCAACAACGGCGGCGAGGAGGCGGTGCTTTTTTGCTACCTCTATTTGTGGCTGGTGACCACTGGTGCCGGCCCGTGGAGCCTGGACGCGCTCATCGAAAAGCGCAAACAGCACAAGGTCAGCCGGGATTTCGAAATGACCGGCGCGGCGGTCAGAACCTAGGAGGAACCATGAAACAGTCTCTTTCTTCCTGGGAGCCCTACGCGCGGTCGATCATGCGCATCATCCTGGCTTTCGTGTTCACGCTGCACGGATACCGGATGATTTACGGCATGTTCCCGCAGTTGGCGCGGCGCGGCGGAGTGGCTCGCATGCCCCTGGACACGCTGCCTCAGTTCACCGGCTATATCGCGATCATTGGCGGGGCGTTGCTGCTCGTCGGTCTGTTGACGCGCGCGACGTCATTGGTATTGTGTCTGCAAGCGCTGGCGGGCTATATCTTTATCGCGGCGCCCCGCGGGGCGGTTCCGCTGCGCGCCGGCGCGAACGAAGTGCTTCTTTATTTCTTCATTTTTTTCTACCTGGCCGTGGTTGGGGGCGGCCCATGGAGCCTGGACCACCTGATTCTGAAGATCCGGCGGAGACCCGAGCTCGCGCCCGCCTAAAAACAAAAACGGCCCCGGTTGGTGAACCCGAGGCCGCTGCCATCCCAATCCAAATATTCCTAGTGGATCACCCCACCCGCGGGATCGCGAACTCTCTTATTAAAGATTTCCACTTCATCCGCCGGAGCGCACAGATCTTCCATCAGACCGCGCCATCCGTCGACAGTCTTGATCCCGTTCTTGGTGTCCAGCTTCCGGA
>WNEY01000727.1_pt1 | contig 21496 bp, 20 predicted proteins | sample 5400531 | NCBI WGS metagenome assembly WNEY01 (sample SAMN13153338, study PRJNA577476) | soil metagenome | isolation source: 200 cm saprolite under Douglas fir tree site 1 | place: USA:California | collected 2015-04-18
GCCCGCTGGGTTCCTGCCCGGCCAAAATCACGCAAACCCCAGTAGCCACCTGGACCACTTAGGTATCCCGCGCCCCACGTCCGTAGGCTCGGGCGGCCGACTTATCACGGTCCACGACGACTTATCACGGATTCTCGACAAAATTTATCCCGATTTGAATGGTTATGTGAATCGAAAATCCGTGATATGTCGTCGCCAGCCGTGATAAGTGGGCCAAAATTCCGGGGACGGCTGGGGGACGCAATATCTTCGGCCGTTTCCGCCTGTCTCTCGGTCGCGCCTCAACCCGGGCTATGTGCCCGCAACCCGGGCTATGTGGGCTGGCGGGCCGGGACATGTGGGCGACCTATGGGGTGTTTTGGGGGCTGGCTCGCCTGGCGGCGGGTGTACTGCCTGCCCTGACGGCTCGGCGGGGGGTTAGTTGGCCATTCGGTGGCGTCTTACGGCTATGCCGGCGGCTAGGCCGCCTACTAGGACGCCGGCGCCGGCGGCTAGGGGGATGGCGGTGAGGGTGGCCTTGCGACCCTTTCTGAAGTCGTGGATCGGCCAGTCTCGCTCGCGCGCGATGGCTCTGAGCTGGGAGTCGGGGTTGACCGCGTTCGGGTAGCCGACCAGTTCGAGCATGGGCAGGTCGTTGCTCGAGTCGCTGTAGGCACTGCACCTTGATAGGTCAAGGGCCTCGCGCTCGGCCAGCGCCTGGACCGCTGCCGCTTTGGCCGTGCCGTGCAGGAGGCCGCCGACCAGGCGGCCGGTGTAGACGCCGTTCTCGGTCTCGGCGACGGTGCCCAGCGCGCCGGTGAGTCCGAGGCGGCGGGCCACGATCTCGGCCAGTTCGACCGGGGTCGCGGTGACGAGCCAGACCCGCTGTCCGGCCTCGAGGTGAGACTGGGTGAGTTCGCGCGACTCTTCCCAGATCCGATGCGCCATCGTGTCGTCGTAGATTTCTTCGCCGAGCGCCGTGATATCGGACACCTTGTGGCCGGCCACAAAGGCCAGCGCGGCCTGCTTAGCCGCGTCGATATGGTCTGCGTTCTCCGCTCCGCGCACGCGGAATAGCAATTGACCGGCCACCATCTTGGCCATGTCACGCGCGCCGAACAATTTGCGCGCGGCCAGTCCGCGCGCGAAATAGTAGATCGAAGCGCCGCGCATCAGCGTGTTGTCCACGTCGAAGAACGCGCCGGCGTCAAGATCGGGCGTGATCTCCGGCAGATCGACGGCCGCTACCGCCGCTGCCGCCGCGCCCGCGAGGCCCGCCGGCCCCGCGTCAGCTAGCTCCGCGGCGTGCGCCAAATCCTTGGCCGCGGCTAGCTCCTCGCCCAGCTTCATGGCCTTGCCAACTCCTCAAGCTCTGCTGCCCCCGTCGCGGCCACGCACCCGGTGCCCTCACCGTGGTCGCTGGAATTCTTGTTCCCCCAGACGTCGCCGTCACCCGCGGCTTGCCGTAGGGTTTCCTCGCCTGTGTCAGCTGAGTCATCTAAGTTGAGCGTAATGGGTACGCTAGGTAACCCGGGGCGAACCTCGAAGGCTCGCTACTTAGCTGGTCAGCCGAGTTCGCATCAGCGGGCAAGCGGCACGATAGGCAGGGATGATCGCACTTCTTGTGGTCGCGCTTGGCGCCGTTGTCGCAGCTGTCGGCACCGGTGTACTCCTCGCTCGCTCAGCAAATAGGCCGCGAGTCTATTCCGTCGCCTGGGCCGTGGCGCTGTTCGGACTCGCAATCGGACTTTCCGCCACGGCGCTTGGCTTCCTAGCGGGTTACGGCGGACTGCTGTTCCGCGCGATGGAGTTCGGCACGCAGCTCATCGCGCCGGTCAGCCTCGTGCTGGCGCTTGTGGAGACGACGGGCAAGAGCCTGGCGTCAAGGTTCGCCATGCGACTCGCGGTTTCCGGCATTTCGATCATCGCCCTGGTGATCTTGGGTACCGACCCGATCAACCCCGATGCCACATTCAGCACTGCCTGGCCCGATCCAACGCGGTTCTACCAGCTGGCTCCGCTGACCATGCTCGGGCTTCTCGCGCTGCTGACCGCGATCACCGCGGTCAGCACGCTCGGAGTGCTGATGTTCAGGTCCAGGCGAGACGGGAACGGGACGCCCCGCGCCGAGACTCGGCCGGTGATGATCACTGCGCTGGCCGCGCTGGCGGTCGTGCTCCCTGGGCTGGTCTGGCTCGCGGGCAAGGGCCTTGGCATCAGCCTGCCCGTGCCGGCCGAATACGTGTTCGCCCTGTGTAACACGCTGGCCGCCGGCCTGATCTGGTACGCGGCCAGGCTGGCCGGGAGCCGGGACCTCAGCCAGGTCGCGGCGGGCAGTCGAGATGACAAGGACCGGCCTTCCGGCGAAGACTGGGACAATCACCCCGGATACAGGCGGCATGAGGCCGGGGAATTCGACCGGTACGGATCGGCCCACCACGATGACTACGACTCTCGGCTTAGTCCTGCGAGCGACTACGACGACGATGATCTTTACGGCGCGGCCCGGAACACCCCTCGGTACGACGAGCCGGTCTCCGATGTCGGGTATCCGGGCCTGGCCGCTCTGGCGGCCGAGGCAGCCGGACCTGGCGACGAGGCGGTGCGGTTCGGTGAGCCGGGACAGTTCATCCACACCGGGGCTATCGACCAGCTCAGTCCCTACGACGACTCCGGTCAGTACGACGCTGATGAACTAGGCGGCCGGGCGGGCGGGTACGGCGAGGACAGCGGGGTGTTCTACAACGACGACACCGGCTACGGATTCTCGCGGGTCGAGCCGGACGGGGCCACGGTACCGGGCTGGGACGATCTGTCCGATCAGCCGCGCGGCGAGCCGCGCGGCGATCTTTTCGGCCAGATCACCATCTACACGCTGGTCGAGGGTCGCACCGACGAATTCGACCGGCAGACCGAATGGGTGGTCGCCCAGGTTCAGTCCAAGGAACCCGACACGCTGGTCTACATCGTGCACGCGGTACCCGCCGCTCCGATGCAGCGGATCCTGTACGAGGTCTACCGCGACCGGGCCGCGCACGATGAGCATCTGAATCGCCAGTACGTAATCACCTACGAGGTCGAACAGAAGCCGTTCGTGCTGGCCACCAACGTGATCGAGCTCGGGTTGCAGCAGGCCAAGGTCTCACCGCTGCCGTCGATGTCGGCGATCTCTGACCTGCTGAGTGAGTCGGGCATCGACCTGACCGGTGTTACCAGGTCGGCTCCCCGGACGCCTCAGCGGGTTCCCCCCGTCGGGCCCGCACGGTCAGGAGCGGCGATGGTGACTCGCCCCTACCAGCGCCCTCCGGTCGCGGATCCCCAGTACAGCGACCCCCAGTACGGCGATCATCGGTATGGCGAACCTCAGTATCCGGGCCAGCTGGACCCGGATCAGCAGTACCCGGATCAGCAGTACCCGGATCAGCAGTACCCGGACCAGCAGTACCCGGACCAGCAGCACCCGGACCCGCAGTACGTCGACCCGCGGCACGCCGATCCGCGATACGCCGATCCGCGGCACGCCGATCCGCGATACGCCAGTGAGCAGCACGCCGATCCGCAGCATGTCGATCCGCAGCACGAAGGGCCTTACCAGGGCGGCTGGGCGGAGATAGGCGGAGAGGATCCCAGGTACTAGTGGCATCTGCGCCAACGATCACGCTGCTGTCCCGGCCGGGTTGTCATCTGTGCGACTCGGCCAGAGAGGTCATCGCCAAGGTCGCCGGCGAAGTTGGCGTTACCTGGACTGAGCGCGACATCACCGCCAGCGCGCAAGACCTGGCCGACTACGGCGACATGATCCCGGTCACCTTCATCGACGGCGTCCAGCACGACTTCTGGCGAGTAGACGAAGCCAGACTGCGCCGCGCGCTCGGCGCAGCGTAGCGGGAAGGGAAGGCGGACGGGCCCGGAAGCGAAAAACAAGCACACTCCCGACTTTGTGCAAACGTTCACAAGGGCGTACGGTTAAGGGAGAACCTCACGCGGGAAGTCAGATCGCACCGATGCCACCGCGTGCCGATCCCCCAGGAGCTGCCGGCGTATGTCCCGCCGAACCAGGTCAGACAAGAGCGTTCAGGGCATACCGGAGGCGACCATCGCTCGCCTGCCGTTGTACCTACGCGCGTTGTACGCGCTCGCTGACCGGGATACGGCATCGGTTTCCAGCGAGGAGCTCGCGGCCGCCGCCGGGGTGAACTCGGCGAAGCTGCGCAAAGACCTATCACATCTCGGCTCCTACGGCACCCGCGGCGTCGGCTACGACGTCGACTACCTGATCTACCAGGTCTCCAGAGAACTAGGCCTCACGCAGGACTGGCCGGTCATCATCGTCGGCGCAGGAAACCTGGGCCGGGCGCTGGCGAACTACGGTGGCTTCGCTACCAGGGGATTCCGGGTCGCCGCGATGATCGACTCCGACCAGCAGGTGATCGGCACCTCGATCGCGGGGCACCGGGTTTACGCCGCCGACGAGATCGAGCGGGTGGTCGCCAGGTTCGGCGTGATGATCGGCGCGATCACCGTGCCGGCGTTTGCCGCGCAGGGCATCTGCGACCGCTTGGTCGCGGCCGGGGTGACCAGCATCCTGAACTTCGCGCCGGTCGTGCTCAACGTCCCTGACGGCGTCGACGTCCGCAAGGTGGATCTGTCGATCGAGCTGCAGATCCTGGCGTTCCATGCTCAGCGCCGGTCTGCTGGGGGTTCCGGCCACCCGCTACACCCCCCACCCACCACCCGGGCTAGTACAGTCGTCAAGGCGCCGGCCGGGCATGAGAACGGGAGCCTGGAAGCGCTCAGTGTCATTAACGGCACGCCGCTCGAACTCGCCGCGATGGCGGACGACGGCAATGTCGATAACCGCGACGGGACGGTCCGCCCATGACCCTGCTCGTCGTCGGGCTCAGCCACGCCAGCGCGCCGGTCACGACGCTTGAGCGGGCCGTGGTGTCGGGCGATGCCCAGACCAAGCTGCTGACCGACGTGTTCTCCTGCGCTGGAATCAGCGGAGCTCTCGTTCTGAGTACCTGCAACCGGGTCGAGATCTACGCCGACGTGCTCAGCTTCCACGGCGGCGTGGCTGCCATCTGCGAACTGCTCGCCCTGCACTCGGGCCTGACCCAAGGTGAGCTGACCGGCTCCGCGTACGTGCACTATCAGGACCGGGCCGCCCAGCATCTCCTGGCGGTGGCCTGCGGTCTTGAGTCGCTGGTCATCGGGGAAAGCCAGATACTCGGCCAAGTCCGTGAGGCCGTGAAGCTGGCGCGTCAGTACGGCACGCTCAGTCGCGAGATGTCCGACCTCAGCCGCCTCGCGCTCCGGGCCGGCAAGCGGGCGCACGCCGAGACCGGCATCGATGCGGCCGGGCAGAACCTGGTCAGCCTGGGCGTGTCGCTGGCGGCCGCGAAGCTCTCGACCGACTGGACGCTGGAGTCGGCCGGCCAGCTAGTGGCGGAGCCCGCCCTCGATGCTTTCTCCCTGCTGATTGTCGGAGCGGGCGCGATGAGCTCGCTCGCCGTCGCCACCGTGACCCGGCTCGGAGCCGGTCGGGTGCTGGTCGCCAACCGCACCCGCGGTCATGCCGAGCGCCTGGCCGAGAAATACGGGGCCGAGGTGATCGGGCTGGCGGAGCTGGGCGACGGCCTCGCGGCCTGTGATCTTGTCATCACCTGCACCGGGGCGGCCGGGCACGTAATCACGGCACCAGCCGTCGTCGCGGCGCTTGACCGCCGGGCGGAGGCAGGCAGGCCGCTAGTTCTGCTGGATCTGGCGTTGCCCAGGGATGTCGAGCCGGCCGTCGCCGAGTTGCCCGGGGTGCACGTTGTCGATATGACCGTGATCGCCGCGTCGGACGAGGCGGACGGATCGGCCGCGCTAGCCAGCGACGCGGACATTGTGGCGGTGCGCCGGATCGTCGCGGGCGAGCTGAGCTCGTTCCGTAAGGCCGACCGGGCGGCGAGCGTCGCGCCCACAGTTGTCGCCTTGCGTGCGAAAGCAGCCAGCGTTGTCGTGGCTGAGCTAGCTAGGCTAGAAAGGCGGCTAGGTGACCTGGATCAGAAGACTCGCCAGGAAATCGCGCAGTCGATGGGCAGGATCGCCGACAAGCTGCTGCATGGACCAACCGTCAGAGTGAAAGAACTGGCGGGAACGCCAGGGGCCGACTCCTATGAGTCCGCGCTCCGGGTGCTGTTCGAGCTCGATCCCGAAGCGGTCCAAGCGGTCGGCCGGCCCGATGAAGACATGCTGGCATGGCCTACGGGTGAAGGTGAAGCGTGAACGACGCACCGCTACGGCTTGGCACCAGGCGGAGTCCGATGGCGATCTCCCAGTCCACCGCATTCGCCGAGTTGCTGACGGCGAAGACCGGGCGGGCGGTTGAGATCGTCGGAATCACTGCCAGCGGGGACGTGAGCAAGGCTCAGCTGACTCAGATCGGCGGCACCGGCGTGTTCGTCAGCACGCTGCGGGATGCGATGGTGGCTGGCCGGGTCGACTTCGCCGTGCATTCGCTTAAGGACCTGCCTACCCTGCCGGCTGCGGGGATCACGATCGCCGCCGTTCCGCGCCGCGACGACCCGAGGGACGCGCTGATCGCCAGGGGCGGCGCGAAGCTGGCCGACCTGCCGTCCGGTGCCAGGATCGGGACGGGCTCGCCGCGGCGCGCGGCGCAGTTGCTGCTGGTGCGGCAGGACCTGCAGCCGGTGCCGATTCGTGGCAACGCCGGGACAAGGCTCGCCAAGATCGACTCGGGCGAGGTGGACGCGGTCGTGCTCGCCTACGCGGGAATGGCCAGGATTGGCCGGCTTGACCTGGTCAGCCAGGTATTCGAGGCAGAAGAGATGCTCCCCGCGCCCGGCCAGGGCGCCCTCGCGGCAGAATGCCTGGCCACTCGGCCCGACCTCGTTGACTTGCTGAGCTGGGTAAACGACGATGCGAGCCGGGCGGCGACCGTGGCCGAACGCACCGTGCTCGCTGTCCTTGAAGCCGGATGCGCCGCGCCGGTCGGTGCGTATGCGTCCGGGACTAATGAATTGCGGCTGGATGCGATTGTCGTGGCCGCAGACGGGGGAGCGGCACTACGAGCGAGCACTAGCGGTCCGGTGGCCGAGGCTGAGCGCCTTGGCCGCGAGCTGGCCGCCGATCTGCTGGCTCGTGGCGGCAACAGATTCGTGACGCGAACAGACGTGGCGCTAAGAGAACCAGACGTGTCCGGTGGACACCTCAGCAACGGGGACGATGCGAAGTGAACCCCATGCCCGTGACCAATCAGGCGGGAACGAACAGTGACGATGGCACAGTGTCGGCCAGCACAGTGTCGGCCGGCCCGGTGTCGGCCGGCCCGGTGTCGGCCGGCCCGGTGTCGGCCGGCTCGGCCGGTACCGGCATGGTCGCGCTTGTCGGCGTCGGACCGGGCGACGAGGGCCTGCTGACGCTCAGGGCGGCGGCCCTGCTGGCGCAGGCAGACGTGATCGTGGCCGCGCCCTGGGTTAGCGAGCGGATCACGCACTTGCTTAAGCCAGAGGCGGAGATCGTGGACTCGGCGACGCTCGAGCCAGACTCCCGACAGCTGATCAAGGCCGCCAAGGCCGGTCAGCTCGTGCTGCGTCTGTTCAGCGGAGACCCGTTCCTGTTCTGCAGCGCCGCGGCTGAGGCGGAGAGCTGCGCCAAGGCTCAGATCCCGTTCGAGGTCGTGCCCGGCCTCACCGCGGCCACGGCGGTGCCGGCCTACGCCGGCATCCCGCTCACCCAGGACGGCACCGGTGAGGTCAGGATCGTTCACGCCTCCGAGGTCAGCCGGATGTCGGCCGCGCCGGGAAGCCTGGTGATCCTCGGTGCCGAAACCGGGATCGGCGACATCGCCAAGATGCTGATCGCAGGCGGCTGGGCGGACACGACGCCGTTCGCGATCACCTGGAACGGCACCACCACCGATCAGCAGACCGTCGTCAGCACGCTCAGCACGATCACCGCCGACCTCAAGGCGGCCGGGCTGAGCCTGCTCACGGCGCACGGCCGGGCGATCGCCGTTGTCGGCGAGGGAGTCAGGCTGCAACGGGCGCTGTCCTGGTTCGAGACCAGGCCGCTGTTCGGCTGGCGCGTGCTCGTGCCCCGGACCAAGGAACAGGCCGCCGGCGTCTGCGACCAGCTCAGGTCCTACGGTGCGGTACCCGAGCAGGTCCCGACAATCGCGGTCGAGCCGCCGCGCACGCCGCAGCAGATGGAGCGAGCCGTCCGCGGACTGGTGACCGGCCGCTTCCAGTGGGTCGCGTTCACCTCGGCGAACGCGGTCAAAGCGGTCAGGGAGAAGTTCGAGGAGTACGGCCTGGACGCGCGGGCGTTCGCCGGAGTCAAGGTAGCGGCCGTCGGCGAGCAGACCGCTGCGTCGCTGCGCGCGTTCGGAATCGCCCCCGACCTGATGCCGCCGGAGGACCAGCAGTCGGCCGAGAGCCTGGCGAACTGCTGGCCCGCCTATGACGACGTGCTCGATCCAATCAACCGGGTGCTGCTGCCGCGGGCTGATATCGCCACCGAGGGCCTGGTGGCGCGGCTGACCGAACTTGGCTGGGAGGCCGAGGACGTGACCGCGTACCGGACGGTGCGCGCCGCACCGCCTCCCGCACCCATTCGCGAGGCGATCAAGGGCGGCGGGTTCGACGCCGTCTTGTTCACCTCCTCCTCGACGGTCAGGAACCTGATCGGCATCGCCGGCAAGCCGCACTCGGTGACGGTAATCGCGGTCATCGGGCCAGAGACGGCCAAGACGGCGGCCGAGTTCGGGTTGCGGGTCGACGTGATCGCACCTCGACCGTCGGCGAACGCGCTGGTCGAGGCGCTGGCCGCGCACGGGGCGACGATCCGCGATACGGCGGTCAAGGCGGGGGAGCCAGTTCGGCGGCCAAGCGAGCGCCGCCGCGGAGCACGACGCCGGGTTAGGTGATTTGCATGGCCGCCGAATTCCCTATCGTTCGTCCTCGTCGGCTGCGCACGAGCGCCGCCATGCGCCGGCTGGTCAGTGCGACCGATGTCCGTCCGGCTGATCTGGTGCAACCCTTTTTTGTGAAAGAAAGCATTGCGGAGCCTTTGTCCGTTGCCTCGATGCCGGGCGTCGTGCAACACACTCGAGACAGCCTGCGCAAGGCCGCCGCCGAGGCGGTGGAGGCCGGCGTCGGGGGGATGATCCTGTTCGGCATCCCGGCGGTCAAGGATGGGACAGGTTCGGCCGCCGATGATCCGGCCGGGATCGTTCAGCTCGCGCTCGGTGATCTGGCCGCCGATCTCGGTACCGACACCGTGCTGATGGCCGACCTTTGTCTCGACGAGTACACCGACCACGGGCACTGCGGGATCTTGACCCCGGACGGCGAGGTCGCCAACGACGCGACGCTTGAGCGCTACGCCTCGATCGCCCTGGCCCAGGCCCGGGCCGGTGCTCACGTGGTGGCGCCGAGCGGCATGATGGACGGCCAGGTCGCCGCGATCCGGGCCGCGCTGGACGGCGAGGGCATCGTCGACGTGGCGATCTGCGCGTATGCGGCTAAGTACGCGTCGGCGTTCTACGGGCCGTTCAGGGACGCGGCCGAGTGCGCGCCCCAGTTCGGGGACCGGGCCGCGTACCAGCAGGATCACGGCAGCCAGGTTGAGGCGCTGCGTGAGGTGCAGCTAGACGTTCACGAGGGCGCCGACATCGTGATGGTCAAGCCGGCGCTGGCGTACCTGGACATCATCAGCTTGGTGGCCAGGTCGGTGTCGATCCCGGTGGCCGCCTATCAGGTCAGCGGCGAGTACTCGATGGTTGAGGCGGCCGCCGCGAACGGCTGGATTGATCGGGACCGTGCAATCGCCGAGACGTTGACCGCGATCAAGCGGGCTGGGGCCGGGATCATCTTGACCTATTGGGCTACCGAAATGGCGGCGAGGCTGCGGTAGCTCTTACTGGCCCGGCGGGAGATAGGCGAATAGCTTCAGGGTGCCGGTGCCTTTGAGCTGGCGACGAGGCCAGTTCTGCGCGTAGGCGGGTGGCTTCGAGCTCTGCCACTCCAGCAGGGCGAAGTGCGTACGTTCCCCTGGGTTTGCGGGCTCGGAGTTTGCGGGGTCAGGGGCGGAGGCGCAGCCGGCGTAGAACGCGACCGGGATCTCCTGGGCGCCGTTGATCAGGCACGGCGCCTTGATGCCAAGCTGGCGCAGGTCGGCCGCTACCTTCGCGTAATCAGAGTGCAGCGCCACGGTGTCGGCTACCTGCCGCATCAGCACCGCATGCTGGGTCACTAGTTGCAGTAGCAGGACAAAGCCGATCAGCACCCGCATGGCGGGGCGTTCGGCCGGACGGGTCCGGTTGATGATCCAGCCGATCAGGTCGGCGACCGGGATCGCGGCGAGCGCGTAAGCCGGCAGCAGGAACCTCGGGGCCGCGTACCAGATGCCGAACAGGTACTGCGCGGCCAGCGCGAGGCCGCATACGGCGGCGAGCAGGGCAGAGGCGAGGTGACCTACCCGCCGGGCGGCCAGAATCCCCGCTGCGACCAGGACCGGCAGCGCCAGCCACCACACACTGAGCACCGGGTAGCGCCAGGCGATAGTGCACGGCCGGCACAAGGTGGGTCCGTTGACCGCGCGCAGCTCGGCCCAGATCCCCGGTCGCAGGCCGAAGCCGCCCTGTTCGGCGCTGGCCAGGTGCAGACGCGCCACCGGGCCGCCGAACCGCGCGTAGGCTTCGGCGATCCACTCGGCTGAGCCGGCCAGCATGCCGAGGACTAGGGCCGCGATGACCGGCCAGCGCCGCCACGGCCGTACGACCAGCACGGCGATGAGCAGGGCGAGGACCAGGAAGACGGCGTCGCCGGGCCGGATGAGAGCGGCGGCCGCGATCAGTGCGGCCAGGCCGATCAGCCTGAACAGCGGCCAAGGGGGACGACCCCCAATCGACCCCCGCCTGGCGCGGGTCGAGCCGGGCTTCTCCTCGTCGTCACCCACGCCCACGGTGCGCAGGAAAAGGCCGGTCGCGGCGAGGGCGGCGAAGGCCAGCCATTCATCGGGCATTGCCTGCGGCCCGTAGTATTGGGCCACCCACAGGCCGCCGAACGCCAGCCCGGCCAGGGCCAGCAGCCAGGCCGGCCGTAGCCGGCGCCAGGCGAGCAGCGCGCAGAACAGGGCCGCGCCCGATGCCACCGCCAGGTAGACCCTGAGCACCGTCACTGACGAGGTGACCAAGGCGACCGGGGACACTAGAAGCGGTATCCCGCGTGACCGAGCCGGATCGAACGGCGCGGCGGGCAGATGGCCGCTGACCTGACTGACGTAGACAACCTCGTCCCAGCTGAGTCCGTGCAGCCGGACGAAGATCAGCTGGATGCCGGTGAAAGCGGCCGCGACGGCGATCAGCCACCAGGTGCTGTCAGAACCAGGCAGCCGCCGCTTCCTGGGCTCCTTGGAAGGGGCTGGGCCCTTGGTCTCGGCTGGCGCTGCGGCTTCAGCTGGTGCGGGGGTCTTGGCCCGTGACCCGATGCTTGCGGCTTGCACCTGATTGTGCTGCACGCAATAAGAATGCCGCACTCGCGCGGCCGATGATGGGTCTTGGGATGGAGCGCCGAACTGTGACCCAGACCTCGGCGGAGTCCAATCGCTGGCGCGGTAGGTTCGCCCTATGGTCGAAGCGCTATTGCGGGGCAGGCGTCGCCGGGACAACGACCGCCTGGCGCTAGCCGCGAGCGGATACGCGGCGCTGGGCTGGCCGGTCTGCCTTGGCGCTCAGCCGCGCGGACGGCAGCCACGCGAGCGCCAGGGGCGCGATCGCGTTCCGCAGCAGCGCCAGCCGGAGCGCTGGCCCGGGGGGACTACGCCCAGAAACCCCCCGCAACGGGCCCGACTGGGCCGGGCCTGCTCCTGTGACCGGGTCGGCTGTCCGGCACCGGGCGCACATCCGCTTTCACCGGCCTGGAAGCTGCAGGCGACCGCCGATCCCGCGGTGGTGGGGCGGTGGTGGGCCGAGCGCCCGCAGGCCAGCATCCTGCTGGTCACCGGGAGATCCTTCGACGTGCTCGACATCCCGGCGGCGGCCGGGCTGCGCGCGATCCGGTGGCTGGAGCGGGCGGCCATCAGGTCAGGACCGGTGGCGGTCAGCGCGGACGAACGGACGCTGTTCTTCGTCGCGAGCAGAGCCGCGAACGCCGATGAGGATGAGTGGTGGTCCTGCCACCTAGACTGCGAGCCTGAGGTGCTGCCCGAAGTTACCGGGCTGCGCTGGCACTGCCGGGACAGTTACGTGGTCGCCCCGCCATCAAGGCTTAGCAACGGATCGGCGGCCAGGTGGCTGACCGAGCCGGATAACCAGCCGCTGCCGGACGCGTTGCGGCTGCTTGAAGTCCTAGCGGATGCGTGCGAGGAGATCGCCTGATGACTGCCCAGCCCGAATTTGCCGAAGGCGCGGGGGGTGCGGGGGGTCGTCCCCCCGCCAATCATGGAGCCGAGGGGCCGACGGAACCTGACCTGTACGCGAGGGCGCGGGCGGTAGCGCCGGGCGGCGTGAATTCCCCGGTAAGGGCGTTCGGCGCCGTCGGAGGGACGCCGGTATTCATGGCCTCCGGTTCTGGGCCCTACCTGACCGACGTGGACGGCAAGCGCTATATCGACCTGGTCTGTTCGTGGGGACCGATGATTCTCGGGCACGCCCATCCCGCGGTTACCTCCGCCTTGCACCGGGCTGTTGACCTCGGTACCTCATTCGGCACGGTGACGCCGGGCGAGGTTGAGCTAGCCGAGGAGATCGTGGCGCGGGTACCGATAGACAAGGTGCGGCTGGTGAACTCGGGTACCGAAGCCACCATGTCGGCGCTTCGGCTCGCGCGCGCCTATACCGGTCGGCGGCTGACCGTGAAGTTCGCTGGCTGCTATCACGGGCACGTGGACTCGCTGCTGGCCTCGGCCGGCTCGGGCGTGGCGACCTTCGGCCTGCCCGACTCGCCGGGTGTGACCGGTGCGGTCACGGCCGACACGATCGTCCTGCCCTACAACGACCAGGCGGCGATCAGGCAGGCCTTCGCCGAGCACGGCCCGGACATCGCCTGCGTCATCACCGAGGCCTGCCCGGCCAATATGGGTGTGGTGCCGCCGTCGTCTGGCTTCAACGAGTTGCTGGCCGCCTTGTGCCACGAGGAGGGCTCGCTGCTGATCATGGACGAGGTGCTGACCGGCTTCCGGGTGACTCGTTCCGGTTGGTACGGGCGAGAGAGGGTGCCCGGTGACCTGATGACCTTCGGCAAGGTGATGGGCGGGGGGCTTCCGGCCGCCGCCTTCGGCGGCCGGAAGGACATCATGGACCTGATGGCCCCGCTCGGGCCGGTCTACCAGGCGGGCACGCTATCGGGAAATCCGCTCGCGACCGCCGCCGGACTCGCGACGCTGGGCGAATGCACGCCCGAGGTCTACGAGCGGGTCGACGCGGCGGCCGCCGCCGTGGCCGACCAGACTGGCAAGGCCCTGGTCGGCGCCGGGGTGCCGTTCCGCTTGTCGCAAGCCGGAAACCTCTTCTCAGTGTTCCTCGGCGTTACCGAGCCGGTCAGGGACTTCGCGCAGGCGCGCACCCAGTCGGGCGGCGCTTATGCGGCCTTTTTCCACGCGATGCTCGACCGTGGCGTGTACCTGCCGCCGTCACCGTATGAAGCCTGGTTCGTCTCGGCCGCGCACGACGAGGAGGCCATTTCCGTGATTACCGACGCCCTGCCGGATGCCGCCGAAGCCGCGGCCGCCGCTCTTGGCTAACTTTGCGACATGATCTGCAGTATTGTCGGTTAGCCGCAACGGTGGGTCGGCTAGATCGACAAAGGGGCAAGGCGAAGGGCCTCGCGCTCTCTCGCGAACTGGCGGAACTGGTCTACGACGTGGACTACTACGTGCACGTCGACACCAAGGAGGACGCGGTCAAGCTGGTGACCCACATGCCGTATTCTAGTCACTTCTTCACCACCGAAATGCTGAACAACTACGCCGGCCCGGTGCTTGAGCAGGCTATTAACCAGATCGTCCAGGTAACGCCGCTTGAGCAGGTTAACGAGCGGATCCACGAAATCACCGAGCTGGTGCGCGGGCACCTGCAGGACTTCCTGTCGATCTACGGCATCACGCTGAACGACGTCAAGGTGCTGATGCGGCCGCGGGACGAGCGGATGCGCGAGCTGATCTCGCTGCGGGCGTTCGGCCTGTCGGAGATCGATGCCGTGCGGTACTACGTCGCGATGAAGATGGCCGAGAGGGGCCTGGTGTCGGCTCCGAACATGGCGGTCGGCGAGCCGTTCCACATCGGGATCACCCCGGTCGGTAACGCGCTGCCCAGCATGCCGCAGCTCAGTGCAACTCAAAACAGTGAGCCGCAGGGAGCGCACGCGGCCCCTGCCCCGAATACGGGCTGATGCCGGACAGCTTCGCTGACCGGCTGCGCGGCCCGCTCGCCTCGGACGTCTACTCGGAGAAAGGCCGGCTGCGGTCCGACGATCAGCTGATGTGCTGGGCCAGGATCTAGATCAGGTCGCTGAACTCGATGAGCTCGATGTGGCCGGTGTCGAGGCCAGAGTGCGCAAGATCAGGGAGATTATCGGCGAGCGCCAGCGCTACCTGGAGATCGCCTGACTGCTTGAGATGCCCTGCCCCGGCGTTGAGACCGGGGCAGGGCATTACAAGTTCGATCAGTGGTGATGCAGCGGCACCGAGATGTGCGAGAAGTGATGGTGCTGACCGGCCGGGTTCGGCCGGAGCACGTGGAACCCACACTCGCCGAGCGCGTGCCGCCCGACCCGGTTCGGCTTGCCGTGGCTGTCGCCGAACTGAACCTTCGGGTGGTTGTTGAAGCAGAGCAGGTTCAGCAGCACGACGTTGCCGACGACCTCGTTGGCGTCCGGGTCGGCCAGGCGGTTGCTGCCGATCCTCGCGCTAGAGGCGATCAAGTTCCTGATCACGCCGAGCCAGCACGAGTGCAGGCCGGAGACGTGCAGGTTGCCTCGGATGAAGGTGTCCTCGTAGTCGCTGTAGACCGGGCTCTTGAAGGCCTTGAAGACTCCGTGCGGCTTGCAGGTGAAGCCGCCGCCACCCTTGATCTCGCTCACGCTGTGCTCGATCGAGCTGTTGTGGACCACGATGCCGAGCGCACGGTCGCCGAGCAGGTTGCCGAAGATCGTGGAACGGCTGTTGAGCCTCGGGTGCTTCTGGCTGTCATCGAGGCAGGCGAAATGCTTTGCCTCGCAGCCAAGGATCAGGGTGCCGTTCTTCTTGACGAAAACATTACGGCCGACGACCAGGCGCGAATGATGCCGCGCAAATGCCGCGAGAAGCACACTGTCGCGGTCAATCCAGATGTTGCGCTGAACGAATACCCGACCGCGGCTTACCACGCAGACGCCGCGGACAACCACATTCCAATAGTTCCCGACCAGGTGCCCAGGGTGGTGCAACGAACCCCGGCAGATGTGGGTTGACCAGGTCGGAGCAGCCGACGCAGCGGTGGCTGGCACCGCTGACATCAGGCCGACCAGCGTGCCGGCGGTCGCTACAGCGGCCGTCAGCCTCTTATGACGACGTAGCATTCGCATCCCCTTTTTTCTAGTTCATCCCCCGTGGGGTAATGCATTCGCAGGCACGTTAACAGACTCGAGTATTCCGGTCCGTGGCCGTGTTGTTTTCGTGACCTATCCGACCACCGCAATGCGTTATTCCAAAATCAATGAGATGTTTATTGTGCAATGATTAAAATAAGCATGTTGCCTGGCTTAGCCGATGGCGATCGCGATGATTCCGGCGACGATCGCGGCCGCCCCGGCGAGGCGCCTGGCCAGGCCGCTCTCACCGAGCAGCCGGCGACCGAGCAGCACTCCGAACAGCACGCTCACTTCCCTGGCCGGTGCGATCGCGCTGACCGCAGTGAAGCTGAGCGCGGCCAGGACCAGGATGTAAGCCAGCGGCGCGAGTGCGCCCGCACCGAGGATCTGGGGCCTGAACTCGTGCCAGACCTGCCCGAGCCGAGTGCGATCGCCGGCGACGAAGGGCCAGAACGCCAGGGCCATGAACGGAAACGCGGCGTAGCCCTGTAGCAGCGCCGGCGTGTGCAGCGTGCCGACCGCGTACTTGTCCCAGATCGTGTAGGCCGCGATGAAAGCGCCGGTCACCAGCGCGAATCCAATCGCCTTTGAGCTGGGCCGAGCGGTGGTGTCGGATCGGCTCGGCAAGCTGATCGCGCCGACGCCGATGACGATCGCGGCGATGCCGATGATCGCGATGACGCCTGGCCGCTCACCGAGCAGCACGATGCCTGCGGTCGCCGCCAGCAGGGCCCCGGTGCCGCGGCCGACCGGATAGACCAGCGAGAGATCGCCCAGCCCGTAGCCGAGTTGCAGGAAAAGGAAGTAACCCGCCTGGATCACGCCGGTACCGACCAGGAATACCCAATTGAGCACGGCCAGGTGCGGGCCGGTGAGCGCGCCGGCGACCAGCACCACCGGCAGGTAGATCACAGTGGCGCTCGTGGCCAGCAGCCAGAGGAAGCAGGCGGCTCCGGTGACGGCGGCCTGCTTGCTGAACAGGTTCCAGCTCGCGTGGGCGATCGCTGCAGTGAGCACGAGCGCGATCGCCGCCGGACTCAACGCTGGCTGCCTGCCTCTACGTAGCGAGAATTCGCCTTACTTTATCCTGGTCAGCCGAGTAGGGCAGGCGAGCGCGCCCGGTAGGCTGAGCCCGCCATGACAGCAGATCGCACGCCAGCAAACCAGGCCGCCGTGCCAGCCAGGGGGGACCCCCCGGAGACCCCCGCAGTTGGCCAGATCACGATCGTTCACCTAGTCAGGCACGGCGAGGTGGCGAATCCGGCCGGCGTTCTTTACGGTCGGCTCTCCGGCTTCGGCTTGTCAGAAGATGGCCAGATGATGGCCAAGGCCGCCGCCAACTTCATGGCTGGCCGGGACGTGACCTTGCTCAGGTCCTCTCCGCTTGAGCGGGCCTGGCAGACGGCCGAGCCGATCGCCGCGCAGTTGGGTCTGCCGGTCGAGGTCGATGACCGGCTCATCGAGCCGTGGAACCACTTCGAGGGACTGAAGATAGCGGTCGGCGACGGTTCGTGGCGCGCGCCGCGTCATTGGGTCTACCTGCGCAACCCGTTCCGGCCCTCGTGGGGCGAGCCCTATGTCGAGGTCGCCGCCCGGGTTCTGGCCGCCGCCGAAGACGCCGCGAACGCTGCCGCCGGGCACGAGGCGGTGTGCGTCAGCCATCAGCTGCCGATCTGGACCGCTCGCCGGTCGGTCGAGGGCAAGCGGCTGTGGCACGACCCGCGTCGGCGGCAGTGTGCGCTCGGCAGCGTCACCAGCCTCACCTACGTCGGCGGCAAATTCACCTCAATCGCCTACCACGAGCCATCGGGTTCTTCTGGATCGCGGGTCGCCGGCGCGTAGCCTGGTGGCTGCCCCGGCCGGCCGCTGGTTCGTTGGTGCCTGGCCCGTTCGGGCGCGAAACGAAGGCCGGGGCCGCGCCGCCTCACCTGGTGAGGCACAATGGGTGCGGTACTACTGCTTGTAGGAGATCTCCTTGTGACCCGGATGCCGAGGTTCACGCGCCTGGCTTGGGTGGCCCCCGTCAGTGCGGCGGCGCTGCTAGGCGCAGTGGTGCTCGCGGTCACCTCGTGCAGCGGCGGGGCGATCGCCGACAGCAACTCGCAGGGTTCCGGCCAGGGTTTCGTCGGCGCCAGCTACAACAGCCGTTATTTCAAGCCCGGGTCCCGGCCCGTGGCGCCCGCCGTGACCGGCACGACGCTTACCGGCCAGCGATTCACCCTGACGGCTGACCACGGCGACCTAGTGGTGATGAATTTCTGGGGATCGTGGTGCGCGCCGTGCCGGGCTGAGGCGCCTGCGCTGGTCACGCTAGCGGCGCGCTTCAGTCATGATCCGGTCCGCTTCGTAGGCGATGACGTGCACGACTACCCGGCGGCAGCCAAGGCGTTCGAGCATACGTTCAGCATCCCTTATCCGAGCCTCAACGACCCTGGCTCCCAGGTGGCGCTGGCTTTCCACAACTCGGTCCCGCCGATCGCCATTCCGAGCACGCTGCTCATCGACCGCACCGGTCATATCGCCGGCATCGTGGTCGGCGAGGTGACCTATGACGGCCTGCTGGCGCTGATCGACAAAGTACTGGCGGAGCGGTCATGACCCAGGAGACGTCCGCCGCGCAGACTTCCGCCGCGCAGACTTCCGCCGCGCAGAATTCCGCCGCGCAGAATTCCGCGGGGGGTTCTGGGGGGTCCCACCCAGAACACTCCCCACCCACCACCCGGGCCAGCACCGCGGCACGATTCGGCCCGGTGGCGTGGCTGCGCTGGGGCTGGCGTCAGCTGACTTCGATGCGGACGGCGCTCGTGCTGCTGTTCCTGCTCGCGCTGGCCAGCATTCCCGGCTCCGTCCTCCCGCAGGAGGGCATCGATCCGGCCGCGGTGACTCAGTACTACGCGGCTCATCCCGCGCTGGCCCCAATCCTCGCCAAGCTGTCCGGCTTCGACGTGTTCGGTGCGCCCTGGTTCGCGGCGATCTACCTGCTGCTCTTTACCTCGCTCGCCGGATGCGTGCTGCCGCGGGCCTACCGTCTGGCGCGATCGGCTAAGCAGCCACCACCCAAGGCGCCGCGCCATCTCGGCCGGCTGCCGCAGTCGACCAGGTTCGCGGTGGCGAAGGCTCCCTCGGCGGCGCTGGAGTCGGCCGCCGGACTGCTCGCAGGTCGCCGGTTCCGGTTGCGTACCGGCGATGGCTGGGTCGCGGCAGAGAAGGGCTACCTGCACGAGGTCGGCAACCTGCTGTTTCACGTCGCCCTGCTCGGCCTGCTCTGCTCGGTAGCGATGGGCGGGCTGTTCGGCTACAAGGCCAACCGGCTTCTCGTGGCCGGTGACAGCTTCTCCAACACTCCGACCGCGCTCGATGTCTTCCATCCGGGCCGGCTGGTCACGGCTACCGAGCTGCAGCCGTTCAGCCTGACTCTCAAGAACTTCACCGCGACCTACATCACGACTGGGTCTGAACGCGGCCAGCCCGCCTCCTTCAACGCGGCGGTGAGTTACTCCGGCCAGTTCGGCGCCCCGCAGCATGACTACAACCTGCAGGTCAATCACCCGCTCAACGTCGATGGCGTCCAGGTCTTCCTGATCGGGCATGGCTACGCGCCGGTGTTCAAGGTGACCGACGGTACCGGCGTGGTGAGGTTCGACCAGCCGGTGCCGTTCATCCCGGTCGAGCAGGCCGGCCTGACCTCGGCCGGGGTCATCAAGGTTCCCGACGCCAGCCCGAGACAGCTCGGGTTCGCCGGTGTCTTCCTGCCCACCGAGTACGTCACGCCGACCGGAACGCTGGCGTCCGCGTTCCCTGCGCCTGAGCTGCCCCGGGTAAGCCTGGTCTCCTACGCGGGCAACCTCGGGGTGAACGACGGCCAGGCCCAGTCGGTCTACAGCCTCGATACCGCCCAGATGCAGCAGTTGGCGGTCACGCCCCGGCCGTTGGCACCGGGCCAGTCGATCACGCTGCCTAATGGTCTGGGGAAGCTCACGTTCACCGGTTACCGGCAGTGGATAAGCCTGGCGATCACCTACGACCCCGGTCAGCTGCCGGCCTTGATCTCGGCCCTCACCGCGCTGGCCGGCCTGCTGCTGTCGTTCATGGTGCGCCGCCGTCGGATCTTTGTGCGAGCGGTTACCGAAGATGGGCACACCGTGGTCGCCTTGGGCGGGCTGACCAGATCGGACGCGGCCGGCGGATTCGAGGCCGAGTTCGCCGAGCTGTCGGCCGAATTCATGACCGAACTAGGCGGAACTGCCGTGCCTGAACCTGAGGCCGGTGAGCGCGCCGACGATGCCAGCGATGGCGAAGATCGAGACCAGCCCGATGAGCAGGAGGCCGCTCTTGCCCAGTCAAAGGGAGAGTGAGTAGCCGTGGTCAACACCGACCTGGCTGATGTCAGCAACGCCGCGTTGATCTCGGCCATCATGGCGTACGGATTCGCCATGCTCGCCTACGCGTGCGATTTCCTCTACGGCAAGAACATCCTCGACTCGCCCGCGGAGGCGCAATCCAAGCGCGCCAAGGATCATTCGAAGGAGAAGGTGGGCGCGGCGGCTCTGGTCGGCGCTGGCGCCGGTGTCGGGGGCGCCGCTGGTGCGGCGGACGACCTGGCCGAGCACACCTTCGGTGCTGACCCGGCCGATGTCTCTCAGCTCGCCGACCTGAACGACACCGGCAGCGGTTCGGACGGCTCACGCACCCCGGGCGTCGGAACCGCCGCCAGGTGGCCGACCGGACCCTGGCTGCGTACTGCATTCGTGCTCACCTGCATCGGCCTGCTCGTCCACATCGGCGCGATCACGACCAGGGGAATCGCAGAGAACCGGGTGCCCTGGGGCAACATGTACGAGTTCATCTCGGCGATCACCTGCGCGGCGGTTCTCATCCTCACGCTGGCGGCGGTTCGGTTCCGCGCTTACTACATGGGCCTGTTCGTGCTGCTGCCGGTCGTGGTGGCGCTGGCCGTCGATGTGATGTTCGTCTACACGCCGGCCGGACAGGTCTCGCCGGCCCTCCAGTCGTACTGGATCGCCATCCACGTCACCGCCATGATCATCGCGATCGGCATGTACATATTCGGCGCGGTCGTCACGGTCCTTTATCTGATCGCGGCCCGGCACGACCGCAAGGTGGCGGCCGGCGAAGAATCCGGTCTCGGCGGCATCATGGAGCAGCTGCCGAGCGCCGCCAAGCTCGACCAGCTGGCCTACCGGGCGATCCTGTTCGCGTTCCCGGCCTGGACCTTTGCGGTGATCGCCGGGGCGATCTGGGCCGATCACGCCTGGGGGCGCTATTGGGGCTGGGACCCGAAGGAGGCCTGGTCGTTCATCACCTGGCTGGTCTACGCGGCGTTCCTGCACGCGCGGGCTACGGCCGGCTGGCGCGGACGGCGGGCCGCCTCGATCCAGCTCTTCGGCTTCGTCTGCCTGATGTTCAACCTGGTCGGCATCAACCTGTGGATCACCGGCCTGCACTCCTACGCCGGCATCCACTAGCCAGGAAACTCATCACCCGTCACCGTCGTCACCGGCGCAGTCGTCACCGGCGCAGTCGTCACCGGCGCAGTCAGCAGCCGCCACTGCGCTCACCGATGCGGCCACTTGTCCCTCGCTAGCGACCGCCTATCCCGCTTTGCGGCTTTACCGCGGTCGGCTTGGCCTGTCAGGTGGGTGCGGACCTGGCAGTTGCTCCGGGGTCTGTGACCGCTGTTACAAATGGGGCAGGAGATGTCGTTGTGACTGGATCACAAATCCGACGAACAGATGAATACACATATTCATCCCCTGGATTCCGGATGAATACGCATATTCATCTGATCACAGAGGTGATCATGAACGTGAATCTGTGATTGATGGTGCTCGTGAGGTCCGTGTGACTCAGGTATTGCGTCGCGGCCAGGCCAGCGGCCTGTAGGCAGAAGCGGATGGGTGCCGATGCGGGTCGGTGGC
>WNEY01000728.1_pt1 | contig 21494 bp, 22 predicted proteins | sample 5400531 | NCBI WGS metagenome assembly WNEY01 (sample SAMN13153338, study PRJNA577476) | soil metagenome | isolation source: 200 cm saprolite under Douglas fir tree site 1 | place: USA:California | collected 2015-04-18
TGTTCGCGGGAACCGCGATCGCGGTGAGAATCAGCGTCACCTTCAAAGCGTGAACCGCGTCAGGCGTGGTCACCGCGTCCCAGGCCGGACCGACGCCGTGCTCGAACGTCTTCCAGCAGACGTACCCGACCGGCGCGACCAACAGCACCGCGAGATACCCGAGGGACGCGAAACGCAGAGCGTACTTACCGATCATGTCTCGTCACCCAGCGCCGCATGGCGCCGATCGCGAGCAGGACCCCGAAAGAGATGCCGAGGATGACGACGGACGCCGCGGCGGCTCCGCCCGAATCGCCGCTCTCGATCCGGCCGAAGATGTAGACCGAAGCGACCTCCGTCTTGAACGGGCTGTTGCCGGAGATGAGGACGACCGCGCCGAACTCGCCGACGGCTCGCGCAAACGCGAGCGCCACGCCCGACAGGATCGCGGGCAAGATGCTCGGCAGGATGATCCGCAGGAAGGTCGCGACCCGGCCCGCGCCCAGCGAGGCGGCGGCATCTTCCATTTCGCGATCCAGCTCGAAGAGCACCGGCTGCACCGTTCGCACGACGAACGGCAGGGTCACGAAGAGCAGCGCCACGAGAATGCCCCAGCGCTTGAGACTGACGTCGACGTTCACCGGCGACTTGGGCCCGTAGAGGATCAATAGGGTCAGTCCGGCGACGATGGTCGGCAGAGCGAAGGGCAGGTCGACGAGTGCGTTGACCAGACCCTGGCCGACGAAGCGATCGCGCACGAGCGTCCACGCGATCGCTGTGCCGGCGACCGCGTTCACGAGCGCGACGACGAGCGAAACGCCGAGCGTGAGCTTGAGGGCGGCTGTGGCCTGCGGATTGGTGACCGCCTGCCAGCCGTGGGCCTTCCAGCTCAGCGCGGCGAGGGGGAGCAGGACGATCACGCTCAGGTAGAGCGTGCTCAGGCCAATGGAGAGGCCCGGCACGAGCGAGCGCCGGGCCTTAGGTGCTGCCGGAAGCGCGTCGGCTCTAGCCGCCACTCGACCCCTGGATCTTCGCCATCACGCCCGAACGCGGATCGAAGAACTTCTTCTCGGCCTTGGCCCAGCCACCGACGTACTTGATCGTGAACAGCTGCGGCCGCAACGGGAAGTCGAAGCCGCGCGCGGCGCTCTTCACGAGGGGTCGATAGCCGTTCTGCGCAAAGATCCGCTGCGCCTGGTCGGTGCGCAGGAACTTCAGGAACGCCTGCGCCTCGGCCTTGTGCTTCGACGTCGTCGTGACCGCGATCGGATTCTCGATCAGGATCGTCGCCTTCGGGATCACGAACTGGACCGGCTGGCCCTTCTTCTGCGCAAAGAGCGCCTCGTTCTCGTACACGAGAAACACGTCGCCGCGGCCGATGAGGAACGTCTGCAGTCCCTCGCGTGCGCTCGTGGGCTGCGCGACCACGTGCTTCCAGAGCTTTCCGAGGTAGTCGATCGCCTGCTTCGGCGTCTTCCCTGCGCGCAGGGCCCCGCCGTACGCCGCCATCACGTTCCAGCGTGCGCCGCCCGAGGTGAACGGGTTAGGCGTGATGACCTGCACGCCGGGCTTGACGAGATCGTCCCAGGTCCTGAGCTTCTTGGGATTGCCGTCGCGGACGACGAACACGACGACCGACCGGGTCACCATCCCCTTCCACTGGTCCTTGCTCCAAGTCGATGCGACGAGCCTCTTCTGAACGAGCGACCTGATGTCGGGCTCGAGCGAGAACGCGACGACGTCCGCGTCGAGACCCGCCGCCACGGCCCGGCTCTGCTCGCCCGACGCGCCGTACGACTGCGAGAAGGAGATGCCGTTGCCGGCGCCCGTCTTCTGGAAAGCCGAAATCAGCTGTCCGTATGCCTCCTTCGGAGTCGAGTACGCCACGAACGTGAGCTTCACGTCCCGTGAGGCTCCCGTAGCGAGGGCCGGGAAGATCAGCGCCAGAAACAAAGCGAGGCTAATTCGTCGCATCGGATCTCCTTATTAGTCCACTGAATCGGTGGACTTTAGGGAGAACCGGTGCCTACGTCAAATGGGAACCGGAAGCCGTTCCGTAGAATCGTCTCCGTGGGCGCTTCCACCCTCACCGTCGGCGACCGGAGCTACGAGATCTTCCGGCTGGAAGGCGCCGAGCGCCTCCCGTACACGCTGCGCATCCTGCTCGAGAACGTCCTACGCCATGGCGACGAGGACGCCGCCGCCGCGATCATCGCGTGGCAGCCTCAGGCAGAGCCCTCGCAGGACATCTCGTTCAGGCCAGCGCGCGTCCTCCACCAGGATTTCACCGGCGTTCCCGCGATCGTCGATCTCGCCGCGATGCGCAACGCGATGGCCGACCTCGGCGAAGACGCGGCCCGCATCAACCCGCTGCTTCCCTCGGAGCTCGTGATCGACCACTCCGTGCAGGTCGACGAGTACGCGACGGCAGGGGCGCGCTTCCGCAACGCGGAGCTCGAGTTCCAGCGGAACCGCGAGCGGTACGCGTTCCTGCGCTGGGGCCAGCAGGCCTTCGACAACTTCAAGGTAGTCCCGCCGAACACGGGGATCGTCCACCAGGTGAACCTCGAGTTCCTCGCCCGCGTCGTCGAGTCGCGCGATGGGCAGGCGTTCCCCGACACACTCCTCGGGACGGACTCCCACACGACGATGATCAACGGGCTCGGGGTGCTCGGATGGGGTGTCGGCGGGATCGAGGCCGAGGCGGCGATGCTCGGCGAGGCCGTTTCCATGCTGGTTCCGCAGGTCGTGGGCTTCAAGCTCACCGGCTCGTTGCCGGAAGGGGCAACGGCGACCGATCTCGTCCTGACGGTAACGCAGATCCTTCGTCAAACGGGCGTGGTCGGGAAGTTCGTCGAGTACTTCGGGCCCGGTCTCGAGGGGCTTGCGCTCGCCGACCGCGCGACGATCGGGAACATGTCGCCGGAGTACGGTGCGACGTGCGGCTTCTTCCCCGTCGACGACGAGACGCTCAAGTACCTGCGTCTGACCGGGCGCGACGAGGAGCGCCTCGCGCTGGTGGAGGCGTACTGCAAGGAGAACTCGCTCTGGCACGAGCCGGAGCGCGAGCCCGAGTACTCACGGGTCGTCGCGCTGGATCTTGCGGATGTCGAGCCGTCTTTGGCGGGTCCGCGGCGACCGCAGGATCGCGTGCCGTTGCGGGAGGCGAAGCAGTCGTTCGTCGATTCGCTGCAAACCTTCGGCGTCGATTACGGCAACGCGCGCGACGAGGCCGTCGCGGAATCCTTCCCCGCGAGCGATCCGCCCTCGAGCATCGAGCCGCAGGAGATCGGCGCGATGGTCGAGACCGGCGGCGGCGGTGTCGCGGTCGCAGTTCGTCCTGCGTCCGTCCCTGTCGCGATGGACGGCCAGGAGTTCGAGCTCGAGCACGGCTCGGTCGTGATCGCCGCGATCACATCCTGCACGAACACGTCCAACCCGCAGGTGATGATCGGTGCCGGGCTGCTGGCGAGGAACGCGGTCGAGCGCGGAATGCGCCGGAAGCCCTGGGTGAAGTCCAGCCTCGCGCCGGGCTCGAAGGTCGTGACGGAGTACTACGAACAGGCGGGGCTCACGCGGTACCTCGATGAGCTCGGCTTCCAGACGGTGGGCTACGGGTGTACCACCTGCATCGGAAACTCCGGTCCGCTGGCCGAGGTGATCTCGGAGGCGATCGCCGAGGGCGATCTCGTGGTCTGCTCGGTGCTGTCCGGGAACCGCAACTTCGAGGCGCGCATCCACCCCGAGGTCAAGGCCAACTACCTCGCTTCGCCGCCGCTCGTGGTGGCGTACGCGCTCGCGGGCCGCATGGACATCGACCTCATCGAGGAGCCGCTCGGCCAGGACAAGGAGGGCAACGACGTCTACCTCCGCGACATCTGGCCGAGCGCGGACGAGATCCAGCAGACGATCTCACGCGCCGTCCAGGGCGAGATGTTCTCGCGCACCTACGCCGACGTGTTCACCGGCGATCCGGTCTGGCGCGAGCTCCCTGTGCCCGAAGGCGACCTCTTCGCCTGGGATCCCGAATCGACCTACGTGCGGAGACCCCCGTATTTCGAGGGAATGCCACGCGAGCCCGGGCACGTCGAGGATGTCACGGGCGCGCGCTGCCTCGTGATGGTGGGCGACTCCGTGACGACGGACCACATCTCTCCCGCCGGCGCGATCAAGCCCGACTCGCCGGCCGGGAAGTACCTCGTCGAGCACGGCGTCGAGCGGAAGGACTTCAACTCCTACGGGTCGCGGCGCGGCAACCACGAAGTGATGGTGCGCGGAACGTTCGCCAACGTGCGCCTGAAGAACCTGCTCGTGCCGGGATCGGAAGGGACCTGGACGGTGCACGTTCCGAGCGGGGAGGAGATGACGATCTACGAGGCGTCGCAGCGCTATCTCGCCGAGGGCACGCCGCTGATCGTGATCGCGGGCAAGGAGTACGGGTCGGGGTCGTCACGAGCCTGGGCGGCGAAGGGGCCGAACCTGCTCGGCGTGCGCGCGGTGATCGCCGAGTCGTACGAGCGGATCCATCGCTCGAATCTGCTGATGATGGGCATCCTGCCGCTTCAGTTCATGGACGGAGAGAATCCAGGGTCGCTCGGATTGACGGGCCGCGAGGAGTTCTCCGTCGAGGGAGTGGAGAACGGCGACGCGCGCGAAGTGACCGTGCGCGCCGACGGCAAGGAGTTCCGCGCCCGCGTCCGGCTCGACACGCCGCGCGAGCGCGAATACCTGCGGCACGGCGGGATCCTGCGGTTCGTGCTGCGGCGACTTCTGGCCGCTTAGCGCTTCTCGCACGCTCTGGATGGCGCGGCCCTTACAGGCGGGGTCAGACCCGGCCTCTGTCCGACGTGGCCGGTGCGGCCTAGGAGATTGCACCGATTGTGTGACGCGTTGTCCACAAGAGCGGAATGCGGAGGATCGCGACCTACGCTGCAGAAGTGCCGCGCAAGCACCGTGTTGAAGTTCCCGGCGGGATGTTCCACCTTGCGACGCGCTCGGTTCACGAAAGGTTCTCGTTCGCCAACACCGGCGACAGATCGGACTTTCTGGATGTCCTCAGCACCGTCATCGAGACCTGCAGTTGGCGGTGCATGAGTTACTGCCTCATGGGAACTCACTACCACCTCATCCTGCAGACACCGGAGCCGAACCTATCGAGCGGCATGAAGCTCCTCAACGGCAAGTATGCGCAGCGGTTCAACCGCCGTCACGGCCGTCGCGGACACCTCTTTGGCGGACGCTTCTACTCGGTTTCCATCGAGACGGAATCGCATCTGCTCGCGGCGCTCCGTTACGTCGCGCGCAACCCGGTGGAGGCCGGCCTCTGTGCCGCGCCGGCTGACTGGCGCTGGAGCAGCTTCCGAGCGACGTTGGGACTGGAACGAGCCCCCAGGTTTCTCGATATCGATCGAGTCCTAGGCCTCTTTGACGTCCGAGTGCAGGCCGCGCGGGCCCAATTTGCTCGGCTTGTTGAGGACTCGCGCTTCCAGGAGGCGTCTGATGGAGCCGAGTTGGTTCGAATGGACGGGGTCTGACCCCGGGTTGGGTCTTGCCAGGGTTCGGAGCGCCTCGTAAAGTCGCGCCATGCGACTCGGCAAGAATGGCAAGGTCGAGCTGATCCGCGGAATCCCGCTCTTCTCGAAGCTGTCGAAGAAGGGTCTGGAGGATGTCGCCCACATCGCCGACGAACTCGATCTTCCTAAGGGCAAGGTGATGGCGACGGAGGGTGATCGGGGTCGCGAGTTCTTCGTCCTGCTTCAAGGCGAGGCCGATGTGACGAAGGGAGACCGCCGCATCAACACCATGCGGGAGGGCGACTTCTTCGGTGAGATCGCCCTCGTGACGAAGATGCCTCGCACCGCAAGCGTCACCGCAACGAGCGACGTGCGCGTCCTCGTCATCACGGAACGCGACTTTGCCGCGCTGCTGAAGCGTTCCCCCGAGGTGGCGCGCGGCGTCGCCGAGGCGCTCGCGGAGCGGCTGGCGCCCGAGATCCCCGTCTAGTCACTCATCGGGGCCGACCAGGAGCCTTGCCTGGGTCGCCTTGAAGCTCGCGACGACGCTCTCTCCGGGGCGGAAGGCGAGGCGCTCCGCCGACGCAGCGGTGATCTCGGCCGTGAGGAATGGAAGCCGCACGCGCACACGATTTCCGACGGGAACGAGCGAGATGATGTCGCCGCGGAGGTGGTTCAGAGCGGAGTCGTCAGCTGCCGCGCGTGCCAGCGACACGTCCCAGGGATAGACGACGAGCAGCGCGCGGCCGTGGGCCTCGTCCGTCGAGTAGACGACGCGCGCTCCGTCGAGGCGGACTCGTGTTAGACCGTCCGGCCCCGGTTCCGCGACTCCGGCCAGAACGTTCGCTCCGGCGAGTGCTGCGACGAACGGATCCGCGGGCGCTCCCAACAGCTCCGCGGGAGGGCCGAGTTGGCGCAGGCGCCCCTCGACGAGGACCCCGACGCGATCGGCGAGCGCGGCTGCGTCCTCGAAGTCGTGGGTGACGAGCAGCGCCGGCAGCCCGAGCTCGCGGAGGAGGTCGTGCAGCTCGGCGCGCACGGCGCCGCGCGTGTGCGGGTCGAGCGCGGCCATGGGCTCGTCCAGCAAGAGGACGCGCGGCTCCCGCGCGAGTGCGCGGGCGAGCGCCACCCGCTGCCGCTCGCCACCGGACAGCTCGGTCGGTTTCGTTCCGGCCAGATGCTCGACCCCGAGCCGCCGCAAGAGCCCGTCCGGGCGACCACCGCCGAAGGCGACGTTCCGCGCGACGCTGAGGTGCGGGAAGAGCGCGTACTCCTGGAAGACGAAACCGACGGACCGCTGCTCCGGGCGGCGGTCGACGCGCCGCGCCGAATCGAACCAGACGTCGTCGCCGCAGGCGATCGTCCCTCGCGCCGGCCGCGCGAGCCCGGCGATGGAGCGCAGCACCGACGTCTTGCCCGCGCCCGAGGGTCCGACGAGGGCGACCGTTTCCGGCCCAACCTCGAGCGCTAGCTCGAGATCGAAGGCGCGAAGCGGGAGCGAAAGATCGAGGCGAAGCGGAGCCATCCGTAGAGCTTCAGCGTCACGAGCAGGAGCGCGCCGACGACGATGAAGAGCGCACTGATCGCGAGCGCGGTGTCGAAGTCCTGGTCGAACTGCGCGTAGATCGCAAGCGGGAGCGTCTGTGTCACTCCCTGCAGGCTGCCGGCGAAGATGATCGTGGCGCCGAACTCGCCCAACCCGCGGGCAAGTGCGAGGGCCGACGCAGCGCCCAGCCCGCCGGCGGCGAGCGGCAGCGCCACGCGTGCGAAGACTCGTGCCGGCCCCGCGCCCAGCGTTCGCGCGGCATCGATGAGGGCGCCGTCCACCCCCTCGAAGGCCGCAATCGCGCCGCGGAAGTAGAACGGGCTTTCCACGAACGCGACCGCGAGCACGACCGCGGCCTGCGTGAACGGGATCTGGACCCCGAACGCGTCGAGCTGGTCCCCAAGCAACCCCGCGCGGCCGAACGCGGCAAACAGCGCGATGCCGGCAACCGCCGGCGGAAGGACGAGCGGCAGCTCGATCAGCGTGAGCACGACGCCGCGTCCAGGAAAGCGGCGGCGCGCCAGCAGGTACGCCGCCGGAGTCCCGATGAGGAGGACGGCCGCGTGCGCAATCGCGCTCGTCCTCAGGCTGACCAGCAGCGCGTCGCGCGTGACGTCGTGCCCGAGCGCACCCAGCAGGTCGCCGGGCGGCACGCGCAGGAAAATGGCTGCGACCGGCAGCAGCAGGAACGCGAGCGCGATCGCCGTCGCAGCGGCGAGTAGGGCGGCGAACAGGGCTCTCATCGCTTCTTCGGCAGCCCGAAGCCCGCCTTCGACAGCAGAAGGCGACCCCGCTTCGAGAGGAGCTTCTTCACGAATCCCTTTGCGGCCATCTGCTTCGAACTCGCCTTCACGACCGCGATCTCGTAGCGGATCGGCGGCTGAGCCCAGGCCGGAAGCGCGATCGTGCGTGTGCGCGAGGCCACCGGCTTCGCGTCCGTCAGATAGACGAAGCCCGCGTCCGCCTCACCGAGCGCGACCTTGGTGACGATGCCCTTCACGTCGGTCTCCTGGCTGACCACGTTCTTCGTGATGTCGGCGGTGATGCCGAGCGCGTCGAGGATCTGATGCGTGTACGAGCCGATCGGAACCGAGCGGTCGCCGATGACCACCTTGACCCCCTCGCGGCGGAGGTCGTAGACGGTGCGGATCCGCGCAGGGTTCGAGCGCGGCACGAGCACGATCAGCTTGTTCGTCGCGAACGCGACCGGCTCGAGCACGAGCCCATCGCGATAGAGCAGCTGCGTGTACTTCGGGCTCGCCGCCGCGTAGACGTCGACCGGCGCGCCCTGGCGAATCTGAACCGCGAGCTGGTCGGAGCCGCCGAAGCTGTAGCGCGGCGCCGTTTCAATGCGAGGAAACACTTCTGTCAAAGAGGCAGCGGCAAAGACAGTGATCGGTGTTCCACCGGAAACGGAGCCCGGCAGTACGAGCGCGGCGAACGCGATCGCGACGAGCCGCTTCACCGTTCGACCATCACCGAGGTTGCCTTGACGACCGCGGTCGCCGACATTCCGCTCTCGAGGCCGAGCGCCTCCGCGGACTCCCGCGTGATCACGGCGACCAGCCGTCCGCCGCGCGTCACGTCGAGCTCGACCTCCGCGAGCAGGCCCTCGATCTTCACCTCCCTGACGACGCCCTCGAGCCGGTTGCGCGCACTGAGCGTCGGCCGGTCCCCGCCGCGGAGACGCTCGATCTCCTTGGCGGGAACGACGCGCCGATTCGCGGCGTCGCGGCGAACGCGGATCCGCCCCTGCCGGTCCCAGCGACGAAGAGTGTCGAGGCTGATCCCGAGCGCGCGGGCCGCCTCACCCGCCGTGTAGGTCGCGCGCGCCACGATCTCGTACCCTACTGCATAGGCATTACCTAGGCAAGAGCCGGCCACTTCTAGGCGAGTCCGAACGGCCGGAGTCGAACGGCGGGGTCAGACCCTAGCCCTTTGGGGCAGGTCCGTGATCGGATCAAAACCCAGGGATTACCGGCACTTTGCAAAGCCGGGGTCAGACCCTTGCCTTTAGGGACAGGTCCGTAGGACGTCTACGGCGTGACGAGTCCCGCGACGTCGTAGCCACGCTCCTGCAGCAGGTGGATCGCCAATCGACCGTCCTTGACGGCACTTGCCGCGCCGACGCGTGCCAGCGCGTTGCGCGCCTCCACGATGTTCTTCAGACGCGCGTCCTTGACCGGCTCGAAGGCGTCGGCAAGTGCGCGAAACGCCTTCGCGAGCCGCTTGTTCGCGGCCCGGACGTCCTTCGGCGGCTCCAGGCCGTCGAGCTCCTTCGCAGCAGCGCGCAGATGCTTCTGCAAGCTGTCGACGGACCGGGTAAAGGTGGCCACGTCGATCGACCTTCCGAGCTGCTGTCCGGCTGTGGTCAGGTCGCGGCCGAGCTTCTGGAGCTCCGCCTGGTACTCCGCCTTCGACACGGCCCGCGCACTGCTGCCGCAGCCCGCGAGCGCGACGAGGAGCGCCGCCGAGCAGACGATGAAGGAGCGTGCTGCGGTCAACGCGCCGCTACCCTATCCATGCCGGGGTGCGCTGCGGCGCAGCGCTGAGATCACACCCGTCGAACCTGATCTGGTTAGCACCAGCGAAGGGAGCAAAGGTCTTGCAGGACACGCCACAGTGGGGAATCGAGCCGGTACCCGAGCGCCTGCGAGTGCTGGGCCTGCTGGACACGACGCTGCTCTGGACGAACCTCGGCATCTCGCTGCTGGTGCTCGTGCTGCCGGCGTACTTCGATCTCACACTCCGCGAAGCGCTGGCGGCGACTCTCGTCGGCGGTGTGATCGGCAACGCGATGCTCGCGGTCGCGGCGCTGATCGGCGCCGATGCACGCGTGCCGACGATGGTGTTGCAGCGAGCCCCGCTCGGCCGCCGTGGCTCGTACCTGGCGACGGCGCTGAACATCCTGCAGTGCCTGGGTTGGGCGATCTTCGAGCTGATCGTGATCGCGACCGCTGCCGGACTGCTGTGCGACAAGCTTTTCGGCTTCAAGGCCATCTGGGTCTGGAAGCTCCTCTTCGGCGGCGTGGCCGCGGTGCTGGCACTGCTCGGACCGATTGGCTTCGTGCGCCGCTTCGTGCGTAAGTTCGCCATCTGGGCCGTGGTGGCGTCGGTGATCTACCTGGCGTGGTGGATCGTCGACGGTGCTCACCTCGGCCGGATCTGGTCGGGAGGAGGGCACAAGGGATCGTTCTGGCTCGCGGTCGATACCGTCGTCGCCGTGACGGTGTCGTGGGCGCCGCTCGTCGCCGACTACACGCGCTTCTCACGCGACCGGCGCAGCGCGTTCCTCGGGGCAGGCGTCGGGTACCTCCTCCCGACGTTGTTCCAGTTCGGTTTCGGCTCGATCCTCGTCCTGTCACGCGGAGTCGACCCGAATCACCCCGAGTTGATCCTCACCGCGATCGCAGGAGGCGGCGTTGCGGCTGCCCTCGCACTGCTCGCCCTCACGGTCGACGAGACGGACGAGGCCTTCGCCAACGTCTACTCGGCCGCGGTCTCGACGCAGAACCTCTTCCCGCGCGTGTCGCAGCGTGCGCTGATCGTCGGCGCTTCCGTGCTCGCCACCGGCGGCGCACTCGCGATCGACATGCGCAGCTACCAGCGCTTCCTGCTCCTGCTCGGCGCGGTGTTCGTCCCGCTGCTCGGCGTGCTCCTCGCGGATTGGCTGCTCGCGGGCGCGCACTACACGCCGCGGCACGTCTTCGAAGGTTCAGCCGTCCGTCCCGGTTCCATCGTTGCATGGCTCGCCGGATTCTTCGTCTACGAGTGGCTCTACCAACCGAAGGACCTCGGCTTCTGGACGCGCTGGCTCAGCGACCTACCGACGCCTTCGTACCAGATCGGCGCTTCGGTGCCGAGCTTCGTCGTCGCCTTTCTGCTGACGGCTGCAGCGGTGACGCTAGGCTCGGCGCGTGCCGCCGCTCGCGCTCGTCGGGAACCTCTCGCGCGACCTCGTTGACGGTGCCCCGCCGCGGATCGGCGGCGCTCCCTACTACGGAGCGCGAGCGTGGCGCGCGCTCGGGTCACGCGGGACGATCTTCACGCGTTGCGGGCCCGAGGAACGCATCGCCTACGCGCGCCGGCTGACCGCCTTGGGTCTGCCGGTCGTCCTCCTCCCCGGAAAGAAGACGACGTCGTTCTCCTTCTACTACGACGGCGACGTCCGCGTGATGACCGTCGAGCAGCCGGGAGACTCGTGGACGCCCGAAGACGCCGACGTGATACCGGCGGGCGCGTGGGTGCATGTCGCGCCGCTCCTGCGGTCAGACTTCCCCGTGGAGACGCTTCAGGCATTCGCGCAAGGCCGGCGGCTCTCACTCGACGGCCAGGGACTCGTACGCGTCGCGGAGCGGGGGCCGCTACGGCTCGACGCGGACTTCGATCCCGCCCTGCTGGAGCACGTCCAGATCCTCAAGCTCGCCGAGGAGGAGGCGGAGGTGGTCGGCGCGGTCGACAAGCTCGGTGTCCCGGAAGTGCTGGTCACCTACGGCGAGCGCGGATCGCGCGTGTGCGTCGACGGACGCTCGGAGGAGGTGGGCGCGTGGCCGGTCGCCACGGATCCGACGGGGTCGGGCGACGCCTTCTCGGCCGCGTACCTCGCAGGCAGGTCCCAGGGTCTGACCCCGGTTTCTGCTGCACGCAAGGCGACCGCGCTCGTCAGTGCGCTACTGACCGGAAACGCACCGTGAGAGCGGCGGTCCGAACCGCGTCCGGGACGTACGTCGTCGACCTCGAGGCCGAGGAGGTGCTCGGCGAGGGCCAGGACTTCGAGCAGCCGCGGATCAAGGTCGACCTCCCACGGGTCGTCTCCTCGGCGGCCGCCGGCTCCACCGTGGTCGCGGTCGTCGACCGCCGTCCTCCGCTCGCAATCTCGCACGACGCCGGCAGCACCTGGCACGAGTCAGGCGGAGGCTTGCCCCCTGGCTTCGCAGTGGCAATCGACGACGACAATCCCGACCGAATGCTCTACGCCGCGCGCAACCGGCTCTACCTGTCCGAGGACGGCGGCCGCTTCTGGCGCGCACTGGTCCCGGAGCTACCCGAGATCGAAGCGGTCGTGTTCGCCTACTAGAGGCGGAACTCGCCCCGCGCGACCACGACGGCCGAGCCGCCGACCTCCACGCGGTCGATCCGTTCGGGCGACCCCTCGACCCGCGCGTACAGCTTCGACGGCCGGCCGAGCTCGCCGCCCTGCGAGATCTCGATCTCGTCGCCGAAGGCGATGCGCTTGTGCCGCGCAAGATGGACGGCGAGCGGACCCGCCGCCGACCCGGTGGCCGGATCCTCAGGGACGCCGTCAGCCGGCGCGAACATGCGCGTCTTCCACCGCTTCCCCGAGCCTGCGAAGCAGTTGACGCCGGCATGCGTCAGCCGGGCGAGCGCACCGAAGTCGGGGGCGAGACCAGCGACCTCTCCTTCACTGTCGAGCTCGAGAAAGACATGCTTCGGGCCAAGGTGGTACAGCTCGACCGGTAGCCGCGAGCGCACGCCGAGCAGTTCCTGCAGCTCATCGGCATCCGCGAACGGCTCAAGCTCGGGAATCGGCTGCTGCATCCAGCCGAACACGATGCGCGCCCCTTCGCGCTCGAGCATGACGGGCACGACTCCCGATCCCGTCTCGAGCCTGATCTCGCCGAGCTGCAACGGCATCGCGAGCACGAACGCGGACCCGAGCACGGGATGCCCCGCGAACGGCAGCTCGGTCGCCGGCGTGAAGATCCTAATGCGCGCGTGCCCTCCCGCCTCCGCCGGCAGGACGAAGACGGTCTCCGAGAAATTCATCTCGCGCGCGAGCTTCTGCATCGTCTCGTCGTCGACCTCCCGCCCGTCCGTGAAGACGGCGAGCTGGTTGCCGGTGAGCGGCGTGTCGGTGAAAACGTCGGCGACGACGTAGCGGAGAGACGCCATGCAGGTAGCCTACGGCGCCAGCTCGATGAGGCTCGTGCTCGTTCGCCACGCGGAGGCCGCGCCGGGTAGCCCGGACGAGCTACGCGCGCTCACACCCGAAGGGCACGAGCAGGCGCGACTTCTCGGCGAGCGGCTGCGCGCGGATGGGATCGAGCCGGATGCGGTGCTCTCCAGCCCGCTGCTCCGCGCGCGGGAGACGGCGAGCGAGCTCGGATTCGGTGCGCCGGATGCGAACGCCGCGCTCGCGCCCGGCGCGACGGAGGAGGACGTACGCGCCGCCGTCGCCGGCCGGGGCGACACCGTCCTGGTCGTCGGCCATCAACCTGACTGCGGCCGGATCGCCGCGGCCTTGAGCGGCGGCTCCGAGCCGGAGTTTCCGCCGGCGGGCGTCCACGTGATCGACCTGTGAGCGCGATTTCCGTCCGCGATCTCCGCAAGTCGTACGGCACGCACGAGGCGCTCCGCGGCATCAGCTTCGAGATCGCGGAGGGCGAGGTCTTCGGCCTGCTCGGGCCGAACGGCGCCGGCAAGACGACCACGGTCGAGATCCTCGAGGGTTACCGCGCGCGCGACGGCGGCGACGTCGGGGTGCTCGGCTACGACCCCGCGCATGCAGGGCCCGCTTTCCGGGAGCGCATCGGCGTCGTCCTGCAGCAATCCCAGCTCTGGCCGAACCTGACGGTCGTCGAGACGCACAGGATGTTCGCCGGCTACTACGAGCATCCGCGGGATGTGGACGAGGTGATCCGCCTCGTCGGGCTCGCGGAGAAGCGCGACGCGCGCGTGAAGACGCTGTCCGGCGGCCAGAAGCGCCGGCTCGACCTCGGAGTCGCACTCGTCGGCGATCCGGACCTCGTCTTCCTCGACGAGCCGACGACAGGCTTCGATCCTGCGGCGCGACGCGCGGCGTGGGACATGATCCGGTCGCTCCGCTCGCTCGGGAAGACGATCCTGCTGACGACGCACTACCTCGACGAGGCAGAACGGCTTGCCGACCGCGTGGCCGTGCTGCGCGAAGGACGCATCGTGCGCGAGGGAACGCCGGCCGAGCTGACGGGCGGCGACGAGACCGAGGTCCGTTTCCGGCGCGACGGCGCCGAGGTCGTCATGCGGACTACCGAACCGACGCGACTGCTGCACGAGCTGACGGAGCAGGCGCTCGCCGAAGGTCGCGAGCTCGAAGGACTCGAGGTACGACGCCCCACGCTCGAGGACGTCTACCTGCTGCTGACGAAGGAGGAGCTCGAGTGAGGCTCTTCTGGCATCAGCTCCGCTGGGAGCAGGTGCTGTTCTGGCGAAGCCGCGAGGCTGCCGTGTTCGTCTTCCTGTTTCCGCTGCTTCTGTTCGCGCTGCTCACCGCCGTCTACAACGGCCACATCTATGGACGGCCGGCCGCGTGGGCACTGCTCGCCGGGATGCTCGGCTACGGCGCGGCAAACACCGCGTTCGCGGGGCTCGCGCTCATTCTCGTCGCGCGGCGGGAGTTGGGAATCCTGAAACGAATCCGCTCGACGCCGCTGCCGGCCGCGACCTACCTCATCGCAGTGCTCGTCTCGATCCTCTTCGTGTTCGCACTCCAGGCCGGGTCGCTGTTCGTCCTGGGGAAGCTGCTGAAGTCGACGCCGTGGCCCGGCCACGTGCTCTCGCTCGTGCTTGCTCTCGCGCTCGGTGCCGGCGCCTTCGCAGGCCTCGGCCTCGCCGTAACCGGGGTGATTCGCTCCCTTGAGGGCTCGTCCGCCGTCGTCAACGTCCTCGTCCTGCCGATGGCCTTTCTCTCGGGCTCCTTCGGGCCGACGCGCCACTATCCGAGCGCTTTGCGCGCGGTCGGCGACGTGCTGCCGCTCAAGTACCTCATCGAGGCCGTCAATGCCATCTACCTCCAGGGGAAGAATCTCTGGGACAAGCCCACGGCCGTGGCCGTCCTGGCGGGCTGGGGAGCCCTTGGAATGGCCGTCGCGCTGCGGAATTTCCGCTGGGAGCCAAGGGAGGGTTAGCTCCCGGGAGATCGGTAATACGACGTTCGATGCAGGTTGAGAACGTGCTCGCCTTCGTGGTGGAGCAGGAGCCCGCGGGGCTCGAGATTCGGATCAACTTCGGCGTGTTTGCGGGCCGGGACGCCACCACGGCCGAGCTCGAGGAGCTGGGAAAGCTCCTCGTGCCCGACGCCGAAGAAGTCTCGATCGTCGGCGAAGAGCGCCACGAGATGACCGAGGACGCCGAGGTCGTCCTCCACCAGGTGCGTGTCTCGATCTCTCCCGAGAACGTGCCCGACGATGCCGGCGACCGGAAGGCGTTCTGCGAGCGGCTCGTCACCCTGGCGGAGATCTGGGCCCGGCAGTGCATCAACGAGCGGCACGCCGAGATCACAGACTTGTAGCCCTTTCCCTGTCCCCAACAGCCAAGTCATGGGGTCAGACCGGAAGCCGTGTGCTGCGCGGACAGTTGTGGAAAGAGTGTCACACTCTCGGCACGAACTACAGGCCTGCCCCTGCCATGGCTCGAAAGGCAAGGGTCTGACCCGGGGGTTTTCGGCCTTGGCGGAAAGGGACGGTCCGGGGGCTCCGAGGTCGGCTGATTCGCTAGAAGGTTCGCCAGCGTTGCCGTGACAGGAAGAAGCCGTGCCCGGCGCGGTTCGTGCAACGTAGTCCGATCTGCTGCGAGAGGCAGGTGAACCCCTCGATCTTGAGTGTCGCGCCATAGGCGAGGATCGGGCCTTGCGCGAGCGCGGTGTCGCCGGCGCAGAAGGTCTTCGGCCGCGACACCAGGGTCATCTCCAGCCCGTAGGCCCAGTCCAGATCACAGTTGCGCGGCCGCGGAGGCGCGGGCCGGAGCCCCGACCTGACATCGCACCTGACGTAGCGCGGCGACTGGCCGAAGACGCAGCCGATGTTGCGCGACGGCATCTGAAGGCCTTCGAAAGACTCGACTCCTTCGCGGAGCAGCGGCCGCGTCATGACGAGCCGCCTGCCGTTCCAGTGAAAGCGCGGACTGATCGTGCGGCCCGTAGGACAGCAGCGAGGATCCTGGGAGCGGAAGAGCGTCATCGCGAACGTCGCCTCATTGCTCGTTCGCGGGCCGAGCTGGCCGAGCTGGCCGATGCTCCCGAAGTCGTAGTCCGTGCCGAGGTACTTCCCGCGGACGAAGAACGCGGTCCGTCGATAACTCTCACCCTTGGTCACGATGACCCAGTTGAGCTCGAGCGCCGGCTTCCACGCGCTGGCGTCCACGTACGACACATGCAGACGCGCGCGCACGTAACGCTTCGCCGCGGCGGCACCTACGCCGACCGCGACCGGCGCCGGCCCCTCCTGAACGCGGACCAGCGCCGCGACGTCCGCTCCGATCATCGCGCGCGAGCGGCGCGCAGTGCCAGGCCGGCGACGGTTGTCGGGCGGGCGGCCTTCGCGATCAGGTCGTCGAGCGCTGCGGCGAACTCCTCGACGTCCTGCTCGGTGAGGACGAGCGGCGGCAATCCCTTGAGCACGGGCATGTCGTGGCCCGCGACCTGCGACAGGATGCGATGCTTCGTGAAGAGCGGGACGACGACGAGTTGCGCGAAGAGACCGGCCTGCATCCGCTCCATCACGCGCCAGGCGAGGCTTCCCGATTCCGGCTCGCCGAACTCCATCGCCCAGATGAGGCCGAGCCCGCGCACCTCGCGTACCGAGTCGTGTGCCTCCACCAGCGGTAGCGTGCGCTCGAGGAGCAGCTCGCCAAGCTGCGCGGAACGCTCGACAAGCCCCGTCTCGTCGAGCTCGCGCAGCGTCGCGAGCCCCGCAGCCATTGCAAGGTCGTTCGGCGCGAAGGTCGAGCCGTGGCTGACGGAATGCGCGAGCGAGTCGAACACCCCGTCGTACACGCTCTGTGACATCAGCAGCCCCCCGACCGGCACGTAGCCGCCCGAGAGCGACTTCGCCACCGTGACGAGGTCGGGCTCGAGACCCCAATGCTCGAACGCGAAGAGCTTCCCCGTGCGGCCGAACCCGGTCTGCACCTCGTCGACGGCGAAGAGCGTCCCGTAGCGGCGACACACCTGCTGCGCTCCTTCGAGGTAGCCGGCCGGCGGCAGGTGGACCCCATGCCCCTGCACCGGCTCGACCAGGAACAGCGCCACGTCTTCGCTCCGCAGCTCGCCCTCCAGCGCATCCAGATCGCCGAACGGAATGTGCGAGAAGCCGGGCAGCAACGGCCCGAAGCGATCGACGAAATGCCTGTCGCCGTTCGCCGAGAGGGAGCCGAGCGTGAGCCCGTGAAAGCCGCCCTCCGTCGACACGACGCGTGACCGCCCTGTCGCGGCGCGCCCGAGCTTCAGCGCCGCCTCGACCGCTTCGGTGCCTGAGCTGGTGAAGAGGACGCGCGCCAGGCGTGCGGGAGTGCGTTTCAGCAGCTCCTCCGCGAGCAGTCCGGGCAGGAGCGACACGCCGAGCTGCACCGAGCCGGGCGTGACGAGCTCGAGCGCCTCGACGAGCGCTGCGCGGACGCGCGGGTTGTTCCGCCCGACGTTGAACATCCCGAACCCGCCGAGCATGTCGAGGTAGCGGTTGCCGTCCGCGTCGTAGAGGTACTGCCCTTCGGCGCGCGACCAGACGCGGTCAAAGCCGATCGTCTTCAGCACCCGCATGAACTGCGGGTTGATTCCGCGCCCGTACAACTCGTAGTCCTCGCCGGCCCGGGTTTCGAGCAGCTCGCGAATCACGAGCGGAGCGTACCGCCCCTGAAAAGTCGAGAGCCCCGCGAGTGCGGGGCTCTCGACCCTCGGACGGGTTCTTGGGAACTACTTACCGTGGCCGTGGCCCGAGCTCTTGGCGCTGTTTCCGTGTCCGCGCCCGGAGCTGCCCTGGCCGGCCGACTGACCGCCGCTCTTGCCGTGACCTGAAGTGTGTTCCTTCTTCGACTTCTTCTCGGGACGCGTCGTGGACGTCGTCGTCTGAGAAGTCGTGGTGGCAGCGGCCGTCGTCGTGGTCGCCGCGCAAGCGCCCATCGTGTCGCCCTTAGCAAGGTGAGTGGGCACAGCGGGGGCGGCGATGTTGATCGTGTGGGATGGGTGCTTCGTCGACCCCGTCTTGTGACAGATCTCCATCTTCTGCTGCCCGTTGCCGGTCGTCGTGGTCGTTTGGCCGGTGCTCGTCGTCTGCGGAGTGGTCGTCGTCGTGCTATGGCCGGTCGTGGTCTGCTGCTGACCTTCGGCGGGCTCTGTTTCGGTGTCGTTCTCTGCGGCCTCAGTCTCTTGTTCGTCGGCGGACTCGCCTTCGCGACCGCTCGTCGTCTGCGTCGCCGTCGTGCTCGCGGCGGCCAGGCTCGGGGAGGAGCCCGCGGTGATCTGCGCAAGCCCAACGCCCGCGGCGGCGGCAAACGCGAGACCCGCGAGCGCACCGACGAGGGAACGGCGAGTCATGCGGCTGAATCGTCTTCGCACTTGGGAATCCCTTCACTCGGGGGGAGGGGCTTGTGGCCTACGCTGATGAGTCGCCGCCCGCCGCCGAAACTTGCGCCGCGCTCCCTGATGTGAGGGACGGCGCTACCCTCCCGCCTGGTCCCCGTAGCTCAGTGGATAGAGCAGCGGTTGGTGCGACGTTTTGATGGTTGCTTCGGCGGCGTTCGTGGCCCGATTGGCGCATGGGCGCTGCGGCTTTGGCACGGCGCGGCAGCTAATGGCAGCGAAGGCGTGGGAGTCCCGAAGCTCGAGCTACTCGGCGACTCGAGTGCCAAGCGCTGAGTGCCGCGGGGAGCCGACGGCTCCCCGCGGCGAGGAGTCGCGCCTACGGCAAGACCGTCAGCCGGTCCGCGTAGATGTTCTGGTTTCGGTTGCCGGTGCTGTTCGACGGCGGTCCCGGCGTCGGGTCGAGATCGCAAGGCGAGACGTTGCGGTTGTCCGCCCAGGCGACGTTGACCAGATGGCTCGTGCCCGTCCAGTGGGCGTCGAGCTCGATGTAGTCACCGTGGAACGCGGCCGTACCTCCGCCGAAGGTGAGGCAGTTGCCGTTGTGCGAGACATCGGTGACCTGCGTCTCGTGCGAGAACGTCGGCCAGCTGACGCCGGCGCAGTTCGTGCAGGCGTAGAAGACATCGAGCGCCTCGTTCGAGGGCGTGACGCTGTTGCGGAAGTCGTACCAGCCGACGTGGAGCGCGTGGTGCGAGATCTCGATCGTCGGGAAGATCTGGTGTCGCGCGCCCGGATCGGTGTTGACCTGCACCGGACCGCTCCAGGTGGCGCCGCCGTCGGTCGAGCGGCGCGCCACGATGTCGTAGTCGCCCGACGCGAGGTCCTGGTAGGCGACGTAGACCAGGTCCGGGTTCGTGTCGTCCACCGCGACGAACGCGAACGTCGGGGTCCGGAACGCGACGCCGGACGCCTGCCCTGTGATCACGGGACCGAGCTGCACCGGCTGGCTCCAATGGTTACCGCAGTCGGTCGACCTGACGACGCTGACCGTGTCCCTCGGCGGGTTGCTGCGCTCGAAGGCCTGGTAGGCGATGTAGATCGTCCCGTTTGAGGCGACGGCGATGTCCGCCCCCTGGTTGAACGACGTCCCATCCGAGCCGCCGGTCGAGATCGTCCGCGGCCCGACGAACGTCGCTCCGCCGTCGCTCGAGCGGCTGAACACGATCGGCGAGCTTCCGACCAACCCATGGAAGTTCGTATGTGCGACGTAGACGTTCCCGGAACACGGGCTCGCAGACGGCGGGTTCTCGTCGATCTCCATCCACGGCTTGTCTGTGAAGGTGCCGGCGAAGCCGAAGGGGCTGGGTACGGCGAAGCCGACGGCGCCGCGGTCGACGATGGTCGTCCCGGCATAGGTGAAGTTCGGCGGGTTGCCGGCGCTGTTCGGTGTGCTCGTGCCGGCGGGCGAGCCCGGCGTGTAGTTGTACTTCGCCACGTAGACGGCGTTGTCGAGCGGCCTGTCCGGCTGGTCGAAGTCGCGGTTGAAGGCGATGCCGGCGGCGTAGAGGTTGCCGGCGGCATCGAAACGCACGACCGGGTCGCCCGAGGCGTCGAGCCCCAGGAGCGGCGACGATGTGCCCGCAGCGGATGTATCCGACGGGAAGCCCGGCACCATCGTGTTGAACCAGGTCGAGCCGCCGTCGCCCGACACATAGAGGCCGAACCAGACGTCGCCGAAGACCGGCACCATCCGGTAGTCGTTCGCCGCGGCCGCGACGATCGAGCTCGAGACGCCGCTGATCGCCACGCTCGTCTCGTTCGACTGGCGGTTCTTCGCATCGAAGCTCGGTGTCGGCGTCCCGCCGTCGACGTTGTTGTTGTCGAGCGTGACCTTGACGTCCGTACCGCCGGTCGCATGGCTGGCCAGGGCTCCCGGCACGGCGGCTGCAAGCGCGACGACCGCGAGCGCGAGAAGCCAGACGTGCCGAGGAAGCATTGCTGGCATACGGAACCCCCTCCTTTCCTGCCGGTCCTCGTTGCCCCGCTCCGACGCTACCACTCCCCTGCAGACGATTCCAGCGGCCCCGGCCAGCTTTCCCCTCCCAAACCTCGACGGGCGGCGCGAGCGGCATGACCCGGTCGGTCGGGTCCGGCGGCCCAGCCGGACTGGCTAACCGGCTCTCCGTCGCAGACGCTGCAACTCATCGCTTCGACAGATAGACGGCGGTTGACCCGGAACGCCCAGCAGCGCGATCTGAGTGCGACCAACTGACGACCAGGTTCAGCGACTTGCAGCGCACCACGAGCGCCGCACGGGCAGGAGTTCAGTGCAGTGATCATTCCGCCCCACCGCCTACGAGCGAGGAGGTTGTTGACCGCCCCTCTCTACATGGAACGAGGTCGACCTCCGCTGCCCGTCGACTTCAACCGGCCCGTTCTCGGCCGATTGAATGGCAAGGAGGGGGTCGACGGTTCGAGCCCCTCAGCGGGCTTCCGGTTTTTTCCTGCTCAGACGGTGTTTCCGTTTGCGGGGTAGGCAACGGTTTGCGGTTTCGATGTCCACGCAGCGTCCACGGCGTGGATGTCGCGCCTCTTCGGAGCCAGTGTAGGCGTCGAGGAGGTTGATCTTCGGCCCGCGGATCCGACATCGCCCGAGAGAGGTGCATTGCATGCACGTGAGCCGGTTCGCCCCCGGGGGGCTCGCCTCCCTTCTGGTCGCGCCGCTTGTCGGGCGCATCGGCGAGCGCAGCGGCTCCAAGGCGCCGCTCCTCGCCGGCTGCCTCGTCGTCGGAGCACAGGCCGAGGCGGTTCGCGTTCCCCAGGCGGACGGGACGCTGTTCGCCCTCCCGGTCGGCAAGGACCACGCGCTGATGCCGTCGCTTGTCACCCTCTCGGACGTGATGGGCACGGGCCACCACGCCGCCGTCGCCGCGCTGGTGGGCCCCGGCAAGACAGTGGCCGTCGTCGGAGACGGTGCTGTCGGCCTGTGCGGCGTGATCGCCGCGAAGCGTCTTGGCGCCGAGCAGATCATCATCCTCGGCCGCCATCCCGACCGGATCGCCCTCGCGCGGGAGTTCGGTGCGACAGACGTCGTCAGCGAGCGCGGCGAAGAGGCAGTCGAGCGCGTGCGCGAGCTCACCGACGGCTACGGTGTCCACTC
>WNEY01000729.1_pt1 | contig 21470 bp, 19 predicted proteins | sample 5400531 | NCBI WGS metagenome assembly WNEY01 (sample SAMN13153338, study PRJNA577476) | soil metagenome | isolation source: 200 cm saprolite under Douglas fir tree site 1 | place: USA:California | collected 2015-04-18
CGATGACGGCGGCACCCAGGATCATACGCGCCTCCAGGCTGTGCAGCACCTGAAGGTCCTTGAGCACACGCCCGGTGATCCCGACCGAGGTGGCGGTGAGGGTCGCCCCCACGAATATGGCGGTCGTCAGCGGGTCGGCGGACGTGTGCTCGTAGCCGTGCCAGCCGGACCGCCAGTACAGGAAGCCCAGGACGAACGGCACCGCGACGCCCACCACCGCGACCGCCGTCGCCGCGGTCCCGACACGCATCATGGCCTTGAGATCGGTCTCGAGCCCGATCTCGAACAGCAGCACCACGACCCCGACCTGGGCGAGCAGCCGCACCACCGGTGTGAGCGGATCGTCGGCGCCGATCGGGATGACCTTGAGAAACCCGGCGCCGAGCAGGATGCCCGCCAGGAGCTCGCCCATCACGGCCGGCTGCCCCAGGCGCTCGAATGCCTCGCCCGCGACCTTCGCGGCGAGCAGCATGATCGCGAACACCGTGAAAAAGCGGGCGACGTCGATCTCGCCGGCCGCCCCGAGCACGAGGGGCAGGCCTGCGGCGAGGGCCCACAGGGGCGGGCTAAAGCGGCTGCGTCGCCTTGGGATGGAAGTTGAAGGTGTGGTTGAACAGCGGGAGTTGGACCGTCTCGCTGTACTCGGTCTCGATCACGATCTCCCGCGGCGACGCCCGCCGCGCGATTTTAATCTGCTGGGCCTCGGGCGGGAGACCGATATCCTGCGCGGCGGCCTGGATGCGGCGGCGGATCGTGCCGTCGTCGAGGGAGGGAGCAAGCTGGGCCTGGGTCTGCATCTTGTCGAGCAGGCGATAGTACCGGAAGAACAATTCACCGATGTTGACGCCGTAGTACAACGCCCCGACCAGAAAGAGCAGCGAGACGAGGCAGCCGGTGGAGCTGGCGCCGCGCCGGCCGCGGAGCACGCGCGTCACCATTGCGACTGGGCCCCGTCGACCAGGTCGTTGACGAGCTTCTCGAGAGCGATCTTGCGGCCCGCGGCTTCCTGGGGCGGCGCGTAGTCGCCGGTCTCACTGAGCCCCTGCCGCTGCCACAGTGTCTTGCCTTCCCGCTGATCGAGAATCTCGACGTCGATGCTGATCTGGACCTGGCGCTGCGTGACATCGGTGCGGCCCTGGCCCGCCCGGTACGCTGCCGGCATGTCGGGGTCGTAGCGGGTGACCTTGCCGCGCACCACCGCGTCCGCGTTGCTCTCCCCCGCGATGCGGAGCCCGAGCCGACGCTGGAACGCTTCGAGCACCGCGTCGTTCACTTCCTTCGTGAGCGCCGGCTCGGCGGTCTGGTTGTCGAACGGCAGAATGGCGACGGTCTTGATGTTCGGCAGGCCGCCGCCGGCGAAGCCGTACAGGCAACCGCTGAGCGCGAGGCCGAGCGCGCTAACGGCGCCCGCGCCAAATCGCAGGATCGAGCACCGCGGCCGTGTCCACCGAGACCACCGTAAGCTCAAACCGAGCCCTCTCCTCCGGAAAATCCATGCGGGCGCGCGCCGGCATCCGCTGAGCGTCGAATTCGGTGCGACTGCGCGCCAACACCTTGCCCTCTCGCCGCCACTCCGCCTCGAGCACGCGCGCGCCGCCGCGCGTGTCGCGGTAGTCGAGCGTGTCACCGTCCTGCGCGAACCGCCAGAGCCGGACGCTCGAATCGGCGCCACCACCGCCGAATACCAGCGCGTCCGGCGCCGGTGGCCGCGCGATGCCGAGCGCCGCCCACAGCATCCGCACCGCCGGGACCAACGAGCGGAAGTTCTTCTCCGGATCCGCCCAGATCGTCGAATCGGCGACGAGCGCAGCGGCGCCCGCGCCGAATCCCAGCGGCCCCACGTAATCGAACCGCAGCGAATCCGGCGGTGCGAGGCGCGCCTGACCGCGCCCGCCCCACCGCTTCTGGTCGTCCTGATACTTCCACCGGAACCGGATCGCGGTGTAGTGCGTCGGCAGCGTGGCCCGACTCCAGGCGACGGCGGAGTCCCGATCCACCCGGGCCAGCGGCTGCGGCACCAACGGCGCAGGCGGGCGCGGGCAGCCGGCCAGCAACGCACAGGCGGCAATGTAGGAGAGTGCTATCCGCGGGTCAAGCGGAAAACGTTGCGGTCTCAACAGTTAAACCCGGAAGCGGTCACCGATGGATGCTCCGAATGCGCTCGCCCTGCCCGATCGCATCGAGCGCGCCGAGCCCCGAGACCACCCGGCCGAACACCGTGTACGTGCCGTCCAGATGCGGCTGCGGCGAGTGCGTAATGAAGAACTGACTGCCGCCCGTGTCGGGCCCCGAGAGCGCCATGCCGACCGTCCCCGTCTCGTAGCGCACTGGGTTCACTTCGTCGCGCAACGCGAAGCCGGGGCCGCCCCATCCGTCGCCTCTCGGGTCGCCATCCTGCACGACGAAGTTCGGGACCACGCGGTGCCAGGTCGATCCGTCAAAGTAGCGCCGGTCCACGAGAGACAGGAAGGCCGCGACCGTCAGGGGCGCCTCGGCGGGGAGGAGCTCCACCACGACGGGGCCCCGCTCGGTCTCGATGGTGACCCGGGGACCCGGCCTGCCACGCCGCGCCGGCAGGAGATAGCGTCGCGCGACGGTGCGATAGTCTGCGAGCGTGCGGCCCGTGGCGATCGGGGCCACCGGACCCCAGCGCGCGGCGGCGTCCGGCAGCTTTTCCGCCGCGAGCCGGCGCACGAGGTAGTCATCCGCGCGGGGCACACGCGCCACGAAGCGCGTCGCCACGGCCGTCCGGGCGTCTGGCCCCGTGCCGGCGATGGCGGCGAGCGCCGCGACCGCCGAAAGGCGAGCGTCGTTGAACGAATCAGCCGCGGCGCGCAGGTACGCGTCGGTCAGCCGGTCGACGTCGTCCAGGACCGGGTGACGCGCGAGTAGATCGGCGGCGACGCTGCGGACCCCGGCGTCGGCATGCTGGAGCAGCGAGCGCGCGCGCGGGCTCAGGGTCGAGTCGCTGTCGGGCACCACACGCTGCAGCGCCTGCAGCGCCTGGACCGCCACGCGGCCGTCGGGGTCAGCGAGCTGCGCCTCGAGCCGGCCGCGGTCTCGTGCCGCTCCGAGTGCTTCGGCTGCGACGCTGCGCCAGCGCCAGTCCGCCCCGCCCGTGAGGAGGGCCGTCGCGGTCGCGACGCCGGCCGCGCTATCCGCTTGGGCGAGCGCGATCGCCGCCTGCCGCCGGAGCGCGAACGTCGCGCTCGCCAGTCCGGGCTGGAGCGCCGCGACGGCCCGCGCGCCACCGAGCACGCCGAGCGTCGTCTCCGCCTGGACGGCGACGTTCAGGTCCGGGTCCGCCGCGAGCGGCAGCGCCAGCGCGGCGAGGGTGCTGTCGTGAAACGTGGCGAGCGCGCGGAGCGCATTCACGCGCACGTGCGCATCGCCATCGCCCAAGAGCGGCCTGATGCGGCCCACCACGTCCTGCGGGGAGACGTGCGCGCTGTCGGTGAGCACGCGGCTCAATCCCCGCAGCGCCGCCGCGCGCACCGAGGCCTCGGCGTCGGCGAGCGCCTCGACCAGCGTCGGCGCGCCGCGCACCGTGCGGAGCCGGGCGAGCGCGTAGACCGCGTTGCGGCGCGCGCCGGGATCGGCATTCCGGGCGTGCGTCATCAAGGCCGCGATCGGCGCGCGCGCGCCGAGGCGCCACGCTTCGAGCAGCGCGGCGCGCTGCACCGCGGTGGCCGACGCGCCGGATCCCAGGAGAACACTCAGCGCCGCGGCCGACTCGTCCCCGCCCGTCTTGGCGATCGCGGTGACGGCCTCTGGCTGTACGGGGGCGAACGCAAGCAGGGCGGCGATGGCGCGAGGTTGCTTCAACAAGCCGAGTGCGAATGCCGCCGCGGCCTGCACGGCCGGGGCCGAGTCCCCGAGTGCGGCGATGAGCGGGTCCAGCGCCTGCGCATCGCCGATCCGCCCCGCGGCGAGCGCCGCCTGGCGCCGCACGAACGGGTCGGAATGATGGAGCGTCTCGCGGAACAGCGCCGTGTCGTACACGCGCGTGTCCGCGGCGGCGAGGAGGCGGGCCAACCCGTCCACCACGCCCTGGTCCCGCTGCGCCGCGGCGGGGCCGCACAGCGACAGGACCGTCAGCGACAGCGCGAGCGCCCTAGAGGCGCACCGGATCCGGAATCGGCTTGAGCAGGTCGAGGACATGCTGCGGGATGCGCGTCACGGTGTGTTGGTGAGTGAGGGAGACGAGCGACGTCACGCCCGTCGCGAGCAGCTCGCCCGTCCCCGCTCGCTCGACCGCGTAGCCGAAGGTGACGCGCCGGGACGCGAGCTCGCGCACCCAGCAGCGCACCTGCACCAGGTCGTCGTAGCGGGCGGCGGCGCGGTAGCGGACGTTGACTTCGGAGACGGCGAGGTAAACGCCCTGCCCCTCGAGCTCCTTGTAGGTCAGCCCCGTCTCGCGCATCAGCTCGGTGCGCGCGCGGTCGAACCAGATCAGGTAGTTGGCGTGGTACACCACGCCCATCTGGTCCGTCTCGGAATAGTTGACGCGCAGGGTTATCGAGCTGATCACGCGCGCGCAAAATAGCGCTTGCGGCACTTCTCCGCGATTCCTAGCTTGGGGGCCGTGCCCCTCCCCGCCTCCCGCGTGGTCGTCGTCGCCGACGCGCATCTCGGCCAGGTCCCGCCCGCGGTCGCAGCCGTGTTTCATCGCTTCCTCGATGCGGTGCCGGATCTCGGGGACGCGCTCCTCATCAACGGCGATCTGTTCGACTTCTGGTTCGAGTACGGCTCGGTGATCCCGCGCCGTCACTTCGGCACGGTCGCGAAGCTCTACGCCCTGCGGACCCGCGGCGTGCCCATCACGTTCGTGGGCGGCAACCACGATCGGTGGGGCGGCGACTTTCTCATCCACGACCTGGGCATCGCCTTCCACCCCGGGGAAGCCGAGCTCGACGTGGCGGGTCGCCGCGCCTTCGTGGCCCACGGCGACGGGCTGACCGAGCAGCACTGGAGTGCCCGCCTGATGCACCAGATCACGCGTCACCGGGTGACGATCCGGGCGTTCCGGGCGCTCCACCCCGACGTGGGCTTCTGGATCGCGCACCAGCTTTCCCGCAAGCTCGCGGACAACACCCGCGACCGGGCCGTGCTCGACCGGGCCGAGCGGGCCCAGGCGCAATACGCCGAGCAGCTGCTCGCGCGCCGGCCGGACCTGGAGCTCGTGATTCTCGCTCACACCCATCGTCCGGCGCTGTCGCAACTGCCGAACGGAAGGGCGTATCTGAATCCTGGAGCGTTCTTGGACGATGGACGGTATGCGGTCGTAACGAAAGACGGCGTCGAGTTAAAGACGTTTGATTAGCCGAGCGGGACGACTTCAACGTGCTGCAGCTTCTCTCCTAGAAACCTCGCTCCCACCTTGCGGAAATGCGGCTCGTCGTCCGACACCACGAAGCGGTGCGTCGGGCGATTACCTGGCGGAGCCGCGAGCCCACTTCGCGTCAGCTCCTCGGCCACCACTTTCGCGGTCTCCTCGGCCGAGTCCACGAGCGTCACCGCCGGGCCCAGCACCCGCGCGAGCAGGGGCTTCAGGAGCGGGTAGTGGGTGCAGCCCAGCACCAGCACGTCCACGCCCGCGCGCTCGAGCGGCGCGAGATATTCCCGCGCGATCAGCTCGGTCGCGGAGTGGTCGAACCACCCCTCCTCGACGAGCGGCACGAACAGCGGGCAGGCCTGCACGCACACGGCGGCGTCCGGCCGGAGCTGCGTGATAGCGCGCTCGTAGGCGCCGCTCGCGATCGTCCCCGCCGTGCCGATCACGCCGATTTTCCCGGACCGCGTGCCCTGCACCGCCGCGCGCGCGCCCGGCTCGATCACGCCCACCAGCGGCACGGGCGAGCGCTCCCTCAAGAATTCGAGCGCTTGGGCGCTGATGGTGTTGCACGCGACGACCAGGGCCTTCACGCCGCGCTGCAGCAGGTAGGCGAGTATCTCGCCCGAGTAGCGGCGCACCGTGTCGGGCGACTTGGGGCCATAGGGGACGCGTGCCGTGTCGCCGAAATAGATCACCGACTCGTGCGGCAGGCGCTCGAACACCGCCCGGGCGACGGTGAGTCCCCCGATGCCGGAATCGAACACGCCGAGCGGTGCCGGCTTCACGGACGCGGCACCGGCAGGCTGATCCCGACGCCGCCCGGGAACGCGCGAATCTTCAAGTCCTTGGGGAAATCCTGGAGGTGCGCCGCGACGAACGCCTCGGCCCCGGAGAAGAGGTGATTGAACACCCACAGCACGGTCCAATCCTGGACTTCCTGCCGCTTCGCGCCGAGGTTCGCCGAATGCGTCGTCCTGAGGTAGTGCATTTCCGACTGGGCCTTGAGGGCCATCATCGCACACACGCCCTCCCACGTCGAGAACAGCGCACCGGTGACGTGCCGGCCCGTCGCCGCCTGCCCCCACCCCGGCACGAGCAGCGAGCGGAGGAACGCCCCCATGGGCCGAATGCGGTGCGTCGTGTCGGTGGGAACGACGAGCGCGCCGGTGGTCACGAGTGGCGGCGGTGTCGTGTCCGGAACCTGGGCGGACACGTGGACGGACGGACTGGCGGACAGCAGGGCGGCGAAGACGACGCCCCGTCCGACTGCCTTCATCGCGCCACCATCACCTTCAGCCTCCCCGGCTCCACGCGCACCGTGCATTCCCTCGCGTCCGGCTCGCGCAGCTCGCCGTCCACGTGCAGGAGCAGCGGCCCGTCGAGCGAGCGGATGGCGACCTCTCGCGTCTGAAACAGGGCGACCTCCCGCATCGTGGCGTGCGTCCCGCGCATCACGCGCGGCACCGCCATGAGGAACCGCAGCAGCGAGACGCGCCGCACGAGACACACGTCCAGGCGGCCGTCTCCCGGCTGCGCGTCGGGGGCGAACCGATAGCTGCCGCCGGCGGTCGTGCCATTGCACACCTCCACGATCATCATGTTCCCCGTCTCCGCGAACCCGCGCGCCCGCACCTCGAGGCGCGGCGGGCGAAAGCGCGCGAACGCGCGCAACACCGGCACGAAATACGAGGCGAAGCCCGAGAGTCCCGGCATGGCGTTCCGCACGCGCACGACCTCCGGCCCGAAGCCGAACCCCACGCTGTTCACGAAGTACTCGTCGCACACCAGGCCGGCATCGAACCGGGCCGTCTGGGCGGTGACGAGCCGTCGCACGGCCCGCACCGGGCTGTGTCGATACACGCCCACGAGCTTCGCGAAGTCGTTGCCGCTGCCGATCGGCACGACACCGAGGGCGACGTCCCCGCCCCGCCCGCCCCGCCCGTGACGCAGCAACCCGTTCGCCACGTCGTGCACGGTGCCGTCGCCGCCCACGGCCACGATCCGCTGCGCCCCCGCCTGCACCGCACGCGCCGCGAGCTCCGCGCCGTGGCCCGGCCGTTCGGTGCGCTCCACCTCCACCGACCATCCCTGGTGGTGGAACTCGCGCGCGATGGGATCGAGCGCGCGGGCCGCCGCGCCGCGGCCGGCCGCGGGGTTGAGCACGACGTGGGCGTGAATCAGAGGCTTCTATTATAAGGGGAGGGCTAGTCGCCCGGGTGCAGGTACCCTTTCGCCAGCAACAGCTCGGCGTTCAGGATCGCCGCTCCGGCGGCTCCCCGGATCGTGTTGTGGCTCAGCGCGACGAAGCGGTGCCCCAGCACGCTATCGCAGGCGATCCGGCCCACGCTGATGCTCATGCCCGCTCCGGCGTCGCGGTCGAGCCGCGGCTGCGGGCGATCGGGCTCGTCGCGCACGACGATGGGCCGCTCCGGGGCGCTGGGGAGGCGCAGCTCCTGGGGCAGCGCGGTGAACGACGCGAACGCCTCGCGTAACTCCGCCGGCTCCGCCGCGCGGGCGAGCTTCACCCGCACCGCCGCCATGTGCCCGTCCACCACGTTCACCCGATGGCATTGCGCGCTCACCGCGAACTCCCCGGGCGCGATCCGGCCACCGTTCAGGCGGCCGAGGATCTTCCGCGTCTCCCGCTCGATTTTTTCCTCCTCGTTCGCAATGAAGGGCAGCACGTTGTCGGTGATGTCGAGGGAGGCGACCCCGGGGTATCCCGCGCCCGAGAGCGCCTGGAGCGTCGTGACGACGACCGCCTCGAGGCCAAAGCGCGCGGCGAGCGGCGCCAGCGCGAGCGCGATCATGACCGTCGAGCAGTTGGGATTCGTCACGATGAATCCCCGCCCCGAGCGAGCCTCGAGCAGCGCCAGATGGTCCGGGTTCACCTCGGGCACCAGGAGCGGCACGCCGTCGTCCATGCGGTGGGACGACGAGTTGCTGATCACGGGATACCCGGCTTGCGCAAGCCGCGTCTCGATCGGGCCCGCGACGTCGGCCGGCAGGCCCGAGAACACGAGGTCGCACGCCAGCGGCGGCTCGGGGGCCTGGACGACCAGGGCCGCCGCAGGGGACGGTGGGTCGCCGGGCAGCCGCCAGGTGCACGCCTCCACGTACGGCCTGCCCTGCGAGCGATCGGACGCCGCCAGCGCCGTCACGGTGAACTGCGGGTGGCGGTCGAGCAGCTGCAGGAAGCGCTGGCCCACGGCGCCGGTCGCACCGAGAATGCCTACCCGGATTTTCGCCATGGATCCTCCTTGACCCTGTCGGACGCGCGCGGTATGTATCAACTTACAACCGAAGTGGTCGTGGTGATTGCCCGCGGCGTGGCATTGCGCGGGCTTTTCTGTTTCCCGAAAGAGACCGGGGATGCGAGCGAGCGTGACCGTGCGGGTAGCCGGCTCGACGTCCAATCTGGGCGCCGGGTTCGACTGCGTGGGGGTGGCCGTCGGGCGCTGGCTCCGCGTCACCGCCCGGGCGGGGCGCGACGCGGCCGGAGGCTCCATTGCAATCGAGCGCGGCGGGACACTCCGGACCCTCGACACGGCGCCGGAGGCGGACCTGCTGTATCGCGGCTTCGCCGCCGCCTGCCGGCGGGGCGGGCAGGCGATGCCCGCGGGCCTCGCGCTGGCCGCCGACTCCGACATTCCCGTGGCGCGGGGACTGGGCTCCTCCGCGGCCGCGACGGTCGCGGGGGCCGCGGCGGCCACGGCGCTGCTCGAGCTGAACCTCGACGCGGCGGGACTGGCAGAGCTGTGCAGCGAGCTCGAAGGCCATCCGGACAACGTCGCACCCGCCGTTTTCGGCGGCGCCAACCTCGTGCTGCGGGGGCCGGACGGCCTGATCGTCACGCCGCTCCCGATTCACCCGTCGCTCGCGTTGGTGTTCGCCGTCCCGGACTTCACCGTGGAGACGAAGCGCGCGCGCGCCGCGCTGCCGGCGACCCTGCCCCACGGGGACGCGGTGCGGGCGGCCGCGAAGAGCGCCGCCCTGGTCCACGGCCTGGCGCATGCCGACGCGCGGCTCCTCGCCGCCGGGCTCGACGACGTGCTCCATGTCCCGTTCCGACGCGCGCTCGTACCGGGATACGACGAGGTGACGAGAGCGGCCCGGCACGCGGGCGCCTACGGTGCGACCCTCTCCGGCTCGGGACCGACCGTCGTCGCCGTGGTCGCGTCCGACGGCGTCGGGGCCGTGGGCGACGCCATGGTGCGCGCGTGGGCGGCCCGCGGCACCGGCGCCCAGACGTTTCACGCCGCCCGCCCCGCGGGCGGCTTCGAGACGGACTGAGGCCATGGCCCGGGCCCGTGGCTCCCCCCCGCACATCCACAAGTTCGGCGGCGCTTCACTCGCAAACGCCGCCGGGATAACGCACGCCGCGAAGATCGTCGCCGCGTACCGCCCTGCCCCGCTGGTCGTGGTCGTATCGGCGATGAGCGGAGTCACCGATGCGCTGCTCGATTGCGCCGGTCGGGCGTCGCGCGGCGAGGCCGCGCAGGTCCGCACCGCCGCCAAGGCGCTCCGCGCCCGGCACGCCGAGGCCGCCCGCGCCCTGGTCCCCCGCGGCGCCCGGCTCGACGAGCTCATGGGGCTCATCGACGTGGCGTTCGCCGAGCTGGAGCAGCTCGCGGGCGGGCTCGGGATTCTGCGTGAGATCACCCCGCGCACGATCGACTACCTCGTGGCGCGGGGTGAGCGGGTCTCGGCGCAGCTGTTCGCGGCCGCGCTCGACGCCGAGGGCTGTCCCGCCGCCTACGTGGACGCGACGGAGGTGGTCGAGACCGACGGCACCTTCGGCAACGCCTCTCCCGACCTGGGCCGCACCGTGCGCAGCGCGCGCGGCGCGCTCGGACCGGTGCTGGCGCGCGGCACGGTGCCCGTGGTACCCGGGTTTCTCGGCGCCGCGCCCGACGGCCAGGTCGCCACGCTGGGGCGCGGCGGCTCCGACTTGACCGCCACCCTGCTCGCGCGCGTGTTGGGAGCCCGTGAGGTGTCGCTCTGGAAGGACGTGCCGGGCCTGCTCACCGCGGATCCGCGGATCGTGCCCGACGCGCGCGTGGTCCCGCAGGTCCACGTGCGCGAAGCGGCGGAGCTGGCGTATTACGGCGCCAAGGTGCTGCACCCCCGGTCGCTCGTCCCGGTGCTCAAGCAGAACGTCGCGATCCGCATCCGCCCGTTCGCCGACCCCGCGTCCCTCGGCACCGAGATCTCGCGGCGCCGCACGCTGGAGCAGTATCCCGTAAAGGCGCTCTCGGCCATTCCGAAGCAGGCGTTGCTCACGGTCACGGGCAGCGGAATGCTGGGCGTCCCCGGCATCGCGGCTCGCACCTTCGCGGCCGTGCACCACGAAGGCATCTCCGTGTCGCTCATCACGCAGGCCTCGTCCGAGCACTCGATCTGTTTCAGCGTCCCGGAGGAGAGCGCGCAGCGCGCGCGCCGCAGCCTGGAGGAGACGTTCCAGCGGGAGATCGCGCGGCAGGAAATCGACGGCGTCGAGGCGCGCACCGGTCTCGCAACACTCGTAGTGGTGGGGCTCGGCATGGCGGAGACGCCGGGCATCGCCGCCCGCGTCTTCTCCGCCCTGGCCGAGGCCGGGATCAACGTGATCGCCACGGCCCAAGGGTCGTCGGAGCTGAATCTGTCGCTCGTGGTGGACGGCAAGGAAGCGCCCCGCGCTCAGCGCGTGGTGCACGCAGCGTTTCAGCTCGCGAAGATCGGCGGCGGCGCGGTGGCGCACCCCGAGCGCAGCGATGTCGTGCTGTTGGGCTTCGGGCAGATCGGGCGGGCGCTCGCCCCCATGATCGCGAAGGTGAAGCGGGAGGCGCTCACGCTCCGCATCGTGGCACTGATCGACCGGAGCGGTCTCGTGTTCGACGCGGACGGCTTCTCTCCGCGGCGACTCGCGGCGCTGGGAGCGGCCAAAGCCAAGGGCGCGCCGCTCGCCAAGGCGGCGGGCGGCCGGCGGGCCAGCGCCGCTGAAGCCGTCGCGTTCGTGGCCCGCCACGCCCTCACCAACCCGATCCTGGTGGACCTGACGGCCGACGAGACGACCGACACGCTCACGACCGCGCTCGGCGCGGGCATGCACGTGGTGCTCGCCAACAAGCGCCCGGTCACCACCGACAAGCGGAAGTACGACGCCCTCCGGGCCGCCGCCCAGGCGCACGGCCGCCGCCTGCTGCTCGAGGCGACCGTGGGCGCCGGCCTCCCGATCATCGATACCTACCAGAAGCTCGTGGAATCCGGGGACCGGGTCTCGAAGATCGAGGGGTGCCCGTCGGGCACGCTCGGCTATCTGTTCGGGGAGCTGGGGCGCGGCGCCGCGTTCTCGCAGGCGTTGGAGGGCGCGATCGCGAAGGGCTATCCCGAGCCCGACCCCCGCGAGGACCTGTCCGGCATGGATGTGGCGCGCAAGGCGCTGATCCTGGGGCGACTGCTCGGCTTTTCCGGCGAGCTCGACGACATCGCGGTCGAGTCGCTGGTTCCCGACGGCGCCGAGCGACTCAAACTCGCCCAGTTCCTCGGGTCGCTCGCGCAGTTCGACCCGGCGTGGGCGAAGCGCGTCGCCGCGGCGCGGGCGCGCGGCGGGGTGCTGCGCTACCGCGCGATCGTGACGCGACGCAGCATCCGCGTCGGCCTCGTAGTGGTCGAAGCGTCGAGTCCGATGGCCTCGCTCAACGGCACGGACAACCAGTTTATCTTCACGACCATGCGCTACAAGAAGAACCCGCTGGTGATCACCGGGCCCGGCGCGGGGCCGGCGGTGACGGCGGGCGGCATCCTGAACGACGTGCTGAAGCTCGCGGGCGCATGAGCGCCTTCCCTCCTCTCACCTGGCAGGTGTGCGCCAGCTGCGGCAGCGAAATCCCGGAGACCGATCCCCACCCGCGGTGCCCGCGCTGCCGCGGGCTGCTGGAGCTGCGCCACCAGCCCCCGGCCCAGGGCGGGAACGCGCTCCGGGCGACATTCGACGCGCGCTGGGGTGTGCGGCGTGGCGTACTCGCCTCTGGTGTGTGGCGCTACCGCGAAGCTGTCCTGCCCACGGCCGACGAGCACGTCCTCTCGTATCCCGAGGGCAACACGCCGCTGCTCGCCAGCGCGGCCGTCGCGCGCTGGGCCGGCGCACCGGAGCTGTTGCTCAAACACGAGGGCCAAAACCCCACGGGGTCGTTCAAGGACCGCGGCATGACCGTCGGGGTGACACAGGCGCGGCGCGTCCAAGCCCGCGCGGTCGCGTGCGCGTCCACCGGCAACACGGCGGCGGCGCTCGCCGCGTACGCCGCGCTGGCGGGGCTGCCGGCGCTGGTCCTGGTGCCGAAGGGTCAGGTGGCGCTCGGGAAGCTCGCCCAGGCGCTCGCATACGGGGCCCGCACGCTGCTCGTCCACGGCAACTTCGACGACTGCCTCGAGCTCGCCGACCAGGCGAGCGAGCGACTGGCGGTCTACCTCCTCAATTCCGTGAATCCGTTCCGGCTCGAGGGCCAGAAAACCATCGTGCTCGAGCTGCTGCAGCAGCTCGGCTGGGAGCCTCCCGACTGGATCGTGGTGCCCGCGGGCAACCTCGGCAACACCGCGGCGTTCGGGAAGGCGCTGGTCGAAGCACGGGCGTGGGGGCTGATCGATCGGATGCCGCGACTCGCCGCCGTCCAGGCGGAGGGCGCCGCACCGTTCGCGCAGAGCTTCCGCGAGGGATTCGCGCAGCGGCGCCGCGTGGAGCCCCACACCGTGGCCACGGCGATCAAGATCGGCAACCCGGCGTCGTACGAGCGCGCCGTGCGCGCCATCCGCGACACGAACGGGGTCGTCACCACCGTGAGCGACGACGAGATTCTCGAGGCCAAGGCGGTCGTGGACGGCGCGGGGATCGGGTGCGAGCCAGCCAGCGCGGCGGCGCCCGCCGGCGCGCGGCGGCTGATCCGGGAGAACGTGATCCGCCCGCGCGACCGCGTGGTCGCGGTGCTCACGGGACATGTGCTCAAGGATCCGGAGACCGTGACGCGCTATCACCAGGAGCTCGAGCCCCGGCCGGCCCGCGCCAATCGCCCGATCGAGATCGCAGCGCGTCTTGCGGAAGTGGAGCGGGTGATGGGCGGCTGAGGCCGCCCGTCAGAATTGGGAGAGGTATTCCTCGTCCCAGGCGACGTCGAACTCACCCCGACAGCGACTGCACGTGAGCCGGCGCGGACGGCCGTGCAGCGCCGCGCGCTCACGACAGCTCGGGCACACCCCGTAGTGCGGCCCCCAATCGGCCGGTAGCTCGTCGGCCCGCTCGGGGCGCGGCACGACGGACCACCGCGTGGGTGGCCGCGAAACGACCTGGACGAGGTAGTGGGGGACCTTGAGGGGTCTGTGGTTGACGTCGAGGATGGCTTCGAGAGAGGCGAGCCGCGCTACGCGGTACCAAGCCCCGCGACGCAACGCGCAGTTGACGTCCACCTGGAGACGACCCCATTGCATTCCGGGCACGGCCGAAAATACGTCGGGGCACCCCCCGGCGAGGGTGACGCAGGCCACACGCCCTTCGGCAAGTTGCGTTCAGGGATCTGCGTGGTGCCCCATCATCATATCGGCCATCATGTCTACGCTGCCGGAGCGGATCGTGGCCGCCAGGTCCTGTTGGTAGAGCGTATCCCGGGTATCGACCGGGGGCCACGCGGCCCCCCGGTCGGGCACGAACAATCCCGCCACCGCCCCCATGCCGCCGTCGCGGATCGAGCGTCCGGTCCGGTTCTCGTACACGGCCGTCAGCCGGTAGCGGTGCGCGGAGACGACGCGCACCCCGAGCCGGCGCCAGTTGTAGAACCGGGCCAGCGGGAACGTGATGACCCGCCCCGCAGCGTCCGTGACCGGGGCGCCGCGCCAAAGCACCGTGCCCGTGGTCATGTCCTTCAGCTCGAGGCTGACGCCGTAATCGTGCATGTGGCCGCCCAGGCCCACGATGGTGCCGGGGATCGCGGGACTGCCTTCCCAAAAGCGCTCCGTCCGGCCGGGGGCGAGATCGAACGCCTTGCTCCCGGTGGGCGGGCGACCGAGGGGGTACTGGACGTCGATGGCCCAGGGGTACGTGCGGTACAGCGGCCAGGGCCGGCCGCCCGGCACGTAGCGCAGCACGAGCCGCACCTGCACCCGGCGATAGGCCACGTCCGAGCGGTTGGCGAGCATGGCGCCGGCGATGAGCCGCTGGCCGCGCGCGAGCGGGAGTCCGAAGAGCAGCCGCGGGACCGTGATCGTCGGGGTCTCCCTGCTCATGGCGAGCAGATGGAGACCGATCGGCAGGAACAGCTCCCTATGGTCCGGATCGCTGAGGTTGAAATGATGCAGCATCTCGTGCGGCAGCGGGCGCCCCGACTCGTCCACCACTTCTACCCGAGAGCCATGGAGCGACGCGTCCACCGGCACGAGGACCTGGCAGAGCGGGAGCCCGACCATCGCCTCGCCGCCCGAGCCCGCGGCCGGTACGTCCACCGGGGGCAGCTGGATCACGAGCTGGTGCGCCCCGGAGTCCACGAGCACCGTCGCGCGGGGCAGCGTTTCGGGACCGGGGCCGAGGGGGGGTCCTCCGGCGAGCAGGGCGATGAGGAGGAGAACGGCCCACATGAGAGGGACAAGATACGACGGGCCCGACACCTATTGCCAGGGTCTCGAATCCGAGCCTTTCTTGTAGGCGACAAACCATGGACACTCAAGCGCTCGAGGCCCGGCTCCGGGAGGCCAACAAGCTGGAGGCGCTGGCGCGGTTCGCGCGCGGCGTGGCGCACGACTTCAACAACGTCTTTACGGCCGTAACCGCCAACTGCGATCTGCTGCTCGAGGACACCGCAGCCGACGACCCGCGCCGCACGGAGGTCGTGGCGATCCGCGAAGCGGTCGAGCGCGCGACCGACCTCACCCGTCGCCTCTTCAAGCTCGGCGCCGTGCAACCGCTCGAGTCGGAGCTCGTGGACCTGAACGACCTGCTGCGCACGTCGGAGCTGGAGCTGTCGGCACTCGCCGGGGACCGGATCGCGATCGCGACCGCGCTGGAGCCGCGCTTCAGCCCCATCACCGCCGACCCGCGCGAGCTCAAGCAAGTCCTGCTCAATCTGGTGCTTAACGCGCGCGACGCGATGACCGATGGTGGTCAGATCACGATCGAGACCGCGAACGTCGTGCTGGACGAGACCTACGCCGCGGACCACCGCCTGATGCCCCAGGGTCACTACGCCCTGCTGGCCGTCACGGACACCGGGACCGGGATGGACGCCGAGGCCCGGGCGCATCTGTTCGAGCCGTACTTCACCACCAGAGACCGCAGTGCCCGCAGCGGGCTCGGCCTCGCCACGGTTTACGGCGTCGTGAAACGGAGCGGCGGATTCGTGTGGGTATACAGCGAGCCGGGACTGGGCACGAGCGTGAAGATCTACCTGCCGTTGCCGCGCGCCCCCGGCCCGGAGCCCGTGCTCCCGACGCCCGTACCGATCGTCTCGCTACGTGGCACGGAGACGATCCTGCTGGTTGAGGACGAAGACTCGGTGCGGGCCGTGGCCCGGCACGTGCTCCAGCGGCACGGCTACGCGGTGATCGAGGTCGCCCGCGCCGAAGGCGCCCTCGCGCTCGCGGACACCCCGCAGGCCGTGGACCTGCTGCTCACCGATATCGTGATGCCGGGCGTAGGAGGCCGGGCGCTCGCGGCGCAGTTCGCCGCCCGCCGGCCCGGGACCCGCGTGCTGTTCATGTCAGGCTACCCGGCAGCGGCGATCGGGCGGCATCAGATGCTCGAGCGGGGGCTCGCGTTTCTGCAAAAGCCGTTCAGCGCCGCGGCGCTGGCGCAGAAGGTCCGGGAGGTGCTGGGGTAGAGGCGGCGGGGGCGGGGGCCTGGCGGCGCCGCAGGGAGTGGCCGAGGGCCCACAATCCTATCTCCGTTCCTCATAACTGAGCGAAGAAGGGGGCACGGCTCACTCCCCGCGAGCCGCGTGGATCTAGTGCAAGGCTAGTGCCACGGGCGGAAGCGGACGGTCGTCGAGGCAGTCAGTGTGACTGAGGCAGGTTCGGCGCAGCTTGTCGCCGCGGTGCGACACAAAGAGGACAGGGCGGTGGCGGGAGCGTGTAGGAATCGAACCTACCGAGGTCCAGAAGGACCCCAGCTGGTTTTGAAGACCAGTCGGACCACCAGGCCCGATCCGCCCCCCCGCACCACCCTCGTGGAACGCGAGCCCCCTTCTGAGGCAGGGTCCCCCTGCGTGACCTCTGTCACTTGCTTCCCACACCCTCCGCACCCATCGTGGATGGCCATGGGCGCCGCCCCGCTCACAGTCCTCGTCGTCGACGACGACGCCGTGCTGCGAAGCTCGCTCGAGAGCGTGCTCGGTTCCCTCGGATACCGGGTCGTGAGCACGGGCAGCCCGGATGCGGCCTACCACCTGCTCGTGACGGAAGTGCCCCTCGCGGTCCTGCTCGACGTGCGCCTGCCCACGATGTCGGGCCTCTCCCTCTCCCTCGCCATGACACACCGCTGGCCGCAGCTCCAGGGCCGCGTCGCACTGATGACGGCGGACCCCGACGCGCGAGACGTGCGCACCTGGACGGAACGGAACCCCTGCACCGTCATCCGCAAACCGTTCAGCTTCCGGGAGATCACGGGCTGGCTGGATGCGGTGGCACACCCGCTCGACGACACCGCCACGGCTGGGTAGCGCTACCGGGCCCGGGCGATCGCCACCGACACGGTCGCGCCGGCAATCGACAAGTCCGCCTGACCCGCTCCGACGGGCTTGAACGTCACCGTCGCCGCCCCGCCGTCCGATTCCACGTCGATCATTTTCAACAGCCGCGACTGCAGGTTGAACCGGTTACGCATCTTCTGAATCATCCGCGCCAGATCGGCCGTGGGCACTGCGTTGCCGTACGCGTCCTGCGCGGACACCCGCAGCGTGAATGTCGCGCCGGCCGTTGCTACGATGGTGCCGCCGTCGACCCGATTCCCGTCCCGCTCGATGATGACACCGGCGGCAGCCGCCGGATCCACCGAGAGCGCCGCCTGCCGCTGGAGCGAATCCACGGTCGCGGTGACGAGGGCCGGGCCGGCCTGCTTGCCCAGGGTCAGGTCTACGCGGGCGAGGCCGGCCGAGTCGGTCACGACGCTGTCCGTGGCAACCTCGGCGTTGACCGCCCGGAACGTCACGACTTTCCCGACCAGCGGTCTGCCGAGGCTCGACCGCACCTGGAACACCAGCGGCTCGTTCAGCCGGGTTCGCGCCATGCCGCGTTGTCCCACGCCCGACACGAAGCCCGTTGCCGCCGGCGCCACCATGTCGGTCCGAACCACGTCCACCGATCCGAGCGGCTGGCCCCGCACCCGAATCGCGAGCTTCCCGTTGTGGCGCACCGCGGCCCGCTGGATCACGAACGTCGCCCGCCCGAGCGAGTCCGTAGACCGAGTCTCGGCGGCCACGCCCATGTCCGGGTTGTCGGGTTGTAGCGCCACCGCCTCGCCCGGCACGGCGTTCCCCAACGAGTCTCGCACCATCACCAGCAGCGAAACGGGTCCGCGCTCGCCGGCCCGCAGCTCCACGCGACCGGGCTGTACTACGGCGACGGCCGGCCCCGAGGGGCCGACGACCAGCTCGAGCGACGGTCTTCCCGGCAGCGACACACCCGAGCCGGTGACGACCTCGAACGTGTAAGTCGCCGGGAGCCGGCCGACCGGAAACCGGAATACCGCGACGCCGCTCGCATCGGTGGTGGCCTGCGCGTCCTGTGGCGGCCCGCCGGGAATGCCGGAGCTCCCCCGCAGCACCAGCGGCACGCCCGCCTGCGGGAGCTCACCCCGCCTCGCCTGCACGCGCGCAACCGCGTCGCCCCCAACGGTGACGCTCAGCTGGGCCGGGAGCAGTACGGCGGTCAGGGGGAGCGTGGGCGCGGCGCGCTGCGCCGCGGACGTCGTCGCGCACCCGCCGATACTGCTCAGCACCTCGGAGTCCGCGCCGAAGTCGCGCAGATCCGCCCAATCCCGCGGCGTGGGTCGAAAGGCGACGCAGTTGCGCCGGATCAGATCGGCGACCTCGCTCCTCGAGATCAGCGGGTTCGAGAGCAGACGGATTACATCCGTCTTACGCAGCGGCTGCGACCCCTGCGTCGCCACCCGACACGGCACACCGCTCACGAGCAGGGCGAGCAACGCGACGGCGCTCGTCACGGTCGGGTACAGGCCGAGTGCTCGAACCGTCGCTCGACTCCGTCCACATCGGCATAAAGCGCCCGGTCCCGGGCCGTGCGAGCGGAGTCGAGCGGCGCCGCGCCACCCTTCCGCACGCTGTTGTAAGTGGTCCAACGCTCTTCGACCAGGATGAGCCCGCGTCCCAGCTCGGGACACTGCATCTGACGGCTGGCGAACAGTCGCGCACGCAGATCGAATGCAGCGATCGCCAGGGCGAGTGTGTCGGCGGCCCGGTCCAATCGCTCGAGCGGGATCGCTACCACGGCCGCGGGCGTACCCGGGGAGGACCTAGGCGCCGCAGGCGATGCCAGCGCGGAGTAGAGCCGGAGCAGCCCGGCGACGGCCAGGACACCCACCGCGCCGTACGCGGCCCACCGTGGGATCGGCCCGACCCGAATGCGGGGCGCCCAGCGCCCCTTGCCCTCATCGCCACCACCGAACTGATCGGGCAGAAAGACCCACGGCTGCACCGACGCCGCGCGCCGGACGGCGGGCATGGCGGCAGGCACCCCGGATGCCGCGGGGACAGGTAGGGCGGGCGGCGGAACGAGCGCAGTCTCCTCCGTGCGGTAGTTGTCCCAGCGCAAGCGCGTGGGCTTGCTGCCGTCCGGTCGGAACGATCCCGGATCGACCAGCTCATAGAAGGGGAGGCACTCTTGCGCCCAGCCGCTGCTGGCCGACCGGCGCAACACGCCGCCGACGGTCGTCTCGCCCGCGCCCACCACCACGGCAAGCTGCCACGGTTGGACGAAAAACGCCCGGTGCGCGTCCGCCTCTGCTGCCGACAGCGCGGCGTCCCCCCCGCCTCCTCGGTACCAGCCGACGAGCAAATCGCCGGACTTCCGAAGCACGTCCTGCGCCACTACCCATCCCTGCACCAGCACCGTCTTGGCGTCGTCGTCCGGGCTCCCGGGGAGGCGGATGGTCGACTCGACGACGATATACGGCGCCCCGGTGTCCGGGGAGTTGACCACGTCTCCGATCAACAGCCCGAAGCACGCGGCGTGCGTCGCCGCGCAGTGATCGTGCACGGCGGCCAACGCGTGCTGCGTGATGAAAATGGGAAGCAGCCCGGCGTCCGGCTCCGCCGCGCCGTCGATCGGCTTCCAGAGGATGGAAGCCGCGATCGGCATCGGTCGTTCGTCGGAGCCGGGGCCATCCTGGCGATCGCCGTCGGCCTCCGCGGGCTCCGCCCCGCCGGGGACGCGGAAACGCGCCACCCTGCCCTGCACCCCGTTCTTCACTCGCTTCCACATGCGACTACCCGGCGACCAGGTCTCCCGGTGTTGAAATACGCCGCTTCGGTCACTGCGTCAACCGGTCCGACGCGAACGCCTGCATCATCCGGTACCAGAACTCGAGCGCGTCGTAGAAGCTCTGCACGCTGAGCCGCTCATCGCGACCGTGCGCTCGCACGTCGTTCTGCTCTTCAAACACCGCCGAGACACCGTAGGTGGGGATCCCGGCGTTGCGGAGGAACAGCCCGTCAGTCGCGCCCGCTTCCATCACTGGCACGACGGGGACGTTGGGGAACTGCTCGGCGGCGAGCTGCTCGATCGGGCCCATGATCGCGGCGGTGAGCGGGGATGGTGGGCTGGGGACCGGCGTGTTGGTCTCGCGCAGCGTCATGCGGTCGTCGGCGGCGAGGCGCCGCAGGGTCGCCTCGACTTCCGACGCGGGCTCCCCCGGGAGGATACGGCAATTGATGGTGACCCGGGCGGACTGGGGCAGCGCGTTCTCGGCGTGCCCCGCCGCCATCATGGTGGCGACGCAGGTCGTCCGAAGCTTGGAATTGTAGAACGGCACGGCCGAGAGGTGCGCGACGGCCGCGCTGTCCGGCGGATCCCTCAGGACGCCCCGCATGTCGTCGGCGAGGGACCCGCTCTCGAGTGCGGCCGAGCGCTCGAAGAACGCGCGGGATACCTCGTTCAGCTTGACCGGGAACTGATACTGTGCCAGACGCTCCAGCACCGGTGCGAGCCGGTACACGGGATTGTCCGCGGGCCGTGGCAAGGAGCTGTGCCCGCCCTTATCGGTGGCTTCGAGCACGTAGGTGGCGTACACCTTTTCGCTCGCCTGCACCACGAACATGACCCGGCGTCCGTCGCGCAACACCCCGCCGCCGGCGTCGGTGTTCAGGGCGAACTCCGCGTCGATCAAGTCCCGGTGCTTCGCCACCAGCCACGCGATACAGCTGCCCGCGGTCTCTTCGTCGCCCTCGAGTATCAGGACGAGATCGCGCCGCGGCTTGAACCCCGCCCGCTTGAGCCGAATGAAGTCGGCGACGAGCATCGCGGCGCCCGCCTTGTTGTCGGTGGTGCCGCGCCCGTAGAAGTAGCCGTCCTTTTCGAGGAAGGTGAACGGGTCGACGGACCAGTCCGCCCGCCGCGCGGGCACCACATCCAGATGCGCGAACACGATGATCGGGCGCCCCCCGGTGCCGCGGTAGCGGGCCACGAGGTTGCCGTGACGCGCATCGGGGCCGATCAGCACGCGCACGTCGGCCGCGGGAAAGCCGGCGGCGAGGAGCCGCTGCGCCATGGCACGGGCGGCGCGCGGCGTGTTTCCCAGGGAGTCGGTGGTGTTGATTTCGATCAGCTCGCGGAAGATGTCGCGCGCGAGCTGGCGGTCGGTGGCGGCGAGGCTGGACTGAGCCGCGCCGGCGCGGGGTAGCGCGCTCGCGGCGAGCGCCGCGCATGCGGCGCGGGCGAGGAATCGGATGGCGGATCTCATGGCTGACAAATCTAGCCTCCGCCCGCCACGACGTGATCGGCATCGATCAGGCGCTCGCCCAGCGAGCGGTCGGGCGCGGGAACGAGAGCCAGGCGGTCGCGGACCGACCGGGTCGCGCCGCCAGCGCAGCCGGCGATGGCGATCACGAGAGCGACCACCCGGAGCGTCATACCCTCGACCCTACCCGACCCTGGCGATCGCGTC
>WNEY01000730.1_pt1 | contig 21451 bp, 19 predicted proteins | sample 5400531 | NCBI WGS metagenome assembly WNEY01 (sample SAMN13153338, study PRJNA577476) | soil metagenome | isolation source: 200 cm saprolite under Douglas fir tree site 1 | place: USA:California | collected 2015-04-18
GCCAGGAACCGGCACTGATCCGTGGCGGCGGATCGATCGGCGCCGTCGACGCCATGGGCCGGCTGCTCGAAGCCCCCTGTCTGCTGGTCGGCTTCGTCCTGCCGGATTCCTTTGCGCACGCGCCCAACGAGCGCCTCGACCTGGACAGCTTCTTCCTGGGCCGAAAGGCGGCGCTGCATCTCTGGGAGGAGATCGCCGCGATTGGGGTCCCCACCAGGGCCGGTCGTAGCTCAGCCCGCGCGAGTTAGTTGGGCGGCTCGACGGTCCCGTGCGCATGGTCGCCGTTTTCCGCGGCGCGACCGTTTTCCGCAGGCCGATGCGTCAGGCCGGCCCGCAGCTTTACGAAGTTGGCTCGGAGTTCGGCTTGACGAGATACCGAGGCCGCTCGCTTCAGTCGATCCGAGCGGCGAAATCCAAAAACGGCCTCCCAGCCTACCTGAAGCAGCGCGCCCGCGTACTCGTCGGGAGGAATGCGCTCCGCCTGCGCTGCCGCCTCGATGTAGTCCTCAAGTAGGGGATCGATATCGGCAATAAGCTTGCCCAATAAGGGCTCCCTGAGTGAACGCCTCTGCTCCCTTATTGCACCATAACGCGAACCGCAGTCGCGCGCCATATGCCTAGGCCGAAAGTGAGTATGCGCTGTGACTGAGAGCGCAGCTTTAACGTCTCCTGGTAATCGGGGGCGCCTAGTCGGCGACGAAGCGGTAGCCGATCCCTGGAACCGAGTGGATGTAGTGCGGCTTCTCAGAGTCGCGCTCGATCTTCTTGCGCAACCGGTAGACATGCGCGTCGACGGTGCGCGTCTCGATCTCGACCTCGTAACCCCACACTTTGCGCAGCAGCTCGCCGCGGCTCACCACCTGCCCGGCCTGCGAGGCCAGCAGCGACAGGAGGTTGAACTCGGTCAGCGTCAGGGCGACCTCTTTCCCCTCGCGCCAGACCTGACGGCTGTTCATGTCGATGATGAGGCCTGGGAACTCGAAGCGCGTCTTGGGCTGTGCCTGCGACACTGCCTGCTCGCTACGGCGCAGGTGCGCGCCCACCCGGGCTAAGAGTTCCCGTACCTCAAACGGCTTGGTCAGGTAGTCGTCGGCCCCCACCTCGAGCCCGACGACGACGTCGATCGTGTCGTTCTTCGCCGTCAGCATGATGACCGGGACCTGGGTACCGTCGGCGCGAAGCTGGCGGCAGACATCCATCCCGGAAACCCCCGGCAGGTTCAGGTCGAGGATGACCAGGTCGGGCTCGGACTTCTCGATCATCTCCATGCCCTTCTCCCCGGTGTCGGCTTCGATCAGGTTCAGGTTTTGACCCAGCATTGCCATCCGGACGACCTCCCGGGTCGGGGCATCATCCTCGATCATCAGAATCGTCTTCGGGAATGACATGGGTCGCGCCTACTCCTTCTCCAGAAAGTTCGTCACTTGCAGCATGAATTTCTTGAGCTCGATCGGTTTCGCGATGTAGCCACTGCACCCGGCGGCCAGCGCCTGCTCCTCGCTCCCCTTCAGCGCGTTCGCTGTCAGGGCGACCACTTTTATGCTCCGTGTGGCCGGGTCAGCTTTGAGCTGGCGGGTGACCGCTAATCCATCAACGCCGGGAAGCTGCATATCCATCAGTATTAGGTCGGGGCGGAGGTGGCGGGCCTTCTCCAGGCCCTCCTGGCCGTTCGAGGCGGTGTCCACGGTGAAGCCATTGCCCTCCAGGACCATCCGGGCCAGGTCCAGGTTCGATGGGTTGTCCTCCACCACCAGCACCCGGTTCCGCTTGCTCGGGCCGGGCCGGAGCGGGAACTCGACGGTGAAGGCGGTCCCCTGGTCCGGCGCACTTTCGAAGTCGATCGAGCCGCCGTGGAGCTCGACCAGCTTCTTGGTCAGCGCCAGCCCGAGCCCGGTGCCCGGGTACTCCCGGTTGCTGGCGCTCTGCACCTGGTAGAAGGCGCCGAAGATCTTGTGCTGGACGTCCTTGGGGATGCCGATGCCACTGTCCTTGACCGTGATCTGGAGAGACGGGCCCTGAACGACCGCCTGAAGGTCGACCTTCCCGGACGGCGGGGTGAATTTGATGGCATTCGACAGGAGGTTGTAGAGGACCTGCTTGAACTTGTTCTTGTCCGCAATCAAAAGAGCATCCAGCGGCTCGACGCTGGACGCGATCCCGATGTCCTTCTTCATCGCCAGCGAGCGCACCACGTTGAGCACCTCGCGGACGGCCGAATCGACCCCGAACTCCTCGTAGACGAGGTCCATCCGGCCGGCCTCGACCTTGGTCAGGTCGAGGACGTCGTTAATGAGCGACAGCAGGTGCTTGCCGCTGTTATAGATGTTGTCCAAGCAGTCATGGCGCTGTTTTTCCGTGATCTTGCCGGCCAGGTCGTCCCGAAGCAGCTCCGAGAACCCGAGGATGGCGTTGAGTGGCGTGCGCAATTCGTGCGACATGTTGGCGAGGAACTCCGACTTGAGCCGGCTGACTTCGGCGATCTGGGCGTTGGCGGTCTCCAGCTCCCCGAGGTGGTTCTGGAGTTGCTCGTAGAGGCGTCCGTTCTCGATCGCGATCGACGCCTGGTTGGTGATGACCTTGAGGATCGCGGCATCCAGCTCGGTGAAGGGATCGACCCGCTGGCGCGAGATGGTCATGGCGCCGACCACCCGCTGTGTCGTCGCCAACGGCTGGACCATGAGCGAGCGCGGGGATCGGCGCTGGTCGAGCATCTTGAAGCGCGGGTCGAGGGTGGCGTCGGCAATATTGAGGGTCTCGAGCTGCTCGACGGCGTAGCCCAGTATGCCCTCGCCAAGGACGAAGCGGGCGATGTGAGGCACCATGTCGCGGTGGGGGTAGGTGGCGGTGGCGGTCAGCTCCCGGCTGCCCTCGTTGAGCAAAAACACGGTCGCCGCATCGAACTGCACCATCTGGGAGGTGGCCCGCAGCATCGCCTCGATGTTTTCGCTCAGTGACAGCGAGGCGGAGAAGAGACCACCGAGCCGGTTCAGCAATTGAATCTCGGGGTCGGCAGTCACGTGCGCGACATTATAGGTCATATTTTTTTGACACAACCACGTTGCCGATTGGAGGTTTCGATACTGCAACGTCACGCTGCGTGACGTTCTTGCGCGCGTTGCTCCCGCCAGCGGCGGGCCGCGCTTACAAGCGACGGAACCGGGCGGGTGCGGCGTCCAGTCGGCCCATCGCGCACTCGCGCTTAAGAACGTGCGCTCGTGGGCGCGGACAGGCCGACATGCGGCGCCGGCCCTGATTCGGCCGAAAGGCCGGCTCGCCCTGCGGGCTCGCTGACCTGCTGAGTCAACGCGCTCCAGTAGTATCACGCGACGTGAAGGCGATCCGGTTCCACCAGCACGGCGGCCCCGAGGTGCTGCGCTACGAGGACGCGCCCACCCCTGAGGCGGGCCCCGGTGAGGTGCTGGTCGCCCTTCGGGCGGCCGCCCTCAACCACCTGGATATCTTCACGCGCAACGGTGACGTGCCCAGGGTCCCGCTCCCCCACATCGGCGGCGCGGACGGCGCCGGCGTGGTGGCGGCGACCGGTCCCGGCGCGACACGGTATCCGGTCGGCACCCGCGTCTTCTTCGACCCGGGGTTGAGCGACCGCACCTGCGACTACTGTGCCCGCGGCGAGCACAGCCTCTGCGACAAGTGGGAGATCCTCGGCGAGCACCGCGACGGCACTTTCGCGCAGGCGGTCGTCATACCGGAAACCAACCTGCGGCCCATCCCGGATGGCCTGAGCTTCGAGGAAGCCGCCGCCTTCCCGCTGGTGTTCTTGACGGCGTGGCGGATGGTGGTCACCAAGGCCCGCGTGGTGCCGGGCGAGTCGGTGCTCATCCTCGGGATCGGCGGCGGCGTGGCGCTGGCCGCGCTGCAAATCGCCAAGCATGCCGGGGCGCGAGTCTTCGTGACCTCGAGCAGCCAGGAGAAGCTCGATCGGGCCAAGGCGATGGGCGCCGATGTGCTGATCAACCACAAGGCGACCGACTTCTCGAAGGAGGTCTGGGGCATCACGCAGAAGCGCGGCGTCGATGTCGTGATCGAAAACGTGGGCGCGGCCACCTGGGCCGGGAGCATCCGGGCGCTGGCAAAGGGGGGCCGGCTCGTCACCTGCGGCGCCACGTCGGGCCCCAAGCCGGATGAGGACATCCGCCGCATCTTCGTGAAACAAATCACGATCTACGGCTCGACGATGGGCACCCCACACGACTGGGAGCAGCTGAATCGGTTGCTGGCGGCCAAAACCATCCGCCCTATCGTCGACCGCACGCTGCCACTCGAGCAGGCGGCCCAGGCGCAGGAGCTGCTGGAGCACGGCGAACACTTCGGCAAGATCGTCCTCACGATTCCCCCGCTCTCGTGAACCGCCCGACGGTGGCGGCGCTGATCGGGCTGCTCCTGGTCGGCTGCGGCCAGTCGACCGCCAAGGTGACGCCGACCGCGTCATCGCGCCACACGCCAACACCGAGCGCAACGCCGGTCCCGACGCCCACGCCGCTCCCACCACCACCGAACCTCGCGCCGGCTGGAATCACTGTCCCCGCCGGGTTTTCCGCTTACGTCTATGCCCGCGGCCTCGGGACCACCACGGCAATGGCCTTCGGCCCGGACGGGCGGCTGTATGTCGTGACGCAGGGCGGTTCACTGGAGGTCGTGCCGGCGCCGGGTGCCGCGCCGCAGACCCTGGTGTCGGGCCTGCCCATCGCCCTGGGCCTCGCCTGGCGAGGGAACGACCTCCTCCTTTCGGTGAGGGGGAGCATCCGCCATTACGCGCTCAACGGCAGCAGCCTGTCGGGCGGCAGCTCGGTCGTTAGCGGGCTGCCGGTCAACCGGCATCAGAACGACTGGATCCTTCCGATGCCCAATGGCGATTTTCTCCTGGGAGTCGGGTCGACCTGCGATGTCTGCAACGAGACCGACTCGAGAAGCGCGAGCGTGTTGCGCTTTCACAGTGACTGGAGCTATGCCGGTGTCGTTGTCAGGGGCAGCCGCAATCCGTACGGTCTCGCGCTGCGCGCCTCGACCGGCGATGCCTACGTCACCATCAACGGCCAGGACAACCTCGGCGCACAGCCGGCCGACCATCTGTTGCGCGTGACGGACGGGGAAGATGCGGGATGGCCGCGGTGCTGGCCGGCCTATCCGGACGGCAGCCTGCACGGCAACTGCGCAGGCGTCGCCCCGCCGATCGCCGTCTTCGCGCCGCACACGTCGGCGGACGGCATCGTCTTTTACGACAGTGCCGAGTTCGGCTCGGATTACACGGAGAACGCCTTCGTCACCGAATGGGGCGCCAATGTCGGCGGTCCAACGGGACGTCGAGTCATGCGGGTTGTGCTCTCCGGTTCCGGTGCGAGCGAGCACGGGCAGGTCAGCGACTTCGCGACCGGGTTCTCGCATCCGCTGGCCATCACCGAGGCCCCCGACGGTGGCCTGCTGGTGGGCGATTACGGGACCGGCCAGATCACGGAGATCTTCCGGACGAGCTGACCCCTCCCTGACCCTCCCCCGCAAGCGGGGGGATATAGTCGGGGCGAAAGAACGAAGCTGCTGGGCCCGTCGCATTACGCATCGGCCTGGTCGATCGGTTCAAAGACCTGACGGGCTGGCTTAGCGAAGGTGAGGCGACGGCCAGCCAGGGTTACCTCACGTCCGAGGGCGGCCCCCTGCATCGTCCGAGCCGCCAGTGGTACGGGCAGGTGATGCCCGGCTCCTGGGCGCCCAACATCGACAGTGACGGAGTCGACGGCAAGCTCGGCGGCGTGGCCGCCATCTGCGCCCACGACCCGGCATTCGACGAGAACGTGTTCCTCGCGCAGGTCCAACGACTCTTCTTTGCGGTCCTGGAGGCGTGGACGGCGCTCAAGCCGGCCCTCAGCCAGGGCGTCATGGCCGCGCTCATGTGGGAGGAGCAAAAGGCCCAGATCGTGGCCTACAAGGAACGGGGATGGCGCAACGTGCTGAGCAAGCTGACGTTTACCAGTGCGGTCGTGGCCGGCGCGGTCAGCGACAGCGGCTTCGACACCGTCGCGGTGCGCATCAACGCCAACTCCGCTGATTACGACCTCGACGCCGGCGGGAATGTGATCCGCGGCGCTACGCAACCCTGGGACTGGACAGAAGACTGGATTTTTCAGCGCCCCTCGACCGCGGAGACGGGCCGGCCGGGGACGATCACTTCGCAGGCGTGTCCGAACTGCGGCGCATCGGTCAACGTCGACATCACCAGCATCTGTTCCTTCTGCGATGCCGCCGTGATCAGCGGCAAGTTCGGTTGGTTGCTGACCCGGATCGATCGCGTTTAGTCCCCCGGGTTCACAGACGTCGTGGCGCTCGATTGGTGCGCCACGAGAAGTTCGAAGCCCTTGTCGCGGGCTTCGAACTTCAACGGCCGAGCTCCCACCGTTCCGAGAGACGCGCGGAGACACGCTTGCCAACCGCAAGGGAGCTGCGCGCGTACACCACTGGGTCAGGTGAACGTCGGTGGGAGCTCGGTTTCAGCGCCTTTTCGGCGCTGAAAACAGAAAACCGACCATCGCTCAGTGGTCGGTTTTCCTGCCCCGTCTGGGCCGTGCCCGCCGGCAGGCGAGCCCCCATATTCTCTCACTGCCGGGCCCCTTATGGGCTGTCGAGATGTCCCCGGAACTCGACTGGTGACAGCGCCGATATAACGTCAGAGGGCACCGGACTCGCGCAGGCTGCGAAAGCGCTCGGCGCAGACCACCAGATGATCAAGGACTTCCACTCCCAGTAGCCGGCCGGCCTCCTGGAGGTGGCGGGTGACCGCCAGGTCCTCCGGGCTGGGGGTCGGGTCTCCCGACGGGTGGTTGTGGGCCAGGATGACGGCCGCGGCTCCCAGCGTCAGCGCCGGCCCGAACACCTCCCGTGGCTGCAGGGCCGCGACGTTGAGTCCGCCCACCGCAACCTTCTCGCAGCCAACCGGCTGGTTGCGCGTATTCAAGTAGAGGACCGAGAAGCACTCCTTCAGGCTGGTCCGGAGCTCCTGGAACTGCAGGAGCGCCTCCCGGGGCGAGGTGACCGCCGGGGCCGCGCTGTCCGCTGGAACGTGCCAGCGCCGGGCGAGCTCCCGCACCATGAACAGCCGCCGCACCTGGGCAGGCCGGAAACCGTGCCGGCGAGCCGACGCTCGCAAATCGCCAGGCTGCCGCTCCACAATGCCCCCCTCCGCCAGCAGCGCCCTCACTCCCGACAGATCGCCACGTTGCCCGACCAGGGCAGCCAGCAGGCCCGGCTCGTCCGGCGCAGCCATCGCTCGCCATACTACTACATATTTGTGTAGTAGTCTACGCTAACAGGCTAGCGGTGGCTGAAGGCGGCGATCAGAACGATCACGACGATGATGATCAGGACCACGGCGCCGACGCCGAGCAGCAGCACCGACATGTTGATGGTCGTGTCTTTGATGGGTGCCTGGACCGACATCGACGGTCCGGGCTGGACGGGCGAGCCGGCACCGGGCGGCAGCGGCGCGCCGGGTGGCGCAGCCGGACGGTCGACGAAAGCACCGGGCGGGCCGGGCGACTGCGGCGCCGGCGGCTGCGACCAACCGCTTCGGTCGGTTCCGCTCGAGGCAGCGGGCTGGGAGCGCGGAGGATCGGGGACGGGCGGTGACGTGCTATCCGGGGGTGGTGCGTCTTGTTCGTTCATCCTTGCCACTCCGATGCTTGCGTGATGTTGTCGAGAACCCAACCGAACTGTCCGCTGGTCACGGTCGCCTTGCAGTAGCTACAGACACCCGACTCGTTGATGGACAACGGCGCACCGCAGTTGGGGCATTGCGTGACCTCGGCCGCCTCCCCCACCTTGGTTCGGGCCGCGCCGCTCCGCGTAAACGTCCAGTACTCGGTGAAGGGTTGGTCCTTCTGGGAGCCGAAGATGACTTTGTTGGCATTGGCCTCGTCGACCTCGTAGTCCGCGGCGCTGGCATCGATGCGGACGGTGATGGAGTCGAAGTTCGGATCGGACTGCGCCTTGACGATCTGGACGCCACCGATGACCAGATTGTCGAGGATGTTCTTCTTGCGGGCCGCGATCATGGCATCGATCTGATTCTTCCAGCGGCGATAGATGCCGTCGGACATGTAGACACGGGCCGGCTCCAGGTTGCGGTCCATCCAGGCTTTCTGCAGGGCGAAGAACGCGGCTTGCGCCCGATCGAGGAACATCTGCTGGTTGAAGTTGGGGTCCTTGGCCTGCAGCGCAGCCAGATCCTCGCTCAACGTCGAACGCATCTGTGCCATGGGGGCATAGGCGGGGCCCCAGTTGGATGCCTGCACGGGATTGCCGATGCTCATCCGGCGGTACGCCTGCCACAGGCCGAACAGGATGATCAAGAAGAAGATAAACCCACCCCCGCCTCCGCCGAACAGGAAGAACGGCAGGAGGAAGCCGGCACCGCCGAATCCGCCGCCCCCGCCGTACCCCCCGCCACCAAAGCTACCTCCACCGCCGCTAAAGCCGCCGCCACCGCCACTGAAGTGGCCGCCGCCGCCGGCCCGGGCAAACGCCAGCAACGGGCTCATCAGCACGAGCGCCAGCGCCATCAGCGCGCCCAGGACGAGTCGCCGGCGCCAGCTCACGATTGCGCCGGCGCACCTCCGCCCGTGAGTGATTGACCACAGTTGGTGCAGAACTTGGCGTTCGCGGCGTTCTGCGTGCCGCACTTGGGGCAGGCCATCGTGGCACCGGTTGGAGCCGGAGCCGGTGAGAGGGTCTGCCCGCAGCTGTTGCAAAACTTCGCGTTCTCGGCGTTCAGCGCGTGACAGTTGGGGCAGCGGACCTGGATCTGGCCGCCCGCGGCCACCGTCTGACCCAACTGGCCCGCGACCAGGCCGCCCATGCCAAGGCCGACCCCAAGGAATGCCGGGTTGATGCCGCCGCCCTGACCAGGTCCTTGCGCCAGTCCCTGCCCGGCGCCGATCATCGCCTGGCCGGCCGCGTACTGCTGGAAACCGCCAGCCAGCTTCGTGTACTGGACGTCATGGAGGAAGTTCTTGAGCTTGTCCTCGTCCTCCGGCTTGAGCGTGATCGTGAAGTTGCCGAGTCGGACGATCTGGATGCCGTAGCTGTTGATGTTGCGCTGGACCTGGGCAATAGTCTCGGATTCGATCTCGTCGGTGTGGGCCGCGATGCCGAGCAACGGCCAGCCGTTGCTGACGACGTGCGCGACGACATCGGTCCGAAGCGTCTTGAGCAGTTGCTCGCGCATCCAGTCGGTGATCTCATCGTTGGTGGATAGGTTCTGAGTACCGACCAGGTTCACGATCAGCGACTGCGGCTCGACGACCTTGAGGGAGTACTCACCGAACACCCGCAGGCCGACACCGAGGTTGGTCTGGGGGTCCATGACGTTGTCGATCGCGCCGCCGAAGGGCAGATTGGGGAACTCGCGCGTCGAGATGAAATAGAGCTCGGTGCGAAACAGGTTCCCGCCGCTGGCGGCGTCGACCAGGATGCCGAGGAAGGGGATCTCAGACGAATCGAGCGTGACCCGCCCCGGTTGGATCGTGCCCTGGACGCGGCCGTCGCGGAAGAAGACCGCCAACTCGTCCTGCTCGACCGTCAGCTGCGTCAGCTTGCGAATGTTCGTGTCGGGCCATTTGAAGAGAATCTGGCCCTTTGCCGTATCCGGGCGGGCGATGAACTCCCGCCGGACCTCCTGGCTGAAGATACCCATCTAAACCTCCATTACCGGATCCTGGCGGTTCGCCGCCAATCCGCGTTATAGCAGGAAAACGGCGGATCCAATCAAGTCCTTCCCTTGCGAGGACGGCGCCAAACCAGCGGGTGCCCCCACCCTGCCCGGAGGGGGAGGGCATATGGAGCCTGCCCTCCCCGAGATGGGGAGGGAAAAAAGGCCCCCACCCTGCCCTCCCCCGCAAGCGGGGGAGGGAAATGAACGTCACAGTCCACGCCAGGCCGTGGTCAATCCAGTTTCATTCCGGCGTCGAGACCAGCCCGCCGACCAGGGGCGACGTCCGCGATCCTATCTGTCCCGATCGAGGGCTGATCTCCTGGCTCTGCTCGGTTTCGTGGGTCTTTCCGTGCTGCTCTTCGCCGGCAGCTGGCGGGCCCCGATGTCCTCCGTGGCGGGCACGGGGACCGAAGACATCGGGATCATCGTATGGTTCCTGCGCTGGGTCCCCTTCGCGCTGGGGCACGGACAGAATCCACTGATTACGAACTACCTCAACTCCCCCCAAGGTGTCAACTCGATGTGGAACGCCTCGATGCCCGTGGCCGGCGTGGCGATGTGGCCGTTCACATCGAGCTTTGGCCCGATAGTCTCCTACAACCTGTTGGTCACGCTGGCCGTTGGACTCTCCGCCTGGTGCGCCTTCCTGGCCGCCCGGCGCTATGTCGACAGTCCGGTGGCCGCCGCCGTGGGCGGACTGCTCTACGGCTTTTCTCCTTACATGGTCGCCCAGTCCCAAGGCCATCTTCATGTAACCCTGGCGTTCATTCCGCCGCTCATGCTGCTGGTCTTCGATGAGATCGTGGTGCGCCAGCGGCGGCCGGCGACATGGATGGGCGTACTCCTCGGATTGCTGGCCGCCTGCCAGCTCCTCCTCGCCGAGGAGCTGCTGGCGACCGAAGCCCTGACCGCGATGCTCGGCATCGCGCTGCTGGTCACGCTCTATCCGCAAGAGCTCCGGGCTCATCGGCGGCACGCGCTGACCGCGCTCGGGATTGCCGCCGCCGTCTTCGTCGCACTGGCCGCGGTTCCCATCGGCATCCAGTTTTTCGGACCGCAGCATGTGACGGGCGCCGTCCAGATCCGTAATGCGTACGTGAGTGATCTGCTGGGATTCGTGGTGCCGACGGCGCACCAGCAGTTCGCACCCGACGCAGCCGTCCAGCTGACCGACGGGTTTTCCGGTTATTCCTCGGAATGGGATGCCTACCTCGGCCTTCCCCTGATCGGAATCCTGATCTACGTCGGCGTCCGATTCTGGACACGACCGCTGGTGCGGATCGCGTCGACGCTCTTGCTGGTACTCGCCATCCTCTCGCTGGGCACCACGATGCACGTTGCCGGGAGATGGACGGTGATCCCCGTCGGCGCCCTGGCATTGTCCGCTCCGCTGCTCCGGCGGGTCATCCCGGTGCGCTTCATGCTCTATGTCTTTCCGGCGACGTGGGTGGCGCTGGTCGCGGCGCCAATCCTCAGCAGCGCCCTTCCCGCCCGCCTCATGCTCTATGTCTTTCTCTTCGCCGGGCTGCTACTCGCGGTCTTCGCCGACGCCGTGCTGCTGGTAAGCCCCACCCTACCCTCCCCCCAAGGGGGAGGGTTACTAAGGGCCCTGCCCTCGCCCTTGAGGGGAGGGCTATTGAGGGCCCTGCCCTCGCCCTTGAGGGGCGGGTTATTGAGGGCCCTTCTGATCGGGGCGGCGCTCGTACCCCTTACTCCCCGCCTCCCGTTTCCCTCCGCGCCGGTAGACGTTCCGACCTTCTTCACTGGTGGCAGTGTGCGGGAGCTCCCGCAAGGCAGCGTGGCGCTGGTTCTTCCATACGCTCGGCTGGCAAACAGCTCGGCCATGTTCTGGCAGGCGGCCTCCGACATGCGCTTCCGCATGCCTGAGAGCTATGCGCTTCTCCCCGGCCCCTCGTTCAGCAGCCCGCCGACCGCGACCGGCAGCCTCATGAGGACCATCGAGCTGGGCGAGGAGCCGCCCGCTCTCACCGATGACCTTCGCCGCCAGGTCCTGGGAGACCTCGCCGCCTGGAGGGTTCAAGCAATAATCGTTGGGCCGATGGCCAACCGGGAAAGGATGATTGCGTTCTTCCGGTGGCTGACCGGCACGACACCGCGACAGGATGGTGGGGTGTATATCTGGGGGCTGGGGGCATGAACCTCGCATCGGGGTCGTCGACGCTCGAGGTCATGGAAGGCGCCCGTCGATATAACCGCTGGATCTACGACCGCGTCCGGAAGGCTCTCGGCCAGCGTATCCTCGAGGTCGGCTGCGGCACCGGCACCATCACCAGCTTCCTGGTCGAGCGCCAGCTGGTGGTGGGCATCGACGTGGTCGACGACTACGTTCGATCAACCGGCGAACGGTATCGAGATCGTCCCAACATCGTCGTCCGCCGGCATGACCTGACTGAGTCGGTCGAGCCGCTGCGCGGGTACCGGTTCGACTCGGCGCTCAGTGTGAACGTCCTCGAGCACATCGCAAACGACGAGGCCGCCATGAAGGCCGTCTACGCGCTGCTCGAGCCAGGCGGGAGCTTCACCGTGCTGGTGCCGTGCCACCCCGCCCTGCTCGGGTCCTTCGACCGCGACATCGGTCACCACCGCCGCTACACCAAGGGCGAGCTGCGCCGCAAACTCGAGACGAGCGGCTTTGTCGTCGAGCGGATTCGGCGAAGCAACCCGGTGGGCGCACTCGGATGGCTGGTCAATGTTCGCCTGCTCGGACTGCAGAGGCTGCGCGGCGCCAACCTGTTCGATCGGCTGGTGCCGGCCCTCGCGGTGCTCGACCGGGTTGAGCTGCCATTTGGGCTGTCGCTCATCGCGGTCGCGCGGAAGCCGGCGGCGGCCGGAGCCTCAGGCAGCCCGCTCGCCAGGTAGCTCTGGAAGACGCGAGGCCATTGAAAGCTCCTTAAGCCGCCGCCCATGGTACGGGTCCTCGACGCCGAAGAGGCGGTGCTTCGACGACAGCCTCAAGCGGAGCAGGGTCCCGAGCGCTCGGGCGCCGTCAACCCAGGTCAGCTTCTTTCCCTCCTCTCGGCTACGGGCGTAATACGTGATGGGGACTTCGTGAATGCGATAGCCGAGCCGGAGAACGCGGGCCGTGATCTCCGGTTCGATATCGAACCGATCACCGTGCAGACTCAGCCGGCGCATCAGCTCGGTTCGCATCGCCTTGAACCCGGTCTCCATGTCCTGGATGTAGCAATTGAAGAGCACGTTGGTGGCCGTGGTGAGCAGACGGTTCCCCTGGACGAACCAGTACGAGTAGGCGCTCTGGCCGGCGAAGCCGCGCACGCCATAGACGACATCGGCGCGCCCTTGCAGGAGCGGGCTGATCATGAGCTGGTATTCGAGCGGGTCGTACTCCAGGTCGGCATCCTGGATGATCACGAGCGGCGCTGTCACGGCTTCGATCGCGGTGCGGACCGCGGCGCCCTTGCCGCGGTTTGACGCGTGGCGGTACACGCTGACCCTTCGATCGCCGAGGAAGCCCTGCGCCACCTCGAAGGTCCCATCGGCGGACCCGTCGTCGACCACGACAAGCTGCTGAACGCAGGGCTGCAAGAGGACCCGACGGAGCACCCGGCCCAGGGTGGGCGCCTCATTGAAGGCGGGCACGATCACCGCGAGGTTCGCGTCCATACTGCTTCAACTGGCAGCTCCGGCCAAAATTTGCAGCGGGAGCTGGGAGCGCAAGATACCGCCGGGCCACGGTCTTGCTCTGGACAGGATGGTTGCGCCCGAAAGGCACCCGGCATCCGCCAGGCCGGCCGGGCGCTTCCGGCTCGCTCTCGACCTGCCCAGTACTGCGATCCTGATCCTGGCGGCGGCCGGACTGGTGGCACTGGTCATTTTCGATCTGTCGCCGCCGCTCGCTTTCAACGACGACTGGATGTACAGCTGGTCGGTGCGGCAGCTGGTCGCCGGGCACGGCCTGCACAGTTTTCCGCAGAGCACGGCGCTTGCAACGGTGCAGGTGCTCTGGGGCGCCGCGATCAGCCTGGGGCATCCTGACCAGCGTCTGCTCCGACTGAGCGTCGTGCCCCTCGTGATCCTGACCGCGTGGTGCAGCTACTGGCTCGCCCGGCGCTTGGGCGCCGACCGCTTCTGGTCTCTGGTCGCGGGGGCAACGCTGCTCGCTTCGCCGCTCTTCATGGCGAACGCCACCAGCTTCATGAGTGACAACTTCTACACCGGGCTGGTGATGGCCATCGCGGTGACCGGCGTCGCCTGGATCAGCAGCGGGCGCTGGCGCTGGCTTTGCGTGGCTCTCCTGGTGATGGCGCCGTTGCAGCGACAGCTGGGCATCGCGCTCATCCCGGCTCTGACACTGGGGTTGGTGCTCTGGAAGAGGCCGACATGGGAGCGGTCCGACAGCCTGGCGGTCGCGGCGATCTGGATCCTCCCGGCCGCGGCCGCGCTGGCCGCCGACCGGCTCACGGTCAGCGAGCCTCTGTATTCGGTGATCGCGCCGTCGCAGTTGAACGTTGGGCACGCGATCTTTCCGTTGCCCGCCATGCTGGGGCTCGCCCTGATCCCCTTCCTGGCGGCGCTCGCGTTCCGGCCGACGGCCCGCACCCTGCCCTCCCCCAGAGGGGGAGGGAAAAATAGAGCCCCGACCCGCCCCCGCTACGCGGGGGAGGGAGATATTCGGGAGAGCGGATGGTCATTGGCGTCGGCGGGGCTCGGGCTCGTCGGCGCCATCGGGTGCCTGGTCGACCTCCGCCAGTTTGGGATGACCTTTCCGGGCAACGTCTTGAGCCCGCTCGGATTCGCCGCCATCCTCTCGGGATCGAAGCCGCCCATCTTTCCCGGGCCGGTCTTTCGGGCCCTCGAGATCGCGGCGGTCACGACCTTCGTGCTCTTGTTCGTTCTTCGCCGGCGGTCCTGGACGCCTCGTGCCCTGGGGCCCGCAGCGCTCCTGCTCGTGCTGATCAGCGCCTCCCAGTTCCTTCCGCTTCTGGCGGTGCCGTGGTTCATCTACGATCGCTACTTTTTCCCGGTGATGGCACCGCTGGTTCCCGTGATTGCGGCCGTGGCCGCTCGCGCCCACTTCCAGGCCGCCGCGAGGGCCTGGGCGACGGTAGCCATCGCCGCCGGGCTCGTCCTCTACGCGGTGGGAGAACAGGATTACCTGGCATGGCAAGCGGCTCGCGATCGGGCCGCGCAGCTCGCCTATGGGATGGCGTCGGCTGACCAGGTCCAGGCCGGCTTCGAGGCCAACGCCGTCTACGTGGAACTGCCAAGGTATGAACGAACGGGGCGTGCCGACTTCTTTGCCATCCTGGGCCCGGCGCATCCACAGATCACGCTGCTCTTTGCCGCCGCCGCGGACCCGCGAGAGGGCGTGTCGTATTCATCGCTCGCTCCGGGACGGATCGTGCTCGGCCACCCAAGCGAGCGGTGACTCAGGTCTTGCGGAGCACCGCCAGGAGCGAGCTACCCGTCGGCACATGCCGACGGAGCCCGAGCGAAACGGATCCCAGGGCGTAGAGCCCGTCATTGACGGCGAGCGGCAGATCCGGGAAGGCCGCCTCATCGGTCGTCCCTCCATTCCCTTTCCGCAGCCATTTCCGAATGATGGCCAGCGGGATCATCTCCGGAAAGAGGTAGCTCAACTCGATGACCTGGACCGGTAAGCCATCGATCGCGCGCCTGAAGCTCGTCCGGTCATAGCGCCGATGATGGCCCAGCGCCACATCCCAACCCGACCATAGCCCCATCATGGCCGGCACGGTGACGATGAGTGTCGACCCCCGGGCCATCTTCCCCAGCAGCTCGTCAAGGAATCTGCGGTCATCGGCTTGATGCTCAAGCACATCGAGGAGCGCGACGTACTGGATGCTCGCGTAGGAGCTCAGCTCGGCGGCATTCGCCGCCACGCCGTAATTGGACTCGAGCTGGCGTTGCAGTGAGTCGATCGGTTCGAGGAACCGGTACGTGGCGAGGGGGAAATCCCGCGTGAGGAACACGCCGAGCAGGCCGGCCCCGGCCCCGACGTCAAGCAGCTGGAAGGGCTCGGAGTGCGGCAGGTGTGAGGCGACCGCTCGCCAGCGGAGCCGGTGCCAGAAGAAGTCGCGAGAATGTTCAATCTGCCGACGCAGATGCGCTTCGAGGGTGCTCATGATGGCGATGCTCCAGGTTTGAGAGGGAAATTCCTTGCGACTGGGAGAAGACGGCGAAGAGGACGACGAAATTGCCGAGAGCGACGAAAGACAGCGTGAGGACGAGGAGCAATGTCGAGGTCGCCCAGCCCGGGATGGCGGCGTTTGTGAACAGGCGGACCGCAAGCACCGCAATCGATAGGGTCATCCCCGCGCAAAAGGTGAGGAAGAACGCGAATAGCGCCCTGATGGCAATCCGGTCCGCCAGGGGCATCAGCATCCGCAGGCCATGCATGAAGAGCTTCTGGTAGTTCATCCGCGACTGGCCCGCATACCGGCTGCCCCGCGCGCATGCCACGTACGTCACGGCCAGGTTCAAGCTGACCAGCGTCGATGAATAGCACAGGTCGAAGTAGGGGTGGATGATGAGGTGGCGCGCGAACCAGCCGCGATAGGCTGCGTAGTTGCCGGTCCGTACCGAAAGGCCGGTCAGCAAACGGAACAGGACCTTGAACGACAGATACATCGCTTTGAAGACCGGTGTCTCACGGCGACCGGTGCGGAGCGCCAGCACCACCCGGCGCAGGTCGGCGGGCTCTTCCAGGATTGGCGCGAGGAGGCGGGGAAGATCCTCGGGTCGGTCTTCTCCGTCCGAGTCCAAGGTGACGACCACGTCGGTATCTGCGATCTCGGGAGTCATGGTTCGAATCCCGTAGACGATGGCACGCTGGTGGCCAAGGTTGAACGGTGGCTCGACGACAGTGACGTCGCGCAGGGCGCGCAGCCTCTGCATCTCCGGGTCGAAGCCGCCGGTGTCGTCGACCGCGACAAACCGGAGGGGGGTGAGCCGCAGAATCAGATGACTCGAGATGATCTCGAGCGTTCGTTCCCGAAGCCTCAGGAATGACTCCACATCCTGGTACACGGGTGTGATCAGCCAAAGCCCACTGATCTTCATGCCAGTCGGCGGCTGGGAGCCAGGCGATCGGCCGACATCACGGGCCTGTAACGGCTCGCCCTACCGGACCTTTCGCGCGACGTCACGCAGGGTGATCGGGAAGGTTGGCTCCGGAGCCCGGATTCGAACCGGGAACCGTCACGTTAACAGCGTGCTGCTCTACCGTTGAGCTACTCCGGAACGCCAGGCGCGATCCAGTATATCCGCCAACGTCCGGCCCTAACTCGCGATCCGCTCAGGGACCTGCCGGCCGGCCGTCTCCCCCGCTCGCTCTTCTTCCTGATACTCGGCGTCGGTGTTGACGAGCCACGGATCGTAGTGCGCACCCGCCGCGATATTTCGCGCCACCAGGATCCCCGTCATCATCGAGTGGTCCTGGTTGTTGTAGTGATGCATGCCGTTGCGGCCGACCAGCCACAGATTGGGCAAGGCCCGCTGCAGCCATTCCCGCACCACCGCGACATGGCCGAGGTAGGCGCCATCATAGACCGGATAGGCCTTCGGCTGCCGGTAGACCATTCCCGCCTTCACCTCGTCCGCTCGGCAAATCCCCAACGCGACCAGCTCGCGCCGGCCCATGTCCAACAACTCAGCATCCGACGAGATCCATATGCCGTCCTGCTCGAAGCAGAAGTACTCCATCCCCAGGCCGGTCAAGCCACTGTCATCCACCATCGCGGCGCTGAAGTTCTTGAAATTCGCGATCCGCCCCACCTTGACACCGGGGTCATGCACGTAGATCCACTGGTCCGGAAACACGTCGGCGCGGTCCACCACCACATTGACGGTGATGAAGTCGCGATAGCCGAGCGCGTCGGCCGCCGCGCGCACGATCGACGGCGCCGCCGGCTGTAACTTCGCGATCAACTCGCGGATCGGCATCGTGCTGATGAACTCCGTTCCCAACACGTCGAGCGTGCCACCGGCAGCATCCCGCACGACAACCGACAGCACCCGTCCACCCGCATGGCGGACTGCCACCACCTCCTCCCCCAACCGCACGGGGTGCCCCGCCGCCGCCAGTCGCGTCGCCACCGCGTCCCACATCTGCCCGGCGCCCAATCGCGGATAGCGGAACGAATCGACGAGCGTCTTGACAATGGCGTGCTCGCTGCCGCGCCACGATGCGGGCAGCACGGCATTGCGAATGACCTCGACCAGGTTCAGTCCGCGGATCCGTTGCCCTGCCCAGTCGGCGGACAGCTCGCTGGTCGGGATCCCCCAGACCTTCTCGGTATAGGTCTTGAAGAAAATCTCGAACAGCCGCCGGCCAAACTGGTTCGACACCCAATCCTCGAAGGACTTCGGTTCGACCACCGGATGCAGCCGTGCCTGCGCGTAGCTCAGCAGGCAGCGTGCGGTCTCGAATGGCCCCAGGTTCAGGAAGGCGTTCGACGCCCGGATCGGGTAATCGAAGAACTTCCCCCGGTACATGATGCGCGTCAGCCGCGACACGGGCCGGATCTGATCGCCCAGCACCTCGGTCCAGAGCGCCTCGATCTCGGGGCTCTTGGAGAAAAACCGGTGCGGGCCGACATCAAACCGGCAGCCCATGAACTCATGCGTGCGGGCGATGCCGCCGACCTGTCGCGGGTCCTTCTCCACCACCGTGACCGGCGTCCCGTGCCGCGTCAGCTCGTAGGCGGCCGACAGGCCGGCGGGCCCGGCGCCCATGACCACCACGTGGTTGGTCGAACCGGGCGAAGTCACATCAGCCATTCCGCTGAGGGAGCAACTCCCGGCAGCCGGCCCTCTTGCGCCGGAGAGCCCCCACCGTGACCCTCCCCCGCACGCGGGGGAGGGAACTCCTGCAACGGGGAGGGAATTGGTGCCGCAGGGGCGCTCTCCCTTACTATTGCGCTCCGTGGGCCCCAGATCCGAACGCAAAAAACCCCACGACCATCCGTTCCTCGAACGGCTTCGCCGGGGTCCCCTCCTGGGCGATGGGGCAATGGGCACGCAACTCCATGCCCGGGGCGTCAGCTTCGAGCGCTCCTTCGACGAGCTCAACCTCACCGAGCCCAAGATCGTCGAGGAGATTCACCGAGCGTACATTTCGGCCGGGGCGGAGCTGATCGAGACCAATACCTTCGGGGCCAACCGGATCAAGCTCGCCCGCCACGGGCTCGACAACCGGGTGCGGGACATCAATTTCCGAGCGGTCAAGCTGGCGCGCGAGGCCCGCGAGATCTCCGGCGAGCCCGTCTTCATCGCCGGCTCGGTCGGCCCCATCGGCCAGCAGCTCGAGCCGATCGGGCGGATCACGATCGCCCAGGCGACGGCCGCGTTCGAGGAACAGATCGCCGCACTGCTCGAAGGCGGCGCGGATCTCCTGGTGCTGGAGACCTTCACCAATATCCCCGAGCTGCTGGCCGCCGTCACCGCGGCGAAAAATACGGCCGACCTGCCGATCGTCGCCCAGATGACCTTCGCTGAAGATGGGCTCACGCTGAGCGCGGAGGAACCCAGCCAGGTGGTCCAGGCGCTCGAGCGGGCCGGCGTCGACGTCATCGGGGTCAACTGCGGGGTTGGTCCCCAGGTTGCGCTTCAGGTTCTCGAGGCGATGCGCCACGAAACCCGGCGGCCGCTGTCCGGTCAGCCCAACGCCGGACTTCCGGCACGCGTCGAAGGGCGCTTCTTCTACTTCGCCACCCCGGAGTACTTCGCGACCTACGCGCGCCAGGCTGCTGATCTCGGCGTTGCCTATATCGGCGGCTGCTGCGGCACCACCCCGGCCCACATCGCCGCCATGCGCGCCGCCCTTCAACCGGTCGCCGGCGTGCCCCGAATTCGCCAGGCCAGTCCCTCCACCTCGGTTCCGATCGATCTCACCCCGGCGGAGCAGCTACCCCCCACGCCCTTCGCCCAGCGGCTCGCCGACCGGTCCTTCGTGGTCAGCGTCGAGATCGATCCGCCGCGCGGTCTCAATCCTTCAAAGTGCATCGCCGGCGCCCAGCTCATCAAAGATGCCGGCGCCGACGCGATCAACATTGGTGACAGCCCGATGGCCCGCGTCCGCATGAGCGCCCTCTCGCTGGCGATCATGATCAAGCAGCAAGTCGGCATCGACACCCTGATCCACTTCACGTCGCGCGACAAGAACTTGATGGCGCTCCAGGCGGAACTGATTGGAGCGCACGCCCTGGGCATCCGCAACATCATCGCGCTGACCGGCGACCCCCCACGGATCGGCGACTACCCGTCGGCGACGGGTGTGTGGGATGTCGACTCGATCGGCCTGATCAAGATCTTGCAGCGCCTCAACGAGGGCTACGACTGGCTCGGAACGTCGATTGGCAAGCCGGCCAACTTCACGATCGCGTGCGCCGTCAACCCGTCGGCGGATGACCTCGATCACGAGATCGACCGCTTCCGGCAGAAGATCGAGGCTGGCGCGCACGTCGCCATGTCTCAGCCCCTCTACGACCTCGGGACGCTCGAGCGCTTCTTCGAGAAGACCGGCCCGCTGCCGATCCCATTCCTGCTCGGCGTGCTTCCGCTGCAGTCGTCACGGCACGCCGAGTTCATGCACCATGAGGTCCCCGGCATCGTGGTCCCACAGCAACTTCGCGACCGCATGCGAGAGGCTGGCGAAAACGGCATTGCCGAGGGTCTGGACCAATCGCGCGAGCTTCTCAACGACACCAGGCACCTCGTCCAGGGCGTCTACCTGATGCCGTCCTTCGGCCGCTACGAAGTCGTCGCCGAGCTCGTTCGCTGGCTCCGCCACGAGCGCCCTACCGTCTTGTCCCGAACCGCTCCCAGCTGACAAGATCGCCCAGTGGCCGGCGCCCTCGCGGGATGCCGGCGTTGGGCGGCAGGCGCAACGCTTCTGGGCTTGCCGGATACCCGATCGACAGCACCGTCCGCAGATAGCGGTTTTCCGGGATGCCAAGCAATTCGCGGGCGCGCGGCTGATTCGCTTCCGGGTAAACCGATCCGATGCAGGAACCAACACCATGCGCCCAGGCGGCCAGCATGAGGTTTTGCATGAGCCGTCCCTCATCCATGCCGCTCCAGGCATCGTCACCACGCATCACGAGGGCGAGCGCCAGCTTCGCGCCGGCCAGGTGCCCGGCAAACTGGCCGCATTTCGCGAGCGCCGCCAGCGTGTCGCGGTTCGTTACGACCACCAGGTCCCATGGTTGCGTGTTCTTGGACGATCCCGTCCATCGGCCGGAGTCGAGGACGTCGCGCAAGACGTCGTCCGGGATATCGCGGTCTGAAAATTGCCGCACCGCGCGCAGCGACTTGATCAGTTTCGTCTCAGACACCGGCCCAGTCTAAAGCCTTCGCCGGCGGTCGCCGCCACAAATTTGTGTAACTCCCCGGACCCTTGACACGCGTGGTCCAGCACGGTACATGTGTTCTCACACAAAGCCGTCCACGGAGGGGATATGGCCGCGACCGCACTGACTGACACGACTGCCGCGGTCGACGTCGAGGCAAAGCGCCGAGAGATCGTGGCCCAGGCGGAGGCATCGGGCCTCCGCCTCGTGCGTTTCCTCTACTGCGACAACGACGGCATCATCCGTGGCAAAAGCGCCGGTATCGCCAATCTGAAAGAGCGACTCGAACCCGGCATCGGCTTGACCGTCGCGATGCAGGCCTTCACCATGCTCGATCACCTCGCGAGCGTCGATGGCATGGGGCCGGTTGGCGAGATCC
>WNEY01001216.1_pt1 | contig 21409 bp, 12 predicted proteins | sample 5400531 | NCBI WGS metagenome assembly WNEY01 (sample SAMN13153338, study PRJNA577476) | soil metagenome | isolation source: 200 cm saprolite under Douglas fir tree site 1 | place: USA:California | collected 2015-04-18
CCGCCCCGATCGTCGCCGAAGCCGGCGAGAGCACCAGGTGATCGAGCGCCCCGGCGGTCACAGTCAGCGAGGCGGTGCTCGTCTTGCCACTGTCGTTCCCGGTCACCGTATGGGGACCCGCGGTCGTCGCCGTGCAGACGTTGCCGCTGCAGGAGCCGTCCGGCGAGATCGAGAAGGTCGTGAACGTGGTGACGTCACCCACGGAGTTACCCGAGGCATCGAAGCCCTGAGCCGTGTACGCCTGCGAACCGCCCGCGCTGATCGAGGTGCTCACCGGGCTGATCACAATGTGGTCGACTGCGGCCGCGTCGACCTGCAGGGAGGCGGTGCCGGTCTTGCCGGCGTTCGTGCCGGTCACCGTGTGCGCCCCGGTCACCGAGGCGGTACAGCTCGCCCCGCTGCAGGAGCCGTCCGGAGAGATCGAGAAGGTCGTGCTCGCGGTCACATCGCCGCGCGAGTTGTTGTACTGGTCACGCCCCTCCGCCGTGTAGGCCTGCGACCCGCCCGCCCCGATCGTCGCCGAAGTCGGCGAGAGCACCAGGTGATCGAGCGCCCCGGCGGTCACAGTCAGCGAGGCGGTGCTCGTCTTGCCACTGTCGTTCCCGGTCACCGTATGGGGACCCGCGGTCGTCGCCGTGCAGACGTTGCCGCTGCACGAGCCGTCTGGGGAGATCGAGAAAGTGGTCGATGCGGTCACGTCGAAGGAGTTGCCGTTGGTCTCGAAGCCCTGCGCCGTGTAGGTCTGCGAACCGCCCGCGCTGATCGAGGTGCTCACCGGGCTGATTACGATGTGATCGAGCGTTCCGCCATCGAACTCGTAGGCTCCTCGATCGTCATACGCGCGGGGCCCAACGCCTGTGTTCGGGGTGGCTGGATCGTCCTTGCGGGGCTTGCTCTCGACGTCGAGGCTCGGCTGACCGCTTGCACCGGAGTTGGCCGAGTCGATTGCCGGCGAGCCGGCGAGGAGGTGGAAGTCGCCGCTCCCCGGGCTAGCCCACCTCGGGTCCGCCTGGATGCCGTGCGCCTCCTGCCCGCTTGCGGCCTGGAACGCCGCTAGCGAGGTGTAACTGACCGAGTTCCAGATCAGAAGCGTGTCGGGACGCGTCAGATAGACAAGGTTGTAGTCCATCGTCGTACCGGCGGTCGAGCCCCTCTCGACCCGGATGTCGCTGTGCGTGCGCGGGCTGCCGATGCCGTTGTCGACGCTGATGTTGTTCGCGACCGTTCCTCCGGTGGCGTTGCCCTCCACGTTGATGCCGGCCGTGACGTTGTTGTAGACGGTGTTGGCGATGATCCGAGCGCCGGCGGAGAAAGAGTCGTCGATGCCGTGGTCGCCGTTGTTATAGGCGACGTTGTTGTAGATGAGACAATTGTTCGAACTGGGATAGCAGTTGATGCCGGAGTCCTCGTTGTCATGGGTGATGTTGTCGGCGACGATGTTTTCGGGAGCCTCGTAGAGGTGAATTCCGGCGGCGGCCCGCTGGTAGCCCTGGGCGTTGCTGAAGCTCTGATTGCCGATCACCTGATTACCGGTCGACCCGCTGACAAGCCCAATGCCGGCATTGGTGTTGTGGTCGACGATGTTGCCCGATATCAGCGAGTCGGTGACGTTGTTGAAGCGGATCCCGTACTTCGTCAGTCCGCTGACCGGCTGCCCGGAGTAGCTCACATGGCTGTTCGAGAGCGTGATGTGAGAGGAATTCGACACGGCGATGCCGTAGTCGCTCGTGTTGATGATGCTGAAGCCGGTGATCGTGATCCAGCTCTTGCTCGAGATATAGAAACCATTGGCCTGACCGCTCAGCGTCACGCTCGCTCCCGGGGCGGTGCTGAACACGATCGGGGCGGAGGAGGTCCCGGAAACCGGGACCACAACCCGCTCGGGGTAGGTGCCGGCGGCGACCTGCACCGTTTGCCCGGCGCTCACTCGAGCCGCGGCCGCGCCGATCGTGCAGAAAGGCTGCTCGAACGTCCCCGAGCCCGTGTTCGAGCAGGCAGGATTAGCCCGGTCGACGAAGAGCGTCGACGCGGTCGCCGCACCTACAGCACCAGACACGAGGCCCAGCAAGGCGACCAAGGCTAGCCCCAGTCCGTGCCAAATCCGCCTCGGTCTCACCTCTCCCCTACAGACGATATTGGCTCTCCGGGACAACACATGTTACCACTCGTCCAACCTCGAGGTGGCCGTCGATTCGTCCTCCGCGGGAGCGTCATCCGGCGTCCGCGCTCGACGCGCTCGAGAGTCTTTCCTGTTCCCACAGAACAGCTCGATCGGAGCGGCCGAGCCACCAGAAGAACCCAACCAGTGCGAGCGCGCTCGTCAGGTAGGCAATGGCGGAGGCAATAGCTGCACCAACCGTCTCGAACGGGGGAATGAGAAGGAGGTCGAGGACGACAGTTGCCACCAGCCCGGCAGCCATCGCGAGGGAGTTAAGTCCGGGACGCCCGACTCCATACAGGAAGGCGCTGATCACGCCGGCCACTCCGTCGAGCGCGAGTCCCAGGAGGATGATGCGCGCCGGAGTGACCGCTGAATCGAAGTCGGATCCGTAGAACGCAGGAATGGCGAAGCCGGACGCGAGCCAAAGCGGAACGAGCAGGCCCGCGGTCAGCAGGGCCGCCTTCGGTAACAGCCTTCGAGCGTTCTCCGGCGCCCGCAAGCGCCCGTCCTTCGCGAACTTCGGGTAGAAGACATACGTCAGCGCCATTCCGAGGATCCTGATGAGCTCCGCAAACTTGGATGCGACGGCATAGATACCGAGCACAGCCGGGCCCGTCATGAGAGTGAGGACCACGAAGTCGAGCCGCAGGTTCAACTGCGTGATGACGCCTCCGACTTGCGCGCGAAACCCGTAGGAGGCCACGCGGCGGGCAAGCTGCAACGAAGGTCGGGTCGCTGTTCGAAAGAAATTCCTACGCACTAGGCGGGCCCACGCCAGAGCGGCGGTCACAGTTTCGGCAAGCAGCAGCCCCCCGACGACCGCTGCAAAGCTGTGAAGACCCGCGACCGACAGCAAGCCGTACGACGGCAGGAACATAAACTCCTCCGTGAAGATGACGCGATTCGAGCCTGGCAGGTCGTCGCTGCCTTGCGAGCACGCTTTCGCCGTGATCGTCCCGAGACGCGTCAGAACTGCCGTACCGGCCAGCATCACGAGGGGCAGGGAGAGATCCGGGAAGAGCAACGGGCCGACCACCGGCGCGGAAGCGACCCACAGTGCGGACCCCGCTACTCCCCCCGCGACCGCCATCGCGACCAATGTGGAGGGCAGGCGCACGTCCTCGCGGTCGGGCCCGGCGAGAAAGTAAGGGACCGCAACAGGGAGGCCCGAGGAGACGATCGTCCCGAGCAGGCCGGGAAGCACGTGGAGCAGCGCGTAGATGCCCACGACCGCCGGTCCTCCGTTCCGCGCGAGCACCAGCGTGGCGACGAAGACGCAGGCGAGGGCTGCCACGCGAGCGGCAATGTTGCGCAGCAACACGCTGTTGCCGGTCTTTCGAAGGTGCCGCAACTTCACCATCGCTGCCTCAGATGAAGAGCTCTGTTCAGCCGATGATGATGGACGCGTCGTCTGCGTAGAAGGCGGTCCCGGGGGCGGGGCTCGACACGTACGCCTGGAAGTCGAGCGTCGACCCCGGCGACTTGATCGTGTACGTCACGGTCACCTGCTGCCATGAGGTCGTCAGCGTCGCCTGCGCGGCTTCAGCTTGAAGACCGCTCCCGCCGTGTCCGAGCGAACCCACAAGGTGCCGGTATAGGTGCCGGCCGACGTCGTCGTCACCCAGTTCGGCGAGTCCTGCAGCGTTGCATAGGTGCTCGCCGTGCTCCCGGTATTCGTCATCTTCGCCGCCCAGCTACCCGTATGGCCGCCGGACACTCTGGTGAGCGTGATGTTCGCCCCGGAGCCCGACGTGTTCCAGCCCGAAAGGTCCGTCTCAAACCCCGGGTTCCTCACAAAGCTCACCGTCAGCGAGGCGGCGTTGGTCTTGCCGCCATCGTTACCCGTAACCGTGTGAGGACCGCCCGCGTTCGCGGTACAGATGCTCCCCGTGCAGGTGCCTTCGGGGCCGATCGAGAACGTCGTGAAGGCAGTCACATCGCCGAGCGAATTGTTCGACGCGTCGAAGCCCTGCGCCGTGTACGCCTGGAAACCGCCCGCGCCGATCGTCGCACTCGACGGGCTGATCACAATGTGGTCGAGGCTGCCGGCACTCACCTGCAACGAAGCGGTACCAGTCTTGCCGGCATTCGTCCCCGTCACCGTATGCGCCCCCGCCACCGACGCCGTACAGATCGCCCCACTGCAAGATCCATTCGGGGCGATCGAGAAGGTCGTAGTCGAAGTCACGTCGCCAAGCTGGTTGTCGTACTGATCACGCGCCTGCGCCGTGTAGACCTGCGACCCTCCCGACGCGATCGTCGCCGAAGCAGGTGCGAGCGTGAGATGGTCGAACGCCCCGGCGTTCACGCTCAGCGAGGCGGTGCTCGTCTTGCCACTGTCGTTCCCGGTCACCGTATGGGGACCCACGGTGCTCGCCGTGCAGGTCGCGCCCGTGCACGACCCGTCCGGCGAGATCGAAAACGTGGTGTTAGAGGTCACGTCGCCCAATGAGTTGTTGGACGAATCGAAGCCTTCGGCCGTGTACGCCTGCGAACCGCCGGCGCCGATCGTCGCACTCGACGGGCTGATCACGATGTGATCGACCAGGGCCGCGTTCACCTGCAGCGAGGCGGTCCCAGTCTTCCCGCCCTTCGTCCCCGTCACCGTGTGCGCCCCCGCCACCGAGGCGGTACAGCTCGCCCCGCTGCAGGATCCATCCGGGGCGATCGAGAAGGTCGTGGTCGCGGTCACGTCACCCAGTGAGTTGTTGTACTGGTCACGCCCCTCCGCCGTGTAGGACTGCGACCCACCCGCGGTAATCGTCGCCGAGGCAGGCGAGAGCACGAGGTGGTCGAGCGCCCCAACGGTCACGCTCAACGAGGCGGTGCCGGTCTTACCACCGTCATTGCCCGTCGCCGTGTGCGTTCCGGTTGCGGTCGCCGTGCACACGTTGGCGCTACATGAACCATCTGGGCCGATGGAGAAGATCGTGCTCGAAGTGACGTCGCCTAGCGAATTGTTGTATTGGTCGCGCCCGTCAGCCGTATATGTCTGCGATCCGCCTGCAGCGATCGCCGTGGTCGCCGGCGACAGCGCCAGGTGATCGAGCGCCCCTGCGGTCACGCTCAGCGAGGCTGTGCTTGTCTTCCCACCATCATTTCCGGTCACCGTGTGAGTTCCCGCCGCTGTTGCCGTACACGACGCGCCTGTGCAGGCCCCATTGGGTGAGATCGAGAATGTCGTGAACGCGGTCACGTCCCCCACCGAGTTACCCGAGGCATCGAAGCCCTGAGCCGTGTACGTCTGCGAGCCGCCGGCGACAATCGTGGCGGTCGAGGGACTGATCACGATGTGGTCGAGGGTGCCCGCACTCACCGTCAGCGAGGCAGTGCCTGTCTTGCCGCTCTTCGTCCCGGTCACGGTGTGCGCCCCGCCCACCGAGGCGGTACAGGTCGCACCAGTGCAGGAGCCGTTGGGCGCAATCGACAACGTCGTAGTCGACGTCACATCACCAAGCGAATTGTTGTATTGGTCGCGCCCCTCCGCCGTGTAGGCCTGCGAACCGCCCGACGCGATCGTCGCCGAAACAGGCGAGAGCACGAGGTGGTCGAGCGCCCCAGTGGTGACGGTCAGCGAGGCGGTGGCGGTCGCGCCAGAATCGTTCCCGGTGACGGTGTGGGGCCCGGCTGTCGTCGCGGTACAGACGTTGCCCGTACACGAACCATCGGGAGAGATGGCAAAAGTGGTCGACACGGTCACATCGAACGAGTTGCCATTGGTGTCGAAGCCCTGTGCGGTGTACGCCTGGGAACCACCAGCGGCGATCGAGGCGCTCGAGGGGCTGATCGCGATGTGGTCGAGCGTTCCGCCATCGAACTCGTAGGCTCCTCGATCGTCGTACACGCGTGGCCCCACGCCGGTGTTCGGGGTAGCCGGATCGTCGAGGCGGGGGCCTTCCTCGGCGTCCGTGCTCGGCTGGCCATTCGCACCGGAGTTGGCCGAGTCGATCGCCGGCGAGCCGGCGGTGAGGTGAAAATCGCCGCCTGCAGCGTTCGCGAACCTGGGATTGGCCTGGATCCCGTGCGTCTCCTGTCCAGACGCCGACCTGAACGCCGCCAGCGACGTGTAGCCGACCGAGTTCCAGATCAGGAGCGTGTCCGCCGCGCTCAGATAGACCAGGTCGTAATCCATCGTTGTGCCGGAGGTCGAACCGGACTCGACCCGGATGTTGCTGTGCGTACGCGGGCTGGCGATCCCGTTGTCGACGCTCACGTTGTTCGCGAGCGTCACCCCGGTTGAGCTCCCCTCCACATTGATGCCGGCGGTCAGATTCTTGTAGACGGTATTCGCGATGATCCGCGTCCCGGTCGAGCCGTTGGTGTTGTCGATGCCGTGGTCGCCGTTGTTGTAGGTGACGTTGTCCAGGGCCAAGTTGTCGTCCGACCTGTCGAACTCCATCCCGGAGTCCTCGTTGTCGTGGCTGATGTTCGAGGAGATCGTATTTCCAGGCGAGCTGTAAACCCGGATCCCCGAGGCAGCTCGCTGGTAGACGAACGCGTTGTTGAAGGTGACGTTCCCTTTCACCAGGTTGCGGGTGGACCCCGAGGTGAGATAGATCCCGTAGGACGAGTTGTGATCGACCGTGTTGCCCGCGACCACCGAGTCCGTGGAATTCTCGATGCGTATTCCTTTGGCCGTTTTGCCGTTTACCGGCAGCCCGGAGTAGGAAACGTGATTGCCCCGGACCGTAATGTTCGAAGAGAGCTTCACGACGATCCCATCGCCCGAGGTTTGGGTGACGTTGAACCCCTGAACGGTGACGTAGCTTCGTCCCGAGATGTAGAAACCGTCGCTGACACCGGAGATCGTGACGGTGGCGCCGGGCGCGGCCACGAAGTTGATCGGTGCGCTGGCGGTGCCCGAACTTGAGACCGTGACTTGTTCGTTGTAGGTGCCGGAGTAAACCAGGACGGTCTGACCCCCGACCACCCGCGAGGCTGCGGGCCTAATCGTGCAGAAAGGCTGCACAGCGCTCCCCGAGCCCCCATCGGAGCAGTTCGCATTCCCTTTGTCGACGTAGAGAGTGGGTGGGGGCGGCGAAGGGGGAGGGGGATTCGGGCCGATGGTGTACGAGTCGATGACCGATCCCTGAACGCAGGCGATGTCGTCATTGACAGTAGGCGGTCCGCAGACAGCCTCGATGCGCATTCCGGCCGCGGACACGTTGACATGAACGTGCTCCAAGTGCATGGCCCGGAACGCGGTACGCGAATCCGTGCTGAGCCACGGCGGCTCGAGCGTTGCTCCTCCGCCGGCCGCCGTAATGTGGGTGACGCCGTGGATCGGCTGGAACCGTTCGTAGTCATGCGAGTGGCCGTTGAAGTTCAGCACGTACTTTGAGTACCGGTCGCCGAACGTGTTCAGAACGGACGCAAGCGTCGTCTCGCCGGGATGCAACCCAGTCGAGTAGGCCGGACGGTGGCCGAAGGTGACGATGAAGTGGATTGACGCATCTGCCTGGGCGGCCGCGAAGATCGGCTCGGCCTGGGACTGCCAGTCCGTCCACGTGCTGCTCGAGTACGGCTCGGGATAGGAGATGAATCGCACACCGCCGGCGTCGAACCATGACCAGTCCTCACCACAGCATCCCGGCGCCGGGGCGCTCGGCGACGTCTGGGGGTTGGGGAGCGCGAACCGGCCCTTGTAGTTCCGGAGATCGTCGCTCGGGCTCTGCCACTCGTGGTTCCCCCAGGCCGGCATGTATGCCGCCTGTTGACTCCACGCCATCACGTCGTTGTAGTGCTGGTCGACGGACGGCTGCCCGTAGGGGTCGGCATAGGTGAAGTCGCCGGGCACGAGCACGAACGTGGGGTTGTCGCCTGCAACCTGGTTTTGCGTGGGCACGACGTTCGAGAAGTTCAGTGAGCTGCCGACATCTGCGATCACGTCGAAGACGAAGTTCCCCGTCGGCGCAGTCGTGAAGGTGTGATCGGTGCCTCCCCCGATCGAGTAGTGGTACGTCGCCCCAGGATCGAGGCCGGTCAGCGCCACCTCCTCGAAAGGCCCGGTAGACGAGAACGGCAGCGGGCTGGGCGTCTGCGCCGTCGCGGTACTTCCATAGCTCGTGGTGGCGCCATAGCGGATATCGGTCGCGGTCCCGCGCCAGTCGAAGGCGACGGAGGTCGGACCTGTGAAGGTGTAGTGCACCTCGTCTGAGGTTCCAACCGCGGAGTGAACGCCAACCGGCAGCGCCAGAATGGCTGTGGAGATGGTCAGACAGAGAACCACCAGACGCCAGCGACCGGGCGACCCGTTCGAGCTCCGGCCAAGCCGTATTCCCGCCGACTCGGCGCTCATGCAATGGCCCCCGAGAGGCCGTCCAAGCTGTCCTCCCCCTCTCCCGTTATTCCGGCCGTGCCGGATGCCGCATCGCGCGGACGAACGCCGGCTGCCCGGCTAGCCCCGCAGCCCCCCATCCTGACCTCCATGTCGAAAGAGGTCAATAGGCCGAACGGCCTACTCGACGCCGCTAAGGACGCTGGAGGGGGTTCTCAGGAGCTGTTTGATGTCGGCCTTTCTCTGCCCCACAGGTAGAGCGCGGCCACAAACGCGAAGAGCGCCCAGACGTGTCGAACATGGAGGAGCTCGTACACAGTCCCTGCGACCAGGGTCCCCACAACTGCGCCTACAAGCGCATTCGGCCTGACCACGGTGGCGGCAAAGTCCCTCGCAAGCTTCGTCCTAGTCACGGACAGAGCACGAAGGGCAAGGCCAGAAACGAGGAGGAGAACGCCGACGAGCCCGAGTGCCCCTCGTTCGATGAGCGCAGCGAAGTAGTCGTCGTGGGCCTCTTTGACGAGTGGCCCCATCTCGCTCGCGATCCTTGGCTTAGTCGAAACGGGCCCCTCGCCCAACGGGCTTCCGCTCTCGTAGAGGTGAACGCTCTCCTGCAGGAGCACCTCGCGTTGACCGGCACTCTGCGGGCTGCGCCCGATCCCTTGTCGAACGAACGCGTATCGACTGTCGTGGGCCCTCTCCTGGATGCTCGCAAGGCTGACTGTCGAAGCGACCAGATAGCCGCCCAGCACGATGAAGGCCGCTGCGGTGAGCGCGGGGACGATTCCCAACCGGCGGTAGATGCCGAGCGCGGCCGCGACGACGGTGCCTGCGGTCAGTGCCACGATGCCGCTGTTCGAGCCGGTCGTGGCGAGCGCAGCCACCAGCAGGGCATACGCGGCGAATCTCACGGCCCGGTGACCCGGGCGTCGCGTAGCCCAGATGATCATGATCGAAATGAAGAAGTAGTTGGCGGCGTAGCTCGGATCTGCCAAGGTGAGCTGCACTCGAGTGCCTTGGCGTTCGATCTGGCCGGTTAGGACCGTCGAGCCCGTTGCCAGGCCCACGAAGGCGAGAACCGCCCATGCGATCCCGCTGTAAGCCCACGTCGCCAGGAGAATCCTCAGATTCCTAGGCGAGTGGCCGATGTTCACCAGCGTCCAGCACCAGATGATGAGCAGGAGGTCCTGCATGAGCGCGACGATTCCCCCGCCGGGGACCGGGCCCATGAGCGCACCGAGGGCTCCACCGAGCAGGAGGATTCCCACCGGAATCACATAGGGGAACCGCCAACGCCAGCCCACAGTCCCGGCCCACAGAAGACACGTGCCGAAAGCGATGGCAATGAAACCGTCGATCGGAGCAATGTTCTCGGGGCCCGTCGGAATAGCGAGCGGTAGCATCGCGACACCGACTGCGCTCGCCATGAGGGCGAGGCGCTCGCCGGCAAATCGGCGGCCTGCGGCCACGGCGGCGCTCTCCGCGGGCCCACGCAGAGGAAAGGGAGTTGCAGCGGCGCGACTCACGATGGTCGAGCCTGCCGGTCTGCGAGCCGTCTGAACAGGTCGAGGTGAAGACGGGCGAACACCTCGTTGTCGGTGAGGGCGGCGACCTCCGCAATCCCGGCGAGCAACGCGTCGCGCCAACTGGACGGCGAGGCTCCGACCCTGGCCAGACTGTCGCGGAGGAACTCGCGGAGCAGTTCTGGGAACCAGCCCGTGCCGTCGAGGGCGTACTCCACGCCCGCACCCCAGTCGCCGGCCCGAAGCCCCGGATGTCCGGCCACCCGTCGGCCCGGTCGTGTGCGGCGATCAAGGTAGAGCGCATACATAAGGGCGAAGCGAACGAAGTCGCGTACCGGCTCACCCGAAGTGGCGCCTGCCTCCCAGTCGACGATCCCCGAAACCTTCCCCTCTGAGACGAGCACGTTTCCCAACCAAAGATCTCCGTGAACCATCGTGCGCGGTACTTTGTTCCGGCGAAGCCTGGCGTAGATCTCGGCGAGCCGGCCGAGGTCGTCGTCCGTCCGCCGATCGTCGGACATACGGGTCGAGAGTCGAGCCGCCACTCCCCCATCCATGTCCAACGGGGCCAGGTCGCCTGCCGTGGCGTGCTGGAGGGCGCCGAGCCACGTGTCGACTGCGGCGAAGTGCGCAGCCACCCCCGCGGGTCTGGCGGTGTAGCGCCACCGGAGGTACGAAGTGGCCATCGGCGTGCCCTGCACGGCGGTCATCACGATTCCGGGCCGCCCTTGAAACTCGACCATGTCGACAAGGCGGGGGATCGTGTCTATTACCCCGGGCTCGATGCGGCGGAGATTGATGAGCACGCGTCCCTCTGCCTCGATTGCGCGTGCCGCCGCATCGGTAGTCGGGACCTTGACGGCAAGAACTGAACGGGCGCTAGCGGCGGAAACGAGAAGCACGGTGATCTTGGCATTCGGATTCCTGGAGGCGGCCACGACCACGGACCGGAGGCCGGAAGCCTCGACGAACTCAGACAACGAGAGTCGGCGTGGCGAAGCTTCACCCAGGAGCTCAGGGAACCTCTCCATGACGACAGCGCCCGAACTCACACCCGCCTCCCGACGACTACCCGGCCGGGGGCGATCGCGCGGATGAGGCGCCACGGATTCAGCGCGCGGAGCACACTCAAGCCGCCCCCAATTGGAGTTGACAAGGCGGTCCTTGTCCTGGGAGGTGTGACCAACACCGTTTGGACGAAGACTCGTACCGGCGCGGGCGCGTCTTCGACCAGGTATCCGGGAGCCGCGGCTGAGGGAAAGGCGAGATACTCTCGGTCGAGCTCAACACCGGCTTTAGAGGCGAACGCCCTGCACCGAGCGATCGCCGCTGGCGCGGAGGCGCACAGCACAATCGGCGTGCCGGCAGCGAGAGCGCGGATCTTCCGTTTCGAGGCCCGGCGCTCCGCCGGTGACCACTTCAGGTCCACACGCACAGCGCCGGGTGGGCTTATGACCAACCAGTTGTTCCGCCAACGCTCCTCCCCAATCACTGTGCTCTCAATTCAGGACGGCGAAGGGCCGAAGCCGGGCGACCGGGCGCACGATGTCATCGTTGCGCAGTACACCGAGCGTGTCGTCAACCCCTCGGTCATCGAGCTGTTCGACCTCGGTCGGGGAGGCCTGGGAGTAGTCGAAACGCTGGGTCACCCTTCCCGCCGGATCCCGTCCTGAAAGTCCCCGCGCAACGAAGTCCTTGACGGTCGTCCCCGCCCCATGGGAGGCCGAGTACAAGCTGCCGCGAGCCCCCTCACCCGCCACGCACAAGTAGGACGACGTTCGGTTCGTGCCGGGAAGCAAAAGGGGTTGGCCGATTTTTCCGAAGACAGGGTGATGCCCCATCCGGGAAGCCGGATAAGCGCGAGCCGCGTTGTGCCGATGGACCACAACCGTCTGTCCGTCGAGCTCTTCCTCGTAGATCGAGTTGTGCGGCGAGTCGACAATCAGCCGGCTGTCGAACGTACCAAAGGTCTGCCTCAGAAGCGCGGTCAGGATCGCGTAGGTCGCAACCCTGAACGCGAAGCCGTAGTTCATTGCCATCACGTTGGCCAGCATGAGCCGCTCGCCTTCGACTCCGCCGCGTTCCACGGGTGGAAATCCGCCGGAGAAGTAGAGTCCAGTCCTAAGCCTCAACTCCCGGGCGGAGCGAGCGCGAGCCAGGTGGTAAAGGGGTTTTTGGACCGCCATCTCGATCCGTAGAGGCCGCGTGTAGCGCTTGCGCGCGCCGAATAGGACACCCAGCTGGCCCGGCAAGGTCCCCCCTCCGCCGTGGTACTGCAGAGTGACCTGGCCCGCCTCGATACCGAGCAAACTCGCCGCCTCGGGATCGAGTACTTCCTCCACCTGCTGGAGCTCGATGAAATGGTTGCTCGGGCCGATGGTGCCAAACCTGATCCGGGAGAGCTGCTTGATCGCCCACGGCAGCTCGCGCCGGATCCGTTCAGCACCGCCGTAGGAGTCGACGGCCAAACGGCCGCCTTCCTCGATACCGCTGAGTATCGCCGGGTCGACGTCGAACCTTTCGACTGCGAACTCTGCTCCTTCCGCAGCGCAACGCACGACCTCGTCCGGCGTCAAGTCGCGGCGGTACGTCGGCGGGTACCGCAACCTCTCGCGCACCCGCCCGTAGAAGTCGATGATCGCTCCCGGGCGGGGACGTTCTATGTCGACCGCAGCCAGCGCCATCCCGCAGTTCAGCGAGCAGCACGTCAGGGTCGGCCGGATGGTCTCGCGGGTTGCAACGGCGATGCTCGAAGGCATCTCCTTGTCGTCCTTCAGGTGGAAGTCGGGGAGTACTGCCGCCGGCGCCGCAAGGTCGGCTTCCGCGAGACCCCTTCGAAGCGCGGCGAGGGCAAAGGGGTCAGCCGTGGAGTCGGAGCTGTCGAAGATCCGAACGTCGGACCCGGCGTCTTCCTCGGCAGCTTCCGCGCGGATCGTCGCTCCGCTCATGCCGCAACCTCCGCACCGGCCATGAGCTCTGAGAGCCGAGCGCCCTGCCTCGGGCCAAGAGCGAGCTGGAAGCGGGGCAAGGTGTCGGCGAAAGCCCAGGCTATCTCCCTGGTCGGGGGGTGCGACGGGCTGAGCCCGGTCCCCGCCGAGAGCGTCGCTGCGAAGGCCCAGTACCGTCTCAGCTCCCCGGCCATATAGGTGCTCGTGACCAGAGAGCGCGCCGCGACCTCGGTGCTACACGGCGAGAGCACTGGGTGATCGGCGTCGCCTCTTCTCAGGACGACAAGGCTGTCGGGTACGAGTTCGTGGACACGGTCGGGCATCGGCATCTCGGACCGGCCGTGCGGCATGTGGCGTCCGTTCCCGCCTTCGAGGCGCAAGGGCTCCACAACCCCCCAGACCGTTGTCCCGTCGCCCACCGAAAGGTTGTCGCCGGTGGCTCGCCCCCCAGAATCGAGCTCCGCGAGGACAAGGGTCGAGCGACCGACTCCGCTGGGAGCGGTTAGCAGCGGAATCGAACTGCCGGCAACGCAGGCGGATGCGTGAAGCGGTGCCCGGCCCCGGGTACCCGCCCACCAGAGCGCTGGGTACTGCATCAAGATCGCCCTCGCAAGCAGGTGGAACCGCGACCGCAAGAGCCGAGCGGCGGTCCGGTCTCGCGCGGGAGGATGCCAGCGGTACGTGAATTCAGCCCTCTGCAAGGTGCAACTGACGTGTAGATCGAAGCCCGCCGTGCAGGCGTTCTCGACGACGACCTCGTCGTTCCTTCGCCAGGCGCCGCGCGCGAGGACCTCCCATCCACGAGTGTCGAACGGGTGTCGGTCCGCTTCGACCCGCACCTTCACCGACGCAGGGGGAGCCGTGGTGTCGCGGAGCTCTCCTGCCGCACCTTCGGCTATCAACTCCCCTACCCAGGAGAGCGAGCAGTCGATCTCCAGGCGCTCCCCTGCCGTTTCCAGGAACCCACGCATCAGCGACGGCCGGCCGCAGCGCCCGCGACACCGGTTGAGGCAAAGAAGAGCGCCATCTCATAGACCTGCGTGAGCTCCCGACCCAGGAGATCGGACCGGAACTGCTCTCCGATGTGGGTCCGAGCTGCTGCGGCCATGCGGGCCGCCTCGGCCGGGTGATCGAGCATGTGTGCAAGTGCTCGGCTCAACGAGGCGGGATCGCCCGGTCGTGCCACGAGTCCGGTCTTACCGGAGATGACGACTTCGGGAACGGAGTTCACAGCGGTGGCGACCACAGGAATACCGCAGGTCATCGCCTCGACCACCGAACAGGGCAGGCCCTCCCACAGGCTCGACATCGCGAAGACGTCGAAGGCCGGGAGGAGACGGGGAACGTCGTCGCGAGTGCCGAAGAGCAGGAACCGGTCGCTGATTCCCTCTTTCTCGATAAGGCGCTCCGTCTCGGCCCGTAAGTCGCCGTCGCCCAGCCAGACCATGTAGACATCGGGCCGCTGCAGAGCAGCGACCGCCTTCACCATATCCAGGGGAGACTTCTGGACCACAAGGCGGGCCGCCGTTCCGATGACTTTTGCCTCATCGGGGATTCCGAGTATTCGTCGGCCTTCGCGGCGTGCTTCCTCGGAGACGGGCGGGACGGCGTCGATGGGAGTGATGACGGCTCGAACGCGGCCCGGCGGAGCGATCTTCAGCCTGACTGCCTCTGACGCCACGAACGTCCCATCGGTGATGAAGTGATCCGTGATGCGGCCAAGCCTTCGTTCGATGGCCAGAAGAGCGCGGCGAACTAGTGGGGACTGGAACTCGTTGAATGGGAACCCGTGGAGGGTGTGGACGATGGCGCACCCTCCAACGCGATCGGCCGCCACCCTGCCGAGCGCCCCCGCCCTCCCGGCATGTGTGTGGACGAGATCGAACTCGCCGGCCCGCAGGTGCGCGCTGAGCTCACGTAACGCCTCAACGTCCGCCCAGGGGTAGACGCGGCGCCCCCGTCCCATCTTGCTCAGCCGGATCACCTTCAGTCCTGCGTCCTCGGCGCGCTCGAACAGTGCACCATCCTCGGGAGCGAGGATGGTGCTCGAGTACTTCTCCCGATCGAGAGCCAGCGCTTCTCGTAGCATGATCCCGCCTGACCCATCCGCGAAGTTCGCGGTGACATGCGCGATGCGCAATCGTCGGACGGGCGCTTTCGTGTCGCCGGAAGACTCGCTTCCGCGACTGGTCGCCGCCGGAGCAGCGCGATCCGTTTTCGTAGTCGCCACAGTCGCCACAGTTAATTAGTCTCCCCGTCGCGTAAGGTGCGGCCGCACACGCTGCTGACCTACGCGGAAACGGCGTGTTCCGAGCGCCGCTTCTCTCCCCATCGCTTAGTTGTCGTACACATTTCTAGCCTATTCCGCGCTTTCTGTATAGAGCCCCGAGATCTCGCATAGAACGTGCACCAACACTGTGGAGGGATCGCGGGATGAATCGCGCGTTCACATCAGGTGGGGCGTGATGAGGAGGCCGCTCAGCACGACCGCGGCTTTGGCTCGCCCCGATGCAGATCGGACGTCAGCGTGCGCCGCCACGGCTGTTACGGCTCGAAGCACCGACGGTCAGAGCTCACAACGTTTCTGGGCTCGACAGCCAACTAACGCGCCTCGCAGGCGATCTCCCATTCTGTTTCCAGGCTGCGACAAGTGCGGCCATCGTCGTCCAGCGGAAGTCACCGAGCAGTGACCTGAAGCGGCCTTCGCAGCTCTCGAGGCCGACGTAGTGGCGGAACCGGTAGCCGCGAGAAATATCCCCGACTCGAGGCTGGCCGGGGTCGATTTCCCAGGGATGGATGTAGAAGACGTACGGTTGCCCGGCGCGAAGAATGCGACTGACGCCACGGCGGAAGACTGGGTACGGGATGAGACGAAAGTATCCGCCCCCGCCCCACGGGACGCCGCGAGATCCGAGCTTGAGGCAAGAGATGCAGACCTCATGGAAACCTGGTCGCAGCTCGACAAGAGGCTGGCCTGCCTTCATGCCGTTCAGCCGACCGTAGCGGTCGTGCGCGAGCGTCGGGAAAGCAGACGAGTCGTATGAGAATCCGACGTCCTCGAGAATCGGGATCGACCAATCCTTGATCGAAAAAGCAGGAGCTCGATATCCGATGACTTCCACGCCGGTCAGTTCTTCCAACAGACTCTTCGAGCGCTCGATGTCAGCGCGGAACTCGTCGGGCGAGAGGGCGTCGAGCAAGTCGTGCCCGTACCCGTGGGAGGCTATTTCGTGGCCCTCGGCAGCGATGCGCTTGATCAGGGACGGACACCTGTCAGCGATCCAGCCGAGGACGAAGCACGTGGAGCGGACGCCCTTGTCCGCCATCAGCGCGAGCATGCGGTCCATGTTTCGCTCGACGCGGAGCTGACGCGTGTGCCACGTGTCACGGCGGATGACCCCCTTCAGGTTCTCGACCTGAAACCAGTCCTCCACGTCGATCGACATGACTGCGGGCGGGGCCGAGCCCGAAACGGAGTCCAACTGCCTCAAACGAACTTCCTGCCAGCTCTCCGGAGCCACGGGGACGACGATCTTGGCGGAGCATCCATCAAGAAGGGGCGATCTACCGCGAACCGAAGCCCGACAGAACGATACCCGCCGTCCGTGAAGCGATGGCGAGATCGAACAGGAGACTGCGGTACTTGAGGTAGTAGAGGTCGTACGCCAGCTTCTCGGCGGTTCCCATTACGTCAGAGGTGTAGCCGCGCCGCACCTGCGCCCAACCCGTAATCCCGGGCTTCACGAGATGCCTCCGGGTCCAGAAGGGGACAGCCTCATTGAGCAGTTCGAGGAACTCCGGCCGCTCGGGCCGCGGGCCGACAATGCTCATGTCTCCACAAAGCACGTTCCAGAACTGAGGAAGCTCATCGAGCCTCGTGCGTCGCAGCACACGGCCAGCCCGTGTTACCCGAGAGTCATGATCTTTGGCCCAGACCGCCATGCCTGGCTTTTCGGCACCGTCGATCATTGTTCGGAACTTGAGCATCTCGAAGACATCGCCGCCCTCGCCAAGCCTCAGCTGGCGGAAGAAAATCGGCCCGGGGCTCGAGGCACGCACGATCAGAGAGACGGCGAGCAAGACGGGCGCGACAAGCGCGAGACCGACGCTTGACACGAGAAGGTCGAAGATCCGCTTGACAATCCGGGGATAGGGTCGTTGGTAGAGGTGGAGCACACCCATGAACCACACCGGAGAGAGGTTCTGAACCGGCACCTTCCCGAATGCGTGTTCATAAAAGTGATGCACATCCACCACCCGGACGTCGAGAGACGCGACATCGAGCACGCGCGAGAGAGCTTCCCCGCGGGAAGCCTCGCGGCCAAGCACGACAAGATCCGGTCGCTCATCCCGGAGGATCGCTCCGAGCTCATCGGTCGTGTCTCCCTGCGGTGAGCCGGCGACGCTGTGGATTCGCGGGTCATCTACGATCCCAATCACCTCAAACGGAAGCCCTGGATGCCGCGCAAGCTCCTCGAGCAGCTCTCTGATTCCCTCGTCAGCGCCTACGAGGAGCACCCGACGAAGCGAGTTCTGCCTCTGCGTCTGTGCCCCAACGATGGACGACGTGAGGAAGACGGCGCCAGCCATCAGGAGCAGCTGGGGCGCGCTCAGGTCGAAACCGGGCAGCCAGAAGTCGAGGAGCGAGATCGCTGCGAGACCGCTCAGCGTCCCGACAGCGGTGACGACGCTGGTCCCGAGCGCGAGCACGGGCAGCCGCGTCCCGCTGAAGCTGCTCCGAAGAGCCATGAACCAGACCGTAGTAGCAACCGCGATCGCGAATAGCTTCTGAGAACTAAGACCCGACTTGACGAGGACTGCGACAACCGGAACAAGGACGGCGGCAGCACGGTAGACGGTCGCCTCGACCTTTTCGCGCCGTGTTGCAGGCGATCGGGCCGGCCCGCTGATCGATACATCGGGGGCCTCACTGTAGATGAGCTGCGTAGTCATTCGTGCACCGCGAGCTGAGAAAGCCCGGAGATCCACGGTCCGATCGCCAAGATCGTCCAGTCGCTGTTACGGCCGAGCACAACCATGCGTCCGTCGCTAGTGGGCTTCAGCGCCGCGGTGACCGCGAAGAGGAACGCAGGCCAGACGACCCGGAGCAGGACCGCAACGGGGTCGTCGAAGAGCGGCTCGGCGATCCTTTCGGGTCGCGGCCGCAGAGCTTTCCCCCCCCATGCAGGAAATCTCCCCAAAAGATTCTCCCCCGGCGTGAGCCGGTGTATGCATCTCCCCCCGGCCGCAGCCGGATCAATCGGAACGGGCAAAGTGCCGCAGCCCGGACCGCCCCACTACATTACTGCGGTCCGTGGGCCTGTCAATAGGCGAGTTGGCCTATTCAGACGATGGCAACCTGGCGGCCTGGCGTCCAATGGCCAATGCCACGCCGGCACGCTCAAGCTGTCTTTGCTGTGGTGCCCGGCAGATTGGGGCGAGAGCAGCGAAATGACCTCGTTGTGAGCGCCCCTGCGAAGGAGAGCCCCTGCTTCGTTACGCGTTGAGAAAACTCAACGCTTCATGGACCCTCTTTGCGACAAAAGATGCTCAGCTGCCATAAGCGGGAGCGCCAACGGGTGGCTTCGCCTGGGGAATCGTGCCGAGCGTGCGCGCAAGGCCTTCCTCGAGTTCGACGGCCGGCTCCCAACCGAGTACCTGGCGAGCTCGTGTGATGTCCGGCTGGCGGACTTGCGGATCGTCGACCGGGAGCGCCTCGAAGACGACCTGACTATCGGAGCCGGTCACTCTCAGCACCGTTTCCGCAAGCTCGAGCAGGTTGAGCTCGCGCGGATTACCGATGTTTACCGGCAGATGCTCTCCGCTCAGCATTAGCAGGTGGAGCCCGCGAATCAGGTCGTCGACATAGCAAAAGCTTCGCGTCTGGGAACCGTCGCCGAATACCGTCAACGGTTTTCCCTCGAGCGCCTGACGTAGGAATGTGGGAATAGCCCGGCCGTCATTCGGCCGCATCCTGGGTCCGTACGTGTTGAAGATGCGGACTATGCACGTGTCTACTCCCTGCTGGCGGTGGTAGGCCATCGTCATCGCTTCCGCGTACCGCTTCGCCTCGTCGTACACCCCGCGCGGCCCGATTGGGTTCACGTTCCCCCAATAAGTTTCCGGCTGCGGGTGGATCTTTGGATCCCCATAGATCTCACTGGTGGAGGCGAGAAGAAAGCGCGCCCGCTTGTGCTTGGCCAGCCCCAGAGCATTATGAGTGCCGTACGAACCCACCTTGAGCGTGTGCAGGGGCAGGCGCAGGTAGTCGATAGGGCTCGCGGGGCTCGCCAGGTGATAAACAAAGTCGATCGGCTCATCGATCTCGAGGTGGTCGATCATGTCGCGGTTGACGAAGACGAACGCGTCGTCGCGGATGTGCTCGATGTTCTGGAGAGAGCCTGTGTCGAGGTTGTCCACACAGATGACGCGGTCGCCTGCCTGCACGAGGAACTCGCACAGATGTGAGCCGAGGAAACCAGCTCCGCCGGTGACGACTGCCGTGCTCAAGGTCGGACTCATCGTGCACGAGCCGCGCATCTCGCACAACTATCCATTCGGCTAAGCGTGCGTCTCCAGGCGCTCGCAATGGGTCCCTCGGCCCATTGACAGTTGCGCTCTTGGAAGCAAGGCTAGGCTAAGCAGGGAGAGCAGTCGCCATGACGGCTCTCCTGAGAAACTATTTGCACGGGGGCCTTTGGCCACGACGGGGAGGAGACGATGTCTTTGGAGCCTTACGAGCCGGCGGCTCGTGAGCAGCGACTCGGTAGGAGAAGTGCCACCCGCCGGGCTTACTCCGAGCGCGATCCTCGCCTCGCTCCCGTCCTTCCTTCGAGAGGCGAGCCAGGAATGGAACTGAACGAAGCCGGCCGACGCATCTTCGGCCAACATTGGCGGTTGATCCTAGGCTTGTTGCTTGCCGGTATCGCCGCCGCAGCCTTGCTGCACGGCGGAAGCGCTAGCACATACACGGCCTCGACCCGCCTGGTGCTCGATACCCAGGATCCGAAGTCCCGGGCGGAGTCGACGTCGATCGCCGACACGGCCAAGGCGATCGCCACCAGCCCCGCGCAGGTGCGAGGCGCCCTCAAAGACGCTCATGTGACAGGCCGCGACCCGATCGATCTCGCCAGGCATCACGTCTCCATCGGCGCGCTCGGGACATCGGCAGTGTTGCAGCTTTCCGTCAGCGATCGAAACCCACGGGTTGCGGCAGCCGTCGCCACTACGCTGGCCTCCAGGGTTATCCGGGCGCGCCTGGACGTCAGCAACGGGAAGCTCCAGCAGGTCCTCGGGCAGTTGGATCAGCGAATCGACGGGCTGAATCGCCGAATCGCGGGTGTCGACTCGCCGACGTTACGCGCCTCCCTGGGCCAGCAGCGAAGCGTCCTCGAGGCCGAGCGCGTAAGCCTTCTCTCGACCGAAGCGCTGCGGCCGAAGGCTTCGATCATCAGTCCGGCCACCCTCCCCAGGCACGCAGACTCGTCGCACTGGCTGCCGTACCTGGTGCTCGGCGCCCTCCTGGGTCTGGTTCTCGGGGTTGGAGCGGCCGGCATCCTCGAGACGATCCGGCCGACCGTGGTCGGCGGCGACGCCCTCGCCCGAGCGTTCGAGACGCCATTGCTCGGCTCTCTCCCAGGCGAAGCGAACGAGCACGCTGGGGATGCCCTGAGCCGCATCACGCCACGGCTCTTACTCGCCGCTGAAGCGGCCGGGGTCGGAACGGTCGACTTGCTTGCCGCCAACCCCGACGTGGATCTGTCTCAGCTCGCACATGGGCTCGGGGCGGCTCCCGCGGACGCTTTCGGCCCACCGCGGGGCGGGAACCCCAGAGACACTCGTTCTGGGCTATGGATCCGGCCGTTCAACCTTCGTGATCCGTCTCCGGAGGTTCCGGGCGGCGCCGGCCTCGTGGTGGTGTCTCCGACCGCCCTCAAGAAGACACAACTCATGGATGTCACCCACCTTTTGAACGTGGCGTCGTTGCCGCTGCTCGGCTTGCTCACCTATACCCCCTCGTCTTCGAGGCTGCGCCGAGCTACGAAGGACACGGTGGATACGCGGGCTCGCTATGTGTCACTCGTATTGCTGCTCGTGGCCATCGCCGTGCTGGTCCTCTATGTCGTGGCTCACTAAGAACTCGAACGGAAATGAAGGGACCCGCTCCCTGACGACAAACGCCGTCAGCATGCGTCGTCAAGATCGAGGGGGTGCCGGTGGCTATCGCGCCGTGGGTCGTGTCGGACGATTTGTGGGAGCGGATCGAGCCGTTGTTGGCGAAGGTGGAGCGCCGCTTCCGCTACCCGGGTCGCAAGCGGTTGCCTGATCCGCAGCCGCTGCAAGCAGCGGCTGCACGCGCTCTTGCTGGGTCTGTCCGATTCTCTGTGTAGGCAGGGCCTGACTTGAGTCGTGTTCGCCGCTCGGGGATCGATCCCGGAGCGGCGGGCCGGCCGGAAAGGAAGGCCAGCTTGCCCGATGAGTTCCCCGATAGGAGACTGCC
>WNEY01001081.1_pt1 | contig 21408 bp, 16 predicted proteins | sample 5400531 | NCBI WGS metagenome assembly WNEY01 (sample SAMN13153338, study PRJNA577476) | soil metagenome | isolation source: 200 cm saprolite under Douglas fir tree site 1 | place: USA:California | collected 2015-04-18
TCGCCCGAGCCGGGGCGCGGACGGTGGTGCTGGAAAGCCGCCATAAGACCGGCGGCGCGGCGACCACAGAATCCCCATGGCCAGAAGCTCCTGAGTTCAAGGTGACCAGGCTTTCCTACGTCATGAGCCTGATGCCGCCCACCATTATCAACGATCTCAAACTAGCCAGTCACGGATACAAGGTCTACCCGATGGGGCCGTATTACCAGGCTTTTCCGGAAGGCGGCTCAATCAAGCTCTATGCGGACGACGCTAAGCGTAACTACGATTCCGTGGCCCAGTGGTCCAAGAACGACGCCGAGGCGATGCCGAGGTGGGACGCCTGGCTGGCCGGGCTCGCCGACGTGCTCGGCCCGATGCTGCTGACCGTCCCGCCGAACATCGGCTCGCGCAAGCCAAGGGACCTGCGCGGCCTGCTGAAGCTGGCCTGGCGTAACCGTGGCCTGTCCGTGCGCACGATCGCCGACACCACCCGGCTGATGACGATGTCGATCGCCGACCTGCTCGATGGCTGGTTTGAGTCCTCGCAGGTCAAGGGCGCGCTCGCGGTCAACGGCGTGATCGGCACCTGGGCCGGCCCGTACGAGCCAGGCACCGCCTACGTGATGGCGCACCACTCGATCGGCGACGTAGGCGACGGCCACCTCGGGAACTGGGGCTTCGCCGAAGGCGGCATGGGCGCGGTCTCCGACGCGATCGAGGCCGCCGCTCGCGGCTTTGGTGCGGAAGTACGGCTGAACGCTCGGGTCAGCAAGGTCCGGACGTCGAACGGCCGCGTCACCGGGGTCGTCCTGGACAACGGCGACGAGCTGCAGGCCAGCACGGTCGTGTCGACGCTGCACCCGCGCACCGCGTTCCTCGACCACATCGGTGAGCAGAACCTGCCTTCCGATTTCGCCAGGGACATCAAGAACTGGAAGACCAGGAGCGGGGTCGTCAAGATCAACCTGGCTCTGTCCGAGCTGCCGAACTTCACCGCCGACCCCAGCACCGAACTGGCCGAGCACCACACCGGCTCGGTCGAGATGGCGCCGTCGATGGAGTTCATCGAGGAAGCGTTCCAGGACGCGCGGGGCGGCAAGCCCGCGCTGCGCCCGTTCAGCGACGGCGTGATCCCGACCGCGTTCGACAAGACGCTGTGCCCGGAGGGCACGCACATCATGTCGCTGTTCACCCATTGGGTACCCGCCGACTGGAACCTCGAGCCGCACCAGTCAGAACTGGAGGCGTACGCGGACCGCATGATCGAGCTGTACGACGAGGTCGCGCCGAACTTCAAGGCCTCGATCCTGCACCGGGACGTTGTCGGGCCCTATCAGATGGAGCAGGAGTACGGCCTCATCGGCGGCAACATTTTCCACGGCGAGCTCTCGGTCGAACAGCTCTTCCACATGCGTCCGGCTCCCGGCTACGCCGACTACCGCACGCCGATCTCCGGCCTGTACTACGGCAGTTCGGCCACGCACGCCGGAGGCGGCGTCTGCGGCATCCCCGGCTGGCAAGCGGCTAGGGCCGCCCTCGCGGATCGGAAGGTCAGCAAATCCGGACGCCGAGCCGCTGCTTAGCGCTCGATTACCGGCTTCGCTATGAAAGTCGATTTTCAGGGAGAAAGCTTTGCGGGGGCCTTGGGTCCTGGTGATCAGAGGCCGGCCCTGCAGGCGATGCTCGAGGCCCGGTCGGTGGCCATCGTCGGCGCGTCGGCGCGTCCGGACAGCTTCGGCTCCCGGATGCTCGCCGAGGTCGGCCGGTCACCGGCCCGGCCGTCGATCTACCCGGTGAACCCTCGCTACAGCGAGATCGATGGCGCGCGATGTTACCCGTCTCTGGCTGATCTGCCCGGGCCGGTCGACCTGGTGCTGCTCGGCGTACCCGACGCGGCTCTGGAGCAGCAGCTGGTACTCGCCAGTGAAATGGGGTGTCGCTCGGGGCTGATCTTCGGGAACGCGCACGAGAACCCAGCGTTGCCGGAGCCGGAGCCGGTCTCCAACGACAGCAAAGTGCCCCCGATGCCGCCTGAGCGACAGCAAAGTGCCCCCGATGCCGCTCGCCGGCCCGGGCTGCGGCTGCGGCAGCGGCTGGCGGCGATCGCCCGATCGGCCGGGATGGAGCTCTGCGGCGCGGGCTGCATGGGTTTCGCCAACCTCACCTACGGGCTGCGGGCGATGGGCTACCTGGAACCCGACCCGCTCCCGGCGGGCCCGATCGCGCTGGTCACGCACTCGGGCTCGGTGTTCTCCGCCCTGCTGCGGACCCGCCGCGCGATCGGCTTCACGCTCGCGGTCTCCTCTGGCCAGGAGCTGGTGACGTCCGCTCCTTCGTACCTGGAGTACGCGCTGGCCCAGCCAGAGACCAAGGTGCTCGCGCTGGTACTCGAAGCGATGCGCGAGCCGGGCCAGCTCCGCTCCGTGCTCGACGTCGCCGCCGAACGCGACCTGCCGGTCATCCTGCTTACCGCCGGCCAATCCGCCAGCGGCCGCGCGATGGTGGCCGCTCACTCGGGCGCGCTGGCCGGCTCGGGCGCGGGCTGGGAGGCCCTGGTCCGTCACTATGGGATTCACCGCGTCTCGGATCTGGCCGAACTAGCCGACACCGCCGAGCTTTTCAGCTTGCTGACCAAGTCCCGGCGGCTGCCTAGGACCGACGCGGCGGCCGGTCGGGGCAGTGCTAACCCGGGGGGACGACCCCCCGGAACCCCCCGCGGAATTGCGACCGTCCACGATTCCGGCCTCGAACGCGCGCACGCGGCCGACGTGGCCGACGAACTCGGCGTGCCGTTCGGGGTGATCTCGGAGCAGACGAAGTCCAAGCTGACCGAGTTGCTCGACCCCGGCCTGCTCCCGACGAACCCGCTCGACGTATGGGGAACCGGTGCCAGCACGAGAGAACTGTTCGGCTACTGCTTGCAGGTACTCGCCGAGGACGAGAGCCGCTCGCGGTGATCAGCAATCTGCCGAGCGCGATCGATACCGGCACGGCAGCGCGGCTGCGCCGCCACGACGTTCCGGTACTCGAAAGCCTGCGCACCGGGCTGCTCGCCTTCAACCACCTACTCGCCCACGGGGCCAGTCCAAGGCCAGCCCCAGCCCACGCCCCAGACCCCGCTCGCGGTGCCGGCCGGGGTGGTTGGGCGGGGGGTGAAGCGGGTGGGACCTCCTCAAACCCCCGCCAGGCCCGCGCTCTCCGCCTGCTCGACTCGATCTCGCAGTCCGGCCAGAACCAGCTCCAGCTCCTCGCCGAATACGGCCTGCAGACCGCCAGGACCGAGCGCGTCACCAGCGAAGTCGAAGCCGCAGCCGCCGCCAGCCGAATCGGCTACCCGGTCGTACTCAAAACCGACGAGCCGTCGATCGCCCACAAGACCGACGCCGGCGGCGTGCTCCTGGGAATCGGTGACGAGGTAGCTCTGCGAGCCGCGTACCGCCGCCTGGCCGGCAACCTCGGCCCGGCCGCCCTCATCTGCCAGACCATCCCAGCCGGCGTCGAGCTGGCGCTCGGCGTCGTCCGCGATCCCGACCTAGGCCCGCTGGTCGTCGTCGGGGCCGGCGGGGTCCTGGTCGAACTGATCGCCGACCGCGCGGTCGCACTCCCGCCAATCACGAAGACCGAAGCCGCGAGTCTGCTCGCCAGCCTGAAGGTAACCAAGCTCCTGGCCGGTCACCGAGGCGCCGCCCCAGCCAGCCTCGACTCCATCACCGCCGCGATCGTGGCCGTCGCCGACCTCGCCACCGAACTCGGCGACCACCTGGAAGCCCTAGACGTAAACCCCCTGATCTGCGGCCCCCACGGCGCAGTAGCCGTCGACGCCCTAGTACTCCCCCGCTCCGCCCCGTAGCCGCACGCCCCCGCAGCCCCGCCCGCCTCTGACTCAACATCAGCCCCGTCAGCCCATCTCCAGCCGCGTCCCGTGCCGGTCCACTGCCATAATCGGCCTCCCTCAATGCGACTAAACCTACCATTCGCGACTATTCCGGAGTGCGTCCAGAAGATGAATGCGCATATTCATCCCCGGGAAACCAGATGAAACCGCACATTCATCTGTCCGGGAAGATGATCATGGTAGATCGGACCGAGATATGTGGGGTAGTTGAGGTTCAAGTGACCGTTGTGAAAGGCGAATTGCTCCGCGTACTGTCGGAGGCCCACGGGTGGGTCGCAGTGGTGCCGCCGCCGGGCGATAGATGAGTCATTTCTGGCACCGGGAACCGTCTCGGGCCCGGCCGTCTGCTGCCAGCTCACCCGTTCCACCGCTCAATGAACAGCTGCGTGGTTCCGCATGAAGCAACGGCCTATCCGCGGAAACCGATGCAGTCCGCTAGCGAGCAAGCTGCAACCCAAGACAGCCCGCCCGCTAGTCGTTTTCCCTATTTTATCGATAGATAAACTAGGACTAGTGGGAGATGGGCGGAAGGACCTTGCCGGAGGTGGCCGGCGCGAGGTTGCCGGCCTGGGCGTCACCGATGCAGATCTTGCCTGGGCCTAGGTTCTGCACGGTGATCTCGCTGGCCTCACCGGTGGCCGCTATATACGCGGAGTGCAGGCCAGGCTTGACCGTAACCGTTTGCTCGGTCGAGCCGAACACCACATCAATCTGCCCAGGGACTGATCCAGAATAGATGTACCCGAGCCGCAGGATGGTGGTGATGGGCGGCGAAAGACTGAACAGCTGCACGGCGATCTGATGGTTCTTAGCGGGCCAGCAACTAGGCGTCGGCAGGCTGTTTGCACCGAGCACCTGCGCCTCGAAAAGCTGGCCGTTGGGTCCGAACATCCGCAGGCCGTCGATCGTGCCTTGCGGCTTGGAAATCCAGATCAGCTTCCTGGCGTCCTTGCTGCTGACGTCATCGCCGATAACCCTCGACTCCTTATTGATGGGACCGAACAGGCCCTCAAGGATGTCGTTCGGCACGCCAACGTTGAGCACGCGCGTGCCCGGCGGTGCGAGCTGGACCGCCGACGTGGCGTTCGCTATGTACGTCTTGGCTATGTCCCCGTTGGTGACGTTCTCGTAGGCCTGCACCGACCAGATCGAGCCGAACAAGAAGAGGCCGAGCAGAACGGCACCGATCATGCGAACGGTCTGGACGGCCTCACGCTCGGGCTGCCGCCGGTGGCTGCTCATTGCAACTTCCGGCTGCCACCCAGGCGCCAGCACCGCCGCCGTCCGCGTGACCGGGACCTCAGCCCGGCGCGGCTGCGCGATCACCAGCGGAAGGAAGACCAATCCGAGGCAGACCATCAGCACCGGCATCGCGTCGGCGACATAGCGCGTTTGGAGCGCGAGCAGGCCGGCGGAGAACGCGTACAACCGGCCGATCACCAGCGGCAGCACATCGGCCAGCGCGATCCACACGACCAAGATCGCCCAGGCGCGCCAGGCGACCCGTCGCACCAGCACGCTCGCCACGATGACGACCACGGCCACGACGACCGATCCCCAGGCGAGGACGGCCGGCGGCGCGGCCAGCGAATACGAACTATCCGAGGCCGGCAGCCACTGCCAGGGCCCGCCTAGCGCTCCTGGCAGGAAGCTCTCCTTCATCAGGCCGCCGACGAGCGACAGCACTGCAGAGGCCGAGGTCGGCGACTGTGGCTCCGCCCCTGAGGTGCGCAGCGAGATGATCAGCAAGATCGTGTAGCCGACGTCGAGTACGACGTAGATCGCCCACGCCAGCCAGTACTTGACCAGGCTGCGCACGATCCCGCCCAGCAGCGTCCGGCGGTCGGTCAGGAAGGCGGCCGTGACCGCGAACAGCAGGACGGGGAGCACCAGGCCCTTCTCGAAGAAGGCCATGCCGAAGGCAACCCAGAACGCCGCGAAGATCAGGTGCCACCAGCGCCCGGTCCTGATGTAGGTCACATGCGAGTTCAGCGCCATCAAGATCGCGAGCTGCAGCGGCACCGACTCTATGGCCGTGGTCAAGGTACCGAGGTCGGGGACAGTCAGCGGGGACAGCAGGTAGATGGCGAGCAACACCAAGATCATCGGCCGCGGGCCGAAGAGGTTGCGCAGCAGCCGGTAGGCGGCGTAACTCGCGGCCGCCACGAACGCCAGGGTGACCACCGAGGCCACGCCCCAGTTGTACGGCGTCGACACCCTGGCCATCGCCCAGGCGATCGCCCGCGGGCCGACATTCAGATGTTCGGAGCCGATGAAGGTCAGGTAGCGCCAGTTGAACGAGTGCTCGACCGCGAGCTCGAGAACGGCGAAGTCGTCCTGGCTGAAGTACAGCCTGCTGAGGAACTGAGCTTTCCACACCAGTTCGAGCACGATCATCAAGGTCGCGGTGAGACCGACCGCACGCGTGCGCATCCAGAAAACTGCCGATCGCAGGTCAGCCCACTCAACGTCGCCGGGCCCGTCATCAAGGCGCATGACCTCCTTGCCCGGACTTGGCTGGGCAATTCCATGGTCGGTCTGGCTCACGTGCGGCATCCTAGTCGGTCTTATCCTACTTAACGGAGTCTTGGCCAAGAATCGACTAGTCGTACGCGATCCGAACGACAGTCCGGGGTTATTACCCGACATCTGGCTTACCGAATTGTCAAAGAATTGTGCGCTAGCCGGTAAATGTCAGAGGCCGGTCACCCGGCGCTGAGGGCGTTCGCTAGCCCGCGGCGCCTTCGTTTGCTGGCGGCGAGAGGCATGGTCGCCGGGTTCCGCCGCGACTACTATGGCCCGGCGACCATCCGGCCGCGACATCGACATCCGCCGCTGAGCTTCAGGTATGACCTTGCCTCGCATAGCGATCTCCGGCCACCGCGGCCTTACAGCATTCACGGCAGCGCTGGTCGACCAGGCCATCAGGGTGGCGCTGAAAGGTCACAGCGGGACGATCACCGGCTTGTCGAACCTGGCCGACGGCGCGGACCAGATCTTCGCCCGCGCTATCCTCGACGCCGGCGGCACCCTCGAAGCGTTCATCGCGGCCGACGACTACCGAGCCGGGCTCCCCCGTCAAGCGCACCGGGAATACGACGACCTTCTGGCCCGCGCCTCCGCCGTGCACGAACTCCCGTTCAGCGAATCGACGCCAGAGTCCTACATGGCCGCCAGCCAACTCATGATCGACTCAGCCGACGAACTGTTCGCCGTCTGGGACGGCCAGCCCGCCCGCGGCTACGGCGGCACCGCCGACGTAATCGCCTACGCCCGCCACCGCAACCTGCCCATCCGCCTGATCTGGCCCTCCGGCTCCCACCGCGCCTAAGCGTACAACTTCGGCCCCGGGCTCCGATGCACCTGACCGCCGGCCAGCCAGGAAACGTGACCCAGGATCCGGGCTCCTGAGTCCAGAAACCCGCCATCGGCAAGCTACTCGAAGATCACGTAGACCTTGCGGATTGTTTCGTGGATCTGCCAGGTGCCCAGACACCGATCTCCTGGTCGCCGTCCTGCCACAGGGTGATCCCGCTGGTCGTCATCTCCTCGCCGGTGGCCTCCTCGAGCGGCCCCCAGTCCTCAAGCTCCGCTGCGGCAGCGTTAGCCAGATGCGGGGTGAGCACGTTCGTCTCGGTCATCGAACTTCCTCCCTCAGATGGTGGTCTGTCAGCCCTGCGGAGCGTGCAGCGGGAACGGCAGTGCGATCGGATCGGTTGCGAGCTTGCTTTGACCGGCCCCGTCGAATCGATCAAGCCCGAGCGAGGTGACGTCGACTACAGTCGAACTCCCGGTGAGCGCGACCTCGGCGGCGGCCTTGGCGACTCCGGGCCCCCACATCATGCCCGCGCCGCCGGCACCGGCCACGGTCACCCCTTTCAAAATCTGAGGGGGATTATCCTTAGCGGAAATTAGTGCCGGGCCGATGATCGGCAGGTGATCGGGGGTGTAATCAATAGTGGCCGCCCACATCCGGCTCAGCCCGAGTCCGGCGGTGACCGGAACCAGCTCGGCCAGGCGGGTCCGCATCAGCTCCAGGTAGGGAACGTCGACGCTGCGCGTCTCGCCCGGCGGCTCGTCCGGATTCGACATGCCGAACAGCAGCCCGCCCTCCTCCGGCCGCCAGTACAACCCCGCCGCGAGGTCGAACACCATCGGCAGCCGGTCAGGCGCGAAATCCGGATGCGGCTCGGTGACCGCCACCTGGTGCCTGACCCCGCCAGCCGGAATGCGGATACCAGCCAGCGCGCCAACTGAAGCCAGCCGCGGCCCGCCGGTCAGCACCACCACCGGCGCCGAGATCGGCCCTCCGCTGGTCTCGACGCCGCAAACGGCATCCTGGGCGAACCGAAGCCCCGTAAAAGCGGTCTGCTCCAGCACCTGGACCCCGCTCGCCGCCAGCGCCACCGAGTAGGCGATCACGTTGCGGGGCGGATGCAGGTAGCCGTCCTGCGCGCAGTAGGTCGCGCCGAGCGTCTTGCCGGACGCGAATGTCGGGTTCAGCTCGTCGAACTCATTAGGCATCAGCCAGCGCACGTCCAGCCCGAGCGAGTTCTGCATGGCCATCCGCTCGCGGGCGGCGGCCACGTCCGCCGGGGTGAAGCACGGCAGCACGTAGCCCTGGGGCGTGAACCCGGAATCGACGCCGAATCGGTCGCGCTGGCTCAGGTAGAACAGCCGGGACCACTCGCCGAGCTGCACCGCCCACGGCGTGCCGCCCTGGGTCCGCACCACCCCGGCCGCCCGGCTGCTAGCGCCCTGGCCGAGGGTGTGCCGCTCGACCAGCACCACGTCGCCGAGGCCGGCTTCGCGCAGGAAATAGGCGCACCACGCACCGACTGTGCCGCCGCCGACAACGACCGCGTCGGAGACCATTGGCATGTCGGCCAGTCTTGCCTAGACTGAACGTTCAGTCAAGACGTGGCTTTCGCCACCCGAGCAAACACTGCATTTTGTGCGAAACGCATTGCGCGGGGTCTGCGCCCAGTCTGGTTTGCCCGCCTTGGAGGGACGGATGTACAACCTGTCAGAGCAGGATCTGGCGATTCAGGAGCGGGCACGGGCGTTCGCCGATGAGCTGATTCCGCTCGAGGTCGAGGTCGAGCTGGCCAACGGCGAACTAGCGGCCGACCTCGAAGCGGCCCACACCAAGCGGGCGATCGAACTCGGGATCTACGCGGCGAACCTGCCGAAAACCTACGGCGGCGCCGGCTGCACGTCGGTGCAGCAGGTGCTGATCCAGGAGCAGGTCGGCCGGGTCACCAACGCGCTCGCCTGGGTGGTGGCGACCCCGCCCTCGTGGCTGCCCGAGGTGGCGACCGAAGACCAGATCGAGCGGTACGTACGGCCGTCGGCCAGAGGCGAGCGCAGCGAGTGCTACGCGATCACCGAGGAGGGCGCGGGCTCCGACGTCGACGCGATCGAGGCGACCGTGCGCCGGGACGGCGACGACTATCTGCTCAACGGGGTCAAGTGGCACGTGACCTCATACAATTGCGCGGACTACGCGTTCTTCCAGGGCAAGCTGGTCGGCGGCGAACACGCCGGCGAGCACGCCATGTTCCTGGTCGACCTGCCGAGTCCCGGGGTCCGGGTAGTGCGCGTTCCGGCCTATATGCATACGCTCGGGCAGGCGCATCAGCATCCGATCGTGGCGTTCACCGGCGTGCGGGTGCCGGCCTCGCAGCTGGTCGGTGCCGAGGGCGACGGCATGAGCTTCGCCTACGAATGGTTCAGGTTCGAGCGGCTGATGGTCGCGGCCAGGTGCCTGGGCGCGGCCGAACGCCTGGTCGCCGAGATGACCGCGTTCGCCAGGGAACGCGTCGTGCAGGGCAAGCCGATTGCCGAATTCGGCGCCGTCCAGTCGATGCTGGCCGACAGCCTGACCGAGCTGTTCGCGGCGCGATCGCTGACCTATGAAACGGCCCGTGGTATCGACGCCGGGGTCGACGTGAAGATCCAGCACGCGCAGTGCTCGATGGCCAAGTTGTACGCGGCCGAGATGGCCGGCCGGGTGGCGGACCGCGCGGTCCAGGTGTTCGGCGGCCGGGGCTACATGCGGGAGTACGCGGCCGAGCGGTTCTACCGCGAGCTCCGGGTGGAACGCATCTGGGAGGGGACGAGCGAAGTCCAGAGGTCGATCATCGCCGACCAGATGGTCAAGCGAGGCCCGGGTCGGCTGGCGTAGCGCCAGCCGGCCCCCGGACCGGGTCCCCGTGGGTTGGTAGTTACCAGGCCGCGCCGGTCACCTGACCGTGAACTCCGGGCAGCCGGGTGAGCGAGAAGGCGCTCATCATCCCGAATTCCCCCTGACCTGGGCGATCTGGTACCTCAGCGACGAGCGCGCGGCCGGACGCCCGACGCCGCCGTCTTCGAGGTGCCCCTGATGGCGCGCCGTACCGGCGAGCGCCTGACTGGCCCGGCCAGGGCCGACCCGGCTCGATCAGCAGCATCGGTGCCCTCCTGATGCTGTAGCTTCCCGGGACGGAACGACCTCAGGTAGGCACCGATGTCGTCAGAACGACACCAGGGGGGCACAGAGGTGGTTGCTTCCCGGGACGGAACAGCATCAGCGGGGCACCGATGTCGCGGCGTCCGGTCGGGCAAGCGGTGCGCACTCTAGTTTGATAAATGTCGGGTCGAATGACCGCCCGTTGCGGGGCGGCCATTCAGTCCTAGGTAGCAGTCCGGGATCAGCCCGGGAGGCTGGCCTCGATGGCTTCGATTATTTCGGGGCCGAGGGCTCGATGAGGGGGCGGAACCTGGCCACGATCTTGCCCTCCGGACCAACCAGGAACTTCTCGAAGTTCCACTGGATGTCACCGGCCTTGCCTTCGGCGTCTGGCACGGCGGTCAGCTCGGTGTAGAGCGGGTGCCGATCCGGTCCGTTTACGTCGATCTTGGCGAACATCGGGAAGGTGACTGCGTAGTTCGCCGAGCAGAACTCGCTGATCTCCTCCGGTGAGCCTGGCTCCTGCTCGCCGAACTGGTTGCACGGGAAACCGGCCACGGCAAAGCCGCGTTCGGCGAACCGGTCGTGCAGTTCCTGCAGGCCGGCGTACTGCGGGGTCAGGCCGCATTTCGAGGCGACGTTCACCACGAGAACGGTCTTGCCGGCGAAATCGCCGAACTTGGCCGGCGACCCGGCCAGGGTCTGAAGATCAATGTCGTGCACGGTCACGTAGATATTCCTCCGGCGGTTTAAGTGGGTAAATGCCGATCAGCTCAGACTAACTATGACTCGACGCTTCTACGCCGGCCAGCCAGCCTCGTTCAACGGTCCTATCACGTGAAATTCGCTCGGCCCGTTCATCGTGAAGTAGACCTCCGGGTGCGCTGCGATCGCGGCCGAGCGCCTCGCGGACCGCGTCGACCTCGGAGACGTACAGCTCGGTCGTCCATATGTCTGGGTCGTGCGGCTCGGTTACCGCCGAGTTGCCGCAGCCGTAGGTCGAACATATCGGGCGAGCCCGGTGGACTACAGCCTGGGATCGACCGGCTCTGACTCAAGCGCGAGCACCGCGAACACGCACTCGTGTACTCGCCATAGCGGCTCGCCCCGCGCGACCCGGTCGAGCCCTTCGAGGCCGAGTGAGTACTCGCGTTCGGCCAGCGATCGCTTGTGACCGAGACCGCGCTTGCGCAATCGCTGCAGGTTGACCGGCTCGGTGTAATCGGGACCGTAGATAATGCGCAGGTACTCGCGCCCGCGCACCTTGAGCCCCGGCTGGGCCAGTCCGCGCTTGCCGCGGACCATGCTCGCGGCCGGCTTGACCACCATGCCCTCGCCGCCTGACTCTGTGTGTGCCTCCCACCACTCGATCGCGGCGGTGACAGTCGCCGGATCGGCGAGATCCACCCAGACCCGGCCGGTCGGAGTGATCATCTCGGGATCGGCGCGGACGAGCCGGTCAGCTAGGTCCAGGTGCCACTGGTGCGGCCGGCCGACCTGCGCGGCGCCTTCGCTGGCCAGCAGTTGGAACGGCGCGAACCGGACTCCGGAAAGGCCCGAGGTCGGCCAGCAGTACCGCCGGTAGGCGGTACGGAACGCCTCGGCGTTGGCCGCACGGGACCTCGTCCGGCCGAGCAGTTCGGCGACGTCCAGGCCGGAACTCGCCGCCTGCTCGAGCGCACTGACCGCCGCGGGGAGCACGTGCCCGGCCGCGGCACCGACCGCCGCGTACTGCGAGCGGACGAGGTCTTCGGCCTTCGCGCTCCACGGGAGCAGTTCGGCGTCGAACAGCAGCCAGCCGGTGTTCAGCTCTTCGAACAAGCCGGCCGCATCGGCCGCGGCCCGAAGCCGGGCGAGCAGTTCTCCGGTGAGCGCGTCGTTGAAGAACGACCGGCCGGTTCTCGTCCAGATCGCACCGGTAGCCCCGCCCGGGGCTCCGAACCTCGCCTTCGCCGCCTCGAGGTCCTGGCAGACCAGCGCGACCGCGCGCGAGCCCATGTGCTTCTCCTCACAGACCAGGTGCGTGACACCCTCGGCCTGGTACGCCTCGAACGCCTGCTCCGGACGCTCAAGCAGCCCATCGGCGACCGACGTCGCGACCGGGCTCATCGTCGGCGGCAGGTAGATCAGCCAGCGCGGGTCGAGCGCGAACCTGCTCATCACCTCGAGCGCGGCAGCCGCGTTCTCTTCGTGAACGGTGATCCGGCCGTGGTAGGCAGTCTCGATCCCCCGGCGGCCGGTGACGTCGGTGAGGTCCAGCACATCCGGGTCACGCCGGTGCGCGAAATCGCCGTTCCACCTGACCTCGCCGACCGGAGCGCCCACCTCCATCTCGGTGGTCGGCACATCCCGCGCCTCGCCCTGACCGGCGGCCTCGGGATTCGCCGGAAACGGCTTCGCGGGCTCGTAATAGACCCGGGCGGCCGGCACGGAAACCAGCTCACGTTCCGGATACCGCAGCGCGGTCAGCCGCCCGCCGAACACGCAGCCGGTATCCAGGCACAACGTCCCGTTCACCCACTCGGGCACCGGCACCGGGGTGTGCCCGTACAGCACCATGGCCTGGCCGCGATAGTCGTTGGCCCACGGATACCGGACCGGCAACCCGAACTCGTCGGTCTCGCCGGTCGTCTCGCCGTACAGGCAGAACGACCGCACCCGAGCCGAGGCCCGGCCCTGCAGCCGCTCGGTCAGGCCCGCGTGGCTGACCACGAGCTTGCCGCCGTCCAGCACGTAGTGCGAGATCAGCCCGTCGAGGAACGACTCAACCTCGGCCCGGAACTCATCCGGTTCGCGACTCAGCTGCTCCAGCGACTCCGCGAGTCCGTGGCTGATCCGAACCTTGCGACCGCGCAGCGCCCGCAGCAGCTTGTCGTCGTGGTTGCCCGGCACGCACAGCGCGTCCCCATCGCGCACCATGCCGAGCACCAGCCGCAGCACCCCGGGCGTGTCCGGCCCGCGATCGACGAGATCTCCTACGAACACCGCGGTTCGACCGGCCGGGTGCCGCCCGCCAACGACGCGGCCGCGGTCGTCGCGGCGCAGCTCATAGCCGAGCTTGGTCAGCAGCAGATCGAGTTCCGTGACGCAGCCGTGCACATCACCGAACACGTCGAACGGCCCGGTCAGCTCCCGCCGGTCGTTGAAGAGCTTCGTCCGCACCAGCTCAACCGCGTCGACCTCGTCCTGCGACCGCAGTATGTGGACCCGGCGGAAACCTTCCTTTTCCAGGCCGCGCAGGCCGCGCCTCAGCTGGTCCCGCTGCCGGCTGATCACGTGCGACCCGAAGGCGCGATCGGCGCGGGCCTGGTTCCGGTCAAGGCACACCCGCCCGGGCAGGTCGAGGACGATCGCGACCGGCAGCACGTCGTGCTCTTTCGCGATCGCGATCAGCTGCTTGCGCGCCTCGGGCTGGACGTTCGTGGCGTCGATGACCGTGAGCCGGCCGGCCGCGAGCCGCTTGCCCGCGATGTAGTGCAGCAAGTCGAAGGCATCCCGGCTCGCCGACTGGTCGTTCTCGTCGTCAGCCACCAGGCCGCGGCAAAAGTCGCTCGAGATCACCTCGGTGCGCGCGAAGTGCCGGCTGGCGAAGGTGGACTTGCCCGAGCCGCTGGCCCCGATCAGCACGACCAGGCTCAGCGCGGGCACGTCGACCGTCCGCGTGGTCTGGCTGGTCATGCGACCACCGCCCGCGCGTAATCCAGGCTGGCGTCGTGCCCGCCCGCGCCTGGACGAACCCCGTCCCGGCTTACCCGGCTGAAGGTGGCCAGCTGCGTCGGCGACCCGACCTCAGGGTCTTCTGGTCCGACCCCGCTGATCCGAACCTGATAGCCACGCTCGGCAGCCACCCGCTGCGCCCAGGCGGCGAACTCGGCCCTGGTCCATTCGAAACGGTGGTCACGATGCCGCAGCTCGCCTTCGGCGAGGAACTCGTACCTGACGTTGTGCTCAGCGTTCGGAGTCGTCACGATCACCATGGCCGGCTCCGCGTCGGTGAACACGGTCCGCTCGACGGCGCGCAGACGCGTCGGGTCGATGTGCTCGATGACCTCAACCAGCACGAGCGCGTCGAGCCCGGCCAGCCGGTCGTCGCGATAGGTCAGCGAGGACTGGATCAGCCGCAGCCGCTCCCGCTGCCTCGGCGCCATCCGGTCGAGCCGAAGCCTGCGCTCGGCCACCTCAAGCGCACGCGAGGACACGTCCGCCGCCACCACTTCGGTGAACAGCGGATCGGCGAGCAGCGCGCCGGTGAGCGCGCCTTCGCCGCAGCCAAGGTCAGCGACCCGGCAGGCGCGCGCCTCCCGCAGCACGTTGAGCACCGCCTCCCGCCGCTGCGCGGCCAGCGACATGGTCGCAGCCGGCTCGGCCGGCGCAGCAACCTCGGGATCGGACCCGGTACCCGGCTCGGGCGCGGACTCGGCCTCGGCGACCGGGATCGCGTTGTCGAACGACTCCGGCTCGGTGTCGTCGACCTCGGCTAGCCGAGCCAGGGCCGACTGGTACAGCCCAGACCGGTGTGCCAGGTACCGGCGGGTGATCAGCGTCTTGCGCGGATGCCCGGCCAGCCAGCCGCCGGCCGCTCGGATCAGCTTGTCAACTTCATCTGGGCTGACCCAGTAGTGCTTGCTGTCATCCAGTACCGGCAGCAGCACATACAGATGGTTGAGCGCCTCGGCCAGCTTGAGTTCGCCCGACAGCCGCAGGTCCAGATAGCGCGAATCACCCCACCCCTCGAACGTCTCATCCAGCGCGATCGGCGTCGCCCGCACCGTCCAGCCCAGCGGCTCGAACAGTTCCACCGCCAACTCGGGACCGCCGCGGCACGGCAACACGGGAACGCTGATCTCCAGCGGTATGGCCCGGGCAGCCAACTCCGGCCGGGCATCACACCGCCCGGTCATCGCGGTCCTGAAGACCCGGGCCATCGCGACCGCGAGCATGCTCGACGCCGCGTACGGCCGGTCGTTCACGTACTGGCCGAGGCTGAAGCCCGCGCCCGCGGATCCCTGCTTCCCGCGTACGAGGCCGACCGGGTCAACCTCGAGCAGCAAGGCAACCGTGCATCGGCTCGCTGTGATTTCGGGGTAGAAAACATGCGCCAAGCCGGTCGAGACCGCAAACGACTGCACCCGCGACGGATTCTTGTGCAGCAGGAACCCGAGGTCGGTCGCGGGCGCAACGTCAGCGGCGGCGACCGGGCTTGCCTCGGTCTGGGCGGTCATCGTGATGGTCAGCAGCATGATCGTCCCATGATGCCCCACCAACGCGGCAACGGTCGCACCATTTTTCGCATTTCGCCCGCTACCGCCCTAGCCACTGGGCAGCGGGTGACCTTGAGACAAGCTGACGGGATGCTTAGAGATGCCTGTAAACGGCGAGGTTTGCCCGACGACGCAGTTCTAGTCTCGGGTAGCATCGGCCGCCGTCGGCAACGACGCCTATGACTCGCTTTCAGCGCATTTACAGCCAAGCCGCCGCGAAAGCGTGAACAGGATTGACCATCGATGACCTGCGGGAATAACCGCTGCCATCGGCTGGACAGGTAGTTGGATCCAAACGAAGGAGCGTCATGCCAACAGCGAATCGAGACGGCGATGCGCAGGACGGGACGGGAACGAGCGCGGCGGACCGCCGTGGCGAGCCTGGCCGCTCGCCAGTCGACGATCTGGACGCCGCACTGTGGGATTCAGAAATGGGCCCCACGCTGCCAGTGCTGTGCAAGCCCGCGGTAGCCGTTCCCGAACACGTCATCACGCAAGCTGAAACGCTAGAGCTCGCCAGAAAGTTGCACGCCGATCATCCCCAGGGAAAATTGGTCGTCCGGCTGATCGAGAACACCGGGGTCAACAAGCGGCACCTGATCAGGCCGATCGAGGAGACGCTGGTCCACACTGGTTTCGGGCACCGCAACCAGGTGTTCGAAGCCGAGGCGAAGAAGCGCGTCCCGGCCGTCGTCGATGACGCGCTGGCCAACGCCGGGCTCGCGGCGCAGGACATCGGCGCGATCGTGCTGGTGTCTTGCACTGGCTTCATGATGCCGTCGCTGACGGCGTGGATGATCAACGAGCTCGGGTTCCGGCCGGACACCGTCCAGCTGCCGATCGCCCAGCTCGGCTGCGCCGCGGGCACCGCGGCGATGAACCGCGCCTCCGACTTCTGCAAGGCGAGGCCGGACTCCCACGCGCTGATCGTGGCGTGCGAGTTCTGCTCGCTGTGCTACCAGCCGACCGACACCGATGTCGGCAGCCTGCTGTCCAACGGCCTGTTTGGCGACGCCGTCGCCGCCGCGGTTGTTCGCGGTGACGGCCGCGGCACCGGGGTGCGGCTGCGGGCACAGACCTCCTATGTCATGCCGGGCACCGCGAACTGGATCTCCTACGAGGTCAAGGAGACCGGCTTCCACTTCCGGCTGAACAAGGGCGTGCCCGGCACGATGAAGGAAGTCATGCCGCAGCTGACCAAGTTCGTCTGGGACCACGGCGAAGACCTGGGCATGCTGGACTTCCATGTCATCCACACCGGCGGCCCGCGGGTGCTCGACGCGCTGCGCTCGCCGGGCGGCGTGCCGCAGGAGAAGCTCAGCGACAGCTGGGACACCCTGGCCAGCTACGGCAACATCGCGTCGGCGGCCGTGTTCGACGTGCTGCGTCGGGTCGCCGAGCGGCCGGTCGAAGATGGCGCCACCGGTATCATCGCCGGATTCGGCCCAGGGATCACGATGGAGCTGGCCCTGGGAACCTGGCAGTTCGACCGGGCCGACAAGCTAGCAGCCGATGCACTGGCGGCAGCCGCGGGAAAGGATAACCTCGCTCATGGGATTCGGTAGGTCCTACGACGAGTTCGAGGTCGGTGCCATCTACCAGCACTGGCCAGGCAAGACCGTCACGGAATACGACCATCACCTGTTCTCGATGCTGACCATGGTCAGGCACCCGCTGCACCTGGACTCGCACTACGCGCAGACCGCGACACGGTACAAGGAACCGCTGGTGATCGGCACCTATATCTTCTCGCTGCTGTGCGGCCTGTCCGAGGCCGACGTGGCGGGCATGGCGATCACGCACAAGGGCTTCGAGAAGATCGAGCACTTCGCCCCGGTCAGGCACGGCGACACGCTCTACGGCGAGAGCGAGGTCATCGCCAAGGAGCCAGTTCCCGATCGGCCAGAGCGCGGAATGGTAGAAGTCGAGACCAGAGGCAGGAACCAGCACGGCACGCTGATCATGGCGTTCCGCCGCAAGCTGGTCGTGCCGACCACGCCCTACGTCCCGTCACCGTTCCCGGACGCCATGAACTCGGCGGCTCAGTAGCAGAGCGGCTCAGTAGAAGAAATTTGGACCGCTTCGTGCCCGGCCCGCCAACCGGGCACGAAGCGGGGTCTTCACTGGCTGCCTAAGCCGCTAAGTCCGCGATCGGCAGCGGATCGGTAGCCAGGCTTTCTTCGCCCTCCAGCAGCGCTGGCGCCCGTGAAAGCGCCTGCGGCCGCACCGCTCCGAGGACAACGGCGTAGATGATGCCGACGGCGATCAGGCCGATCGTCAGCCAGGGCAGCACGTTGTAAGGACTGGACTGGCCAGGCCGAAGGTCACCCCAGATCGGGATCGCGAGCACGATCGCGCCGATCACCGGGGTGACCACCCACAGCCACGGGTTCTTGTTGATGCCACGGCGCCGGACCTTCACCCATTCGACGACCAGGGCGACATTGGCCACCAGGTACATGATGATCAGCCCGAGAATCCCGTAGGTGCCGAGGAACCCTGAGGCCGTTCCCGGGTCGGTGAACGCGGTCGAGACCACTCCGATCAGGATCGAAGGGGCGACGAACGCGACCGCAGCGACTGCCGGGGTCTTGAATCTGGGGTTGACCCCGGCCAGCGCCCGGAACCACAGCCCGCCCCGGGCACCAGCGAAGATCACCCGCGAGGTTTGCGTATTCGCGGCCACGTAAGAACTGGTCACGCTGGACAGGAACACCCAGGTGATCAGCGGGGCCACGAACGACAAGAACGCCTTGGCCGCGGTGTGGAACGGGTTGGGGTCCGAAGCGAGCACACCAGCATGCCCGACCCCGAACGCCGTCACCAGCGCGTACGAGCCGACCACGTAGATGATGCCGCTCACCAGCACGGCGCCGATCACCGCGATCGGCACGTTGCGCCTGGGATCGCGGGTCTCCTCGGCCAGCGGCGCCGCCGCCTCGAACCCGCCGAACGCCAGCACGGCCAGGCTGAACGCCAGCAACACATCACTGGACTTGCCGCTCGGCCAGGTGAACGGCGTGGCCGACAGCCCGGTAGCGCCGCCCCTGAACAAGATCGTCAGGCTGAGCACCAACAGCAGGATCACCTCGAACACATACAGCGCGACCGTGACCCGCACGCCGAACTTGAGCCCGACGATCACCGGCGCCACCACGAGCACGCCGTAGGCGATCGTGACGATCTGGGTGATCCCCCAGATGTGCGGGTTGCCGAGCACGTTCTGGACGATGTAGCTGCCGACGAAGATGTAGATGCCGCCGAACGCGATGATGTATCCCAGCACGGTGATCACGCCGATCGCGACGCCCACCCTCGTGCCGATTGCCCGGGTGATGTAGGTGACGAACGATCCGGGGGTGGAGTCGGTGACGGCCATCGCTAACCCCTTCCGTGGCCTTTGATGAACTTCAGGTAGGCCTGGTTGAATTCGGCCGGGTGCTCCCACAGGCAGGCGTGTCCGCCCTTGGTCGTGGCCCACTCAGAGCCGGGAACCAGGTCATGAATCCGGCGCGATAGCGCGACCGGGATGAGGATGTCCTCCTCTCCGGCCAGCACCAGCGAAGGCGTGCGAATCTCCCCCAGCCGCGAGGTGGTGTCATGGTTCTGGATCACCGCGAGCTGGGCCAGGTAGGCGTGGACCGGCTGGTCCATATAGCGCATCGCGGTCTCGAACTCCGCTAGGTCGCCACCCCTGGTATCGAAGAACGGCAGCGTGAAGGCCCAGAGCGTGACGTCCCGCATCACGAAGGGCACGCCGAGCACGGGCGCCATCTCGGCCCACATCGCGAACATCCGCGAGCAGAATGGACCAGGGGCCGCGTACGTGCAGCCGAAGGTGACGGTGCGCAGGTCGTCGGGATAGGCGAGCGCGTACTCCTGGACGATCATCCCGCCCATGGACACGCCCATAAGGTGGAAGTCGGTAATGCCGAGCTGGTCGACCAGTGCCTTGGCGTCGTCGGCGAGCATCCGGCTCGAGTAAGGCCCGGCGGGCTTGGCGCTCTTGCCGATGCCCCGGTTGTCGATACGCAGCACCCGGTATCCGGCCGCCAGGAAGTCGTCCAGCTGGGCGAACCAGGACTCTACATCGTCGGCGAGGCCGTTGATCAGGACGATTGTCTCCTCGCCGTCGCCGTCCAGCTTGTAGTGCAGGTCGATGTCATTGACTGTGGCCACTGGCATCGGAATTACCTCCGGATCGAATGTGGATGCGGGCGTGGAGTTCGATGAGCATGTCCTCGGTCAGGGAGAAGTGCTCGGCCGCTAGCTCGGCAGCCCGGTCCTGGTCCCTCGCGATCACCGCGTCGGCCAGCCTCGGATGCTGCTCGATGGCCCGGTCCCTGACTTGCGGCGTGTAGGGCTCGGCGTCGAAGCCGAAGCTCACCTCGCGCCTGATGCTGGCGGACAGGTCCACCAGCCTGGAGTTGTGAGTGGCTTTGGCGATCGCCTGGTGCAGCGCCTGATCGGCCAGCCGGGAGGCTTCCCGGTCCGGCGCGTGCTCGTACTCCTCGACGGCCGCGCGGATGAGCGCGATATCCCGGGCGTCGCAGCGCCCTGCTGCGGTCCGGGCGATCGTCTGCTCGATCAGACGCCGGAAGTCGAGGATCTCGGTGAGTTCGGTCCAGGCCGGGAGCAGCGTGCGCCGGATCATCGCGTCGGAGTCCGGTCCGCGGCCGGTTCGCACGAACGTGCCGCCGGCCCGGCCCCGCCTGGTCGTGACGTAGCCGGCCGCCTGCAGTCGCTGCAGCGCCTCGCGCACCGTCGTCCGGCTCACCTCGAGCATCGCGGCGAGATCACGCTCGGTCGGCAACCGCTGCTCCGGCACGAACTCGCCGAGCGCGATGGCGGTCACGATCCGCTCGGCGATCCGCTCACCGGCGGTCTGCATCGGGATGGGTCCGAGAAACTCGGTCACGTCCCCAGCGCTCTCTGGGCTTGCATAACTACCCTTATGGTCCAGTGGCCTGATTTTTAGACCATTTTTCACGCGGAGTGACCGGAGGTCAATGCGTTTGCCCAGGATCTACCTGGTTGTGACCTGCCGCAGCTGATGCAGCGTCCACCCGCGCCTGGCCGGGTCAAACGGCCGGGTCACGGACGTAAAGATCTCGGCCGCCCTGCGGTAGGACATGCGCGCCCGACCGGTCAGCGGACACAGGTCGGCCTTGGCCGTGCCGCCGGGCGCCTTACGGTCGGTGAGGAAGACGGGCCCGATCGAGCGCCCGGAAAGCAGCCAGGTCAGCAGCGAGACGGTGCGCTCACTCCACCGGACGGGCCCGATCGACGCCCGGGCCACGACGCTGGCATCCAGGCCGAGCGGGACCGGCGCGGGCATCCCGGTATCGCGGAGCAGCTGCCACAGCGCCCGCTCGCGCAGCGCCACGTCCGCCTTGAACAGGTCGGCCACCTGCTGATCGGTCAGCGGCGCCGCCGGCCCGCCCGCGCCGGGCAGCAGGCGCAACCCCGCCGTCGGGTCGCGCTCGATCCAGCCCAGGTCCTGCCACCAGCCGACCGCGCTGCGCAGCGCGGACAGTTCCCGGTTGACCGTCCGGACATCGACCCTCACCGTCCGGCCCGCGACGGCCGCCGCCAGCCGGTCGCCGACACCGTCGTCATCGAGCAGGGCTAGCGGCACGATCGGCGGCCTGGCCCGCGCCGCTCCGCGCCAACCGGCGGCTCCAGCCCGACCAGCGGCCACGCCCAGCCGATCAGGGGGGGCGACCCCCCGGAACCCCCCGCAGTAAATCAAGTTTCCGAAAGGCCAGTCACCCGCTGGACCCGACGGCTCCGGCTGCTAGCCGCCGAGCGGAACTTCC
>WNEY01000735.1_pt1 | contig 21392 bp, 13 predicted proteins | sample 5400531 | NCBI WGS metagenome assembly WNEY01 (sample SAMN13153338, study PRJNA577476) | soil metagenome | isolation source: 200 cm saprolite under Douglas fir tree site 1 | place: USA:California | collected 2015-04-18
TTCCGGGCGATCCATCGCGCGATCGAGTACGAGATCGTCCGCCAGACGGAAGTCCTGGAGGCGGGCGGCCGGTTGGTCCAGGAGACGCGAGGCTGGAACGATGCGCGCGGGCTGACGGTCTCGCAACGGACCAAGGAGTTCGCCGAAGACTATCGCTACTTCCCGGAGCCGGACCTGCCGCCACTCGAAGTCAGTCGTGAGTGGGTGGCCGAAATCGGGTCCAGCCTGCCGGAGCTGCCGGCGGCGCGGCGCGATCGCCTGATCGCAAACTTCGGCCTCAGCCCATACGACGCCTCCGTCCTGACCTCGTCGAAGCCGATGGCCGAGTACTTCGAGGAGACCGTGCGGTTGGGGGCCGCGGCGAAGGCGGCGGCGAACTGGATCCTCGGTGACTTCAGCCGCTTCCTCAACGCCGATCACATAGAGATCCAGGACGCCTCGGTCAAGCCGGCGCACCTCCAGCAGCTGATCGCGCTCATCGACTCGGGCATCATCAGCGGCAAGATGGCGAAGCAGACCTTCGAGGCGATGTACCGCGCGCCGGATCCGGAGCCGGCGCTCACGGCGGCGAAGGGCTCGAGCCAGATCAGCGGTGATGCCGAGCTCACCGGCATCGTCGACCAGGTCATTGCCGAAAATGAAAAGTCCGTGGCGGACTTCAAGGCGGGAAAAGAACAGGCGCTGAAGTTCCTGATCGGCCAGGGGATGAAGCTCTCCAAAGGCCGAGCCAACCCGCAGCGGCTCGAGGCGCTGCTGCGAGAGAAGATCGCGTAGTGCAGCTAACCGTAGGGGAGCTCGCCCACGGCGGGGCGGCCCTGGCGCGGCTCGATGGCCGGGTCGTCTTCGTCGAAGGCGCCATCCCGGGAGAAACCGTCGAGGCCGAGGTCACCCACCGACGGAAAGATTTCTGGCGCGCCCAGGCGACAGCCGTCCTGGAGCCGGCGCCCACGCGCATCGATCCGCTCTGCCCCTATTTCAAGACCGGATGTGGCGGCTGCCAGTTGCAGTACCTGGCGTATCCCGAGCAGCTGGCTCAGAAACGGCAGGTGCTGGATCGCCAGCTCCAGCGCGCCCATGTCGAATTTCCCATCGACCGTATCGACGTCCTGGGGATGGACGACCCGTGGCGCTATCGCCTTCGCGGCGAGTTTCATGTCTTGCGCCGCGCGGGCGCCGTCAGCCTCGGCTTCTATCGAAAGCACACCTACCAGACGCTGCCGATCGACGCCTGCCTGATCCACGTCGAGGCGATCGAGCGGGCGCTGCCGGCCTTCGCGCGCGCCGCGGAGGATCCGGCGGCCGCGCGCGTCACCGCCCTGCAGTTCACCTGGGCGCCCGGGACGAGCGACCTGCTGTGGTCGCCGTATCCTCCGGGCTCGGCCGATCCAGGATTTGGCGCGCGAGCCGCGGGCTGGATCCCCGAGCTCAACCTCAACGACGACTCGATCGGGATCGAGGACGCGGGCCGCCACTTCCGCGTCCGTCCCGAGGCATTCGTCCAGGTCAATGTGCGGCAGCGCGACGTCCTCTACCGGCGCGCCGTCGCCCTTGCGCAGCTCAGTGGCCGCGAGCGGGTGGTCGACGCATATGCCGGAATCGGCATGCTCACCGCGCGGCTGGCGGATCATGCAACAGACATCATCGCGATCGAAGAGAGCCCGTACGCCGTGCGGCTGGGGGAGCTCAACATGCAGCTCAACGGATGCGGCAATGTCAGATACCGGCGCGGCCGTGTCGAGGATGCCGCCCCCGGGCTCGAGGGAGACGTCGATGTCCTCGTGCTCGATCCGCCGCGTGCCGGGTGCGCCGAAGCGGCGATCGAGGCGATGGCGAATCTGAGGCCGCGCCACGTTGTCTATATCTCGTGCGACCCCTCGACGCTCGCCCGCGACGTCAACCGTTTTTGTGCCGCCGGACGCTATACCCTAGTGGAGGTGGCTTTCGTCGACATGTTCCCCCAGACCTACCACATCGAAGCGGTGGTCAAGCTCGAACGCAACGTATGAGCTTCGTCCATCTTCATACGCACTCTGAATTCAGCCTGCTCGATGGGGCCAGCCGTGTCTCCGAGATGGTTCGCCTGGCGGCCGAAACCGGGATGCCCGCGATCGCGCTCACCGATCACGGCGTGCTATACGGCGCCGTCGATCTCTATCTGCAGGCGAAGGCCGCCGGGATCAACCCCATCATCGGCCAGGAGGTCTACGTCGCCACCCGCTCTCGCCACCAGAAGGAAGGACGGGCCGACCGCGATCCCTATCACCTGATCCTGCTCGTCAAGAACCTCGAAGGCTATCGCAACCTGATCCAGCTCTCCAGCCTGGCGCACCTCGAGGGCTACTACTACAAGCCTCGGATCGACAAAGCGCTGCTGGCCGAGCACACCCAGGGGCTGATCGCGCTCTCGAGCTGCCTCGGTGGGGAAGTGGCCAGCCGGCTGCTAGAGGGTGACGACGCCGGTGCGGAGCAGGTGGCCCGCGAATACCAGCGGATGTTCGGTGAGGACTACTTCCTGGAGATCCAGGATCACGGGATGGAGGAGCAGGCTCGCGTCAATGAGGGCCTGGCGCGCCTCTCCCAGCGCACCAGGATTCCGCTGGTCGCGACCAACGACTCCCACTACACGCGCAAGGACGACGCCGAGGCGCATGACATCCTTCTCTGCCTGCAGACCGGCACCGTTGTCTCGGATCAGAAGCGGATGCGGTTCCACAACGACGAGTTCTATCTCAAGACCCCGGCCGAAATGGCGGAGCGGTTCCGTGCCTTCCCGGAGGCGGTCGCCAACACGGTCCGGATCGCTGAGCGTTGCCACCTCGAGCTCGACACCAAGCCGCTCCTGCCCCGCTTCGAAGTCCCGCATGGTCAAACCGCAGAAACGTACTTGCGCCGTCTCGTGGAGCAGGGCCTGAAGTCCCGCTATCCGGAGCTGGGCGAGGTGGTGCGCGACCGGTTCGAGATGGAGTTCGGCGTGATCGAGGCGATGGGCTACGCGCCCTACTTCCTGATCGTCAGCGACTTCATCGACTTCGCGCGCCAGAACGGCGTGGCCGTGGGTCCGGGCCGCGGTTCCGCCGCGGGCAGCATCATCTCGTACGCGCTGGGCATCACGACGCTCGATCCCATCCAGCATGGGTTGATCTTCGAGCGCTTCCTCAACCGCGAGCGGATCTCGATGCCTGATATCGACGTCGACTTCGATGACCGGAATCGCGACCGCGTCATCGATTACGTTGGCCAGAAGTATGGGCAGGATCACGTGGCGCAGATCATCACCTTCGGCACGATGAAGGCGCGTGCGGTGATCCGTGACGTGGGCCGCGCGCTCGACGTGCCGCTCCGCGAGGTCGACCACCTGGCAAAGCTGGTGCCGCCCACGCTCAACATGACGCTCGACAAGGCGATCCAGATGGTTCCCGAGCTTGCCCAGGCCGAAAAGGACCCCGTCTACGAACGGTTGCTGAAGAACGCGCGCAAGCTGGAGGGCCTCGTTCGCCACGCCTCCACCCATGCCGCCGGCATCGTCATCACGCCCGAACCGCTCCAGCACTACCTGCCGCTGCAGGCCAGTATCACCCGCGGCGACAAGAACGGCCAGGAAAAACGCGCGGTGATGACGCAGTACGAGATGAACGCGGTGCAAAAAATTGGCCTGCTGAAAATGGACTTTCTCGGCCTTCGAAACCTGTCCGTCATCGAAGACGCCCTGCAGAACCTCGAAGAGACACGCGGCCTGAAACTGGATCTGTCGACGATCCCCTGGGACGATCCAGCCACCTTCCGCCTGCTGCAGGCGGCGGACACCAACGGCGTCTTCCAACTCGAGTCCCCCGGTCTTCGCCGCCTGCTCCAGGACATGCGGCCGACGACCTTCGAGGACATCACGGCGGCGATCGCGCTCTTCCGCCCCGGACCGCTCGAAGGCGGGCTGGTCGATCAGTACATGAAGTGCAAGCACGGTCAGCAGGAGATCGTCTACCCGCTCCCGCAGCTCGAGCCGATTCTGAAAGAGACCTACGGCGTCATCGTCTACCAGGAGCAGGTGATGCAGATCGCCTCCCAGCTGGCCGGCTTCACGCTGGGCGAAGCCGACGTGCTGCGCGCCGCGATGGGCAAGAAGAAGAAGGAAGAGATGGCGAAGATGCGGGCCAAGTTCATCGCCGGCGCGGTCGAGCGGGGGGTGACGCAGGCCAAGGCAACCGAGATCTTCGACCTGATGGCCTTCTTCGCCGGCTACGGGTTCAACAAGTCCCACAGCGCCGCCTATGCCGTGATCTCCTACCAGACCGCGTACCTGAAGGCGAACTACCCGCTGGAGTACCTCGCGGCCCTGCTCAACAACGAAGCCGGCAACTACGACAAGGTCGCGGCCGCCGTCCTCGACTGCCACGCGCGCGACATCGAGGTCCTCCCGCCCGATGTCAACAGCTCCGAGGCCGGGTTCTCGGTGCAGGAGGGAAGGATCCGCTACGGGCTCGCCGTGATCAAGAACGTCGGCGTCCGCGCCATCGAGCTGCTGCTCGCCGAGCGGCGGGCACACGGCCGGTTCAAGTCGTTGCTCGATCTCACCGTCCGGGTCGACCCGCGCGAGCTGAACAAGCGCGTGCTCGAGAGCTTGATCCGTTCCGGCGCCACCGACAGCCTGGGCGAGCGGGGCCGGCTGTTCGCCAGCATCGACCGTGTCAGCGATCGCGCGGCGCAGATCATCAGCGAGCGCGAGAGTGGCCAGACCAACCTCTTCGGCATGCTGCCCGAGGCCGACGAGATGGACGATCCGTCAGCCGGCCTGGTCTCGGCCATGCCACCGATGCCGGATGACGAGCGACTCAAAGGTGAGAAGGAGCTGCTCGGCCTCTATTTGTCCGATCACCCGCTGCGGCGGATCGAGCAGGAGCTCCACGCCAAGGTCGACACCTACGCGAACCAGGTCACGCCCGACATGGAGGACTACGAAGTCCGCATCGGGGGCGTGATCAAGGCGGTGCGGCCGGTGGTGACGAAATCGGGCAAGGCGATGGCGTTCGTGCAGCTCGAAGATCTGACGGCGACCATCGAAGTCATCGTCTTCCCCCGGGTCTTCGAAGAGCGCCGCCAACTGCTGCTCTCCGACACGGTCGTGATCGTTCGGGGCAAGGTCGATGCCCGCGCCTCCGCCGGCGACGACGAGGAGCGCGCCGAGCAGGCGAAAGTCATTGCCGACGAGATCCTCGCCTTCGATGATGCCGGTCACGAGAGTTGGGTGCGCAACCAGGTGGTCCACCTCGACGTGCCCGCCGACGCAACGGCGGAGCAGATGGCGACCCTCCAGGAGATCCTCGGCCGCTGCGCCGGCCCGGACCGGGTCGTGCTCCACCTGCAGCGCGCCGATCAGGTGGTCGACATGGACCTTGGCGAGAAGTTCCGGGTCCAGGGCGGTGGGCTCGCGGGTGACCGGGCCCAGCGGGAGATCGATGCGCTGTTCAGCCGCCCGGTCTGGCGGCTGGAAACGATCCGTCGACGCGCGCCCGAGCGACAGGTCAACGGCGGCCGGCAGGCCCGGACCCTGGTCGGGTCGTCTGCCGGCGCTTAAACTCGGAACCGGGCATCCGCCAGCGCAAGGCCGCCGGAACGTTGTATCGACGTGGCCAACGAGCCGTCCGCGTCGCCCCCGCGCCAGGATCTCCCCGCCCGCGGTCAGCAGCTTCTCGCTGAGCTCGCTGCCCTGCATGACGGCATGGCGCGGGATCTGGCCGCTCAGCTGGCGGCGCTCAACCAGGCACGCGGCGAACTGAGTCAGGCGCGTAGCGAGCTCGGCCAGGCGCGTGCCCAGCTGGGCCAGCTCCAGCAGGAGCTCGTCGCCTTGCGGAACGCCGGGAAGGGCTGGGCGGCGGAGCGAGAGCGCCTGGCCGCGGACGGGGAACGGCTTGGCAAGGCGAGTGAGGCCCTGAGCGCGACCAACCAGGCGTTGGAGGCGAGGATGAAGGCTCATGAGGCGCAACTCGCCGCCCTGCGCGAGGAGCGCGAGCAGCTCAGCGAGCTGTATACCCACGTCACCAATCAGACCAACAAGCTGGCGGCGGACTGGAGCGCCCGACGCGATGGGCTGACGGCTGACAAGCAGCGGCTGGCCGCGGAGCTGGAGGAGGCCCGCACCACTTTGACTCTCGGCCAGGAGCGGGATCGGCAATGGAAAGCGCAGGTCTGGAAGCTCCAGGACGAGGTAAAAACGCTGCGGACCGGCGTCGGGCGGGTCACGCTGACGCCCGAACAGAGTCACCATGTGTTCTCGCAGCTGAATGCCATCGTCGGTTTTGCGGAAGTGTTGCTCGACGAGGCCGGCAATCGGGCGTCCGGAGTGGAGCGCCAGGAGTTTCTGCAACACATCAAGGCGAGCGGCGCGCAACTGGTCGGCTACATGAAGCGACTGACGGTGGCGCCGGGTGACGCTGACCCCGTCGGCGAATCACCTGATGACCGGATCCTCGCCTCCCCACCGGGGGCGTCCCCCGTCCTGGTGGCGGCCGCCGATGCGACCGTTCGGGAGCGCCTCGAAGGCCTGCTGAGCCGAGCCGGCTATCGGGTGGAGTTCGCGGGCGATGCCGCCGAAGGCCTGAAGCTGGCCGTCGAGCTGCAGCCGCTCGCCATCGTGATCGACACGGATCTACCGCCGAAGGGAGCCCAAAAGTTGGTCGACGACCTGAGCGGCGAGCCACGGGCCAGGGATATCCCGGTCGTCCTCACGGCCAAGAACGACGAGGAGCAGCTGGGCGTGAGCATGGGCCAGGTCGACTTCCTGCGGAAGCCTCTCAATCGTCAGCAGGTCCTACAGGCCATGACCAAGTACGACCTGCTCGCCGACCGGCGGCGGGCGCAAAAGATGCCGACGAGCGTGCTCGTGATCGACGATGACCCGCGGAACACCCGGCTGGTCCAGGCGATGCTGAAACCCTTCAGCATCGATGTGCTGTCGACCAACGACGGAGCGGCGGGGATCAAACTGGCTCGTACGCGCAAGCCTGACCTGATCATCCTCGATCTGATGATGCCCGAGGTCGATGGTTTCGAGGTGGTCTCGGCGATCCGCGCTGATGTCGCGACCGCGGAAATCCCGATTCTGATCTACACCGCGAAGAACATCACGCTCGCTGATCGTCAGCGGCTCCAGAGCAGTATCCAAGCCATCATCCGGAAGGGCGACTTGAGCAAGGAGCAATTTCTCGACCTCATCTACCGGCGGGGTGAACGTCGACGGCGTCCGCGGCCGGAGGAAGCTGCCGCCTAGCCGATCCCGAAGCGCCCTAGGCTCTCGACGAACAGGTAGACCACCAGCACCACCACGAAGGCGGCGACCGGCGCCCAGTCGAATTGCCCTGGGCGCCGCGGAAACCAACCACGGAACGGCCGCGCGAACGGCTCCGTGCTCTGCATGATCATCTGCGTGATCGGGTGCCAGGGATCCATCCTGAAGAAGCCAAAGAAGATGCGAACCAGCAGCAGGATGATGATGAACACCAGGGCGTAGCCCACGATCAAGATCAGGGTGGCGACCAGGTTGCCGGAGCCGATGAACGCGGCCAGCGCGTAGAGAATGATGATGCCAACCAGGAACGAGATATCCAGGCCGCCCACCGGGGGGATGACGCGCCGGATCGGCGCCAGGTACCACTCGGTGGCCAGCAGGAGGTACCGACCCGCCTGCGTGTAGAGCATCCCCGGGAACCAGGTCAAGATGGCGCGCACGATCAACACGAGGATGAACAGGTTGATCAGGGTCACGATCAGCGAAGCTCCGGGGAACATCGCTGGCTAGTTTACGGGGTTGCCGATAAATACAGGCTAAGAATCAGCGGCGGCGACGGCGCGCCAGCAAGTCGCCGGTCGGATCCTCGGGCGGCTTCTTCGGCGCGCGTGGTTGAGCGGCGCGAGCGGCGCGGATTCCGTCGACCCGCTCCTTCAGCCGCGTGACGGTGGCCTCGGCGGGGAGGGCCGCGGCCGGCCGGCGAGCCACGGCCGCTCGCCAGGCGGGCATGTCTTCCAGCCGGAAGATCAGGCGGCGCAGGGCGACGTCAAGGGGAAAGAGAAGAATCGCCAGCACCAGCAAGAGCTCGCCGATCGGCAGAGCGGCCCGCACCGTCGGCACCGGAACCCGGAAGGCCTGCGAGACGTCGGTGAGAAGCACCCCGCCGCCGGCCTGGGCGATCGCCTTGAGCGTGGCGAGGTCGGTGCCGAGATCCCGGTACTCCGGCGAGTAGGGAACGACGAGCCCGGTCGTCGTCGTATGGCGAACCAGGCCGCCGGCTGAGTCGCTGATGTGCAGCAGGTAGCTGCCCACCTGGTCGGTCGGCAGGTCACCCTCGAAACGGCCGGGCCCGGTGGAGGACAGGATCAGGCTGGTGTCGGCCAGATCCGGGGTGAGGGCGTTAACCGTCACGGTGGCGCCCGAGGTTGGCGGTGCCGTGACGAGGAGGTGGGTGTGGTCACCCTGGACGCGGGTCTCGACCTGCAGCGCGGGATCGCCTGGCTGCGGCAAGCTGGCCTGCACGATATCGCCGAAGAAGCGATTGGCCGATGGCCATAGGAGCAGTCCGGCGGTCCAGCGGCCCTGGGCATCGCTGGTCCAGGCCATGACCCGGCCGAGGCCGTATTGCCAGGTCGCGAGCAGCGGGTCGCCCTGCGGACTCTTCAGCACGACGTCGGCCGCCGCGCGCGGTGTGGTCGCGACGTAGCCGGTGAGTACGGGAAAGCTGTCCAGCGGCACGCCCGGGATGACGTCGGCCAGTGAGGCGAGCTGCGGCGCGATGCGGCCCTCGACGATCCAGGGCTTGAGCGCCTCGCGCGTTTCTTTGAGGAAGATCTGCGGCACGTCCGACAGGCTGTTGCTCTGGTAGAAGCGGCCGTGTCCCCAGCCCGCCATCGCCTGCATCATCGATGCGTCCGACGCATTGGATGCGATCGCGACGGTCGACACCGTGATGCCGTGCGCGTGCATCGTGGTGATCACGGGCTGGTAGTTGTCGATGGCGTCGCCGTCGCCAAAAAGGATCACGTGCTTGATCGCGGCCGTCGCGTGCGACAGCGCCTGGTCAGCCGCATCCAGGTCGGGCGTGTAACTGGGCGGATCGCCCAGGCTCATCGCCTCGATCTTTTTCTTGATGGCGGCCTTGTCGGTCAGGGGTCCCAGCGGGACGACGATGGCGCCCATGTTGCCGCCGGTGACCCCAACCAGGTCGCGCGGCGTGAGCTGGTCGACGACCGACTCCGCCGCGCCGCGCAACACCTGGTCGCCCTGCATGCTCTCGGTCGACTCCAGCGCGAGCATGACGGCGACCGGTGGCTTCTGCATGTCCTGGGGCAGCTGGATCTGCACCGGCAGCGTCGTCTCGAGCGCGGTGCCGGCATAGCCCCCCGGGCCGTAGCTGTCGGAACCGCCGATGACCACCAGCCCGGTGCCGAGGTCACGGACCGACGCCTGGAGCAGGGCCATGCCCTCGGCCCCTAGGCTCGAGGCCGGGATATTGACCAGGACGACAGCCTGGTAGGCGGCGAGATCCGCCGCCGATCGCGGCAGCTGCTGTGGCGTGACGACCGCGGTCCCGATGCCGGTCGACCGCAGGGCCGACTCGAGGCTGGCGGCCTCGCCCACAGTGTTCTCGACCAGTAGCACGCGGGGCGGTCCCACGATCTGGATCAGTGCCTCACCAAAATTGTTCTCGGCGTAGGTATCGCGCACCGGATCGATCACGAGACGGACCGCATGGAACCCCGGCTGGCTGGGCTGGACCGTCTGCTTGATCGTGGTCTCGCCGGGCGCCAGGTCAAGCGGGGTCGTGGTGATGAGCGTCCGGTCGAGATACCAGCGCGCCGTGGCATGCGTCGTCGTGTTGCTGACAATCAGCGCTTGCGCGTCCGCCTGCTGTCCCTGGGTCAACGTCTGGGGGGCATCGAGCCGATCGACGTAGACCTCGGCGCCGAGCGGCACGGGAAGCGCAACGGTGTCGACGCGAACGCCCTCGGCGCGAAGCAGACGCGCTTCGCCGACCGCGTCGCCCAGGTTGCCGCGGCCGTCGCTGATGAGCACGATGTGTCGGCGGCTGTCATCGGGAAGGATCGAGCCGCCCAGCTGCAGGGCGGCCGCCAGGTCGGTGTAATGCGGATTCGGCTGGCTCTGGAACTCACCGAACTGCGGGTCCTTCCCGAGGTTGACCTCGACCTGCGGGTCGCGGCCGAAGCTGACGACGCCGGCGCGATCGTCGCCCCGCCGCTGCTGTAGGATGCGACGGACCATGGCGGCCTCGCTGTCGAGCGCGCTCTGCACGCTCGCCGACAGGTCCGCCGCGACGAGCAGTGATTGGTTGCTCGGCGTCGTCTGGACCTGGAAGCCGGCCAGCGAGGCGGTCAGCAGCAGCACGATGAGCGCCCGCAGGCCAAGCGAGAACCTCGCCCGTCGCGGCGATAACGGCGGGGGGAAGAGGCGCCAGATGGCGACGATGACCGCCAGTGCCAGGACGCCCGCCCCCAGGAACAGGGGGCGGGTGACGTCAAAGCCCACGGTGGAAGGCCAGCCATTCGGCGGTGATGACCGCGAGCGCCGCCAGCGCGATCCACGGCCAGATCTCGAGTTGACCCCGGTGCGTGGCCTGGCTGGCGACCGCCCGCGTGGGTGGCAGTGTCAGCCGGTCGGGCGGCTTGAGCTGCGAGATCGAGTCGGAGAACAGATTCACGCTGAACCACGAGCGCTGCACCTGGCCGGCGATAACCTGCTCGACCGTGTACAGGCCGGTCGGATCGGTCTCGGCGAAGCTGGCGATGGCGCCGGTCGCCAGCGTGCGACGGCTGCCATCGGGGCGGATCACGCTGACGGACGTCGCGCCGGGCTCGGGCACGATGGTGACGGGCTCGGCCGGATGGAAGCTGTGGCTCGGCACGCTCGGCGGCAGCATCCACTCGCTGAGGTTCTGCATCAGGATGGGGAAGGCGATCCGAAGCGGCAGGTCCGACTCGTGGAGATCGAAGCCGATCAGCACCTGCCGGAAAGGCTCGTCGCGAACCAGCACCAGCGGCGTCTGCAGGCTACTGATCAGTGGCCGCCCGAAGGTCGACGCGCGCAGGTCCTCGCTGCGCGCGACGTGCACGTCCTGCAGATCCGCGTTCGCCAGCAACGGGTCGCCAGCGTCGACGGCGCGGACGCGTCCGATGCCAACCGCCGGCCCGCCGGCCAGTGATGAACCGGCCGGTGGATCGACCATCAGGAACGGACCATCCGGCAAAAGGGGCGGGGCAAACCGGTCGAACACCGTCATCGCATAGGCCGAACTGGCGTGATACGCCACGGGCGCGATCACATCGAGTTGAAAGTCCGATCGCAGTCGCAACGCCTGCTCGAGAAACACATTGCCCGGCGTCACCAGCAGCACCTTGAAGGCGCGTGGTGTGCGGGCGACGGCGGTCGCCGTGTCATCGACGGCGAAGACGTCGCCGGCGGCGAGGCGCGCCGTCACCGAGGTCGCGTCCGATGGAACCGGCAGGACGATGTCCTGACCCTGGCCGGGCGGCAGCGTTAATGGCCGGACGTCGAGCAGGTGACCGTCGGCGCGCCATTCCAGGCTGACCGAGCGGACTTGCTGGCCGAAATTTTGCAGGTGCAGGTAGGCCGCGCGGGTCTGCGCGCTGGTACGCACCGTCAGCGACGTCTGTCCGACGTTCTCCCCCGAGACGCCGACGCGGTGATACTCGACAGGGAAGGGCAGACCGGCGGTGAAGGACGAGCGCAGCGGCTGCACGATGCCATCCGAAAACAGGTAGGCGCGCGCGTCGTCGCCGGATCGGACGAGACCGGCCGCCAGTGCCAGGGCGGAAGACAGATCGGCCGCGCCGTTGCTCGGCGTGATGCCGTTCACCGCACGGTGCAGCGCGTCGCGGTCGCCGGTGACGGACGCGATGATTCGCGACGCGGGTCCGACGGCGATCACCGTCATGCGGTCCGAGGGGCCGAGCTGGTCGATGACGGCATTGACCTGGCGCTTCGCCTCACCGAGTCGCGACGGCGTGACGTCCGTGGCCTGCATCGACGCCGACGCATCGAGCAGGACGATGCTGTGTCGGGCGAGCGAGGCTCCCGCCGGCAACACCGGCTGCACGGCAGCCGCGACCAGGGCGGCCGCCGCGAGCAATTGCAGAAAGAGCAGCCAGCTGGGGCGCAGCCGCTGCCAGGGCACGTTCGCCTGGCGGTCGCGAATCTGGCTCGGCCAGAGATGCAGCGCCGGCACCACCCGGATGGGCCGGCGGATCTTCAAAAAGTACAGCGCAACGATGGCCGGCAGCGTCAGCGCCAGGACAGCCGCCAGCGGTGCGAGGACGGTCATGACAACAAGCCGATCCGCCGCAGGGTGATCTGCACCATCTCGTCGATCGGTTCCGACGTCGAAAGCCGCGCGAAACGCAGACCACGGCGATGGGCGGCGCGCGCGATCTCATCGGTCCGCTCGGCCAGCGCTTTCACGTAACTGCCCTGGGTGAGCGGCGTCGCCGTGAACTCTCGCTCCACCCCGGTCTCGGCATCTCTGAGGCGGGCGTCCCCGGACCAGTCCGGCGTGATCTCCTGCGGAGCGAGCAGCTGGAGCACGGCGCCTTCCTGGTGCGCTCGCTGCAGCGCCGTCAACGCGGGATCCAGCGGCGACTCGCCGAGCCCGTCGGTGATCAAGACCGTCATGCCCGGTCGCTGGCGGCCGATCGGCCAGACCAACTTCTCGTAGTTGGTCACGCCGCCGGCGGGAAACGATTGCAACCGGGAAAAGAGCGTCGCCGCCGCCCGACGGCCGCGGCTGGGCGCGCCGCCCGAGGTCTCACCCTCGGCGAACACGGTCAGGCGCACGCGGTCGAGCGCCGCGAGGGCGACGTACGCGATCGCGCCCGCCAGCTGTCGGGCGGTATCGGCCTTGTTGGGCTTGCCCCAGTCCATCGACCCGCTGAGGTCGACGAAGAGACTCAGCGGCAGTTCTTCCTCGGCGACGAAGAGTCGCAGCATGAAGCGATCGAGTCGCGCGTAGGCGTTCCAATCGATCAGGCGAAAATCGTCGCCGGGCGTGTAGTTGCGATAGTCGGCGAACTCGACCGATTGACCCCGGCGATTTGAGCGCCGCTCGCCACCCATCTGGCCGCTGACGGCGCGCCGCACCTGGAGCGCCAGCGCCTCGAGGCGTCGGAGCAAGGCGGGCTCCAGCAAGGGGGCCATTCGGGTTATTCCCGGCCGGGTTCCTTGGGCGTCTGCTCCAGGATGTCGCTGATGATCTTGTCGGCGGCGATCCCATCGGCCTCAGCTTCGAACTGCAGGAAGATCCGGTGTCGCAGCGCCGGCGCGGCCACGGCGTTGAGATCGTCAAAGGCCACGTTGTAGCGGCCTTCGAGCAGCGCGCGGACTTTGCCGGCGAGGATCAGCGTCTGCATGCCACGTGGGCTAGCGCCCCAGCGGACGTAGCGCTTCACGCCGTCGAGCTGGGTGCGATCGGGATGGGTGGCCGTGATCAAGCGCGCGGCGTAGCCGAGCACGTGCTCAGCAATCGGGACCTCACGGGCGACGCGCTGGGCGTGAAGGACCGTAGCCGCGTCCGCCACCGGCTTGAGCTGAGGCGTCGACTCACCGGTTGTGCGCCGCGCGATCTCGAGGAGATCCTGCTCACCGGGGAAGGGGACGAGGACTTTGAAAAAGAATCGGTCGAGCTGTGCCTCGGGCAACGGGTAGGTTCCCTCGAGCTCGATCGGGTTCTGGGTGGCGAGCACGAAGAACGGGTTGGGCAGCGGCCGGGTCTGCGTCCCCACCGTCACGGTCCGTTCTTGCATAGCCTCGAGTAAGGCGCTCTGCGTTTTGGGCGTGGCCCGGTTGATCTCGTCGGCGAGCACGAGATTCGCAAAGATGGGACCGGCCTGGTAGTGGAACTCGCGGCGGCCGGCCTCGTCGCCGATGACGTTGGTGCCGACGATGTCGGCGGGCATCAGGTCGGGTGTGAACTGGATGCGCGAAAAGCTCATCGTGAGCGCCTGGCCGAGCGAACGAACCAGGACGGTCTTGCCCAGCCCGGGAACGCCTTCGAGCAGCACGTGCCCGCCGGCGATCAGCGCGATCACCGTGTCGCGCAGGAGTTCTTTCTGACCGACGATCAGGCGGGCGAGCTCGGCCTCGAGCGATTGCGCCAGCTCGGTTACCTGGGTTGCGTCAACGCGCGGTTCTTCGGCGATCATGATCCTCCCTGGCGCATAACGTTATTTCGGACCGGGTCCAGTCTGTTCCCCGAGTTGCGAGAAGTACTGGCGCACGAGGTCCCGCTCACTGCCGGGAATGAGGCTCTGGTTGGTGGCATCCAGCGCCGCCTGCTGGTAGGCCTGGATCACCTGGCTGTAGGGGCTGAGCGGCACGTCCTGGCCAGGTCCGAGCGGCGTGGGGTCGTTCTCCGACTGACCGGGCACCGGCTGGCCCGGCACGTAAACGCGCTCGGTGCTTTTCGCGCCCGATCCGCTTCCCGTGCCCGACCCGTTCGAGCCCGTGCCACCGGTGCCGCCGCTGCCATTGCCACTACCTGATCCGGTGCCGGTGCCGGTTCCTGTTCCGGTGCCGTTCCCGGTCCCATTGCCGGTCCCGCTGCCATTGCCATTGCCGCTGCCGCTCGCACCGGGCGATGCGCCCGCGCCTGCCGACGTGCCGGCCCCCGGCGAGGCACTCGCACCGGCGTTCGGTTGCCCGCCCTGGCCTTTAGCGTCACGGTCGGCCTGGGCGGCCAGCTCCTGGCGCGCAGCCTCCAGGCCGTTGATCGCCGACGCAACCGCCTGGTCGGTGTTCTGCTGTTGCTGCAGCGAGTCCAGCTGGCTGGCGACGTCGTTGAGCGCCTGCGCGGCGGAGCTGGCATCGCCGTTCTGGAGCGACGATGAGGCTTTACTCAGCGAATCGCGCATCTGGCTGTTCTGCGCTTGCTGCGCAGCCTTCGCCAGAGCCTTGGCCAGCTCCTCGCGATCTTTGGGTGACATGTTCTGGAGCTGCGAGGCGAGGTCCCGCACCGACTGCGCGCCCTTCGCCGGGCTGGTGCTGATCGCCTGGGCGGCGCTGTTGCCCGCGGCGGTGCCGCTGAGCGCGTTCGCGAGATTCTGCGCACTGCTGTTCAGGGCCCGCGTGCCCGGATCCGTCAGTCGCTGCAGCTGCTGCTCCGCCGGCGTGATCGACTCGAGCGCCTTGCGCGGGCTGTCGGCCTGCCGGATCTTCGCCTGGGCGTCTTGCAGAATTTTCTGGACCTGCGGATCGACCGGCGTCGGCTTCGCGCTGTCGGTGATTTTCTTCTGGGCGTCCTGGACGGCTTTCGCGGCGCGGGCCTGGCTGGTGCGATCCGCCTGCCGCTGGGCGAGCACCTGGTCCATGGGGTTGGGCAGCAGCGCCAGCGCCAGGGCGAAAATCGCCAGCACCGCGACCAGCGAGGCTTCGCCGCGGTTGACCCGAACCGGAAACGCGGCCGCCAACCGGGTCCGCGCCGCGTGCTGCAGCGCATCGCGCCGCTGCACGTCGTCGAGCGCGCCCGACTCGGTCCGTCGTTCCCAAGCCGTTGACAACCGTTCCTTCAAGCCGAGCCGGATGTCCGCGAGGCGCATCAAGATCGCCGCGCTCGGCCGGCGGAGCAGCCAGGCGACCGCCGCCACGGCGAGCGCCACCGGAATGCCGACAACCGCCACCGTCGCCCGCCGCTCAAATGGCGTCAGTCTGGCGATGAGGAGCACCAGGGTCACCCACGCGGCCGCCGCCACCAGGCCATGCACGGCGTAGCGGGCCGCCCGGGCGCGGGCCGCGGCGCGACGGAGTTCGCGGATGATCGTGTCGAGGGAGCTCATGCCACCCCTCGATCACGCCGTCGCCAGGGGAGATGCCGGATCGGCGGCAACAAGATCGCGCTCAGGATCAGGGCAACCAGCGAGATCACGAGCTGCATGGTGACGGTCGCCTGCCAGTACTGCCAGCCGCTGAAGAGCCCGCTGGGGATGGTGGTCCCGCTCGGTTGCGGCGGGTTATAGGGTTGGCCGATCGCGCCCTTGCCGATGGGCACGGTCGTCATGTAACAGGACTGGGTGCCATTCGGCCCGGCGCTGCACGCCATCCCTCCGCCCTGCGTCATGGGGTAGATCCCGCCGTTGCGGATGCCGTAGCCGTTGACCGGGCCGTTGGTGCCGATCACGACCAGCGGCAGGATCGGGCTGAGGTAGGTCACCGCCGGCGGTGCCGGCGCCCTGGTGGCGTTCGGGTTGATCTCGGTGGGGAAGAGCAGCCCGAACAGCAGGCTGCCCGCCAGCAGGATGAAGGCAGCGCCGTAGGCAGAGACCGTCGCCGGCAGCGTCCGCTTGAACGCGGTCGAACAGGCGAGGCCGATGATACCCAGCGTCAGAGCGGCGACCGCCGTCACCAGAAAGGCGATGACCACCTGGTCGAGCTCGATCCCGCCGAAAAGGAAGACAAGACTGAAGATCGGTATCGAGAGCAGCAGGAGCAAGATCACGAACGACATCGAGGCGAGCAGCTTGCCCCAGAGAATGGAAAATGCGGGGAGTTTCGTCACGAACAGCAGGTCGATCGTCTGCCGCTCGCGCTCGCTGCTGACGGCGCCGGCCGTGAGCGCGGGCGTGATGAAGGCGAGCAGCACCATCTGGAAGAGGATCAACCAGAGGAACAGGATCTGGCCGTAGTTGGCGGCCTGCGCGCCGTTGAACGAGTTGCGCGCCGTTGCTGCCGTAGAGGCAAAGATCGCCCAGCCGACGCCGCCAAGCAGCAGGATGTACACCGTCATCGCCAGGGGGGACCGCCAGGTGCGCATCCTGGATCGATACTCCTTGGCGACGATCGGGTTCCAGAGCGCGATCGCGAGGCGGTTCATCAGATCTCCTCCGATGTCGCTTTCATGAACGCGTCCTCGAGGCCGCCCTCGAGCTGGCTGAAGCTAAAGACCTTGATGCCGGCCGCGATCAGGGTCTGCAGGATGCCGGCGGCGGCGGCATCGTCGCCATCGTACCGGGCTTCGATGCTGCCGTTGACCATCACCACCTCGTGGATCGCCGAGAGGGGCTTGAGCACGGCGGCGGCCTCTTCCTTCTGACCGAGCACCGTGATGCGCAGCCGGCGACCGGCGGTCAGCTGCCGGATGACCTCATGGACTGGCCCGGTCGCGCGCATCCGGCCCTGATCGATGATGCCGATCATGGTGCAGAGCTCGGTGAGCTCGGGCAGGATGTGGCTCGAGATCACGATCGTTTTGCCCATCGTTTGGAGCTCTTTCAAGATCTCGCGCATCTCGACGCGGGCGCGTGGGTCGAGGCCCGACGCCGGTTCGTCCAGGAGCAGCACCGCTGGATCATGGACGAGCGCTCGCGCGAGGCAGAGCCGCTGCTTCAAGCCTCGCGACAGCGTATCGACCGCCTGCTCGCGACGGTCAGTCAGCCCGACCAGCTCGAGCAGGTCGTCGGCGATCTTCTTCCGGCGCGCTTTTGGCTGGCGGTAGCACGACGCGTAGAAATCGAGATACTCGCCCGCCGTCAGCTGGTCGTAGACGCCGAAGAAATCCGGCATGTATCCAAGCCGATCGTGTACCAGGTCGGGGTGCTCGATGACGTCGGCGCCGTCGACCAGCGCCCGGCCGGACGTCGGTTCGAGCAGCGCCGCCAGGATCCGCAGCGTCGTCGTCTTGCCGGCGCCGTTCGGTCCGACGAATCCGAAGATTTCACCCTTGGGCACCTCGAACGAGACATGATCGAGCGCCGTGCGATTGCCATAGATCTTGGTCAGCCCGTCGATTGTGATCATTGGACCGTCCCCGACAGCGAGATGCTGCCCGCCAGCAAGCCGCCGTTCGTGGTACTCAGTCGCAGCCGGATGAGGCCGGTCGAGGGGTCGACGGCGCTGTCCGGGAGGGCGGTGGTCCCGTTGTCCTGGTAGGCGACGTCGGTCCAGATGGCGCGGTTCCAATCCCACACCTGCCCGGTGACCGCTGGTCCCGTTTGGGCGCTGTTGCCGGGTGGCCCGAACTTCGGCCCATAGGGGTTCTGGGCGTTGATCGAGAGCGCGGTCAGGTGGGCACCGACAGCGAGCGCCGGGGCAAACTCGTAGGTGACGCTGCCGTTCTGCATCAGGAGCATCCCGGGCGGGCCCTGGCTCTGAGTGTCGCCCACGACATCCACGATGCGGCCGCTGACGACGCCGGTCGGCAACGGTCCGGTACCAATCTGGTCCACCGGCAGCGACAGCACCACCGCGGTCAGTGCCGTCGATCGGGGGTGGCTGCCATTCACGCTCAGGGTTTGGAACGGCTGGTGGGTCCAGGCAACCAGCATTGGTGCGGCGGCGGCGGAAGAGCCTTTGAAGCCCACGCCGTTGGGAAGGAGGGACATGATCTGGGTCTTGGCAAAGTTGTCGCGGTCGGCCGCCGTCATGGTCGGGCCCCCTGGACCGTAGCCGCCCTGGTAGATCCCGGATTGGTTATAGATCCGCATATAGAGAGGTTGACCGAGCGACGTCGTGGCTTTCGGCGCCAGGCTCAGGCTCGCCGATGCGCCCGGCTTGAGCACACCGATGGTCTGAAAGTTATCGCCCGCGATCAGGACGGCGTCCGTGAACGTCACGTCCGAATGATTCTCGACCGTTCCTTTGAGCTGGCCGTTCACGAGCGCCACGCTGGCGGTCAGCTGGGGCGCGGTGGTGACGCCTTCCGTGGCGAAGCCACCCAGCGCGAAGGCCGTCATCCTGGAGAGCGTCACCTGGTTGGTGGCCACGTTCACCCGCACGCTCCCGGCATAGGCGTAGCCGTTGTTCGTCGCGATCGGGCTGATCAGCAACCGCTCGCCGGCTGCGGTCGCCTGGTAGTCGCCCCGGCTGGGCGGGATGATGCCCGTGTAGGTCTCCTGGTAGGCGTGCTCCGACCCAGGCTGCAGGTGCAGAATCGCGATCTGGTTGGTCTGGACGGATCGGCCTTTGGTTAAGATGCCCGTCCCGTAGGAGCCCCCCGCCGCGAGCAGGGCGATCAGCGGGACGGTCACCCAGGCAAGCGCGCGGCGCCGAATCGCGCCGAGCACGAGATAGTTCACCGGTCCGACCAGCAGCACGTAGATCAGCACCAACGCGCCGGTGAGCTGTAACGACGGAAGGTCGAGACCGGGCAGGTTGCCCAGCACCTGCGTCAGGACGCTGCTTCTGGTAGCGATCGACGCCTGGGAACCGAAACCCATCGGCGCCGGTCCCAGCACGGCATAGGCAACGTTCTGCGCGGCGCCTCCCTGCCCGAAGAAAGCGCGAGACATGACCTGGCGGAGGATGGTCCGGCTGGCACTCGCGACCGCGACCGGTTGCTGGTTCCAATCAAAGGTCGACATCGTGACCACCCCGGCGCCATAGGCGCGCTCCAGGATCAGCGGCTGACCGGCGTCGCTCAACCAGGTGAGCCCGTTGGTGACTGTCCCGGTCGCGACCTCAACCGCAGATCCGCCGACGGCCGTGCTATCGATCACCATCGTCCCGGTGACCTGCATCGGCAGGATCGCAGGCGGAAGGGCCGCGAGCGTCTTGCGCCAGGCGGCGCCGGTACCGACGAGCAGGTCGCCGCCGGTCGTCACAAAATCGGCGATCGCGGCGCGCTGGCCCGCCGTCAGGCTGTCGGTCGCGAAATCGTCGATCACCAGGATGTCGAAGGATCGCAAAGGGATCGACGAATCGGGAATGTCGTCGGCACGCAGATGCACGACGCGGGCCGCGACGCCACCCGGATGGATGGCGGCGAAGTCGTCGAGCGCGGTGCTCTGATCCGACAGCACACCAATCAGCGCCGACGTGGTGGCGCCACTGGCCGAGTCCTGTGAGGCGGCGACCCGGCCCTGCTGCGTGATGCGGGCCGTGATCGTCGCTCCCGTGGTGTTCTCCACCAGGTAGAGACGCACCCGCTTGCTCGCGCCACTGGCCAGGCTGATCGGCGCCTCGTAGATGGTGAAGCCACTCACCCCGGGTTGGGCGTTTAGCGATTCCTGGACCTCGAGCATGCCGTCGACACTGGTGCCGCTGTTCCGGGCGTCGATCGTGACCGGCATCCAGCCGCCAGTCTTGACCACGTCCTGGTAACCGACGTGGACGGTCAGCGCGAGGGGGTTGCTGGCCGCCTGAACCGGGACAGCGGCGATCGGGAGGGCGAGCGCGGTCAGCACGGCAGCGAGGCCGATTCGCGCGGGCAGGCGCCACCCCCGGAGACGCATCTCGCTCATTAAGACGCCCACGCGAGGCAAAAGTTCCGTTCTCACCCTGCCGGCGCAGTATGGTGGGCACCCGCGAGGCCGTCAATCGGTATCCGGCCACGAGGGCCAGCCGAAATGGACCGAGAGTGGCGAGCCCGAGGGCTAGATGCGAACTGCCGGAGGAGGGACTCGAACCCACACGGACTTACGCCCAGGCGCTTTTGAGGCGCCCTCGTCTACCATTCCGACACTCCGGCGAGGCTCGGCGAGTATATCCGAGTATGTGCGTTGGGAACTTATTGGCAATGGTTGCGTCTAAAGGCAGGAATCGCTAAATGGACGATCGCGACCTGGTGGGCCGGGCCCGCCGGGGCGATCCGGAGGCGTTTACCCAATTGATGATGCAGTACCAGGTGCCGCTCTACAACATGGCGCTGCGGATGGTCGGCGGGCCGGACGATGCCGCCGACATCGCGCAGGAGGCGTTTACGCGCGCCTGGCAAAAGATCCGCACCTTGCGCGACGCGCCTTTCAAATCCTGGCTCTTCCAGATCGCGGCGAATCTGTGTTACGACCATTTCCGGCGCGGCCGGCGATACGGCGAGATGCCCGACGAAGAATCCAACAAGGTCATTGGCCTCGGCATCCTGACCCCGGATCCGCAGGAGCGTGCCGAGGCGAGCGAGCGTAACCGGCTGGTTCGCGAAAGTATCGAGGCGTTGGATCACGATATGCGCCTGGCGATCATCCTGCGTGACGTGAACGGCATGGCGTACGACGAGATCGCCGGCGTGCTGGGCGTGCCCCTGGGGACCGTGAAGTCCCGGATCGCACGCGCACGCGCGCAGGTCCAGGAGCACCTGCAGCGGTATCCGGATTTCTTTCCGTCGACCCGGGAGGATGCCCATGCCGAGTGAACCGCGCATTCCTACCGAGCCGACACTCGAAGAGCTATCGGCCTATCTCGACCACGAGCTGGACGACGACGCCAGGGCGCGAGTCGCCGAGCACGTCGCCGGATGCCCGGACTGCCAGGCCCGCCTCGATGGGCTGCGCCAGACGGCGTATGCGATCCGCGCGCTGCCGATGGAGACGCCGACACGGACGTTCACGATCCCAGCAAAACCGCGCGAGTCGTTCCGCTGGGCGCCGGTGGCCGGCTGGATTGGCGGGGTTGCGGC
>WNEY01000736.1_pt1 | contig 21392 bp, 14 predicted proteins | sample 5400531 | NCBI WGS metagenome assembly WNEY01 (sample SAMN13153338, study PRJNA577476) | soil metagenome | isolation source: 200 cm saprolite under Douglas fir tree site 1 | place: USA:California | collected 2015-04-18
GACTGACCATGGCACCAAAGTCGCCGCGATGTTTGTCCTCTTCCACAAGCACGTGTGTGGCCCCTTGGCCAATACCCTGTTTCATCACCGACTGTCGATCACGTCCGCGCCGCCTGCCAAGATCGAGACGGCGTATCACACCAAGCCGACGACGCCATTCAACACCTCATTGACGTGGTCGCCGCATGACCAGATCTGAGAGACAAATTCACAGAATGAGCCCGCTAGAGACTAGAAGCCCATCCTGACTCCCCCGTTGATGTTCCGGCCGTCGAGCGGCGCCCAGGCGTCGACGGTCCAGCGGCCGTCCACGCCGCGCGCCGGCCGCACGAGCGGATCCCAGCGCGTCTGGCGCACGTCCGCCAGATTCTCGGCGTTGACGAACAGCCGATAGCGGCCAAGCTTGCGCTCGGCGAGCGCCCCGAACACCGCGTACGGCGCGCTCTCGTTCCGATACGGATTGGCATCGAGCCGCTGAACGCCGGTGTAATACCACTCGAAACCGACGCGCCCCTTGCCGGCGCGCTCCCACACCGCGACCAGGCCGGCGCTGTGGCGCGGCGTCAGCGGCACCTCGTCTCCATTCTCGTGAGCCCGAACGTAAGTGTAGGTGGCCGTGGCCGAGAATGGAGCCTGGCGCCACGTCGCGAGCATCTCGAGCCCGGTATTCGTCGCGGGCGACGGCAGGTTGCTCAGCGTGAACGCATCTGTCCGGTCGATTTCGATCGGATCGCGCACCCGCGACGCGAAAAGCGTCACCGTGTACGACATCGGCCCCTGACGACGAGTCAGATCGAAGGAGGCGCTTTCTCCCCGCTCGGCCGTCAGCGTGCGGGCAATGATCAGCCGCGACAAGCCGGCGGCCTCAGTCTCCTCGGTCAGCGCCGTCGGCGCGAAGAAACCGGATCCGAACGAAACACGGCTCGACCACGTGCCTGCTCTCATCAACGCTGACACACGTGGGCTGACGAACGTGCCGTACTGGCTGTGCGCATCGACGCGTCCGCTCACCGACAGGGACAACCATTTCGCCACGTCGATGTCGTCCTGCGCGAACAACCCTGGCACGGTGTGGCCGTGAGCGAACTGCGGGAGATCCTGAGGCTGATACGCATCGCGCTCGACAGCGGCTCCCGCCACGAGTGTCTGACGGCCGACCGCGTGCCGCACCGTGAGCTCGGCAAACGTCGTGTCGTGCGTGTCGCGCTCGTTCACGTCGCCGAAACGGTGATCCTGGCCTTGATGAGCGAACGACGCTCGCGCGGTCACGACATACTTCTGCGCGAGCAGCGTCTGCGCGACCGCTCCGGCATCGAATCGCCGGGTGTCCAGTGCCTCGCAGAAGGGAACGCCGATGGCAGGGACGATGTCTCCGGGCATGGTCCCGCCATCCCGGTTCTCCAACGTGACACCGGCCGTGGCGAAGAACGACCTGCCGGACTTGTCGTCCCAGAACACACGCGGACGGACGACGCCCCGCGTATAGGCCGCCAGATCCGCCCAACGGTCGCCATCGACATCGACGTGCTGCTGGGCATGCGCGCTGGCCAGCAGCGTCGCGCCCCAGTTGCGCGCGATCGGCGCCGAATACCAGAAGACTCCGTCCGTCGCGCCACGCGTCGATCGATTGCCGAGGATCTCGTGTTCGGCGGACGCGCCCGGCCGCCGCGAGACCAGGTTGACGACGCCGCCCATCGCGCCGGCCCCGTACAACGAGGATGCGACGCCTTTGATCACTTCCACCTGGCCGAGGTCGGCCGGCGGAATCTGAAGCAGCCCGAACGATCCGGTCTGTTCGCCGAACAGGGGCAGGCCGTCCGAGAGGAACCGTGTGTAGCGTCCACGCATCCCCTGAATGCGCACGCTGGCGGCGCCGAGCGACGGCGACGTCGCCTGCACGCGCAGTCCACCCGTCTCGTTCAGCATCATGACGATGTCGCCCGGGGTCATCATCAGCTTCTCTTCGATCTCTTCGCGGTCGAGCACTTCCACGCGCATGGGTTGGTCTTCGATGCGCTTGTCGGTGCGGGTCGCGGCAACGGTGACGTGCTCTTCCATCTCCGCTTGCGGCTGGAGATCCACCGAGACCGTGCGCGTTTCGCCCGGGCCAAGCTCGAACGTCATGCTCGCGGGTGCGAGGCCTTCCTTGACGACGACGAGCTCCACCCTTCCTGGTTGCTGGACGATCGACACGACACCGCGAGCGTCCGTGCGGTACGTCGTCCCGTGGACGATGACCGCCGCATCAGCGACGGCAGCGCCCCCGCTGACGACCTCGACGCGGATCGATCCGCTTTGTGCGAGCACGTTGAGAGCAAGCGAAACTTCGAACACGATCATGAGACCGACGTGTCGGACCCGCATACGCAGACCTCCATGGCTGTGGCCCTGCCACAGCCGGCTCTGACGCCGTTGACATGTGAGGAGGCGTTACGAGTGACGAGGCGGCTGGTCTATTGACCGAGGAAGCGCCGAGAGGAAGCCTGATGCAAGGATCGCGACGACAGTCTGCAGACGGCGGGCGGGCGGCGAATACGTCCATCCGCTCGTGACGGCAACGGCGTTCACGCAGAGGCCGCAGGTATCGCCCCTCGACGCACCATCGCTCTGCCACCCGTACGACGTTCGGTCGGCGTCGGTGCAGCCGTCAGGGCAGTAAACCAGATCGATCGCAGGAAGGGTGAAGATCAGCAAGAGCAGGCACATTGCGATCGTCGTCCGCACGGTCGGCAGTATACCAGCGTCCATGTTACAGTCCACTCCGCCTGTTCGACTATTTGAGCGGAGGACTTTCATGGAGCGCGCCGCTGTCGTCGCCCTTTTCGTGTTCGTGCTCGCCGCCTCGCCTGCCGCCCAGCCGCCACAGGGCCGCGGCCAGCAGGCGCCGGCCGACCCGCGCAATGCGGGCGGAGGCAACTGCGCCAACAACCCGTACAACTGCGTCGACACCCCCAATCCGCTGACGCCGCCCGACACGGTCTGGATGGAAGACATGACCTGGATGGACGTGCGCGACGCGGTGAATGTTGGCAAGACGACGGTAACACGGTCGCGAAGCTGCTCGTCGATCTCGGCGTCACCAGGGAAGGCGCGGCCACCGACAAGCTTCACGACGATCCGGGCATCGCGCTCAACATGTTCATGACCGACCCGAACTCGATCCGATGGGCGCAGCGCGTCAAAGCCGGCAAGGCGACAATCGATGGCGTGTCGCTCGCCGACAAAGCGAAGAACCTCGAGTGGGGCCGCAAGATTGTGGAGATGCGGGCAGCCAACACCGTCGCCGCGATCAAGAAGGCGATCGCCGACCGGCGGAAGTGAGCGTCGCATGCGCCCTTGAATCGCCGCGTGACGGAAGCAGCGGCCAATGCGGATCGGGCGGTACGCGGTTTGCGTCCGCGGAGGTCTATGCTCAGTCGCCCGTTCCTCGCAGCCATGGGCCTGGCTTTCGTATCGGCTGCCTGTTCAGCTTGCTCCCCGACGCTGCCCCCGACCACGGTGCCGCCCTCGCCGGATCCGATCTTCGAACCATTCAAGACGACGCTCCAGGCGTACATAGATCAGACGCAGCCATTCCGAAAGCAGGCGGCGCAGGAAGCGGAAAAGGTGCCAGGAAAGGCCGCGCCATCCCCTTCGGCGGAAGAGGCGGTCCGGACGCGCCAGAACACACTCGCCGACGCGCTGCGCACAAAGCTGCGCCCGAACGCCAAGCAGGGGGACCTCCTCACGCCGCCGATCGCCGCGGCCATCACCAAGGAACTCCAGGCCGCGTTCAACTCGCAGAAGCGCGATCTTCTCCTCGATGAGCTCGCCGAACAAAACACGCCGCCGCCGAATGCGCGGACGCCGGAGGTGAATCAGCGGCTGGAAGCGCCGCGCGTGCCGCCGCGGCTGATCGAGATTCTGCCGCCGCTGCCCAAGCAGCTCGAATACGATTTCGCCGACCGCACGCTGATCCTGCGCGACGTCGATGCCGACGTCGTCGTCGACTTTCTGCCGAACGCCCTGCCGCTGCAGCCGCCGACCGCGACGCCGACGACCGCGGCGGCCCCGCCGGAACCAGGTACCGCCTCGCCGCTGCCGATGCCGAACATCCGCGGCGGAGTCGTGTTCGCGCTGATGGGCGACAGCGGATCCGGCGATCAGCCGCAGCAGGCCGTCGCGCAGGCGATGCTCACCTACTTCAACACCGCGCGGCGTTTTCCGTTCGTGCTGATGCTCGGCGACAACCTGTACGACGACGACTATACGGGCGAATTCCTGACGCCTTACAAGCCGCTGCTCGATCGGGATGTGAAGTTCTACGCGACGCTCGGCAACCACGATCGCGATCTGGAAATCCACTTCAAGCCGTTCAACATGGGAGACAAGGATCGGTACTCGTTCGGCCAAGGCAACGCGCGCTTCGCCGCGTTGAACAGCAATCACCCGAGCGATCCGGAGCAGATCAAATGGCTCGACGGCGTGTTCACGGATGCCGGCTCGAAGTGGCGCATCGCCTTCTTCCATCATCCGCTCTACTCGTCGGGAATTCACGAGGGCGAGTCTCAGGACGTGATCAGGCCGGCGCTCGAACCGGCGCTCGTCCGCAACCGCGTGGACGTGGTGTTCAGCGGCCACGAGCACCTGTACGAGCGAATCCGCCCGCAGTACGGCGTCCATTACTTCGTGTCAGGGGGCGGCGGCCGGAGTCTCTACAGCGTCAAGCGAAACGAGTTCGACGAGGTTGCCATCTCGGAGCACCATTTCATGGTCGTCGAAATCGCCGGCGATCGGCTGTTCTTTGAAGCGATCACGCAGGCGCAGAAGCTGCTCGACTGCGGGTTGCTCTATCGCACGCCCGACGCGGAGAGCAAGAAGCCGGACGACACGACGGTCAAATGGCTGGCGGACTGCGACGCGGGCCGCCCGCAGCCGCGAACGACGCAGCCCTGACGCCGTTTGCACGACGCCGTAGCGAACGCGCAAAACGTACTCACGCATGCCACATCTGAGACAGCCGACCGAGTCCCTGGAGACACGGCTCGGACGAGAGAAAAATCCGATCAAGCGATTCTTCTTGTTGCTCGGTCCAGGTCTCGTGACGGGTGCCTCGGACGACGACCCGTCCGGTATCGGGACCTATGCGCAAGCAGGAGCGGCGTTGGGATTCTCCACGCTCTGGACTGCACTGTTCACGTTTCCGATGATGTGGTCCGTTCAATTCATCTGCGCAAAGATCGGCATGGTCAGCGGCAGCGGTCTGGCACATGTGCTGCGCAAGCACTATCCGCGGTGGCTGCTCTACCCGGTGGTTGGAGGTCTTGTGATCGCCAACACGATCAACGCCGGCGTGGACATTGGAGCCATCGCCGCCGCGATGAACTTGCTTCTGCCGGTTCCCATCTCTGCGCTGATCGTCCCGATCGCGCTCTGCATTCTGGTGGTTCAGATTTGGGGCTCGTACCGCCTCATCGCCAAGACCTTCAAATGGCTCACCCTCGCGCTCCTTGCGTACGTCTTGTCTGCATTCTTCGCGAAACCCGACTGGACCGAGATTCTCAAGGGCACCGTGCTCCCGACCCTCCAATTCGACCGCGCGTTTCTGGTCATCCTGGTCGGAATCCTCGGGACCACCATCACGCCGTATCTCTTCTTCTGGCAGGCTGATCAAGAGGTCGAAGAAGAAATCTCCATGGGTCGCCGGACGCTGCGCCAGCGCATCGGCGCCAGTGCCGGCGAGTTGAAGTACGCCGAATGGGACGTCGCGATCGGCATGTTCTTCTCCAATGTGGTGATGTACTTCATCATTCTGGCGACAGCCTCAACGCTGTTTAAAGAGGGGAAGACGAACATCGAGTCGGCGATCCAGGCGGCACAGGCGCTGCGTCCCGTGGCCGGCAACCTGGCCTCTCTTCTGTGGGCTCCGGGCCTGATTGGTGCGGGCGTGCTGTGCGTGCCGATTCTCACCGGCTCGGCCGCCTATGCGACGGCGGAGGCGATGGGCTGGAAGCACGGTCTGGACGAGAGGCCCAGACGCGCCAAGTTGTTCTACGGAATTATCAGTTTTTCGACGCTGGTGGGCATGCTGATCAACTTTGTGGGCATCAATCCGATGACCGCTCTGTTCTGGACAGCCGTCATCAATGGTTTCCTGGCGCCGCCCATCCTCGTTGTCGTGATGTTGATTGCCAACAACAAGTCGGTGCTCGGCGAGCACGTCAACGGACCTGTCAGCAATGCGATCGGCTGGGCGACGACGGCCGTGATGTCTGCCGCCGCGATCGCGCTGGCTTTGACGTGGGGCCGGTAGGGAATGGTGGTCTTCGATGAAAAACCGGCCTCCGCCTCTGCCGGGTGGAGCCGTCTCCGGTTGTTTGCCTGGCGCGTCTCAAAACAGGAAAGCGCGAGCGGCGCCGACGACCATGGCCAGCGTCAGCACCGCAATCGCGCATTCGCCGACGACGCCGACCACGAGCGGGCGCCAGCCCTGCATCGACAGCTCGCGCAGATTCGTCCGCAGCCCGACACCCGCGAACGTCAAGAGGAATGCCCATCGGGACAGATTGGCCAGGTCGGTCGTCTGACCGGCGGTGAACGCGCCGGCGGTGGCCAGCCCCGAGATCGCCAGAAAGCCGAGGACGAACTTCGGGAACTTCTCCCATAGAAACGCGGCCTTGCCGCCGACCTCGCGCGCCTGGTTTCTGCGCACCCAGTAGAGGGCGTACCCGAGCACCACGAAGCCAATGGTCGCATTGCGCGTTGTCTTCGCGAGCACCGCGAATTTGCCGGCCGCGTCGGAATACAACGCGCCGGCGGCCGTCGCTTCCGCGGTGTTGTCGACCGCGAGGCCGACCCACAGTCCGTACGCGTGATCGCTCATCCCGAGCGCGCGCCCGACCAGCGGAAAGACCAGCAGGCTCACCGCCCCGAGCGCGAGAATGGCGGCGATGGCATAGGACGCGTCTTCGTCATCGGCATCGATGGCCCCCTTCGCGGCGATGATCGCGGAGACGCCGCAGATCGACGCCCCGATGGCGAGCAGGCTGGTCAGCTTCGGCGAGAGCCTGAACGCGCGGCCGAGCGCGGTCATGACAGCGATCGAGACGGCGAGTTCGACCCCGACGCAGGCGAGACTGACCCCGCCGAGCTTGACGATGTCGCCGAGCAGGAATCGGACGCCCAGCAGCACGATGCCCGCTTTCAGCCAGAACTCGTACGTGTCGACGCCGTAGCGGCAGATTGCCGGCACGCCGATCATGTTCGAGACGATCAGCCCGAAGACGATGGCCCACAGGACGTACTCGATGTTGGGCAGCGTCAGGTTGTGCGCCTTTCCGTAGGCCGTCAGCGACTGTTCGGTGAGCTTGCCGGCATACCCCACCCCAACCAGCAGCACGATGCCGGGCACGACGCTGAGCCGCTCGCGGATGGTGTTCATCACCGCTACCACGGCACGCCGGCCACGAGGCCCAGCTTCACGAGGACCGCGGCGAGCGCGGCGATGAGAACCGCCAACCAGTCACGAGACAATCGCATGTCGTCTCCTGAAATGAAAAAAGGCCCGGAACGCGTGCGCCTTCCGGGCCTTCGAGCTGATCAAACCGAGTGGTGCGGATTGCTACCGCGGCACGCTCCTCGACAACGTCGCACGACCGACCTGCAAGGCCCCACTTGAACTTCGACAACACCCGCAGGGCAACGCATGCGACATCGGACGGGAATATTGCTCACACGCACGCGGCGTGTCAAGCCGCATCAGTTGCACCTGTCGGCTGCGCCATCAGTTGGACCATTCACCTTTCGTCAGAACCGGAGCCGCACGCCGACCTGGACGGATCTCGGATCGCCGACCGCCGTCACCTGGCCGAACGCCGGCGAGGGGCCTGCCGGGTAGGCGCCGGCCCCGAAGTTCGCGTTCAGCGTCAGGGCGTTCATGCGATTCGTCAAGTTGAAGACTTCGACCAGGCCATCCACACGGACAGCTCTTCCGACAGCGAACGCGCGGTTGAGCCGCAAGCTCACGCTGAAGAAGTCCGGACCGTCTCCGATATTTCGGCCGATGAACGCACCGTCCACGATGGGCCTTCCCGCAGTGCCCTGCACGGTGGTCACGCCCGACGTGACGTTGAGCGGCAGGGCCGAGTACGCCTGCAGCATGCTGCTCAACTGAAAGCCGTGACTGATTCGTTCCCAGGCCGTCCTCGCCGGCGCCATCGAAGAGTTGAGAGAGCCGTACAGGACGAGACGGTGCCGCTGGTCGTCGTCGGACCGGCCCCAGTCCTTCGAGAGGTCCGTAGCGTCGATGGGCGAGCTGAAAAAATTCTCCCCCACATTGTCCATCGACTTCGAAAGCGAATAGCTGACGCGGTAATTCCCCCAAGCCGCCGGACGTTGAACGAAGGAGACATGCAGCCCGTGATAGTTGGAGTCCGCCACCGACGAATACCGGCTGTTGTTCGCGTAGTTCGGGTTCGGCCGGCACCCGTTGTTGGTCCCGGCCGCCACACATGTGGGCACGTTCTGATTCACGGACATGATCAAGCTCAGTCCGCGCACATACTGGTAACCCACGCTGACCGTGCTGCGTTCCCCGACCTGTTGCTCGACCTCGACGCTCGCCTGGCGGGAGTAAGCGTTCTGCATGTCCCGATCCATCGTCGTCAGATTGAACAGCGTCGTCGTCGATACGGCGCCGCCGAGGATGTTCGGAAAGACGGGCGCTCCGAGTTGCGTGGGGGACAGGCTCACGCTGGTCTGGCGTAGATTCCCGAGGTCGCTTGTGTTGCCTGCCGATAAGAGCGCATTCGCGAGCGCGCGAAGTGGAACGCGGTCGAAGAAGAGCCCGGCGCTGCCTCGCACCACCGTGCGCCTCGAGTCGAGCGGCGACCACGCAAACCCGGCGCGCGGTGAGACGTTGTTCCTGTCCGTGTTGATGGTTTCCAGAAACTGCAGATCGTAGCGCACGCCGGCGTTCACGGTCAGGCGGGGACTGACCTTCCATTCATCCTGTGCGTAGACGCCGACGTTCGGATTGGTCTGTGAGACGACGGTCGTGCCGAATGTCTGCGTGAAGCCCGAGTTGTTGTAGACGCCCGCGAGAAAATTCGCGAGCGACGAGAACGTGTAGGCACCGCGAATGGACCGGGGAAATGTGATGGTGTCGTCGTTGTACAGAAAGTCCACGCCCACCCGCAACGCATGCGCACCGGCCTGATGGGTGAGGTTGTCGACGATTTGGTACATCTTGTTCAGCCGCCGGGTGGGGCTTCCTGAGAGCGTCCCGAACGAGGCGACACCCGCAATGCTGACCGCAGGGCCGATGGAATCCGTGGGCGGCGCCTGCAGATCGCCGTACGCGAACTGCGCCCGGGTTTCGTTCACCGTCTGCGCCGAGAGCGTCAGGGTGTTGCTGAACGCCACTGCCTGATCGATGTTGTCCAGCCCCGCGGAAGCGCTCGGCGCGTTCAACGCGCCCGCGCCGCGCGAGTTGCTGGAGTTGGCGCCGTACAGGCTGTAACGCACGCTGAACTGGTCTTTGCCGTTGAACTGGTGATCCACCTTCCCCAGCAAATTCGTGGTGTGCACCGGGTTGAGATATTCGCCCGTCGCGATGGCCGAACCCGGATACCCGACTGCTGCGAGCCTGGCGTTGATGGCGCTGACGTTGCCGGGCGAGATGGTGACGAGGCCCGACTGGTCCAGTCTGCGCTGCTCGAAGTTGGAAAAGTAAAAGGTCCGGTCGCGGACGATGGGGCCGCCCAGGCTGGCCCCGTATTGCGCCTGGGTCATCGGAAATGTGGTGCCGGAAAGCGCATTGGGCGCGTTCAAGCGCTGATCGCGCGCATAGCCGTAGACGTCGCCATGGGGAGCATTCGTGCCGCTCTTCGTCAGCACGTTCACGTAGCCGCCCAACGCACGCCCCAATTCGGCCTGCCCCCCCGACGTGACGACCTGAAACTGGTCCACCGCGTCCACGCCGTAAGGCATCCCGGTCAACCCGGCGGCATCGTCGTTGGCGGACAGGCCATCCACGATGAAGTTGTTGGAGAAGTTGCGCTGGCTCCCGACCGAGACGCCGACGCCGGCCACGGCCGACGTCTCGGCAAAGAGCTGCGTGCCACCGACGTTTGGCGTCGATACGCCGGGCACCAGGAGCGCCAGGTCAAGGAAGTTACGGCCGTTGAGCGGCACGTTCCTGACTTCCGTTTGCGAGATCGTGCCGGCGATCTGACTGCGCGCCGCCTCGAGCACGATCGCCGGAGCCGTGACAGTGACGCCGGTCTCCACTGTCGCGACTGCCAGCGTCACCGGCAGCTCGAATGCCGCGCCGACCGTGAGCGTCAGCTGGCGGTTGACGTCCGCGAAACCCGCCTGCCGTACCGTGATCTCGTATGGCCCGACCCTCAAGTACGGGAACCGGAAGCGCCCGTCCCGGTCGGTCGCGGCCGCGCCGATCAGGTTGATGTCGGTTTGACGGGCGGTGACCTGCGCGCCGGCCACTACAGCCCCGGAGGGATCTGTCACACGTCCGCTGACGCTGGCGTAATTGATGGTCTCCTGCGCGACGGCGCTGCGTGCCGATGCCGCCACGCACAACGCAATCAGCGCGAAGCGCATCGCCATGCTGATTTTTCTTGTCGTCATTCTGTTCCCCGCTGCCCCATTTCCATCGACGACGCACTGGATCTCGATCGCATCGAGAGACACCTCCGACGGGCCCTTGCGGACCCGCCCTATACGGGGACTGGAACCGCTGAGAGCGCTGCCCACGCAGAGAAAGCGTTTCTCGGGTCTGGGCGAGCTCCGCGGTTCGATGTCGGACGGGAGGTGTTACGCGCGGGGAGGCGGGGATTCGGGACGGAATGCGCGCGCGAGCGCCGACGGTGCCAGGTCGCGCACGGCGTCACCAGGATCGAAAGCGTTTACGACCAGCGTCGCGCGCGGCATGAGGCCGACCACGCCGGCCAGCGAGACGAGGGCCGCATCGGCGCGGCCGCAGGCGTTACGCATCTTGCATGTACGATCGCCGCCACGCGTGTGGTCGCCGGCACGCGTGTGGTGCATCGGACAGACCTGGCCGGGCAGAAGGCCCGGGCAGCAGTCCTCGTCGTCGGCGCTGGGCACGCTCTGGCAGCAGAACGCGAGGGGGGCGGCGACAACCCCGGCGATCTGGCAGGCAAGCCAGATACAGATTACCCACGACAAACGGCGGCGGACAGCACACATGACGAACCCGTTCAGCCTACCACATGGTTCCTCGGTATGATGGACCGAGGCACCTTGCAAACGCGTTCGATCCAATTTCTCGTGTTGCTGTTCATCTGCCTGTTGGCGGCCGCGCCCGCCTCAGCGCAAGTCCAGGGCGAGGAACCGGTCGAGCATCAGCACGCCGCACCTGCTGACGACGGCAGTTGGTCCTGGACCACTGACGCCAACTTCTTCTTCGGCTACAACTACCAGCAGCGAAAGTTCGCCGATTTCTGGGCCTGGGAGTCACAGAACTGGATGATGGTGTCCGGCGAACGCTCGATTGGCGCCGGACGCCTTACGCTGACGGGCATGTTCTCGCTCGAGCCCTGGACGATTGGCCGGCTCGTGTACGCGCACGGCGTCAACGGACCTGAACGGCTGTTCGCCTACACGAACGTCGGCGAGCGCGTGCCTCTCGGCGGCTCGCCACAAGTGTTCCAGACCGGTGAGAGTTATCTGGGCGCGCCCTACATCAACTATCAACACCCGCATGACCTTTTCATGGGGCTTGGCGCGACGTACCGGTTTCAAGGTGGTCCCGCGAAGTACACGCTCGGCGCCGATCTCGTCGGTTCCCCTGCGCTTGGACCGACCTCCTTCATGCACCGTGAGTCGGCGCGGGACAATCCGTCGGTGCCGCTGACGCATCACTACATGGATTCCACCCACATCACGACGGGCGTGGTCCGCGGCGGCGTCGAAGTCGGACAGTTGATGGTCGAGACGTCGGCGTTCCGGGGCGAGGAACCGGACGAAAACCGGTTGAACATCGATACGCCGCGGCTCAATTCCTGGTCCGCGCGCGCCACGTGGCGCCGCGGTCCGTGGCAAGCGCAGTTCTCCGGCGGCCATCTCCATCAACCGGAGTGGTTCGAGCCGACCGACGTCAGGCGGCTGACGGCATCGATCGCTTTCAACGGGGCGGTGGCGTCGCGGCCGCTCGCAATGACGGCGGCGTGGGGTCAGAACCGCGAGATCTACTTCACGCTCGACGGCTACCTCGTCGAGTGGGATCTGCGCGCGTCGGCGATGAACACTATCTACGGCCGGGCCGAATCGATGCTCAAGGAAATCTTGGGGCTCGGGGTGCACCCGGCTGGCCTCCTCAACCACCCGCGCAATTTGTCGAATATCGCCGCGCTGACGATCGGCTACGTGCGCGAGATCCCGATGGTCAGCCGGAGCCGCTTTGGCATCGGCGCCGATGTCACCGTGCATCGGAGCTCCGAGAATCTGGTCGATTACTTCGGCTCGCCCCGCTCCTATCACGTGTTCCTGCGGTGGCGTCCCGATCAGACCGCGCCCGCGCACATTCATTGACGCTCGGCTGAAGTCGTCGCGCTACAAGCCCGCTTCGAGTCGGAGCACGGCGCCACGCCTACAAAATCGCTTCGAGGCGGAGCACGACACCTCGCGCGCCCAGACCGCTTCAAGTCGGAGCACGAAGGCTTTAGCCGAGCGGAGAATCGCGACGCTCGCGGTACAATCGCCTTGTGTCGGTCGTCGCATTGTCCGAACTCCTCGGCGCCACGGTGCGCGATGCCTCCGGCACCGTGCGCGGGCGGGTGCGCGAGCTTGCCGTCGCTCCGCAGGATCACCCGACCCGCATCGCCTATCTGATCGTCAGGACGGCGGACGGCGAGCGCATGCTGCCGCCCGACGCCCTCAGGTCCGCTGGCGCGTCCGTCCGGGCGGCGACCGACGTCGCGCAGTGGGAGCGCTTCTCCCCGTCCGACGGCCTGCTGCTCCTGAAGCGGGACCTTCTCGATCAGCAGATCATCGACATCCACGGCCGCAAGGTCGTGCGCGTGAACGACGTCGAGCTCGAGTCGACGCCGGTGAACAGCCATCTGCTCCTGAACGTCGTCTCGGTCGACGTCGGCGCCCGCGGGGCGATCCGCCGCCTCTCCAAGGGGGTCGTCCCGTCGTTCACGCTCCGCGCGCTGCTCGAGCGGATTCCGCCGCGCGTCATCCCGTGGCAGTTCGTCGACCTGCTCGAGACCGACCCGGCCCGCCGCGTCAAGCTGAAGATCGCCTACAGGGGGCTGGCGCAGCTCCATCCCGCCGACATCGCCGACATCGTCGAAGACCTGCCGCCCGCCGAGCGCGAAGCGGTCTTCGAGACGATCGACGAGGAAGTCGCCGCGGAAACGCTCGAGGAGCTAGATCCAGACGTCAAGGTCTCCATCGTGGAATCGCTCGACAAGGATCGCGCGGCCGACATCGTCGAGGAGATGGATCCCGACGCGGCCGCCGATCTCCTGGGCGATCTCCCCGAGGAACAATCGGCCCGGATCCTCGAGGAGATGCAGCCCGAGGAGCGCCAGGAGGTCACACAGCTCCTCGAATTCGGCGAGCACACAGCTGCGGGCCGGATGACCACCGAGTTCATCTCGGTCTCCGAAATCTCGGTCGTCGACGACGCGATCGAGGCGCTGAAGGGATTCGAGGGCAGCCGCGAAGCGCTCGCGACGATTTACCTGACGGGCCCGGGCCTGAAGCTGGTCGGCGCCGTGCCGCTCGTGAAAATTGCCATCTCGTCGCCCGCGATCCAGCTCTCCGAGCTCAGCGAGCCGTACCTGGCCTGCGCGCCCGACACGCCCGAGGACGAAGTCGCCGCGCTGTTCGACAAATACAACCTGATCACGCTCGCCGTCGTCGACGAGCACGGGCGCATTGCGGGCATCATCACGGCGGACGATGTGATCTCGATGCTGCGGCACAGGGACTGACGCGGAATGCTGGCGCTGCTCAAGAGCTGGCGCGTGCGCATCGCGCTCTTTCTGTCCATCGTCGGTCCGGGATTCATCACGGCCAGCGTCGACAACGACGCGGGCGGCATCGCCACCTATTCGGTCGCCGGCGCCCAGTTCGGGTACTCGCTGCTGTGGACGATGATCCCGATCACGATCGCGCTCGTGATCATCCAGGAAATGGCGTCACGGATGGGCGCCGTGACGGGCAAGGGACTCAGCGACCTCATCCGCGAGGAGTTCGGGCTGCGCGCGACATTTCTCCTGATGCTGGCGCTCGTGATCACCAATTTCGGGAACGTGGTCAGCGAGTTCGCCGGCGTGGCCAGCAGTTTCGAGTTGTTCGGCATCTCGAAGTACATCGTCGTGCCGCTCGCGGCCTTCGTCGTATGGGGCATCGTCGTCCACGGCACGTACAGCACCGTCGAAAAAGTGTTCCTGTCCGCGTCGGGCTTTTACGTGGCGTACATCGTGTCGGGCGTGCTGGCGCATCCTGATTGGAAGGCGGCGGCGCTTTCGACGCTGACGCGTCCCGAGAGCCTCGGCTTCCGCAACTACGGCTATCTGTCGATGGTCATCGGTCTGGCCGGCACGACGATCGCGCCATGGATGCAGTTCTATCTGCAGGCCTCGATCGTCGAGAAGGGCGTGACGGCGCGGCAATACAACACCTCGCGCCTCGATGTGGTGGTCGGGTGCCTCTTCGCCGCGATCGTGGCGTGGTTCATCGTCGTCGCGTGCGCCGCGACGCTGCACTCGAGCGGGCAGTACAACATCGAGACCGGCGCCCAGGCCGCGCAGGCGCTGCGCCCGCTGGCGGGCGAGTACGCCTATCTGTTGTTCGCGGCGGGCCTGTTCAACGCGTCTCTCTTCGCGGCGTCGATCCTGCCGATTTCGACGGCGTACGCGGTGTGCGAAGGGCTGGGGCTCGAATCAGGGCTCGACAAGCGGTTCGAGGAAGCGCCGGCGTTCTACTGGCTGTACACCGCGCTGATCGTGTTCGGCGCCGGTGTCGTGCTCGTCCCGAACTTCCCGCTCTTCCACGTGATGGTGCTGTCGCAGGTCGCGAACGGTGTGCTGCTGCCGTTCGTGCTGATCTTCGTGCTGCTCCTGATCAACGATCGGGAGCTGATGGGCGCTTACACCAACTCCCGCTGGTACAACATCACCTCATGGATAACGGTGGGCGTCATGATCGTCTTGACGATCGCGATGGTGATCGCGCAGGCGCGGGGATGATTCTCCAGGTGCGGGGCACTGAAGCTCCTAGTCGCTAGTCCCTAGGAGCGTGTCCGAGTAATCGTCTGTGACATGTCGAGCAGTCCGCTGCGCGCCGATGCGCCAAACGTACTACACTGCGGGCGATGGCCAAGACCTATCGCCCCTACGTGCCGGAGCAGGATCTGCTGCTGCCGCCGAGCTTGCGGGATTGGTTGCCGGAAGATCACCTGGCGTACTTCGTGAGCGACCTGATCGATCAATTGGATCTGTCGGCGATCACGGCCGTGTATGAAGACGAGGAACGCGGCTACCCGCCGTATCACCCGGTCATGCTGACGAAGGTGTTGGTATACGGCTACTGCGTCGGCGTGTTCTCGTCCCGCCGAATCCAGCGCCGATTGCTCGAAGACATCCCGTTCCGGGTACTGGCCGCGGGCAACGAGCCGGACTTTCGCACGATCGCCGATTTTCGGAAGACGCACCTGACGGCGTTGCAAGGCCTCTTTGAGCAAGTCCTGCAGATGGCGCGCGAACTGGGCGCGGTGCGCGTCGGTCGGGTGGCCCTCGATGGGAGTAAGGTCAAAGCGAACGCGTCGAAGCACAAGGCGATGAGTTACGACCGGATGCGCGAGAAACAACGGCAGCTGCGGGCGGAGGTGAAGCAATTGCTCGCGCAGGCGGAGGCGGCCGACGCGGCCGAGGATACGGAGTACGGCGCGGACCGGCGCGGCGACGAACTGCCGGCGGAATTGCAGCGCCGCGAGGGTCGGTTGGCCCGGATTCGGGAGGCGAAACGAGTCCTGGAGGCACGGGCCAAAGACGCAGCCGCGGCCGCCGGTGATCCATCGGACACGGCCAAGCCGGATCCCAAAGCCCAATACAACTTCACGGATCCCGAGTCGCGGATCATGAAGGGGCCCGACGGATTCGTCCAGGCCTACAACACGCAGATCGCGGTGGACGAGCAGCAACTGATCGTCGGCCAGGCGGTGACGCAGGAGACCAACGACAAGCGACAGCTGATGCCGATGATCACGATCATCGAGGAACAATCGAGCGTCACACCGACGCACCTCCTCGCCGACGCGGGCTATTGCTCGGACGAGAACTTGGCCGCCATTGCCACCACCCCCATCGACGCCTACATCTCGACGCGGAAGCAGAAACATGGCGAGCGCCCCGGCCCTTGTCCCCGCGGCCCTCTGCCGAGGACGGCGACGCGGGTCGACCGCATGTCCCGCAAGTTGCACCGGAAGGCCGGGGCGGCGGTGTACGCGGCGCGCAAAGCGATCGTCGAGCCGGTGTTTGGCCAGATCAAGCAGGCTCGGGGCTTCCGGCAGTTCTTACTGCGTGGGCTCGAGAAGGTGCAAGGTGAATGGTCGCTCGTGTGCACAACACACAACATTCTGAAGTTGTATCGACTCTACGGATGATCGGAAGGCCCTTCGCTCCGCTGGCGCGCCGCGCGCGCAGGAAGCCACTCAGGCGGCGCCACGACCAAGGTCAGCCAGGGCATCGCCCGCCGACACGGTGGGCGCGCAGCACGAGGTACTGTGACCATCACAACGATTACTCGGTCGGGCTCCTAGCAGGACGATGAAAAAGCAACTCGTGAAGACACTGTCGGGTCCCAAGTTGTCCATGACTGTCGGTGATGGCTTCGGTCCGGCGCGCTCACCATCACGGAGCCGAGTGGAGCGCCTGTCCAGTCTGACCACTTTTACCCTCCGGTAAAAGTCATTTCCGTCTCGAATCCGCGTTGTCATCGATCGTCGGTCCGAGCTACGCTTGCAGGCTTCAGGAGGCCCCCGTGACCGATGAACGCGAACTACTCCTCGAGCAGGCACTTAACAGCAACACGCTGGCACTGGCTCACATCGGCACGGCCCTGAACAACATCAACACAGCGCTCTTGGCGATTTCGGCAAATCTGTCGGGGCACACATGCTGGACATCAGTGCGGCGTCAGCACGCATCGCACACAGCCCGTTTCGCTCAATCGGCAGGGACGTTTAGCGGAGCTGACGTCACATTCAACGTGATCCGAAAATATGCAGCGCCCGCATCAGGGCCCTGGCCAGATTGTCTCGCCGGTAACCGTCGGAGCTGTTTTGGCGAACGACACCTACAGGCAAGGGACCTCGCTTGTCGAATGTGGCCACATGTGGCTATAATCTACTGGTGACTTCCACAGGCATCCGCGAACTCAAAGACAACCTGAGCCGCTACATTCGGCGGATTGAGGCCGGCGAGCGTATTGCGATCACGGCTCATGGCCGCGTGGTCGCGGAGCTTGTCCCGCCGGGTGCAAAGGCGAAGGGCACGCCCAGCCGCTTCGACGAGCTCGTCGCCTCCGGAGTGATTCGCCCACCACTCGAAGCCGGTGACCCGACAGAAGGGTGGCCGGACATCCGGCTTCCGGCCGGAACCGCCGCCGAGTTGATTGACGCCGATCGTGGCGAAGCGTAGAGCCAAAGCGCCGCCTTCGACCGCGGAAACCGCTGGTGTCCGATACATCGAGTCCAGCGCGCTGGTCGCTGCTCTGCTCGAGCATGACTCAGACGCATTGAAATCGGTCCGTACCCGAGGACGGAAGGTCACGTCCGCATTGACGATCGCCGAAACCGCACGAGCGATTCTTCGCGCGCGTGCAGCTGCGAGGCTGACGGCCGACCAAGAGCGGGCGGCAGTGCGCGCGCTCCGTCGTTTTGAGCGTCGCTGTTACCTAGTAGGTGTCACAGACGCGGTTCTCGCTCGCGTCCGCAGACCGTTTCCGGTCGAGCCGATTCGTACGCTCGACGCGGTGCACTTGGCTACAACGGAGTTGCTTGGCGAGCCACCGCCGTTGATCGTGGTCGTGACACGGGACACTCGGGTTCGCGAAAACGCAGAAGCACTTGGATACGCGGTTGAGTGACCCAGGCAGAAGGGCGCGTCGCCGTTAGCGTACATGTCGTCGATCGTGACTCTCCCAATGACGCCGGCCCTACACTGTTGCTGTTCGCCATCGGGTCGACGGAGCATGCTGTCGCGTCCGTGACGACTTCACCAAAGCGACCGTCGAGCGACTCGCGAAGCGAGCAGGATAGCTCTGCTCAAATCCTCACTGTCGCGTACCGACCGTCGGTGCAGCTCAAGGCCATGACGGGGTCGTCAACATCGGGATAGCGGCCCACATCACCGCGGCGGCCGCAGGTGGCCCTCGATACGACGCGACCCTTTCGTCTGTGTCAGCGTCGTGACCACTCGAACGGAATCTGGCTTTGCCAGATTCACGGCAAGCTGGTCGACAGTGACGAGGTTCACTTTACGGTGACCATGCTGCTTGAGTGGAAGACGCAAGCCGAACAAAGCTCGTTCCGTGCGATCCTCTCCGGCCAAGGCGCACCTCCGAACAGTGCCTTGCCACTTTCAGTTGTTGACCAGCTCATCGAGCGGATACGCGCCGCCGCTGTCGCCGATCTGGCCGGGTTCAGGAGAGGGCCTGGCTGGCCAAGTCACCCGATCGCGTTGAGCCTTCGACTGACGTCCGGCGTTACCGAACGTCAGTTCAATGCAAAGACGATTGGAGCGGCGGTTTCTGCATTCAATGAACTCGCTATTGTTGCTCCGCCTGGGACGTCGTTTTCCACAGAATCGAGTACGGCCACGTCTGGTCCTCGTCTCGAAGCAGCATGTGTGTGTGCATGTCTATCAGACCCGGCAGGAGAGTGACGTCGCCGAGCTCGATCGCTTCGGCTCCGGCGGATCCCGACGATACAAGCGCCGCGGACGACGAGAGAGCCGCCGCGGACGATTTCGCCAGTCGCCGGCTCAAGAATGCGGGCTCAGGACGTACGCCTTGCTTGGATCGATCGGGTTCTGGATCGCCCAGTTCATCACCGGCGGTCTCAGGTTCTCGATGCGACCCGAACAGCCCGCCAGTGGCTGCCCTTGCGTCACGTTGATGTGCGGCTGCGCGTTGATGTCGCGAGCGGAGCAGACCGTCAGCGCCGAGAACACGGTTGCAGCGAACAGACCCCTTTTCGTCATCATTCAGCTCTCAACGCCACCGTCGGCTCGATCCGCGCCGCCCGGCGCGCCGGCAGCCAGGCGGCCATCAACACGACAGTAATCAGCAGCGCCGCCATGCCCATGGCGAGCAATGGGTTGATCGACGCATCCTCGACCATCCCACTCATCAGCGATCGCGCGGCGCCGGTGGCGCCCAGGCCCACTGCGGCTCCGGCGGCGCCGAGTGTCGCAGCCTGACGAAGGACCATCTGGTACACGTCTCGTTCGGTCGCGCCAATGGCCATGCGGAGTCCGATCTCCGAACGGCGCTGGCTGACGGCGTATGACACCAGTCCGTACACCCCGGACAAGGCGAGAAACACCGCCGTCAACGCGAAGGCGCCAAACAACCCGAGGTTGAAGCGGCGCGGGCCGAGCCAGGCTTCCAGGAACTGGCGCATCGTGCCGGTCCCCGACACCGCGGCATCCGGATCGACTGCGCGCAGCTGCGCCAGGAACGTCGCGCGGAACGCTGCCGGATCCAAATCGGTCCTGACCATCCAGAATTGGTTACTCCGGAACACCTGGAGTCCGTCAGGATGAATCTGCCGTAGCGGGATATAGATGTCGAGCGCCGGTGGGAGATCAAGCCCGACCTGGCGGACGTTTTCAACCACGCCGACAATCTCCAACGGCCGCGGATCCTCGCTGTTGTCGTTGATCAGGAGCCGTTGCCCGACGGCGCTTCCGGACATGAATCGATCTGCAAGCGCCGCGCTCACCAGCGCGACACGCGGCGTGTTCGAACGATCGTCCTCCGAGAACAACCGTCCGTGCACCAGACGCGTGTCGACAGCCGATAGGTAGCCCGGAGAGATCGCGCGGAGATTGGCGCTCGGCCGGTCGCGTTCGGCAAACGGGTGGTCGGCGACGGAGAACGGTACAGTCAAGAGCAGTCCGCTTAATGGCGCAACGGAGATGACACCCACCTGCTTCACACCCGGCGCGGCGGCAAGTCGACTCGACAACCGCTCGTAGAAACGCGCGACATCGTCCGTTGATCGGTACGTCGGGGGAATCGCCACACGCGCCTGAAAGACGCGATCCGGAGTGAATCCGAGGCTTACTTCGCGCAGCCGGATCAGGTTCTGGACCAGGACGATCGTTGCGAGCAGAAGGACCAGAGCCGCCGAGATTTCGGCCACGACCATTGCGTTGCGGACGCGATAGTTCCAACGATCTCCGATCGTCCCGCGGCTCGCCAATCGGAGCGCGTCGGCCGCGCCGATGCGTGCGGTCACACCAAACGGCGCAGCTGTCAGCAAGGCGGTGACGAGCACGGCGACCGCGGCGACAAAGAGCGCCACGGTGTTATCAAGGCTCAACTCGCCGAGGCGTGGGATTGACGCGGGCGCCCAGCGCGTCACCGCGGCGATGGCCTGCGAGGCGATCAGGCACCCGAGGCCGCTGCCGACGACGGCGAGAAGCAGGGCCTCCACCGTGAGCTGGCGCGCGAGGTGGAGGCGGGAGCCACCAAGCGCGACTCGAATCGATAGCTCCTGGCGGCGTCCGTTGGCTCGTACGAGCGCGAGCGATATGAGGTTTGCTGCTGCCGTGGCCAGTACCACGACGACAGCGCCGAAGAGGAGCAGCATCGACTGCCGAAAATCGCCGACGAGCGCCTCCCGCAGGGCGGTCACGTTCACCGCCTCCTTGCGCGCGTACTCGACGGGGAACTGCTGCCGGAGCGAGCGGCAGATCGCGGTCAGCTCAGCCTGAGCCTGATTGGCACTCATCCCAGGATTCAGGCGGCCAAACACTCTCAGAAAGTTGACCGAGTTCCGTACGTGGCGAAGCGGATCGCGATCGGGCGTCAGCGCCGCAACGGCGTCGATGTCCAGTAGCGGAATCGGAAACTGCCGCGGCAGCACGCCGACGATCAGGTACGACTCACCGTTGATTCGCGCGGTCTTCCCGACGACGTCGGCATTGCCTCCAAATTGTCGCTCCCACAACCGATGGCTGAGGACGACGACCAGCGGCGCATCCGCTCTGTCGTCGCTGTCGTTCAGGAGGCGTCCAGCGGCGGCCGATACCCCGAGCACGTCGAACGCGTTGGCAGACATCCGCGCGCTGCCATTCGCTGCACCCGAGCGGCTCGTGTGGATTGCGTCGGTTCGGCCGGACAACCCA
>WNEY01000738.1_pt1 | contig 21381 bp, 15 predicted proteins | sample 5400531 | NCBI WGS metagenome assembly WNEY01 (sample SAMN13153338, study PRJNA577476) | soil metagenome | isolation source: 200 cm saprolite under Douglas fir tree site 1 | place: USA:California | collected 2015-04-18
GACGGGGTTCTTCAGGAAGTCCTCGGGCTTGTAGATCCAGAACTGTGAGACGGCGGGGAAGGTGTGGATCACGGTGTTCTGGAGCTTGCCGCCCACCCGCTCCACCTTGCGCACGTAGACGTTCTGGATCGGATTGCCGAACGTGTCGAAGCGAATGGGCCCGCGCGGGGCGTCGGAGAGGTCGACCTTCCGCAGCGCGCCGAGCAAGCGGTCCACGTTCTCGATGTCGCCGCCGATGGACTCGAGCGCCGTCTTCAGCGCGACGCCCGCCACGTAGGGGCCCTCGGAGTAGTAGGACGGCACCTGCTGGTACTTCGCCTCGTAGGCCTTGGCGAACTTCGTGTTGGCGGGGGTCGAGAGCGCGGCGGAGTAATGGAGGGCCGTGACGACGCCCAACACCTCGTCGCCCATGCTGCGGAGCACGTGCTCGTCGGTGAAGGTGCCGCCGCCGATGAGCGGCAGCCGCGCTCTCAAGCCGGCGTCGTTGAACTGTTTCGCGAAGCGGAGGGCATCGGCGCCGGAAAAGACGGCGTAGACGGCGTCCACGTCGCGGCGGAGCTGCGCCAGGTAGGGCCCCAAGTCCGCGGTCCCGAGCGGCGGCCAGAGCTTTTGGACGACCTGCCCGCCCGATTCCTCGAAGGTGCGCTGGAAGCCCGCCGCCACCTCCCAGCCGAAGGCGAAGTCATAGCCGATCATCGCAATTCTCTTGTACTTGAGATTGTCGTACACCCACTTGCCGAAGGGATGGGACGGCTGCGAGCTCGACCAGCCCGTGCGGACGATGTAGGGGCTGCGCTTGCGCTGGGTGATGTCCTCGGCCGAGACGATGGGGAAGAGGGTCGGCACCTTCTTGTCGTCCACGTAGGATGCGATCGCGTAACCCACCGCAGCGCTCAGCGGACCGATGAGCAGGTGGATGCCCTGGCTCTCGACCAGGCTCCGCGCCTTGGTGATGCCCGTCGGCGGCTTGCCCTCGTCGTCTTCGATGATGAGCTTCACCTCGCGGCCGGCCAGCCGGTAGCCCTGCTCCTCGAGGTAGAGCTGCATGCCATTGATCATGTCTTTGCCATTGGCCGCCAGCGGCCCCGTCTGCGGGACCAGGAAGCCTATCTTGATCGGCCCCTTCTGGGCCCAGCTGACCGCCGGCGCGGCGAGAGCGGCAACGAGCACGAGAGCAATCGAGAGCGCCTTCCGCATGAGCGTCTCCTTGGTCGGGTCTTAAGCGGCTGTTCACCTGCCGAGCGCGGTGAGAATGTCCTCGTTGCCGAGCGGCCAGCCGATGGCCGCCGCCATGAGCCGGAGGGCGAAGCGGTGCATCTCCTCGCCGTCCATCGAATCCACCGCGTCGGCCGCGATGACGACGCGGAAATCGCGGTTGGTGGCCTCGAAGCCGGCGCAGAGCACGCACGTGGTCGTGTTGATCCCGGCCAGGATGATGGTGCTCACCCCGCGCCCGCGCAGGACGAACTCGAGGTCCGTTCCCTGGAAGGCGCTGTAGCGCTTCTTGCCGTGCACGACGATGTCGGCCGGCTCCAGCAGCTCCGGCATGATCTCGACGCCCGGGCCACCCACGAGATTGTGCCTGAGGATGCCGCGCCGCGCCTTGGAGGGATCGTCGTGCGCAGCCTGCCAGAATGGATTCGACGCGATCTCGCCCGGATCGCGGTACTCGGTCACCACGTGGATGACGGGCAGGCCGAGCGGCCGCACGGCGGCGAAGAGCGCGGCGGCGCGCTTGATCACGGGCCCGCAGCGGTCGGCCGCGAGCGGCAGCGTGGCCACCGCCGGGTCGAGATGGCCGCGGTGCATGTCGATGGCGACGACGGCCGTGGCAGTGGGATCGAGCCGGAGCATGGCGGGCGTCCCCGGAGACTCATAGCATAGCGCCGGGCCGATGGGAAGCGCCCGACCTTGACCCCGGCGCGCCGCGGCGAGTACCCTTGGGCCGCTTCGGATCCCATGCCGGGAGGAGCCCTATGCTGACGAGAGTCGTGCTCGCGACGCTGCTCACGCTCCTGACCGCCGGCTCCGTCCCGGCCCAGCAGGCCGAGCAGCGCAATATGCGGCTGGTCGGCTACGACGACCTCCAGGCGCGCTCCGCCTATCAGCCCGTGATCACGCGCCAGGGCGACCGCTGGATCGCCTATATCGGCCATCAGGGAGGACAGCGGCTCAATCCACTCACCGGCCAGACCGAGCTCAGCGGCACCTCCATCGTGGACGTCACCGATCCCGCGCGGCCACACTATCTCCACCACATCCCCGGCGCGCCAGGAGAGGCCGAGGCGGGCGGCGCGTCCATGGTTCGCGTTTGCGGCGGCAAGGAGCTGCCCCGCGGGGTCCCGGGCAAAACCTATCTGCTCCGAACGCTCGGCAATCTGGCCCATGAGATCTGGGACGTGAGTGAGCCCGCGCGGCCCTCCCTCCTTACGACGGTCGTGAAGGGACTCAACGCCACCCACAAGAACTGGTGGGAGTGCGACACGGGGATTGCGTATCTGGTCTCCGACGGGCGGCCCACGGGCTGGCGCTCGAACCGCATCACCAAGATCTACGATCTGAGCGACCCGGCGCAGCCGCGCTTCATCCGGGAATTCGGGCTGCCCGGCCAGCAGCCCGGCTCCACGGGGCCAGCGCCCGAAGGCGTGCACGGCCCCATCGCCTACAAGAGCCGCGTGTACTTCGCCTATGGCACCGGGGCCAAGGGCGCCCTGCAGATCGTGGACCGCGACAAGCTGCTGAAAGGGAATCCGCAGGCCGCGGATCCCTTCGAGCCCACCGTCGAGAACCTCGTGTATCCGCAGATCGGCAAGCTCGACATGGCGCCCGACTGGGGCGGCCACACCTCGTTCCCGGTGCTCGGAGTCCCGGTGGCCGACTGGGCCTCCAATACTCAGGGGCGACTGCGCGATTTCGTATTGCTCGTTTCCGAATCGATCAAGAACGAATGCCAGGAGATCCGCCAGCTCAGCTTCATGGTGGACGTGACTATGGAATCCCGACCCTGGCCCGTGTCCACCTTCGAGGTTCCCGAATCCTCCGGCCGCTTCTGCAGCCGCGGCGGCCGCTTCGGCCCCCATTCCTCGAACGAGTCCTTCACGCCCATCTACTACGGCCGGCTCGTCTTCATCTCCTATTTCAACGCCGGCGTCCGCGCCGTGGACATCCGCGATCCGCTCCATCCGCGCGAGGCCGGCTTCTACATCCCAGCCGTGACGTCCAAGACCGACAAGCGATGCGTGAAGGCGAACGGCGCCGAGCGCTGCCGCGTCGCGATCCAGACCAATAATGTCGAGGTGGACGACCGCGGGCTCGTCTATATCGTGGACAGGGCCGACACCGGGATGCACATCCTGGAGGTCACCGGCGCGGCGCGGGCCATCGCCAACTTCCCCCGAACGGACCGCTAGTCTCATGGGCATCTACGTCGACCTCTCGGTGACCGTGGATGACCGGACCATGAGCCCGCCCTCGACCAATATGCGGCTCGAGGTCACCCCGCACCGCCGCGGGCCCGGGTTCTGGCAGGTGTCGAGCGTGCGCCAGAGCCTGCACACCGGCGCCCACATCGACTCGCCGCTGCACGTGTTCAAGAACGCGATCACCACGGCCGAGATCGCGCTGGATCAGGTGATGGGCGAGGCTCTGGTCGTCGACCTCTCCTTCGTTGGGCCCAATCACGCGATTACCGTCGAGGATCTCAAGCGGGGTGGCGCGGGGGACGTCAAGCGCGGCGATATCGTCTTGCTGCGCACGGATTGGACCGACAAGATGTACGGCACGTGGCCCGACTATTTCACCCGGTCTCCCTACTTTCCGCCCGAGTCGGCCCAGTGGCTGGTGGACCGCGGCCCCAAGAACATCGGCTTCGATTTCTTCGAAGAGTACTGCGCCCGGCTGCCCGAGTTCACCTCCGAGGACTTCGCCATGCACCGGGTCATCCTGGGGGCCGGCGTGGTGATCATGGAAGGGGTGACCAACCTGGGGGCGCTGCCGCGCCGCCGCGTGGAGTTCGCCGCGCCGTTCTACAAGATCGCCGGCACCGAAGGGGCGCCGGCGCGGTTCTTCGCGACGGTCTGAGCCGGAATAAACGCACTAGATTTCTAGTGCGCGCGGCGGCGTGGCGAGCCGCAGGACGTCGCGGGGCTGGGGCCCCGCCGTCCGAGGCGAGCGGATATGGAATTGGGGCGCGCATTCCCCACCTGGGGACGCGGCGCACCACTCCCGCGCTCCGCGCGCGGGCGGCCTCTCGTGAAGCCAGCGATCTTCCGACGCTCTTTCCAGCGTCTCCTCGGCACCGCGTATGCACTACACTCCGCCGACACGCTCACCGAGGAGGATCGCCATGGATGGATCGGTCGCGTGGGGAAGCGAGGCGATCCAGGAATCCGTGCTACAGGGGGTGGCCGAATTGTTCGCCTATGTGGCTCTCGTCGTGGCCGTGCTGCTGCTGTTCTCGCTGGCGCTGCTGGTCACTCAAGCCGTGCGGCGCCGTCGCTTCTACTGCGCCCCGAGCGGGCTCGAGGTGGAAGTGCAATTCGACGAGCGGGGCCTGCCGGGCATGCGTCGCCCGGTGGGCGTGCTCAGTTGCAGCGCGTTCGAGCCGCCCAATGCTGTGCGGTGCTCTCGTCGCTGCCTGGACGAGGACGTCCGCCGGCTCTGGCAATCATGGCCGGCGCTGCCGCTCAGGAGGGAGCCATGACGTGCCGAGTGGCTGGGCGGTCGGGCGGATACGAGCTCGATCCGGAGAACTGGTGGGGACCGGTGGACGGCGAAATCCTGGAAGCGCTCGCCGGCCGCGGAGCCATGAGCCTCACCGCGCTCTGTGAGCAGACCGGCGTTTCAGAGGGCGAGATGATCAGTTTCGTCGCCATGCTGGCCCGCGAGGGCCGCATCCGGATCTGCCAGATCGAGCGAGCCGCCTGAAGGCGCCGGTGCTAGCCGGGTGATACCTGTGCGGCGGCATCGTGCCGCCGCGCCCCGGCACCGGCGCCTCTTCCCCCTTCGGCCAGTGGCACGCCGTCGCGGTAGGACACCCAGTGGCCGAGCATGGCCGGCACCCGCGCCCCCGGCGTGATGATGCCGGTGAGATTGAGCGGGTCGCAGGCCGACAGCCGGACTATCTGACTCTGAGGCTGACCTTGCGCCTGCGGGGCTTCGCGCCGGACAGCCCTCAGCGCCTCGAGCGCCTCGGGCGCAGCGAATTGCTCGCCCACGAAGCCACCCACGATGCGCCCGCCCCTCAGCTCGCCCCGCATCTCGAGCCGCCGGTACACTTTCAGCAGCTCTCGCCAGCCGGGCGCCTCGGGCTCGCGCAGCAGCAGATCGCGGAACACGATGCCGTAGCGCCGCGCGTACTGGCGGGCGCGGGCTTCAAGCAGATCGTCGGGCGCCGGGGGCGGCGGCGCCTCCAGCAGCGCCCAGCGCCCGGTGCCGATGGGCGCACGCAGCGTCATCCGCGTCCGCCCGGGCCGCTGGCGCCGTCGCTTCTCGGAATGCAGCAGGCTGCGCAGACCTGCGAAGCCGTCCCCGGTCACGAGGCCGGCTGAGACCAGCTCGCAGAGCGCCTCCTCCACCTCGATCCGCAGCCGGCGCACGCGCGCGGCGATCTCGTCGGTGAAAGAGGCGCCGGCCGCGCGCAGATGGGCCAGGACGTCTCGCGCGGGCGCCGAGAGGCCGGTCTCGTCAACGCCCTCGCGCGTCTCGAGCAGCCAGGCCAGGTTCTGGCGGCGCAGCAGCGTGATCGGCACCACGCCTGAGAGCCGGCGGCCGGCATGGCGCGCGCTCTCGTGGCGGCGCAGCCGGCCCCAGGCCACCTCGCCCGACAGGCACAGCTCGTCGAGCCAGCCGGGCTCGTACCGCGCGACCCGCGCCGGCAGCACCTCGCGCTCCCAGCCCGCCGCCGCCAGCTCGAAGCCCTCGAGCTGCTCGATCACCCGGGCCAGCCCCTCCCGGCCGTGGAGCTGCAGCCCCGGCCGCACGTGCTGCCAGGCGAAGAGAAAGCGCATCAGGTCGGCCGCGCTCACCGGCTCGATCTCCCGCCTGAGCCGGTCGAGGGTGCGCCGGTGGATGCGGGCCAGCAGTCGCCGGTCGCACCATTCGACTGTCTCCGGAGCGGCGTCAGGAGAGAAGCGCCCGCGCAGGACGCCACCGTCGGCCTCGACGCGCGCGAGCGCCGCATCGATTTCCGATGCCGTGAGATCAAAGGGTTGCCCGAGCGCCGCCGCGGTGATCGGGCCCACGAGCATGAGCCGGGAGCGCACCAGCTCGACCATCGCGCCCTCGCGATCGGACCAGGCAGGCGCGCGCCGCGCGGGGGGCTCGGCCACGTCCGGCTCGAGGTGGCCCTCGGACCAGATCGCCAGCGCCAGCGAGCGGCGCTCGGCGGCGACCCAGAAGCTCCGCGCTCCTGCCTGGAGGCAGGCGGCGCGGCGCGCCGCGATCAGCTCGTCGAGCCAGCCGGTCCAGCCCGAGGCCTCGCCCTCGCGCGCGGGCAGCGCGCCCATATCGAGCAGGAGGTCGTGGAGCTCGTCGGCATTGCGCAAGTCGGGACGCGCTTCCTCCACCACGGCCGCGATGGCCTCGGGATCCAGGCGGCCCACGTCGTCGGCGATATCGGCCGGCAGGCCGCGCCGCAGCGCCACGGCTCGCGCGCGGCGCTCCTCGAGCGGCGCGTCGTCGAGGTAGGCGTATGGATTGGCATTGAGGATCTCGTGGGCGAAGACCGAGGGCTCGGGCGTCTCCCGCGCCAGCCGCCGGATCTTTCCGCTGAAGAGCGCCTCCAGCCGCTGCTTGAGCCCTTGGGCGTCCATCGCCTCGCTGAGACAATCGCGCACGGTCTCGTTCACCAGCGGATGGTCGGGGATCTCGACGGGCCCGACGGCATTGTCCTGGCAGCCGAGCTGGGCGGGGAAGACGGCGGCCAGCAGATCCTGGGCCCGCATGCGCTGCAGATAGGGCGGCACGCGGCGGCCACCCTCCCAGCGCAAGAGCGCCAGCGCCCGGCTCGCGTCCCAGCGCCAGCGCGTGGCGAACATGGGCGCTTGAAGGGCCGCGTCGGTGAGCAGTCGCTCGACGCCCGAGGGATGGACCATCTCGAAGACGCTCTCGAGCGGGAAGCTGTGCTGGGGGCCGAGAGAGAGCAGGACACCGTCGTCGGTGGCCGCGGCCTGCAGCTCGAAGTCGAAGCTCTGGCAGATGCGCTTGCGCAGCGCCATGCCCCAGGCGCGGTTGATCCGGCCGCCGAAGGGGGCGTGGATGATGAGCTGCTGGCCGCCAGCCTCGTCGAAGAAGCGCTCGGCGACGATGGTGTCCTGGGTGGGCACGGCGCCGAGCGCCGCCCGGCCGGCGGCGATGTAATCCCGTGCCAGCGCCGCGCCGGCCTCGTCGAGGCCGGCCTCGTCCATGAGCCACCGCGCCGCGGCCTCGGGCTCGTCGAGCCGCCGGGCGATTTCCTCGCGCACCACCGCCACCTCGGCCGAGAGCTCCGGGGTGCGGGCGGGCCCCTCGCCTAGCCAGAAGGGGATGGTGGGCGGCGCGCCGCCCGCGTCCTCCACACGCACCCGCCCGCTCTCGACTCGCCGGATCCGCCACGAGCTGTTCCCCAGGAGAATCACATCCCCCGCCATGGACTCGACCGCGAAGTCTTCGTCCACCGAGCCGATGAGGGTCTCGTCGGGCTCGAGCACGACGTCGTAGTTGGCATTGTCGGGAATGGCCCCGCCCGAGGTGAGCGCCGCCAGCCGGGCGCCCCGGCGGCCCTTGAGGCGGCGGCCCACGGCGTCGCGATGCAGCCGCGCCCCAGCCCGGCCCCGGCGCGTGGCGATGCCCTCGGCCAGCATGTCCACCACGGCGTCGAAGTCGCGGCGATCGAGCCCTGCGTAGGGCGCCGCCCGGCGACAGAGCGCGTAGAGGCGGTCCTCCTCCCATTCCTCCGCGGCGCAGGCCGCGACGATCTGCTGGGCCAGCACGTCGAGGGGCGCCCGCCGCATGGCGACGCGATCGATCTCTCCGCGTCGCGCCGCGCGCACCAGGGCCGCGCACTCAACGAGCTGGTCGCGGGTGAGGGGGAAGAGCCGGCCTTTGGGGATGGCGCCCAGCGCATGGCCCGAGCGGCCGATGCGCTGCAGTCCCGTCGCGATGGAGCGCGGCGAGCCGAGCAGGCAGGTGAGGTCCACCGCGCCCACGTCGATCCCGAGCTCGAGCGACGCGGTCGCCACCACGACGGAGAGCTCGCCCGACTTGAGCCGCTGCTCCGCGCTGAATCGGCGCGCCCGGCTGAGACTGCTGTGATGCGCCGCCACGGCGTCCTGGCCGAGGCGCGTCGCCAGGTGCAGAGTCACGCGCTCCACCAGCCGCCGCGTGTTGACGAAGACCAGCGTGGAGCGATGGGCGCGGGCCAGCTCGGCCACGCGGTCGTAGATCTCGCCCCATTGCTCGTGGGTGCACACCGCGCCCAGCTCGTCGCGTAGCACCTCCACGGCCAGGTCCAGATCGCGTCGCTGGCCCACGTCGACGATGGCGGGCAGGGCGCGCTCCGCGCCGACCAGCAATCGCGCCGCGGTCTCGATGGGCCGCACGGTGGCGGAGAGCCCGATGCGCTGCGGGCGCGTGCCGCCCGCGGAGGTCACCAGATGCTCGAGCCGCTCGAGCGAAAGAGCCAGATGCGCGCCGCGCTTGTCGCCCGCCACCGCGTGGATCTCGTCCACGATGACGGTGCGGGCGCCAGCCAAGCCCCGTCTCCCGGAGTCGGAGGTGAGCAGGATGTAGAGCGACTCGGGCGTCGTCACCAGCACGTGCGGCGGCCGCTTGGCGCCCTGGCGCCGCTCGGTTGCCGAGGTGTCTCCCGTGCGCACCGCAGTGCGGATGTCCAGCGCGCGGAACCCCATTCCCGCCGCCACCGCCGCCAGCTCCCCCAAGGGCTCCTCGAGATTCCGGCGGATGTCATTGGACAGCGCCTTGAGCGGCGAGACGTAGACGATCTCGGTCCGATCTTCGAGGCCGCCGGCGCAGGCTTTGCGCACGAGGGCGTCGAGGCAGTAGAGGAAGGCGGCCAGCGTTTTGCCCGAGCCCGTCGGCGCCGTCAGCAGCACGTCGCGCCCGGCCGCGATCGCGGGCCAGCCCAATGCCTGGACCGGTGTGGGCTCGGCGAAGCGGCGCCTGAACCAGACGTCTACTGCGGGATGGAACATGGGGCCAGTATAGCCAGAGCGCGCCGGCTCCGCATCGAGTGACCCGGCTGCGGCCTCACGGCTTCCCCGTCGCCCTTCGGGCGCTCACGCGCTGGAAGAGGACGGCCAGCGGCAGGCAGCAGATCGCCAGCAGGCTGATCAGCTTGAAGTTGTCCACGAAGGCCAGCAGGGTGGCCTGTCGCGTCAGCTCCCGATAGAGCAGGCCCATGGACTGCGGCACGGCGGCGAGCGAGCCCACGCGCGCCGCCAGCCCGCGCTGCATCGTGTCGAGCCACTTCCGATAGGCCGGGTCGTAGGGCGTGAGGTGGCTCACCAGGACGGCCTGGTGCACCTGGGCGCGCCGGGCCAGCAGCGTGGCCACCGCCGAGATGCCGAGGCTGCCGCCGATGTTTCGCATGAGATTGTAGATGCCGGTGGCCTGGCCGAGCTGCTCGGTGCGCAGCGTCCCCACCGCCGTCGTCGACAGCGGGATGAAGATGAGGGGGGTGGCGATGCCGTTGAGCACCGTGGCCCACACCACGTTGGCCTGGCCGACGTCGAACGTCAGATGGCTCAGCCAGACGCTCGACACCGCCACCAATCCGAATCCCGTGGCGATCATCAGCCGGTTGTCGAGTAGCCCTACCAGCCGCCCCACGATGGTCGCCGACACGAGCGCGCCGATGCCGCGCGGGCTGATCGCCAGGCCCGCCTGCAGCGCCGAATACCCCAAGAGGGTCTGGAGGAAGAGCGGCAGCAAGGCCGTGGTGCCGTAGAGCACGACGCCCATGGCGGTGATGAGCACGGTGCCGAGGGCGAAGTTGCGGTTGCCCAGCACGCTCAGGTTCACGATGGGCTCGTCGGCGTGCAGCTCGCGGTAGATGAAGGCGACCATGGAGACGGCGGAGATCACGAGGAACCAGCGGATCCACACCGCGGCCAGCCAATCGTCCTCCTGCCCCTTGTCGAGCATGATCTGGAGCGTGCCGAGCCAGAGGACGAGGAAGCCCATGCCCCAGTAGTCGATGCGACGGCGGCTCGTCCGGTGAAGGTACGGCGGGTCCTCGATGAAGGCCTGCGCCATCAGCGCCGCGGCGATGCCGACGGGCATGTTGATGTAGAAGATCCAGCGCCAGGAATAGTTGTCCGTGATCCAGCCGCCCACGGTGGGGCCGAGAATGGGCGCCACGATCACGCCCATGGAGTAGGTCGCCATCGCCAGCCCGCGCTTGGCGGGCGGGAAGCTCTCGAGCAGGATGGCCTGGGCGATGGGCTGCAGCGCCCCGCCGCCCACGCCTTGGAGCACGCGGGCCGCGATCAGCATTCCCAGGCTGTCCGCCGCGCCGCAGAGCGCGGAGGACGACGTGAAGATCACGATGCAGGCGATAAGGAATCGCTTGCGGCCGAAGACGCCGCTCAGCCACGCCGTGGCCGGCAGGATGATGGCGTTGGACACCAGGTAGCTCGTGAGCACCCAGGTGGCTTCCTCGGGCGTCGAGGAGAGGTTCCCGGCGATGTGCGGCAGCGCCACGTTGGCCACGGAGGTGTCGAGCACCTCCATGAAGGTGCCGAGCATGACGGACACCGCGATGAGCCACGGACTGTAGGCGGGGCGCCACTCTGCCGTCTCGGCGGCGGGGGGCGCGGATGCGGATTCGTCGCTCATGTCGGGTTGACGGGCCGGGGAACGCCCGCCATTATAAGCGCGAACTAACAGCCATGGCGGATCTCCACGATGAAGGTCTTTCCGGTCGAATCCGCGCGCGCTTCGTCACCCTCCGGCAGGCGCCGCCGCGGCGGCGGGGGGCGCTGGCGGCCGGCGCCGTCCTGCTGCTCGCGGCGCTGGCCTACGGCGGTTACCTCTGGTGGTACTCGCGCACGCACGTCTCTACCGACGACGCCTTCATCGCCGGCCACATCTCGCCGGTCAGCGCCCGCGTGTCTGGCACCGTGCTCCAGGTGGCCGTCACCGACAACCAGGACGTCAAGGCCGACGACGTGCTGGTGCGCCTCGATCCGCGCGATTACGAAGTTGCCCTCGCGCAGGCGCGCGCCGCGGCCGAAGCGGCCAGGGGCGACCTCGCGAACGCCACGGCCAATGTGCCGCTCACCGACGAGACCACCCGCAGCCAGGTCCAGCAGGCCGAGGCCACCCTCGGCGCTTCCCAGCATGGCGGCGAGATGGCGACCCACGATCTCGAAGATCGCCGCAGCCAGCTCCAGGCGAAACGCTCGGCCGTGGCGGCCGCGGAGGCATTCGTGCGCGGCGCTGAGGCCGACTATGAGCGCAACCGCCTCGACCGGGACCGGATGCGCGAGCTGGTGCGCCAGCAGCTCCTGGCCCAGCAGGATCTGGACCACGCCGAGGCGGCCTTCCTCAACGCGCGCGCCACGCTGGATGCCGCGCGCGACAAGCTGAATCAAGCGCGCAGCGAGGCGGCGCAGGCCGAGGCCGCGGTCCAGAGCCAGCGCGCGGCGGTATCCCAGGCCCTCCGGCGCGTGGACGAGAGCCGCGCGGCGCTGGCCAATGCGCGCAGCCAGCGACAGCAGGTGAGACTGCGCGAGGCCCAGGTGGACGCCGCGCGCGGTCGGCTCGCTCAGGCGATGGCGAATCTCCAGCAGGCCGAACTGAACCTCGCGTACACACAGATCCGCGCGCCGTACGGTGGGCGCATCACCAAGAAGAGCGTCGAGGTGGGGCAGGTGGTGCAGCCGGGCCAGCCGCTGCTGTCGGTGGTGGACCTGGACGACGTGTGGGTGGTGGCCAACTTCAAGGAGACGGAGCTCACCCATGTGCGCGCCGGCCAGTCGGCCACGGTAACCATCGACACCTATCCGGGGAGGAAGTTCAGAGCGCGAGTGGACTCGGTCCAGGCGGGCTCGGGCGCGGTCTTCTCGCTGCTGCCGCCCGAGAACGCCACGGGCAATTACGTCAAGGTGGTCCAGCGCGTGCCGGTGAAGCTCACCTTCCTGCCGGGCGAGAACAAGCAGCATCTGCTCGTGCCCGGCATGTCGGTTGTGCCGGCGATCGTGCTGCGCTAAAGGTCACGGCGTGGCCGCTCTCGCCATCTCCGCCGGCTTAGGCTAGAGTACGGGGCGCACGGCCGACGTCGGGGCGGCCGCCGCGCCATCGCGAAGAGGTTCCCACTCAGAGACTCAAGGGAGAGTGCCATGAGCCAACCTCACGGACTCAGTCGTCGCCAGTTCCTCAAGTCCACGGCAGTTGGCGCGGTCGGCGCGGCCGGCGCCACGCTCGGCGCGCCCGGCGTCCTCCGCGCTCAAGGCAAGACGGGCACGGTGCGCGTTTGGGGTGAGCCGGGCCCCTACGGCGGCGTCGCCGTGGACGGCATGAACGAGTGGGCCCAGAAGAACGCCCCGGGACTCAAGTTTGCCATCGAGACCATCCCGTGGTCGGACGTCTATGCCAAGCTCATGACCGACTTGGCTGCGGGCCGCCCTGCCCACTGCATCAGCGTCGAGTCGCCGATCGCCTTCCAGCTGATGGCCGAGGGGCTGCTCGAGCCGGTCGACGACCTCGTGGACAAGATCGGCCGCGGCCGCCTCATTTCGGGGATGAAGTGGGAGTACTGGGGCGCGTGGAAGGGCAAGCAGTACGTGATTCCGGCCCATCACCAGTCGGATCTGCTGGTGGTCCGGCCCGACGTCCTGAAAGAGGCGGGCGTCACCAAGAGCCCGGCGGAGTGGAACTGGAACGACCAGCTCGCCGCGGCCAAGGCGATCAAGGCCAAGACCAAGAGCTTCGGCCTCTGCTTCGCGCTCGGGCGCACCATCGCCACTGACTACTACGTGCTGCACCTACTGCACTCGGCCGGCGGACGCATGTTCGACGCCGCCAACAAGTCCGAGGTCGTCTTCGACAGCCCGGCGGCCGTCGAGACCTTCGAGTACATCGCCGAGCTGTTCCCAACCATGCCGCCGGGCGCCGTCGGCTACACCTTCCTGGATGTGGTGGACTCCATGGCCAAGGGGCAGTCCGGCATGGTCTTCTACTGGGGGCGCGTCTTCGGCCGCGCCGCCGAGGTGGACCCCAACGTCTTCAAGACCCTGGAGGCCTACCAGCAGGCCGCGCACCCGAAGACGGGCAAGCGGTACAACTGGAACGACTTCCAGGGCTGGCTCATCCCCAAGGACAACAACCCCTACGTGAACGAGGTCAAGCAGGCGCTCGTCTACATCCAGACGAGCAAGGACTGGCAAATCCGCTACCTGCACTCGCTGGTGCCCAATGTCTCGCCGGTGTTCCAGGACGTGGCGCAGGATCCGCGGCTCACCCAGCACCCGTTCTTCCAGACCAAGCGCCGGAGCATCTTCGAGTACTACACGGAGGCGCTCAAGAACGCGAGCAACTCGGGCAACGAGCTGCTCCAGGGCATCAGCCCGCTGGCCGGCATCGTCCACGGCCGCGCCATCATCGCTCAGGGCGTGCAGCGCATGCTCATCGACAAGCAGCCGGCCAAGGACTCGGTGAAGTGGACCCACCAGCAGCTCGAGCAGCTGCGGCGCGAGCACATCCGTCTGGTCATCTGAGCCGCCGCTTCACACTGGATCATCTGGAGTGAGCGTCACTGTTCGCGAGGCCGGCCCCACCCGGGCGGGCGGGGCCAGGCTGCCGCACGCGCGGCGGCTGGAGCTGTCGGACCGCCAGCTCGGCGTTCTCTTCCTGCTGCCCTTCGTGGCCGTGTCGCTCGTCTTCGTCGTCTACCCGGCACTGGATTCGATCCGGCTGGCCTTCTACTCCAAGGAACCGTTCCGCCAGGCCTTCACCTTCGTCGGGCTGGACAATTTCCGCTACATCCTGAGCGACCCGGTGTTCTGGGCCTCCGCGCGCCAGGCTGTGCTGTGGACGGTGGCCTCCATCGTGCTTCAGACCGTGTTCGGGGTGGCGCTCGCCCTCCTGTTGAATCAGGCCGTCCGGGGGATAAACGTCTTCCGCGGGCTCCTGCTCTTCCCCTACATGGTGCCTACCGTGGTCATCGCCCTCATCTGGCGCTGGATGTTCAACCCGGAATTCGGCATCGTCAACGCCGGGCTGCGCGGGACGGGGCTCGTGCGTGGCAACATCTACTGGTTCTCGGATCCCGCCTGGGCCATGGTCTTGACCATCCTGCTCAATGTCTGGAAGTTCACGCCTTTCGTCGTCATCTGCGTGCTCGCGCGGCTGCAGTCCATCCCCCAGGAGATCGACGAGGCGGCGCAGGTAGACGGTGCCGGCGCCTGGCAGCGGTTCCTGCACATCACGCTGCCCCAGCTCAAGGCGGTGCTCGCCGTGGTCGTGGTGTTCCGCACGATCTGGACTTTCAATAAGTTCGAGGAGATCTATCTGCTTACCCGGGGCGGGCCCGGCACCTCGACCTTCAACCTGGCCGTCTACGCCTTCGAGCAGGCGACGGCCAACCTCAAGCTGGGCGTGGCGGCGGCCACCGGGGTCCTGATGCTGGTCTTCCTCTTCGCCAGCAGCGTGCTCTATCTCAGGCTGGTCCGTCAGGAAGAGGCATGATGGCCATCGGCCGCGCCACGCGGAGGCGGCTGAAGGCGGCGGTCACCTACACCACGCTCGCCGTGATCACTCTCGTCATGTGCTTCCCGCTGCTCTGGGCGGTCCTCACCTCCGTCCGGCCCAACGACGAGATGCTCGAGGTGCAGATGCTACCGCGGCACGTGACGGCGGCCCACTACCGGGCGCTCCTCGGCGGACGCAGCATGTACTTCGAGGCGAGTGACGCGGGCTACCGGCCGACCACCGCGCCCTCGCAGCACTTCCTCGCCTGGTTCGCCAACAGCGTGGTCGTGAGCGTGACAACCACGCTGCTGAGCGTGGGCGTGAGCACGCTGGCGGCGTACAGCCTGACCCGGTTCCGGTTCGCCGGGCAGTCGGTGGTGCCCTACTTCAGCCTGCTGGGCTACATGACGCCGTCCATCATCTACGTCTTCCCGCTGTTCCTGCTGATCGTGGGCTTGGGGCTGGCCGACCGGCTGCCGAGCCTCGTCCTCGGCTATATCGCGATCACGCTGCCGTTCTGCATGTGGCTCATGTGGGCCTTCCTCAAGTCGGTCCCGATCGAAGTCGAAGAGGCGGGGCTCATCGACGGCGCCACGCGCTTCCAGGTCTTCCGGCTCATCGTGCTGCCGCTTGCTGTACCGGGCATCGTGGCGACCGCCATCTTCTCCTTCATCGTGGCCTGGAACGATTACCTGATCGCCCGCATCTTCATCAACTCCGTCACCGAGCTGCCGCTGACCGTGGGCGTCATGCATTTCTTCGAGGGCGTGCACGTGGACTGGGGGCTGATGATGGCGGCGGCCGTGCTCATGACCCTGCCGCTGGCCGTGCTCTTCATGTTCGTCCAGCGCCAGCTGGTCGTCGGCTTCGGCGCGGGCGCGGTGAAAGGCTAGGAGGCTCTATGCGCGAGCACTTGAAAAAGGCTATTCCCCGGGCGCCCGAGTCCGATGAGGCCGTGCGGGCGGTGGTCACGGAGATCCTGGACGCTGTCCGGCGTGAAGGGGACGCCGCTGTCCGCCGCTATTCGGAGAAGCTCGACCGCTGGTCCCCGGCCTCTTTCCGCCTCTCGCCGGGCGAGATCGAGCGGGGCGTGGCGGCCGTGAGCCAGGAGGACCGCGCCCGGATCGACTACAGCCGGGACCAGATCGCGGCCTTCGCCCGCCGCCAGCGCGCGAGCATCACGGAGTTCGAGGTGGAGCTGCAGGATGGCGTGCGGCTGGGGCAGCGGCTGATCCCCGTGGACTCGGTCGGCGCCTACGTTCCCGGCGGGCGCTACCCGCTCGTGGCCTCGGCTTTGATGAGCATCACCACGGCCAAGGTGGCGGGCGTCCGGCGCGTGATCGCCTGCTCCCCACCGAGCCCCCCCAACACGGCGAACGCGGGCGGGGGCATCTATCCCGCGACGCTCTATGCCATGTTCTCCGCCGGCGCCGACGAGATCTTCTGCCTGGGCGGCGTCCAGGCCCTCGGGGCCATGGCGTACGGAACCGAAAGCATTCCCGTGGTGGATATGGTCGTGGGCCCCGGCAACCAGTACGTGGCCGAGGCCAAACGGCAGATCTTCGGTGCCGTCGGCATCGATCTGCTCGCGGGCCCGACGGAGATCCTCGTGATCGCCGACGAGACGGCCGACCCCGTTGTCGTCGCCTGCGACCTGCTGGGCCAAGCCGAGCATGGCCCGACCTCACCCGCGATCCTGATCACGCTGTCTCGAAAGCTCGGTGAAGACGTGCTGAGGGAATGCGAGCGGCAGCTACCGCTGCTCGGCACCCAGGAGGTGGCGCGCCAGGCCTGGGAGGCCAACGGCGAGGTGATCCTCGTCGGTAGCGAGGAGGAGGCCGCGCGCGCGGCCGACGAGTATGCCCCCGAGCACCTCGAGGTCCAGACCCGAAATGACGACTGGTACCTGGGACGGCTCAGGAACTACGGTTCGCTCTTCGTGGGCGAAGAGTCCACGGTGGCGTACTCTGACAAAAGCTTGGGGCCCAATCACATCCTCCCCACTGGCCGGGCGGCGCGCTACACGGGCGGGCTGTGGGTGGGCAAGTTCATCAAGACGGTCACCTACCAGCGCCTCAGCCGCGCCGCCAGCGCGCGCGTGGCGCCGATCGTGGCCCGGATCTGCGAGATCGAGGGCATGTTGGCCCATAAGGCGACGGCGGACCTGCGCGAGCGCCGGTACGGGGCGGCGCCTCGATCCACGACGTGAGGACCGCTACTTGTAGAACGAGATCTCCGTCTCCTTCCCCGTGATGAACTCGAGCAGCGCCGGCGTGCCTTCGCGAGTCTTCGCGATGGCGCGCTTGATGGCGGGGACGATCTCGCCGGGCGCCGTGACGCGCTCGCCCCAGCCGCCGAAGGCGCGCGCCATGTCCGCGTAATTGCCGCTGATGTCCGTGCTGCGGTATTTCTCGGTCGCCACCTTCATCACCTTGAGCTCGATGGCCATCGAGTAGTTGTTGAAGAGCACGGAGAGGATTGGGATGCGCTCGCGTACGGCCGTCTCGAAGTCCATGCCGGTGAAGCCGATGGCGGCGTCGCCCCAGACGTTGACGCAGAGCTTGTCGGGATGGGCGAGCTTGGCGCCCATGGCGAGCCCGAGCCCGTAACCGAGCTGGGTCGTCTTGCCCCAGCCGATATAGGTGAGCGGCTCGGTGCATTCCCAGAAGGGCGAGAGCTGGTCGCGCGGGCTGCCGGCGTCGTGGGTGATGATCGTATTGGGCACGTCCACGGTGTGGAGCAGATCCCAGATCACGCGATAGGGCGACAGCGGCGTCTCCTCGGAGGTGAGCTTGGGCATCCACTGGGCGAGCCACTCGGCCTTGAGCGACTTGATGTCCCGCGTCACGGCGTCCGCCCGGCCGCGCGGCTGGCCCTTGAGCCGGTCTCTCACTTCCGCCGCCAGCGCTTCGAGGGTGAGCGCGGCATCGCCGATGAGCGCATGCGCGGCGGGGACGTCCTTGTTGAGGTCGGCCGTGTCCAGCGTCGCGTGGATGATGGTCTTGCCCTTGGGCATGGCCACGCCATAGTTGGTGGTCGAGAAGCTGCAGCCGATGCCCAGGATCACGTCGGCGTTCTGGAGGAATTGGAAGAGCGCCTTGGAGATCGAGCGGCCGCCGGAGCCAAGCGAGAGCGGATGCGTCTCCGGGAAAGCGCTCTTGCCCTCGAGGCTCGTCGTCACCGGCGCCTCGAGCAGCTCGGCCAGGCCCCGGAGCTGCGTCCAGGCTTCAGCGTAATGCACGCCCTGGCCGGCGTAGATGACGGGCCGCTCGGCGGCGACGAGAACCTGCGCCACCTCGGCCACCGCCCGGGGATCGGGCCCGGTGCGCGTCCGCGGCGCCGGCGTGTAGACGAGGGGCTCGGGCACCTCCTCGGGGAAGACGTCGGTGGGGATCTCCACCAGCACGGGGCGCGGCCGGCCGTTCTTGACCTGGGTGAAGGCGCGGCGCATCGCGTCCGGCACGGCATCCGCCATTGTCACCTGCTCGCACCACTTGGTCACGTGGCGGAAGTTGAGGAAGGAATTGAAATTCGGCGGGATATTGGTGAGCCGGCGCGGATAGCCGCCGGGAAGCACCACGATCGGCACCGAATCGCCGTAGGCCTGGGCGACGCCGCCGAAGGCATTCTCAGAGCCCGGCCCGTGCTGCATGGCGAAGACGCCGATCCGGCGGCCCGACGTCACGCGGCTCACGGCGTCGGCCATGTGCAGTCCCGTCCGCTCCTGCCGCACGATGATAGTGCGGATGTCGGCCTGGGCGGCGGCTTCGATGATAGGGTTGACGGGGTAGCCGATGAGAAAATCAATTCCTTCGCGCTTCAGGATCTCGGCGATCGCAGCGGCGGCCTTCATCAGGGTCTCCTTTGAAATGCTCGCCTCGGACGGCGGGGCCCCAGCCCCGCGACGTCCTGTGGCTCGCCCTACCTATATCTGGTCTGGGACGACCCGCACACTGTACTCCAATTCTCGATTTGAAAGGAGCGTTCCCTGATGGCGAAGGCACATACGGTAGGCATCGTCGGGCTGGGCTTCGGCCGGGCGCACATCCCGGCCTTTCAAGCCAATGGCTGCGAGGTGGTGGCAGTCTGCCAGCGCAATGTCGAGACGGCGCAGCCGGTGGCCAAGCAATACGGTATCCCGCAGGTCTTCGAGCGCTGGGAGGAGATGCTGGACAAGGCCCGGCCCGACATCGTCGTCATTGCGGCGCCGCCGGCGCTGCATCTGCAGATCGCGATGGCGGCGCTCTCGCGCGGCGCCCACGTGCTCTGCGAGAAGCCGCTGGCGATGGACGCGGCCCAAGGCCGCGCCATGGTCGAAGCCGCCGCCCGCGCAAAGCGCACGGCGATGACATCCTTCAATTGGCGCTTCCCTGCCGCCATGCGGCAGCTGCACGACATGGTCGAGGCGGGGCGCCTGGGCCGGCTCTTCCACGTCAACCTGCGATGGTTCGGCTCGCGCTGGGCCGATGAAGGCGTGCCGGCCACCTGGCGAATGGATCGGGCGCACGCCGGGCACGGCGCCATGGGCGACATGGGCGTGCACACGATCGATCTCGTGCGCTGGCACTTCGGCGAGTTCACGCGCGTGGCGGCTCTGGCCGGCATCGCCCATCCCTCGCGCCAGGCGCCTGGCGGCCGGCCCACCGACGCCGAGGACTTCTGCTCAGTGATCGGCGAGCTGGCTGGAGGAGGCCTCGTGACGATCACGGTGAGCCGCGCCGCCCGTGGCGCCAACGAGCAGACCCTCGAAGCCTACGGCAGCGCCGGCGGCCTCCGCTATCGCACGGCGCGCGAGGAGAAGCGCTGGTACGTCGGCTCGCTCGAGGCGGCCTCCGGGAACGGAGGCTTCGAGCCCGTGAAGGTCAAGGCCGGGCTGCCGCGCTCGGTCGGGGAAGGGGACCAGCTCGAGATCATCGGCAAAGCCCTCATCGCGCCCCTGGTCAAGCGCTTCCTCAAGGCGACGAGCAAAGGGCAGAGCCCGTCGCCGTCGTTCGAAGACGGCCTGCGCGCCCAGGCGGTGCTGGACGCCGTGCTCAAGGCCGAGCGCGACGGCGGCTGGGTTCGCGTCGAGGGCTGAGACGTGCAGCCCTCTCCCCTCTGGGGAGAGGGCAGGGTGAGGGGCTGGAAGACGAGGGGCTAGAAGACGAAGACGCCTTTGCCCGTGGTCTGGGTGTCGAAGAGCCGGTAGGCGTCCTCGGCCTGATCGAGCGTGAAGCGCTCGGTCAGAAGCCGCTTGAGCGGGATCTTGCGGTCGGCGATGAAGCGGGCGCACTCCCATTGGCCGATGGCGCTGAAGGTCCACGAGGCCACGAGGGTGAGCTGCTTGCGGATCAGATCGGCGCTGATGTCGAAGGTCGTGGCCCCGCCCTCGCCGACGAAGGCCACCCGCCCCCAGGTCGCCGCGCTCTTCACCGCGGCCAGCCGCGCCTCGGCGATGCCGGTGCAGTCCATCGTGGTCTCGGCGCCCTCGCCGTGGGTGAGCTGCTTGATCGCCGCCGCCGGATCCGCATCCTTGGAATTGATCACGGACTCGGCGCCAAGCTCCTTAGCCAGGGCCAGTCGCTCGTCGGTGATGTCCACCGCGATCACCCGCGCGCCCATGGCGCTGCCGAGCATGGTGGCCGAAAGCCCCACGGGGCCCTGGCCGAAGACCGCCAGTGTGTCGCGCCCGGAGACGTCGAGCCGCTTGAGCGCGCCATAGGCCGTCCCGGTCCCGCACGACACGGCCGCGCCCTCCTCGAACGAGAGCTCCTCGGGCAGCGGCACATTAGTCCGCGCCGGGACCTTCATATACGGCGCATGCGCGCCGTCCCCCGTCACGCCAAAGACCACGATGCCCTTGGGACAGAGCTGCGACCAACCCTGCCGGCAGTGCTTGCACTGGCCGCAGCCTTTGTAATGATGGTTCATCACCCGTTGGCCGACCCGCGCCTCCATTTCGGTGACGCCGGGTCCTACCGCCGCGATGACGCCGCAGGGCTCGTGGCCCGCGATCACCGGATCGCCGGTGCCGCCCAGCCCCAGCGCTGCGGCTTCGTTTCCCGCGGCGCGATAGAACTTGAGATCGCTGCCGCACATCCCCGAGGCCTTGATCTGGATGACCACCTCGCCCGGCCCCGGCGTGGGGTCGGGGAACTCTCTGAGCTCGAGCTTCCGATTGCCGAGGAAGACGATGCCGCGCATGGTGCCTCCAAGCATCACTCCCTCTCCCCCGTGGGGAGAGGGCAGGGTGAGGGGTGAGACTCGACGCGGGGAATCTTATCGCTCCGCCGTCCACAACGGAAGCGGTCCGCGCTGCGGCTTGACAAGGCCAGGGCCAGCGCTTACAAGGACTGCGTCGTCATTCCCGGGGCTGTGGCCAACCTGAAAGGAGCCCATGACATGAGCCAGCGACACGGACTCAGCCGTAGAACATTCCTCGGCACCACGGGTGCGGGCCTGGCGGGCCTGGGCCTCTTCAGTCCCCGCCTTGTCGACGCGCAGGCGCGGGTGCTGTCCGTGGCCTATATGCCTCACCCGGTCATCCAGAACGCGGTGGAATCCTTGCGAAAGGCCGCGAACCAACTGAAGGTGGATCTGGACACGCCGGCCATCGCCTACATGGACTACGTTCAGTCGCAGACCGCGCAGTTCATGGGTCCGCGCAACCGGTACCAAATCATCTGGAACAACGACGATTGGGGGCAGCTC
>WNEY01000739.1_pt1 | contig 21377 bp, 19 predicted proteins | sample 5400531 | NCBI WGS metagenome assembly WNEY01 (sample SAMN13153338, study PRJNA577476) | soil metagenome | isolation source: 200 cm saprolite under Douglas fir tree site 1 | place: USA:California | collected 2015-04-18
GCGGCGACTTGCAACAGATGGCGGCGGCCAACGCGGCGCTCACCGCGCCGCTGGGACGGTTGATCGCGATCGCGGAGAATTATCCACAGCTCAAATCGAATGAAAACTTCCGGGCCCTGCAGGATCAGCTCGAGGGCACGGAAAACCGCATCGCCGTCGCTCGTCAGGACTACAACGAAAGTGTGAATGCGTACAACGCGTACATTCGCCGCTTTCCACAGGTACTGACAGCAAAGGTCCTCGGGAAAAAACCGCGGCCGTATTTCGAGCTACAGACCCCGGGAGCGGCGGAGACCCCCAAGGTCGATTTCTCGCACTGAACCGGCTCTAGCGGACGAACTTGCGGCGGTCGCCTTTGGGCGGGGTCTTCTTGTGCGCGTGCGCGGCGATCTGGAGCCGGCTGTGCAACGCCAGCTTCTCCAGGATGTTATGCACGTGGCTCTTCACGGTGTACGTCGCGATGTTGAGCCGCTGAGCGATTTCCTTGTTGCTGAGCCCCTCGGCGATGAGATCGGTGATCTGCTGCTCCCGCTTGGTCATCCGCACCGATGCCATCATCGGCGTATTGCGCAGCACCGATGCTTGTTTGGCGATGTGGGAGAGCAGCGTCCCCGTGAGCGCCGGGGGGACGACGTCGCCGCCGTTGGCGACCTGCCGGATGGTATTGACGAGCTCCTCGAGCGCGGCGTCCTTCGCGATGAAACCGTTGGCGCCGCGCTTGATGAAATCGATGACGTCTTCCTCTTCCGGCAGCATGTCCATCATGATGATGCGGGCATGCGGCGCCGCCTCTTTGATGCTCTCAACCAGGCGCTGACTGCGATTGCGGCCCAGCGCAGCATCCACGAGTACGACATTCGGCCTGGACTCCTGCAGTCGCTGCAGCGCGGCCGACCCGCCCTCGGCGCACGCCACGACTTTGAATTCGGTTTGAGAATCGAGTAGCGCCGCGAGACCATCACGCAGCAGGCGATTGTCTTCGATAACGAGAATTTGGATCTTCTTCGTCATTGTACTGACGGCCCTCGTTCGGGGGCGAGAGTACGAGATTGAGTAAATAGGTTGGTGGATTCCCACGGTATTAGTCAAGACGCGCCGGAAGGTTCCTGCCTCATTCTTTGGGACGAGTGAGCAAAATTGGCGTCTAACCCTCCTCGCAGGAATGCGGGCCGAAACGTTCCGCTTGCCTATTCGGGGTCCCGGGTGAATGGTAGAGGGCGCTCCCGCGCCCAAGGGGGGGTGGCACTGTGTCCCAGATCCACTGCCACTTCTGTGGCGGCATCATCCAGGACGTCGCGACCATCGAGTACCGGCCGCCGCGTGCCAGTGCCCAGTTCGCGGTGCCGCAGACCGCGCCCTGTACCTGCTCGCCACCGATTGTCTATGAGCATCCGCCCGTCCTCGGTGGCCCCGAGGAGGATCAGACGCCGGACGGCGAGGCGGCCTGAAAAAGAACAGTGGTTACAGCTTCACGACATTCTGCGCTGCGGGGCCCTTCTGGGCCTGCACGACCTCGAACTCCACGCGCTGGCCTTCAGTCAGCGACTTGAACCCTTCTCCCTGAATCGCCGTGTGATGTACGAAGCAGTCCTTGCCGCCGTTTTCGGGAGTGATAAAACCGAAGCCCTTGGCATCGTTGAACCACTTCACGGTACCGGTAATGCGTTCCATCTGTCCGTTACTCCCTAGCGTGTACGGTTCCGGCGGCGAGCTGCCTTGCTCTTGCGCCGCCGTTGAACGGCGGGACTCTCGTAGAAGCGTTTCTTCTTCATGTCCTGAAACAGGCCCGCCTTGGTGATCTGCCGGTGGAACTTCTTCAGCACGACTTCCAACCGGTCGGTCTCGTTCAGCGTGACTTCCATCGGCCCATCCAGGGTGAGAGGCTCGAACCAGAAACGAAGCGAGGACCGCAGGCGACAGCCCCAGGTCCCCGATCAGCCCACTGGCCCCTTCGCTCGCTCGAGCGAAGGATCACCAGCGGGCAAAGTGAAGTCAATGGTGTCGCTTGGTTGAACGAACACACATCAGGATGCAACTTAGTCGCCCTATGCGCCCCCTCCTCCCGCTGGCCGCGCTGCTCGGCGCGGCCTGCTGGCCGCATCATCAGGGCAACGTCCCGCCGGTGCCGCGAGATACGGCGCGCGTGACGCAGCGCCCGCCCGCGGTGGTGCGCGATACGGCGCTGGAGCAGCGCGCGGCGCGCCTCGAGCTCAAAGTGCTCGAGCAGGAAGCGCAGGTGGACGAGCTCCAGAGCCGGCTCGACGATGCACGGCGCGAGGTCGTGCGCGCGATGGCGAAACTGCAATCACTCGCCACACGGGCTGAGGCGGCGTCGGGAATGGCCGAGGCCGAGATCGCGCTGCAGGCGCTCCGTGCAGCAAACGGAACCAATTCGCCGCCGTCGCCGGAGTACGGGCAGGGCAGCCAGCTGCTGCAGCTCGCGACCGCGGAGTTCGACCAGCAGAACTACGCCGGCGCCCTCTATCTCGCGACCGAGGCGAAGAACGCGGCATCCGCGGGGCAGGGGCGCGTGGCCAGCGACGACCGCGGGGGCGGGGGGGGGGCGACACGCAAGGGCGAAGTCCCGTTCGCGTTGCCATTGCGGCTGCAAACGACGGGACGCGCCAATGTGCGCGAAGGGCCAGGGGCAGGTTTCAAGGTGCTGTTCACGCTGGAGGCCGGCGTGCCGGTCCTCGCGTACTCATACGTGGATCAATGGGTGCGAATCAGGGATAACGGCGATCGGCCCGGCTGGATTCATCAGACGCTGATCGACCGGCGACCCTAAGCGCTCGACTTCCCCGCCGGCACTTTGGGACGCGCCGCCGCGACGACGCGATCGCCGCCGGCGCGTTTTGCCAGGTAGAGAGCGGCGTCCGCTTCCGCGATCAGCTGGTCTGGCGTGTCCCCGTGCATCGGGAATGCGGACACACCCAGGCTCAACGTGATATGGCCGGCGGGCAACCGCTCGGTCGCCAGTTTCTTGCGAATCCGCTCCGCGAATTCCGTCGCACCGTCGATCTCCGTCTCCGGCATCATGATGAGGAATTCCTCACCGCCGTAGCGCGCCACGAAGTCCACATCGCGACTGGCCTCCCGCATGATTGCCGCGACGCGCTTGAGCACGACATCGCCGGCGGGATGGCCGTGTTCGTCGTTGTAGCGCTTGAACAAGTCCACGTCGGCCATGACGACGGAGAAGTGGTGACGCAAGCGGCGTGAGCGGCGCACCTCGTTCTCGAGCACTTCCATCATCCGCAGCCGGTTGGACAGGCCGGTCAAGGCATCGGTGATCGAGAGACGCTCGAGGTCGGTCCGGCTCTCGCGCAACCGCGCCACCATGTTGTTGAAGACCTCAGTCAGGTAGCCGACTTCGCCGCCCGTCGTCACGGGCAGATCGACGTCGAGATCGCCCTTCGCCACCTTCCCCGCAGCCTGCGTCAGGCGGTCGAGTGGCCGCACGATCAGCAGGCTCAGCAGGTAGGCCAGCGCGCCGACGACCGCGAGCAGCAGCGTCACGATTCCCAAGGTGACGTTGCGCAGCCGCGCCACCTGGCTGAACGCCTCGCTGGTCGGAATCTCCGACACCACCACCCAGTTGAGCGCCGGCACGACGCGCACACTCCCCACGACGCCCTCGCCCGTGAAGCTGCCGAACTGGATCGCGCGTCCTTCGCGCGCCAGCAGCCAGTTCGCGGCGTCGCGCGAGTAGCCCTGCCGCATCAGCTCCTGCGAGCTCCCGCGCGAGCTGACGATGAGCCGGCCGGTGCGGGTCATCAGGTAGATCTGTCCCGATTCCCCCGGTGCAAACCGCCGCAACGTATCCGTGACCGCGTGAAGGTTGACGCGTGATGCGAGGGCGCCCAGCAGGTGCATGCCGCCGGCCCCGCGCCCGGCGCGCCGCACCGATTCGATCGGGACGGAAACGAGAATTTCCGCATGGGCGCCCGTGGAGTCCCAGTACGGCGCGCCGAGGGCCCAATCGTTTTTGGCGAGGTCGGCTGCCCAGTCGGGCGCCAGCGGCACCGGTCGCGGATGCGCGGCGCTGGTCGCCACGACGTGGCCGTGATGATCGAGGACCATGAGCTCGGCGTAGTCGGGAAAGCGGTCGCGCACCGAATTGACGTAATCGGTGAGCCGCGTGAAGTAGATCCCGGAATGGACCGGCTCGCCGTTCACCAACGGGATGCGCTCGAGGTTCTCGGTCACCTCGTACGAGCTGGAGAACACGCGCAAGTCGTAGCGCAGCTCTTTGGTCCAGAGATCCACTTCACGCAGGGCCTGCGCGCTCACGCCCAGCAGCTCTTCCGACGCTTTGGCCTGGAGTGCCCGCTTGTTTTCGATGTAGGAAATCCACACCGTCGTCAGCGACGGCAACAGCGTCGCGACGACGGCGAACATGAGCATCTTCGTGCGAATGCTGCTGAATCGCAAAAAGCGCAGGAAGCTCAGGGCTAGGGCCCCCTCAACGGGTTGCCACAAGATTCATGCGGGAGACGTTACCGCAAGCCTCCCAGTCACTGTGATCTGGCGCACACGGCAAGGCTGCCTCAAACTAGGAGGCCCCCACCCGGAGAGTCCAATGGCAAAGCGCCTTAGCCGACGTTCCTTCCTTCATTATGGAGTGGCCGCTGCTGTCTCTCCTCTCGTTCCCCCTCGCCACCGCGTGGAGAGGGGGCCAGGGGGTGAGGACCTCGAGGAAGCGACGGTCGCGCAGCTCCAGGACTCGATGCGCAGCGGCGCGCGCACCTCACGTTCCATTTGTGCCGCGTATCTCGCCCGCATCGCCGAGCTCGATCCCAAGCTCCACGCGGTGCTCGAAACGAATCCTGATGCGCTGGCCGCCGCCGACCGGCTCGACGCCGAGCGCAAAGCGAATCGTGTGCGCGGGCCACTGCACGGTATCCCGGTGCTCGTGAAGGACAACATCGCGACGGTCGACCGCATGATGACGACTGCCGGGTCACTCGCGCTCGCGGGTGTCACGCCGCCGCACGATGCGCCGCTGGTCGCCCGGCTGCGCGCCGCCGGCGCCGTGATCCTCGGCAAGACGAATCTCTCGGAGTGGGCGAATATCCGCTCTACGCGGTCGTCCAGCGGCTGGAGCGCGCGCGGCGGGCAATGCGCCAATCCGTACGCGCTGGATCGCAATCCGTGTGGCTCGAGCTCCGGCACCGGTGCGGCGATCGCCGCCAGTTTCGCGGCGGTGGGCATCGGCACCGAGACCGACGGCTCGATCGTCTGTCCGTCCAGCGCCTGTTCGCTCGTCGGCGTGAAACCGACGGTCGGCCTCATCGACGGTGCGGGCATCATTCCAATTGCCCACAGTCAGGATACTGCGGGCCCGATGGCGCGCACCGTCACCGACGCCGCGGTGCTCCTCAGTGCGCTCACTGGACGTGACTTTAGCGCGAGTCTCGATCCCGCCGGACTGCGCGGCGCGCGGATCGGCGTGGCGCGCAAGAAGTTCTTCGGGTACAGCCCGGGAGCCGATGCGCTGGTCGAGGCGGCGATCGACGTGCTGCGGCGGCAGGGTGCCGTCATCGTCGACCCCGCCGACATCCCGCATGCGGGAGAGTACGACGATTCGGAGCTGACGGTGTTGCTCTACGAGCTCAAGGCAGACCTCGCGACGTATCTGGCGGCGTGGGCGCCGGGCGCCAAAGTCAAAACGCTCGCCGACGTGATCGCCTTCAACGATGCGAACAAGGCCGCCGAGATGCCGTACTTCGGCCAGGAGTTGTTCCTGCAGGCGCAGGAGAAGGGACCGCTCGCCGACCAGGCGTATCGCGACGCCCTCGCCAAGGACCAACGGCTGTCGCGGACCGAAGGACTCGACGTCGTGTTCGCGCAAAACAATCTCGATGCCATCGTGGCTCCCACGGGCAGCCCGCCCTGGCCCACCGACCTCGTCAACGGCGATCACTTCCTCGGCGCGAGCTCGACACCGGCAGCGGTGGCGGGATATCCCAGCGTCGCGGTGCCGGTCGGTTACGCGTTCGGATTGCCGGTGGGGATGTCGTTCATCGGGCGTGCGAACAGCGAGGCGATGCTGCTCCAGGTGGCGTACGCGTACGAGCAGGCCGCGAAGCCGCGAAAACCGCCGCGGTTTCTTCCGACCGCGAGCCTCTAACGCAACGGCGCACCGGCTGAGATCCAGCGGGCAAGCAGCGCTCGCTCCTCCTCGGTCATGCCGGTCTTGTTCGCGAGCGGCATGGTTTTGGTTTCGACTGCGCGCACGCGAATGCGCTCGGCGAGCCGTGCGATGCTCTCCGGCGTATCGAATGTGACACCCCCGGGCGCGGGCCCGAGCGTGCGGTCGCTCTGATACTGCGAATGACAGGGCTGGCAGCGTTGCGCGATCACCGCGCGCACCGCGTGGAAGGGCGGAACCGAATCGGTTGCCGCGGCGGGCGCCCGGGCTGCGGCTCCCTGCGGCCTCGAAAAGAACATCGCTGCCGCCAACGCCAGCGCCGCGGGCACGAGTACCCAGCGGCTCGAGGATCCTCGTCCGATCATCGCGTGCCGCACCGAGGCGCCAGCGACGAACAGGAGTAACAGCACGAGCCAGTTGACCGGGCTCGCGTACGTCGCGGGAAAGTGATTCGACAGCATGATGAAGAGCAGCGGGAACGTCATGTAGCTGTTGTGCACGGAGCGCTGCTTGGCGCGTTCCCCCAGCGTGAAATCCGCCGGCCGCCCCGCGCGCGTGGCGGCCAGCATCTGGTGTTGTGCGGGGAGAATCCGCATCCAGACATTCGCGACCATGATCGTACCGAGCAGGGACCCGATGTGCATGAATGCAGCGCGACCGGAAAGGAGCCGGCAGAGCAGCACCGTGACGGCGGCAAGCACCGCCAGCGAGATGGCCGACGCCACGGCCGGGCGATTTGCCAGCGGCGAGCGCCACAGCGCATCGTAGATCACCCAGCCGAAGACCAGGAGACCGATGCCCAGCGCAATCCCGGTGCTGCGGCCAATGCGGGAAATGCCGGGATCGAGCAGATATGCGGCGCTGAGGTAGTAGATGAGCACGAGCAGCGCGATGCCGGTGATCCACGTCAGCATCGCTTCCCATTTGAACCAGTGCAGCACCGCCGGCACTTCCCCGGGTCCCGGGCGGCGCTGTTCCACCCGATAGAAGCCACCGCTGTGCACCATCCACAGGTCGCCCTCGACCCCGGGCCTTGGCTGTTCGGGTGTGGTCAGCGCGCGGTCGAGCCAAATGAAATAGAAGGAGCTGCCGATCCAGGCGATGCCGGCGATGACGTGCGCCCAGCGCAGTAAGAGATTTGCCCAATCGCCGAGCCAGCTGGTCATGGGGGCAGTAATTTCACCGGGAAAACGTGTCCGGCCAGTCCTGGCAGGCGGGCCCCTCCGTCTCGTAGTTTTAGGCCGTGCTCTTCCTTCTTTTATCAGCTCTGATCCTGCCGGCGGACACCGTCACTGGCCGCGTCATCGATGCCGCCGGTCAGCCCGTCCCGCAGGCCATCGTCGAGGTCACAGACCTCGGAAGAAGCGTCACGACCAGCGCCGACGGCGCATTCCGGATCGCGCTGGCGCCTGGGAGTTACACGCTCGCCGTGCGGCGCCACGGATTTGCGCCAGCGGTGCGGGAGATCGCGGTGGGCAGCCGGCAGACGAGCGGGGCCCTCGAAATCGTGCTAACGCCAAGCGCGTTCCGGCTCGAGCCCGTTACGGTCACCGCGACTCGGCAGGCACTCGCTTCGGAGTTCTCGCCGCTCCCGGCCGACGCGCTCGCCGGCGATGAGCTGCGGCGCGCGCAGAGCGTCTCGCTCGCGCACGTCGTCGAGGCGCTCCCGGGTGTCCGCGCGATCACCACCGGCTCGCACATCGGGAAGCCCGTGATTCGCGGATTCTCCGGTCCGCGCGTGCTGGTGCTCGAGAATGGCAGCCGGCTCGAGGACTACTCGTGGAGCGATGAGGACGGTCCCTCGGTCGAGACGGCGTTCGTCCGTCGCGTCGAGCTGATTCGCGGACCGGCGAGCGTGCTGTATGGCTCGGACGCGCTGGGCGGCGTCATCAACGTGATCCCTGAGCAACTGCCCGATGCCGCCGGCGGGCCGGCGTTCCTGCGCACGGGATTCACGCTCTCGGCGGCGAGCAACAACATCGAGATCGCTCCCGGCGCACAGGTCGAAGGCGCACGCGGCAACCTGGGGTGGCGCGTCGCCGCGATCGGCCGGCTCGCAAGCAACCTGCACACGCCCGCGGGCGAGCTCGACAACACCGGCTTCGGCGCATTCAACGGCGAAGCGACGGCCGGATGGCGTTGGCCGTCTGGCAGCGCCCTGGCTGTTCGCGTGGTCCACTCCGGTGGCGAGTTCAAGCTGCTCGAGGCGAATGCGCCGCCCGGGGAGACCGGGGGTCCTGAGCGGAAAGCCGGAGACGAGCGCGTCCAGATCACGGGTCAACGGCCGTGGGGGAATTGGCGGCTCGAAGCCAAGGCCCAGCTGCAACGGCACGCGCTGATCGAAATCGCGGATGACCCGACCGGAACGGAATCGGAACAGTTCAATCTGTTGTTGCAGACTGCCTCGCTCGATCTCCTCTTGCATCATGGCGGCACGACGTTCGGCATCACGACCGTCGGCCAGCGTAACGACGCCAGCGGACGCGAGCCGATCGTGCCCGACGCGAGCACTCTTTCTGGCGCCGCGTTTGCGTTCGAGCAGTGGAGTCCCGGATCCGGACGGTGGACGCTTCTGGCGGGCCTGCGTGCGGACGCGCGCCGGCTCAGCGCCCAGCGCGATGACTCCCTCGGCGTCGTCGCGCAGGATCGGAACTCGCAGGCGTGGTCTGGAAATGCCGGAGTCGTGTTTACGCCGGTGCCGGGAGGCGGACTCTCGCTGAGCCTGAACGTGGGCCGCGCCTGGCGTGCGCCAACGCTGTTCGAGCTGTTCGCGAACGGCCCGCACATCGGCGAGGCGCGCTACGAGCTCGGCGATTCGACGTTGAAACCAGAAGCGAGCCGCGGCGTGGATTTTGGCATGCGCTGGAGCGGACGGCACGCCCGGCTGGCGTTGACCGCGTACCACACCCACCTGTCCGACTACATCTACATCACGCCGACCGCGATATTCATCGATTCGCTTCGCGTCTATCAGTACGGCCAGGCGGAAGCGGAATTGCTCGGTGGCGAAGCAGTGCTCGCGGCCGAAATCGGACGGGGTCTCGTCGTCCGCAGCCGCGTTGAGGCGGTGCGGGGCACGAACCTCGCCTCACACGAGCCTCTCCCGCTGCTGCCACCCGTGCGCGCGACGTTCGGCATCGGCTGGCGGGATCGGTTCAGCATGGATGTCGATGCATATGACCGTCCCAAACGGCTCAACCCGCTCGACATTCCGACCGCGGGTTATGCGTTGCTCCACATCGGGGGCGGGGCCGACGTTCGTCTGTTTGGCCGCGCGATGCGCCTCGACCTCTCGCTGCGCAACGCGCTCAACCAGCGCTACCGCAGTTTCCTGAGCCGGTACAAGGAGTTCGCGTTCGATCCGGGACGAAACCTGATCGTCCGGTTGTCCAGCGGATTCGTGGACTAGCGACCCACGCCTGCCGCGCTGGTCGCGGCGTCGAGAATCGTCCAGATCCGATCCACCCACTCACGGTGCTCCGGTTTCATCAAGACGGAGCGCAGGCAGATAATCGTGTCACGGTCGCGCTGCATGTCCTGTACGTCGATCAGATGTACAGGCAGCGTGACGAGGGCGAGATGGAGTTGGCGTCGAGCCGCCTCGTCGAAGATTCGCTGCGTGAGCGCGGAGGCCTCGCTGATCCTCTTGGCGCGCGGCGCCCAGACCAGGATGTCGAGCTCCGGCGCCGATCCGACCACGCAGCGCCCATCCTTTCGCAGTCGCTCGTACAGCGCCAGCGCCGCAGCGCGCCCGCTCGCCAGACCCCTGGCGAATTCTCCATCGGGGACGAGCGGAAACAGTCGTTGCGTCGCCCAGAGTGCGACCGCGGCGGCGCCGGGACGCGAGCACTCCAGTGAGATCTCGCCGAGATGCATTTCAGTCGAGGTGTAGTACGTATACGGCGAGTCGTGATAGTACAGACGCCCCACCGACGGATCGCGAAACAGCACGCACCCACATCCATACGGCTGCAGTCCGTGCTTGTGCGGATCGATGACGACTGACGCCGCTTCAGCGATGCGGTCGAAGGCCCGCCGCGTCTCCGCGGCAAGATCCTTGACGAGCAGGAAGTAGCCGCCGTACGCCGCATCGGCGTGGATGCGAAAGTCGTAGCGACCTCGCAGCTCGACGATCGCATCCAGGGGATCCACAGCGCCGGTTGCGGTGGTGCCCATAGTCACGACGACGGTGCCGACTCCGCCGGCCGCCAGCCGGCGCTCCAGTGCCGGCACGTCCATCCTGCCCGCGCGATCGCAGGTGATCGTTTCGAACGGCACGCCAAGCACGCCCGCGATCCGCCGGTGTGTATAGTGCGCTTGCGTCGAGGCGAGCACCGTCTTGCCCGGATGGAGCTGTCCCGCGACCCACAGCGCCTCGAGATTCGCCATCGTGCCCCCGCCGCACAGGTGGCCGAGGTGCGTATCCCAGCCGATCATCCTGGCCAGATCAGCGACCGCTTCTTTCTCCATCGCGGAGCTGGCGCGGCCGCCGTCGAGGGCGTGGTTGTTCGGATTGATCGGGAGCGCCATCTCATATGCACGGCGCGCGACGTCGTGCGGGGGTTTGAGCATCTGCCCCGCGTACAGCGGATCGCCGTATGGGTAGTTGTCCTTAAGGCGTTCCGCGACTTCCTTCAGCACATCTTCAAGAGCCTTCAAATGCCCTCAGATATGTGCGGTCCCATGCGGCGGGGATACTTTCACGAGGCGAATACGGCCCGGGCGCGTAGACGCGCGAGCTGACGCCGAGTTGACTCCGCTCGCAGATGTGCCAGTCCTGCCGGTTGGTGCGATCCCAGAACTCCTCGGCGTCCTGGATGTTGTAGCCCGCGGCGGCGGGCGCGTCCGGGTGCACCATCCATTCACAGACGACGCGCGACTGCTTCGGCGCGACCGGCCAGACCGTATAGAACACCGCATAGTCCGGGTGCAGGCTCAGCATCATGGTCGGAAACAGGGCGTAGTAGAACGCGCGGCGTTGATCCTCCGCCGCCAGGGTGCCCAGCGGCAGCGCGCAGGCTCGGCCCGTCATCGTCGCACTCTCGTTCGGCGCCTTGATCTCCATGTAGCCGCCCAGGAACGGCCCATCGATCAGGTCGTTGGCGCCGCTCGTGTACGGCAGCTTGGTCGACAGCTCGGGGTGAATCGTCGGGCAGTGCAGGCACTCATTGTAGTTCTGCAGGATCAGCTTCCAGTTTGCCCGCACGTCGTATTCGATGCGCCGTACCGTCCGGAGAAGCGGCAGGTTGTAATTGGCAAATCGATCGCGTAACGGGGCGAACCATTTCCCGCCCGGCGTCGCCGCAGGATCGAGATTGAGGAAAAGAAATCCCTCCCATTCGAAGAGCGACACGCCGTGGAGCGGATAGCTCTTCTTATCGAAGCCTGCGACTTCGTGCATGTGCGGCGCGCCGATCAGCCGGCCATCGAGCGCGTAGGTCCAGGCGTGATAGGGGCATTGGATCGTCTCGGACAGCCGGCCCGTTGGCGCTTCGCATAGCCTGGTGCCGCGGTGGCGGCACACGTTGTAGTACGCGCGCCGCTCACCCGACTGATCGCGCAGCACGATGATGCTCTCGCCGGCGATCTCGACGAGGAAGTAATCGCCGTGCGCCGCTACGCCCGAATCGCGGCCGATGCAGATCCAGTGTCGACGGAAAATCCGCTCCTGCTCGTCGGCGAACACTTCCGGCGCCGTGTAGTAGCGGCCCGGGAGAGTGCGGGCACCCTGGTGGTAGCTCTCAACGGTCTTCAGGAAGGTCATAGGATCGCGCGCGCGGCGTTGCGGCCCGCCGCTCCCGGGATTCCGCCGCCCGGATGCGTGCCCGAGCCACACAGATACAGCCCCGTGATAGGCGTGCGGTAGCGGCTCCAACCCGGTACGGGACGCATGAACAGAATCTGGTCGAGAGTGAGCTCTCCGTGGTAGAGGCTCTGCTCCGCGGCTTGCAGCTGCACTTGATTCGGCTGGACGTTCAGGACATGCGCAACCCGGGGCGCCAGCTCCCCATGCGTTCCAGGGGCGACGTACTGGACATGCAGTTCGAGCCGTCCGTCGGTTCGCTGGACTTCGACGTACGGCGCCGTCGAGTCCCGGCCGTATTTGGCGTCGTCGTAGGCGCGCTCGAGGTAGTCGAGCGAGGGCGCGATGCACAGGGTCGCGTACGCAGGGGCGCTCGCCATGGCGAGCGTCCCGCGGGCGACGACGCCGCGCGCCTTGATGTTGTCCAGCGCGCGCGAAAACTCCGGGTCCAGCTCGAACGCAATCGGTTGCAGTGTCGCGCGCGGATCGGCGCTCGCCACGACCAGCGGCGCGAGAATCGCCTCGCCACTCTTTTCGAGGACCACGCCGCTCGCGCGGCCGTTCTTCGCGAGCACGGCGGCGCGTTCTCCGCGCCGGAGCTCCACGCCCGGGATACTCGATAGAGCCTGCGTGATGTTCGACCGCACCGGCCGGAACACACCGGCGCGACTGCCCGCGTGGTGATGCAGAAAATTGAACGCCGTCCCACCCGAGCGCGGTCCCTGCTTCAAGTGCCACACGCCGAGCGCGCCGAGCAGTCCCTTGAGCGGGTCGCTCTCGAACCAGTCATCGAGCAGCTCAGCGATCGACATCGGCAGAATGCGCGCGAGATCGATGACGGTCTGCTTGCCGAGGCGCCGAACGTACAGGCCCAGGCCGGCGATGCGCGCCAGCTCGCGCACCTCATTCGACTCGATGTCGGGCGCTGGCGCGAGATAGAGCCGCTCGAGCACGCCGGCGAGTGTGCGCATCCGCCGGCAAAACTCCGGCCATTTCGCCGCGTCTGCGGGACTGATACGGCGGATCGCTTCGACAGACCGCCCCATGTCGCGCGACAGCTCGAGCGTGCCCCCGGCGGGCAGTGGTGCCGTGATCCACGGATCAGGCTCCTCGATGCGCAGACCCGCTCCCGCCAATCCGAGATCGCGGACGATTACATCAGGTACCCATCCGATGTCGAGCGAAGGATCGGGACTCTCGTGCTGTTCCACGACGAGCACGCGCTTACCCGCCCGTGCCAGATAGTGGGCGGTGACGAGGCCGTTCGCGCCCGCGCCGATCACGATCGCGTCGTACCCGTTGCGACTCACCTGCCGTCCTTCAGGATGCGCATCGCCGCGAGCCGCCCGGACGCGCCCATGATGCCACCGCCCGGATGCGTCCCGGAGCCGCACTGATAGAAGCCGCGGACGGGCGTGGCGAACTTCGCCCAGCCGGGCGCGGGGCGCAGGAAGAACAGCTGATGCAGCGCCAGCTCCCCGGCGAAGATGTTCCCCTCCGAAAGACCGGTGATCCGTTCGATATCCAGTGGCGTGATCACTTGCCGATGCAGAATGAGCGACTTGAATCCCGGCGCGAAGCTCTCGACCGTGTTCACCACCGCGTCGCCGAACGCTTCGCGCTTCGCATCGGTCCAGCCGCCGTTCAACGCATACGGCGCATACTGCACGAAGATCGACATCACGTGCTTGCCAGGCGGCGCCATGCCCGGATCGATCATCGAGGGGAACACGATGTCCATGTAGGGCCGGCGCGAGAACTCGCCGTACTTCGCGTCGTCATACGCGCGCTCGACATAGTCGAGGCTCGGGCTGATTGACACCGCGCCGCGGTGCAAGCGGCCGCCGGCGGCGTCCGGCATGCAGGTGAAGGTCGGCAGCGCATCGAGCGCCAGGTTCAGCTTGCCTGACGAGCCGCGGAACTTGAAGCGGCGGATGTCCGACACAAAGTCGGACGGAAGGTGGTCGGACTCGAGCAGCTGCAGGAACGTGCGGCGCGGGTCGAGGCTGGACACCACGATGTCCGCCCGCAGCTCGTCGCCATTCTCCATCACGACGCCCTGCGCGCGGCCATTCTTCACCAGGACCCGAGCGACCGACGCATCGCAGCGGATCTCTGCGCCAAAGCCCCGAGCCGCCGAGGCGATCGCTTCGCTCACGGCGCCCGTCCCGCCTTTGGCGAAGCCCCAGGCGCGGAAGACGCCGTCCAGCTCGCCCATGTAATGATGAAGGAGCACGTAGGCAGTGCCTGGAGAGCGGGGCCCCAGGAACGTGCCGATGATGCCGCTCGCCGACTTCGTCGCCTTGAGGACGTCAGTCTCGAACCACTCATCCAGGAAGTCTGCTGAGCTCATCGTCATCAGCTTGACGAGCGCGTGCAGCCGCTCGGCGCCGAGGCCGCGGAAGTGCCTGCCCAGCTTGAGCAGGCCGGCGAGATCGCCCGGCGCGAACGATGTCGGGTCGGGCGGCACCATGCCGAGGATCGGTTTGACCGCCTGGGCCATGAAATGCATGAGGTGGCCGTACTCGTCGTACGCTTCGGCGTCGCGCGGCGAGTGGCGGTACAGCTCGCGGCGGGTTTCATCGTGATCACCCCAGGCCGCGAGGTAGTCGCCGTTCTCCATCGGCGTGACGGTGCTCTCGAGCGGCAGGATGTGCAGCCCGTGCCGCGGCAGATCGAGGTCGCGGATGATTTCGGGCCGCAGCAGCGAGACGACATAGGAGAACATCGAGAACTTGAAACCGGGGAAGATCTCCTCTGTGACGGCGGCGCCACCAACGCGCGGCCGGCGCTCGAGGACGAGCACCGACTGCTTCGCGCGCGCGAGGTAGGCGGCCGTGACGAGCCCGTTGTGGCCGCCGCCGATGACGATCGCGTCGTAGCGTTTCATGCCCGCTTGCGGTCGGGGTTGAAGAACGGCAGCGGCGTTACACGTGCCCTCGCCTGCTTACGACGATGCTCCACGGTGACCTCCATGCGTACTTCTGTTCCGGGAGCATGCGCGGATCCGAGATGGGCCAGCGCCATGTATCGCTTCAGCAGCGGCGACCAGCCGCCGCTCGTCGCGTAGCCCAGCTGCTTGTGGCCGCCGCGATCGTAGATCGGCACGCTGGTGCGCCACGCCTGCGTCGGGAGGCGCGGCGGCAAACCAACCTCGGCGTACAGCTGCTCGAGCGAGTCCCAGTCCACAGTCAGGCCGGTGAACTGCCACGCCGGTCCCCGCCGCCGCTCGGCCTCGAGCGCCGCCTGCCCGTTGTAGCGTTCCTTGTCGCTCGCGACGGTCCAGCCGAGGCCGAGCTCGAGCGGCGAAGATTTCTGCGCCTCGATCAACGCATGCCGCGACGAGAAGTAGTCCACCTCGATCAGCAACAGTCCCGCCTCGATCCGTGCCACGTCGAGTGCCAGCATCCCCGCCGGGGTGATGCCGAACGGCCTGCCCGTTTCGATCACCGCATCCCACAACGGCACCGCCTGCGCCGCGTCCACCCACACTTCGTAGCCGAGGTCACCGGTGTAGCCGGTGCGCGAAATGGTCACGGGAATGCCGCGGATCTTTGCGCTGGTCAGCCGGAAGTATTTGACCGTCGAGAGATCGCGCTCAGCGGCGATCTGAAGAATCTCGCGCGAGCTGGGACCTTGGAGCGACAGCGCGGCGGTGGTCTCTGAGACGTCTTCAATCTTGACGTCGAGCCCCGCCGCGTTCAAATGCAGCCAACGCAGCGTCGGGTCGGCAGACGTCACGCGGAACGTCTGCTCGCCCAACACCGAGATTGTGCCGTCGTCGATCTGCTTGCCCTCGTGGTCGCACCACGGCGTGTAGAGCACCTGGCCGACTGTCGCTTTGCCCACGTTGCGCGTGACGACGTGGTCGAGCAGTCGGGCGGCATCACGACCGGTGACGAGGTACTTGTAGAGCGGGGAGACGTCGAACAGCGCCGCGGAGTTGCGGATCGCGTGATACTCACGGTCGTGTGACAGCTCGTACGAGCTGGCGACGACGTAGCCGGCCCAGCGCCGCCAGGCCTGACCTTCCGACAGCGGACCCGTGCGGGAATGAAACGGCGTGGTCCGCAGGCTCACGGTGGGGATGCGGTTGCGGCGAGGGTCTCCATATTCGGGCGCGAAATCTCACGCCACAGCGCGTTTCGTGCAAATTGTGCGACCATGCGGATGCAGCTCGTCGAGATCCACGATCTCGCCTCTTGTCCCCCGTCCTTGCGCGACGCGCTGACCGATTTTCTGGCGTTTACCGAGAATCTCGCCGGTGCCTACGATCCTGTGGCTCCGTTGCTGCGACACGCGCTCGAGCGCATGAAGGCGCGCCGGATCGTCGACCTCTGCTCCGGCGCCGGCGGCCCATGGCGTCGGCTCGCCGCTCAGGTTGGCGTCCCGGTGCTCCTTACCGACCTGTATCCGCACCGCGGCGACGCGCCGGACTTGCCCCTCCATCCGGCACCCATTGATGCGCGAGCGGTGCCGGAGGAGCTCGAAGGATTCCGAACCATGTTCACCGCGTTCCACCACTTCCGACCGGTCGAGGCCCGGGCCATCCTCGCGGATGCGGTGCGTCGCGGCCAGGGGATCGGAGTGTTCGAGATTGCGCGGCGCGCCCCGCTCGAGCTTGCGGTCATCGCGTTCACGTGGCTGGGCACGCTCGCGTCCGTGCCGTTCATGCGTCCCTGGCGTTGGTCCCGATTTCTTTGGACTTACTTGCCGCCCGTCCTGCCCCTGGTAGGCACCTTTGACGGCATTGTCTCCTGTCTCAGGACCTATTCGCACGCGGAGCTGTCTGAGCTGGTCCGCGGACTGGACAGTTACGATTGGGAGATTGGGGACTTTCGCGCACGGTGGGCGCCGCTGCGGGGGACCTACCTCATTGGGATCCCCCGGAGTGGACTGGCCCAATGACGTACACCGGGTTCTCTTAAACACATTCCTCATTCCGCCTGTCCGCGGAGGCCCTATGCGTTCCGTGTTTGTGGCAGCGCTACTCGTCTTTCCGTCCGTAGTCTCGAGTCAGGAAACCGCATCCGATTCGCTACTCACTGTCAACCATTATCTCGACTGGGAGCAGGTCGCCGACCCGCAGATGTCTCCCGACGGCTTGCAGATCCTGTACACTCGCCGCTGGGTGAACAAGATCGAGGACCGGTGGGATTCGGGCCTCTGGATAATGAACGCCGATGGCTCGCGCAACCGCTTTCTCGTGAAGGGTTCGAACGCCCGCTGGTCGCCCGACGGCACGCGAATCGCCTACTTCGCCGACGGGGAGCCGAAGGGAACGCAGGTGTTCGTGCGCTGGATGGATGCCTCGGGGGGGGGCGCCACATCGCAGGTCACGCACGTCAGCGAGACTCCGGCGAACCTGAGCTGGTCTCCCGACGGCCGCTCGGTCGCATTCACGATGCTGGTGAAGAGCGAAACGCCGTGGAAGATCAGCATGCCGGCGGCACCCGAAGGCGCGAAGTGGACGCCGGCGCCGCGCATCGTGGACCGGTTGCATTACCGTCGTGATCGGACCGGCTTCGTCGAGCAAGGCACGACGCAGATCTTCCTCGTGCCGGCGGAGGGTGGGACGCCCCGGCAGCTCACAAAGGGCGACTTCGCGACCAGCGAGCTTGGGGGCTTCGGCGCGCCCAACTACGACTGGACCCCTGACGGACGCACGATCGTCTTCGATGGATTGCGCGAAGCGGACGCGGACTATCGCTATCGCGAATCGTATCTCTACGCAGTCGACGTGCAGGGCGGAGCCGTGCGCCAGCTCGTCGCCAAGAAGGGCGGCTGGACCGGGCCCGTCGTGTCACCCGACGGGCGGACCGTGGCCTTCACCGGTCACGAGTACGGCACCTTCTCATATCGGGCGGACGAGGTTTGGACGGTGGGTATCGATGGCAACGGCATGCACGCGCTAACGACATACGACCGTGATCCCGGCACCGTGCGCTGGAGTCCCGACGGCAGCGGCGTGTTCTTCGCGCTGGCTGAGCAAGGGACCAGCAACGTGTACTTCGCCGGCGTGCGTGGTGGCAACCGGCGCGTCACCGAAGGCGTGCAGATGCTGTCGCTGACGTCCGTGTCGCGCGACTTCAACGCGGTCGGCGTCCGTTCCGATGCCGATGAGCCCCCCGATGTTGTGCGATTCAGTCTCCGCCGCGCACAGCCGATTAGCCGCCTCACGAACGTGAACGCCGACGTGCTGCAGGGCATCCGGCTCGGGTCGGTGGAAGACGTGTGGTACCCATCGACCGGCGGCACGCGCGTCGAGGGATGGATCATCAAGCCGCCCGGATTCGATCGCACCAAAAAGTATCCGCTGATCATGGAGATCCACGGCGGCCCGCATGGGATGTACAACGGCGCGTTCAGCTATCAGCTGCAGAACTTCGCGGCCAACGGTTTTGTCGTGCTCATTACCAACCCTCGTGGCAGCACCGGCTACGGCAGTGCGTTCGGCAACGCGATCGAGCGCGCCTATCCGAGCGTCGATTATGACGACCTGATGGCCGGCGTGGATACCGTCGTGGGACGCGGCTACATCGATACGCAGCGCATGTACGTGGGCGGCTGCTCGGGTGGTGGCGTGCTCTCGAGCTGGGTGATCGGTCATACGACGCGGTTCGCGGCGGCAGCCGTCCGCTGTCCGGTTATCGACTGGATGAGCATGGCCGGGCAGACCGACGTCCCGCTATTCACGTACGGCTTTTTCGACGCGCCGTTCTGGGAGAAGCCGGAACAGTGGATCAAGCAGTCGTCGCTCGCGTACGTCGGCAACGTCAAGACGCCGACGCTGCTGATGACGGGCGAGCTCGATCTGCGGACGCCCATCCCGCAGACCGAGGAGTACTACTCGGCGCTGAAGATGTTGAAGGTGCCGGTGGTGATGCTGCGGTTCAACGGCGAGTACCACGGGACCAGCTCCAAGCCGTCGAACTTCCTGCGAACCCAGCTCTACATGATGAGCTGGTATCAGCAACACCGGCTGGGGAGCGAAGCGGCGGCCAGCGGAGCCGGCGAAGCCCCGCGCCAGAAATGACGCCTGACCTGGCCTCGATGCTCGACCAGATCGAGGCCATCAAGAGGGAAGGGCAGGCGGTGTCGGCAGGACTCCGCGACGACCAGCTCAATTGGCATCCCGCCAAGGACAGCTGGTCGATCGCCGAGTGTCTGCAGCATCTGAATGTCGGTGTGACGAAGACGCTGCCGGCCTTCGATCGTGCGATCAGCGAAGGGCGCTCCAAAAACCAGCTGGCGCCGGGACCGTTCCGTTACGGCTGGTTCTCCCGCATGATGGTGGCGTCGATGGAGCCGCCTCCCAAGTTCAGGATGAAGTCGCCGCGACTCATTCGCGTCTCGGTCGGCGGCACGTATCGCGGCGCCGACCTGCTCCCACAATTCGCCGCGGTGCGCGATCAGTTGGCCGAGCGCGTGCGTCAGGCGGATGGTCTGGACCTGGCGCACGTCCGGACGATCTCTCCCGTTAACCGCTTGCTGCGTATGCCGCTAGGCGCGTATTTCGACTTCATCATCGCGCACGACCGGCGCCATCTCTGGCAGGCCCGCCAGGCCCGGAGCCGCTGCGCTTGACAAGAAATCGCGATTAGGGCGTCTGCCTAGGCGCCTCTTTCCCGTTCCAACAGGGCTCTCTTGCGATCGACGCCCCAGCGGTATCCTCCGAGGTCCCCGCCCTCTCTCACCACGCGGTGGCACGGAATAACTAACGCCACAGGATTTGTCGCACACGCCTGTGCCACCGCTCGCGTCGCCGTCGGCCGGCCGATGCGCCGAGCCACCTCCGCGTACGTGCGGGTCTTCCCGAACGAGATTCGCTGTAGCTCCTGCCACACCCGTCGCTGGAAGGCGGTCGCGCGGATGTCGAGCGGCAAATCGAGGTGCGGCTCGCGGCCATCCAGATAGGCGAGGATCGCTCCGACCCAGCCCTCGAGTTTCCCGCTCTTGTCCGCAACCACGCGTGCAGCGGGAAACTCGCCGACCAGGTCAGCTTCGAGCGCGGCGGCGTTGTCACCCAGCGAGACGCGGCAGACGCCGCGCTCAGTCGCCGCGACGAGCAGGCGTCCCAGCGATGTCGGGACGGTCACGTAGGCGATGCCGATCCCCGTGCCCCCGCGGGCGTACGTCGCGGGCGTCATGCCGAGCTGCTCGTTCGTACGCTCGTAGACACGGCTCGTGGAGCTGTAGCCGGCTTCGTAGAGTGCGGGACTCACGTGCTTCCTCCGTTTCAATTCCTGTTTGAAGCGCGTCACCCGGCGCGCCTCGGCGTAGGCCCGCGGCGTGATCCCCAGGATGCGCTTGAAGGCGCGTGCGAGCCGGCGCGCATCCCCGCGCGGCCGCTTGCCGGCGGCGATCGCGCGACACGCCTCGCGCACCAGCGCGACGACGGGATCGCCGCCGTTGGCAGCGGCGGGATGACAGCGCCGGCACGCGCGGAACCCCTCGCGCTCGGCGGCTTCGGGGATGGGGAAGAACGACACCTGCGTGCGCCGCGGTTTGCGGCTGGCGCAGGAGGGACGGCAATAGATGCCAGTCGAGCGGACGGCGTACACGAACGCCCCGTCGAACCGGCGATCTCTTGCCATCACCGCCTGCCAGCGCTCAGTGGGACTCATGGCGGAAAACTTAGTACGAGTGCCCACCCGAGTTCTATCCGGTTTTTGCGCTCAAATCCTCAATGCCACGGCTCATCCTTGGACGGGCCGTAGATCGACGGAACCTTACCTCCCGCCATGCGCAGGTAGACGGAAAACTGCCCGCGATGGTGGATCATGTCGTTCAGCATCTGCCAGAGGAAATCCTGCCGGCGCACGTCGCCCATCTGCTTGGGTGCCGTATAGAATTTGATCGTGGAGCTCAGCTCCCGGTCGTCCACTTTGCGGACCGTATCCGCCATTTTCTTGAAGACGCGCTCCACTTCACCGACGGTCCCCTGCCACGTATCGGGCATCGCGGGCATGTTCGGCGGCGGAAACTTGAACTCGCCCTGTACCGCCTGCGTGGCGGCGACGCCTTCGAACGCAAACGTCCAGGCCAGCTCCTGGGCGCTGCGGCACGTGGCGTGGGGCTTCATGGTCTCCTTCCCACCGGGGTAGGCGCGCAGGACCTTCACCGTGGTGGCGGCTTCCCGTTCCCAGGCGTCCAGAAACGCTTGTTTCTCGCTCATGAGCTCTCCTCGTTGAGTCGCCCTGTAATCTGCCATTTCTGCCGCTGGTTGCGAGCCCTGAGCAAAACCCTGTCTTAGCACATAGTTTTCCTCGGAGTTTTCCACCGAGGTGGGGTCGTGCGGGAGTGCGTGCCGATCATCGTGTTAGCCCTCGTCGCCATCGGGGGCCTGACGTGGGCCGTCATGGCGCTGCGGAGCTCGCTGGCCCGGGAGCGCCGGCTGGCGCGCGTGGACGACGTCAC
>WNEY01000740.1_pt1 | contig 21375 bp, 18 predicted proteins | sample 5400531 | NCBI WGS metagenome assembly WNEY01 (sample SAMN13153338, study PRJNA577476) | soil metagenome | isolation source: 200 cm saprolite under Douglas fir tree site 1 | place: USA:California | collected 2015-04-18
GATGCGGCCGCTCATCGCGACCACGCCGGCCAGTGTGTCTGGACGGGTTAGGGCGAGCGATAGACTCATGATCGCGCCCTGGCTGAAACCCAGGAGATAGACACGATGAGGATCGGTCCCGTAAGCCTGGGTGGCTTCGTGGATGAACTGCAGTAGTATCAGGCGGCTACGTTCTGCCTCGTCGGGGTTGATCATCGGCGTGACAGGATCCAGCATCACGTGAAACCACCCATACATCTCTGGTCCGAGCGCGATCGGCGCGCGGGCGCTGACGATGAAGAAGCGGCCGTCCAGGGACGGCGCCAGGCCGATCAGGTCACTTTCGTTGCTGCCGACCCCATGGAGGAGCAGCAAGAGGGGAGGAGGGCCCGAGGACGGGGTCCTGGGAGGCTGCGTCAGATGGACGAGGGGGAGCGTAGAGGCCGCAGCCATGTAGATGAAGTTTCCCATCCCGGTGTGTGACTCCTTGACACGCAGCCCAACGAGGAACGGTACAGGCAGCGCAGAAGTGTGGGGTCACATGGCAGCCGCATGTAGAAAATACGGTACGGTGCGAGCCGGTGGAGGTCGTGGCTAACCTCGGGTTTGTCGGCCTGGGAGTGATGGGCGGCCGCATCGCGCGCCGGCTGCTGGCGGCCGGCCATCGCGTCACCGGATACAACCGCACGAAAACGAAAGCGCAGTGGCTGCTCGATGCGGGAATGCGCTGGGCCGAGAGTCCGCGGGCCGTTGCACAGGCCGCAGATGTCGTGTTCACGATGGTGACCGACACCGCGGCACTGCATGCTGTGGCCCGTGGACCGGACGGCGTGCTAGCGGGACTGGCTCCCGGCACGCTCTATGTGGAGATGAGCACCGTCAGCCCCGCAGCCAGCCGTGACCTGGCGGGGGACGCGAGGGGGCGCGGGGCCCAGATGATGGACGCGCCGGTGTCCGGGAGTGTCAGCACGCTGGAGGAGGGCCGATTATCGATCATGGTCGGCGGCGACCGCGCCGCCTTTGAGCGCGTCAGGCCAATCCTGCTCGACATCGGACCAACAGTCAATTATGTGGGCGGAAACGGCCAGGCCGTCCTGATGAAGATTGCCACCAACCTCAGCCTAGCCGTACACATGCTGGCATTCAGCGAGGGAGTCGCGCTGGCGGAGAAGGGGGGGATCGCCCGCGAGACCGCCGTGGCAGTGCTCCTCAGCAGCGTGGTCGCATCCCCCATGCTGAAGTACCGGGGGCCGTTTGTGGTGCGGCCGCCTGACGAGGCGTGGTTCGACGTGACGATGATGCAAAAAGACCTGGGCCTGGCGTTGGAGCTCGGACGGCAGATGTCCGTGCCTCTTCCGACAACGGCGCTGACCAATGAATGGCTCTCGGCGGCGCGGTCCATGGGGCTGGGCCGCCAGGACTTCGCGGCGGTGTTTGAAGTGGTGACGCACCTGGCCGGGCTCGAGAAACGAGGGATCCAGGATCCGGAAACTGAGACACGCGCCCAGAGGACAGGCCGATGAGTCGGGATCAGTGGTTGCAGATGTACGCGCAGATGCTGCGCATCCGCGTGTTCGAGGAACACGTCAACGAGCTGTATACATCGGCGAAGATGCCCGGTCTCGCGCATCTCTATATTGGCCAGGAGGCGGTGGCGGTCGGCGTGTGCCAGGCGCTGCGGTCCGACGACTACATCACCTCCACGCATCGCGGCCACGGCCACTGCCTGGCCAAGGGCGCGTCTGTGGACCGCATGTTCGCGGAGCTCCTGGGCAAGGCTGCGGGCTACTGCGGCGGGAAGGGCGGCTCGATGCACATCGCCGACCAGGAGCGCGGCAACCTCGGGGCCAACGCCATCGTGGCCGGCAGCACTGGAATCGCGACCGGCGCCGCCCTTGCCGCCAGGCGGCAGGGGAGCGACCGGGTGGCGGTGTGCTTCTTCGGAGAGGGCGCGGTGGGTCAAGGGATTCTGTACGAAGTCATGAACCTGGCGGCGCTGTGGACGCTGCCGGTGATCTATGTGTGCGAGAACAACCTCTACAACGAGTACACCCACTATACGGAGACGACAGCGGGCGACCTCCTGCTGCGGCCGCGCGCGTTCGGCATCTTCGCTGAGGAGGTGGACGGCCAGGACGTCCGCGCCGTCCACGCTGCCGCGAGCCGTGTTGTGGCGCGGGCGCGCCGGGGCGAGGGCCCAGCGTTCCTGCTCTGCCAGACCTACCGTTTTCTCGGTCACCACGTTGGCGATATCAGCCGTACCTACTACCGGACGAAAGACGAAGAGCAACGCTACAAGGCTGAGCGCGATCCGCTCCACATCCTGACGCGGTGGCTGGTCGCGGAACGAATGGCGGCACCGGAGGAGTTCGCTCGTGTCGAGCAGCAGGTACGCGCGGAGGTCGCCGCCGGCCTGCAGTTTGCCCTCGCGGCGCCCTATCCCGACCCAGGTGAGGTTGACCGAGATGTCTACGCATAAGAGGCGAAACTACGCAACCTACACCAGCACCGTACTCACCTCCCGTGACATGTCGCTGCAGGTGATTGTGCGCCGGTTGTGTGGTGTGTGTGGATCGTCTGGGTTGGTGGCAAGGAGGTACGTCCGTCGCCGTGAGTGAGCGGGTCATTGCGACCGCAGTGCGGGAGATTACGTTCGGACAGGCCGTCCGCGAGGCGCTGGCCGAGGAGATGCGGCGGGATTCCGCGGTGTTCATCATCGGGGAGGACGTGGCAGAGGCGGGGACGCCGTTCAAAGTGCTGTCCGGCCTCGTGGAAGAGTTTGGGCGGGACCGCGTGATCGACTCGCCGATCTCCGAAGCCGGCATGACGGGGCTGGCCGTCGGCGCGGCGATGACGGGCATGCGGCCGGTCGTGGACATCATGTTCGGCGACTTCATCACGCTGGCGATGGATCAGATCGCCAATCAGGCCGCCAAGGTGCACTACATGTCCGGCGGCAAGTTGAAGGTCCCGATGGTCGTCCGCACCACCCTGGGTGCGACGCGCCGCTCCGCCGCGCAGCACAGCCAGAGCCTGCAGGCCTGGGTCAGCCACGTCCCGGGGCTGAAGGTGGCGCTGCCCTCCACACCCTACGATGCGAAGGGGCTGTGGAAGACGGCGATCCGTGACGACAACCCCGTCGTCCTCTTCGAGGATAAGTTGATGTATCAACTCAAAGGACCGGTGCCCGAGGGGGAGTACACGATTCCTTTCGGGACAGCCGACGTGAAGCGCGAAGGCCGTGACATCACCATCGTGGCCACCAGCAGCATGGTGCAGGTCGCGCTGCAGGCGGCAGATCTGCTGGCGCCGCTTGGCATCAGCGCAGAGGTGGTGGATCCCCGCACCACGGTGCCCCTCGATGCGCGCACCCTGGTGGAATCTGCCAGGAAGACCAGTCGCGTCATCGTGATGGACGAGGGGTACCAGCGGTACGGCGTCACCGCCGAACTGGCCGCGGTCATCGCCGAGGGCGCCTTTCACTACCTCGACGCCCCCGTCACGCGGCTGGGCGCGATGGATGTGCCGGTCCCGTTCTCACCGGTCCTTGAAGATCTCACCGTCCCCACGCCTGAGCGCGTGGTGACAGCTGCGAAGACGCTGTGTGGCCGCGCATGAGGAGGCAGTGAGATGGGGATCAAGACGTTCGGGCAGATGGCGGTGGATTGGGAAGAGCGGGTGAACTTCGAGCGCCTGCGCACCGAGCGCCTGGCCCGCGTCAAGAACTCCTTGGCGGCCTCGGAACTCGGGGCGCTGCTGTGCTTCGACATGAACAACATCCGGTACATCACCGCGACCCACATCGGAACGTGGGCGATGGACAAACTGGTGCGGTTTACCCTGCTGCCGCGCGGCGACGAGCCCATTCTGTGGGACTTCGGCTCGGCGGCGCGGCATCATCAGCTCTACAGCCCCTGGCTGGGCGAGCGGGCACGCGCCGGCATTTCCACGCTGCGGGGCGCCTACCCGGAGCGGGCCACCGATGTGGCCCGCAAAATCCGGATCGAGCTGGAAGCGAGGAAGTTGCACCGGGCGCCGCTGGGGGTGGACGTGATCGAGATCCCCGTGCTGGAGGCGCTGCGCGCAGAAGGCCTCACCGTGGTCGACGGCCAGCGCCTGATGCAAGAGGTCCGCAAGATCAAGACGCAGGATGAGATCACCCTGCTGGCGACTGCCTGCATGATGGTCGATGCCGCGTATGAGGAACTGTACCGGGTGCTGCGCCCGGGGATGCGGGAGAACGAGTGTGTGGGACTGGTCAGCAAGGTTCTCTATGACCTTGGCTCCGAGCACGTGGAGGGCGTGAACGCCATCTCGGGAGAACGCTGCAACCCGCATCCCCACGTCTACACCGATCGCGTGCTGCGGCCCGGCGATCCGGCGTACTTTGACATCCTGCATAGCTTCATGGGTTATCGCACCTGCTACTATCGCACCTTCGCCGTGGGCAGCGCATCGCCGGCGCAGGTCGACGCATACACGCGCTGCCGGGAGTACCTGGATACGGCGATCAGTTTGATCAAACCCGGCGTGAGCACGGCGGAGGTCGTCAAGGTGTGGCCTAAAGCGGCGGAGTTCGGGTTTGCAAACGAGGAGGCGGCGTTCGCCCTGCAGTACGGCCACGGCGTCGGCCTCTCGATCTGGGAGAAACCGATCTTCAGCCGGTTGGTGTCCGTCGACTATCCGGAAGTCATCGAACAGGGTATGGTATTCGCGCTGGAGACCTTCTGGCCGGCGACCGATGGGTGGTCCGCGGCACGGATCGAAGAGCAGCTCGTCGTGACGCACGATGGCTGCGAAGTGATCACCCGCTTCCCCGCGGAGCAGTTGCTGGTCGCGGGCACACGCTACTACGCCGCGAGCGGTCCACTCCCGACCATACGCGAGACGCAGTCCAACCTCAACCGCGCCAGGTCGAGTCCCCTCGAGGCGGTCGTCAGTAGCGCGCGTCAAGAAGGTAGCACAGTCCGAACTTGACGGCTCTCGCGTCCATCGCGGCTGTCGGGTCGATGCGTCCAGGACACCACGAGATGAGGGAGACGCAACAGACGCGAGGGGCGCGACAGACGTAACCAGACGCAGGAGACGAGGTTGTCTGCGTGCCTGTGAATGTGATCATGCCGGCGCTGGGGATGTCCCAGGAGACGGGCAAACTGCTGCGCTGGCTGGTGGCCGAGGGCCAGCCGGTCAGGCAGGGCCAGCCGTTGATGGAGATCGAGACGGACAAGGTCACCGTAGAGATTGAGTCGCCCGCCTCCGGCGTGCTGGCCGGCGTGCGCGCGCTCGCCGGCCAGGAGGTGGCGGTGGGGCACGTAGTCGCCGTCATCCTGGCCCCGGGGGAGATCCCGCCTGCCTCAACCCCGGTGGCACCCGCGGCGGCGCAGCCGGCTGCGCGTGTCCACGAAACACAGCGCCCAGCGGCGGTGCAGCCCGGCCGCGCTCCGGCGTCTCCAAAGGCCCGGCGGCTGGCGCAGGAACTCGGGGTGGATCTGCGGACCGTGCCCGGCTCCGGACCAGGCGGGGAAGTCACCGCCGCGGATGTCATGAACGCGAAGGGAACGCCGGCGCCACCGGTGGGTCGCGCAGACACGGTAGGCAGCGCGTGGCGCGTGATGGCCGATCGGTTGACCCGGAGCTGGACCAGCGCGCCACACTTCTACCTCACGCGCGAGGTCTCCGCAGCGCGACTCGTGCAGCGGCGGGAGCACCTGCAGCCACAGATCCCGTCGATCACCTACACGGATCTGCTGATCGTGCAGACGGCGAGAGCGCTGCGCCAGCACTCGCGGCTCAACGCGCGGTGGGAGAACGGGCAGATCGTCTTCTCCGACCAGATCGGGATTGGCGTGGCGGTCGCGACCGACGCCGGACTGATCGTGCCGGTGTTGCTGCGGGCCGACGAACGGTCGCTCCTGGAGATCGCGCGAACGCGCTTTGACCTCGTGACGCGTGCGCAGGCCGGCCGCCTGCGCCCTGAAGATGTCTCCGGCGGCACGTTTACGATCAGCAACCTGGGGATGTACGGCGTCGACGCATTTTATCCAATCCTCAATCCGCCGCAGGCTGCCATCCTTGCCGTCGGCCGGATCGTCGACCGGGTGGTGGCCATCAACGGCGTCCCGGCGGTCCACCCGATGCTCACGTTGACGCTCGCCTGTGATCATCGAGTGGCCGACGGGGCCCGGGCCGCACAGTTCCTGGAGACGCTGGCGCACCTGATCGAAACCGCTGAGGATGCCATCCCGTGAGGTCCGGCGGCCGGACTGGGGCTGTGCCACACCCCGCGCGCACTGTGGGCGCGTCGATGGTCGCCATCGATCAGATCACCAAGAGCTTTGGCCGGGCCGGGACCGCGGCGCTCAGCGCGTGCAGCCTCGAGGTCCCGGTCAACGAGATCCTCTGTGTCATCGGCCCCAGCGGCTGCGGGAAGACGACGCTCCTGCGGGTCGTGGACGGCCTTATTCCTGCCGACGAGGGCCAGGTGCTTATCAACGGGACCGAGGTGACGGCGCCGCGGCCGGACGTGGCGATGGTCTTCCAACACTTTGGTCTGTTGCCGTGGAAAACCGTGCAGGACAACGTCGCCTACGGGCTGCGCGTTCAAGGTCGGGCCGAGCGGGAAATCGCAGACGCCGTTCCCCGTTACGTCGAGTTGATCGGCCTGCGGGGGTTTGAGGGCAGCTATCCGTACCAGTTGTCCGGCGGCATGCAGCAGCGGGTCGGCCTGGCGCGCGCCCTGGCCGTCAACCCCATGGTCCTCTTAATGGATGAGCCCTTCGGGTCGCTGGACGCCCAGACACGGGAGCTCATGCAGGAGGAACTGCTGCGGGTCTGGCGGAGTCAACCCAAGACGATGATCTTCGTCACGCATAGCATTGACGAGGCCGTCATCCTTGGGGACCGGGTGGCGTTGATGACCCGGCGACCCGGCCGCGTCAAAGAGATCATCGAGGTCGGCATTTCCCGGCCCCGAGACCCTGAGACGGTGCGCCGGTCCGCGCGTTACCTGGAGTTGCGCGAGCATATCTGGCACCAGCTGAAGGTGGAAGTGGTGGGAGGGGACGGCCCATGAGTGTGGCGGCGGAACGGGGGAGGGCGGCGGGACGCCGGGAGGGCGTGGCGGGGCTGTCGCCCACAGCGATCCGCGTCCTCTCCGTAATGGTCGGCGTCCTGGCCTGGGAAGCATACGGCCGCGCCCTGCATTCGGTGATCTTCACCTATCCGTCGGCGGTGGTGCGCGCCGCGTACGAGCTCATCGCGGCCGGAGAGCTCCAGTTCTATCTGAAGAGCAGCGTGATCGTGCTGTCGTTGGGACTGGTCCTGGCCATTGTCGTGGGGATCCCGCTGGGGGTCCTGATGGGCCGGCGGGCCGTGATCGAGCACGCCGTCGACCCGTACGTGAACGCGCTGTATGCCACGCCGCTGGTCGCCGTCATCCCCGTCATCGTCGTCTGGTTGGGCTTCCAGACCAAAGCGAAGGTCGTCCTGGTCTTCTTGTTCTGCATCTTCCCCATCCTGATCAACACCTATCAGGGGGTGAAGAACACCGACGCCAGGCTGGTGGAGGTGGCGCGGTCGTTCTGTTCGAAAGAGTGGCGGTTGTGGCGTGATCTGATTCTGCCCTCGTCGGCGCCCTTTATCCTGGCCGGGATCCGGCTGGCCATCGGCCGCGGGCTGATCGGGATGGTGGTCGCCGAATTCTACACCACCATCACGGGGCTCGGGTACATGATCGTGCAGTATGCGAACACCTTTCGCATGGACCGGCTGTTTGTGCCTGTCGTCGTGTTGATGATGATGGGCGTGACGCTGACCGGGGCCCTGCGGTACCTGGAGCGGCGGATCGCGCCCTGGCTGTCCGTCGCGCGGGACGAGTAGGAATGCACACGAGGCGGTGGGGAGGTGGGTGATGGGAAGAAGAGGAGGGCGGTCGATCTGTGCGCTGGCAGCGGTGGCCTTCCTGGCCGTCACAGTGGGGTCAGGGGCCGCGCAGCCGAAGCTCAAAATCGTCGGGTTCGCCATGCCGACAACGCCGCCCAACCTGGTGCACATCCCCGTGTGGGTGGCCCAGGAGACCGGCATCTTCGCCAAATACGGCATCGACGCCAAGATCTTCACGTTCGAGGGTGGGCCCTCCGCGTTGCGCGCCCTCATCGGCGGCGGCGGCCAGATCACCGTGGCCGCGCCCGGCATTCCGCCGTTTGTCGCCGCCCTGTCCCAGGGGGCGGAACTCAAAGCCATCGGGACCTATGCGGTGCGACACCCCGTGGCGATGGTGGTGCAGGACGAGATCAAACGCTGCGAGGATCTGCGGGGGAAGAAGATTGGGACGCCCGGCGGGATCGGGGCCTACCCGGAGGTGATGGCGCGCGGGATGCTGCAATCGTGCGGGCTGTCGCCGCGTGATGTGTCGTACGTGAACATCGCCACCGCCGCGCGAGTCCCGGCGCTGGCGACCAACCAGATCGACGCCATTGTGCTCCATGTGGATCAGGTGTATGAGGCCATCAAGATCAAGCCGTCGCTGCACATCCTGGGCCACATGGCGCAGGTGCTGCCCAAGGGCTGGTACGCGGCGTACGTCACCACCGGCGACCAGATCCGCGACGATCCGAAACTGCTGGAGAACGTGGTCATGGCGCTGATGGAAGCGAACCGGTTCATCTATCAAAACCGGGACAGGACGATCGACATCGGGGTGAAGTACACAAAGTTCAGCCGGGACATCGTGGAGAAGACCTACGATGATCTGGCGCGCATCGGCATCTGGCCGGTGAACGAGGGGCTCTCGCCAGATCTGGTGACGGCAGGGATCGAGACGGAGGTGCAGCTGGGCACGATCAGTGCCGCCATCAGGCCGACCTATGAGCAAGCCGTGCAGTGGGGATTCTTGCGGGCGGCGATCACGAAGCTGGGGCGGTGGACCGGCGACGCCCGCTGGCACTGAGGGGGTCCGTCGTCTGCGTGACGGCGCCCCGGCGTCGACGATCCGGGGCGCCGTCACATTACGACCGTGCGCGAGACGTTCGATGTCGTGGTAGCCGGAGCCGGGCACAACAGCCTGGTCGCCGCCGCCTACGTGGCCAAGGCGGGATTTCGGTGCGTGGTGCTAGAGGCACGCGATCGCATCGGCGGTGACACCGCGACCGAGGAGCTGACTCTGCCGGGATTCCGGCATGATACCTGTTCCACGGCGCACAATCTGATCCAGGCCAGTCCCACCCTGCGGGCAAACGAGCTGGGGTTGTCCGAGTACGGGCTAGAGTACATCTATCCCGATCCGGTCGCGCATGTCCCCTTCCCGGACGGCACATGGTTGACGCAGTGGCGTGACTTGGATCGCACCTGCGAGGAGTTTGCGAAGTTTTCGCAACACGATGCTGCGGCGTTCCGGCGGATGATGGCCGAGTACGACGCGGTCAAGAGCGTCTTCGGGGCCTACCGGTACACGCCGATTGGGTTCGGGCCTTCGTTGGACGCGTTGCTCGAGCAGCACCCTGACGGGGCCAGGTGGGCCCGCCGCCAGGCCCAGAGCGGGTGGGAGGTCATCCGGGACGCATTCGACGACTGGCATACCCGTGCGTTCATGCTGTGGATGACGTTCATGACCATGCAGCCTCCCGAGCGGCCCGGGACCGGCTGGCTGGCCTACTCGATTCCGTACGGGCGCCAGGTGCACAGCTGGACGATGCCCAGAGGCGGCTCCGCCGCGCTGCCCCACGCGCTGGCCCGCTGCATTGAGGCGCACGGCGGCGTGGTGCTCACCAACAAACCAGTCGCGCGATTGCTCATCGAGGGAGGGCGGTGCGTGGGTGTAGAGACTGATGATGGGGCGGCCTATCGCGCTCGCCGCGCTGTCCTCTCGACCATCCACATCAAGGACCTGGTCGAGATGGCGCCGTCTGACGCGTGGGGAGAAGAGTTCATCGCAGGAGTGGATTCCTGGCAGGCTGGCGTGTCGATGTTCGTTACGCACTTCGCCACCACCGAGCCGCCGCGGTTTCCCGTGCACCACGGGGCCGTCACCTCGGTGGCCGCGGGGATGCCCGGATCGGTGGACCGCATGCTGAGGGTTGGCAACGAGTTCCACCGCGGGATCGTGGCGCTCGATGATCCGGTCCTGCTGGTGGTGTGCGCCACCGTGGCCGATCCGTCGCGCGCGCCGGCCGGCAGACACACGCTCAAAGTCATTGGGTTTCAGCCGTACGAATTGCCCGAAGGTCCGGCACACTGGGATGAGATTGAAGCCAGCGTCTCCGCGGCCAACCTGGCGCAGCTGCGCCGCTATGCTCCCAACCTCAGCGATGCCACGATCCTGGACGCGCGGATCGAGAGTCCGCTGGGGCTGGAGCGGCTCAACCGGCACAACTGGCATGGCTCCTGCCACGGAGGCGACATGAGTCCTGCGCAGTCGGGCCGGCTCCGACCGGTGCCGACGTGGGCACAGCACCGGTTGCCGATTGCCGGGTTGTATCAAACCGGCGCCACCACACATCCGGGCGGATCGGTTTCCGCGGCCCCCGGCCGGAACGCCGCGATGGTGCTGTTGGCGGACCTGGGGACCAATCTTGCGGATGTGATCGGCCGTGCCTGACGAGCGGACCACGGACGCCATCGCCCATTGGGCGCCCCGCTTCATTGCGCAGGGGGTGGACTATAACGATTTCGTCCGGACGACCGCGCCGCTGGAACGCTGGGAGCAGTGGCTGGATGCCTGGGTGGCGACCGGGGACATGCACACGCAGCAGGCGGAAGAAGCCGAGCGCAGGCGCCGGAGGCTGACGGCCGGTGAGGCGTATGTGCGGGCTGCACTCTGCTATCACTTCGCCAAATTCGTCTGGCTGGTCGATCTGACCAAACGGAAGGCCACGGCCGAACGCGCCGTGCGCACGCTCTATGCGGCCCTCAGCCTGCTGGATCCGAATGCCCAGCGCCTGGAGATTCCGTTCAGCCGGGTGACGATGGTTGGCAACCTCCGGCGGCCGTCGCCGGCCGGGCGGTACCCGCTGGTGCTGCTCCTTCCCGGACTGGATTCCACGAAAGAAGAGTTCTTCCACTGGGAAAACGTGTTTCTCACGCGCGGGATGGCCACACTGTCGCTGGACGGACCGGGGCAAGGAGAGACGGGCGAGCGGATGTCCATCAGGCCTGACTACGAGGCCGCCGTGACCGTGGTCTTGGACGCCCTGCGAGACCGGCCGGCTCTCGATCTCAGGCGCATTGGGGCGGTCGGCGTGAGCCTGGGCGGCTACTACGCGCCGCGCGCGGCGGCATTTGAGCTCGGGGTGAAGGCGGTGGCCGCCATCGGCGGCCCCTACGACTTCGGCGAGTGCTGGCCGCAGTTGCCGTCACTGACGCGGGACACGTTCGTGCACTACAGCGGTGCGCGCGACGAAAACGAGGGCCAGGCGAAAGCGGCCCAGCTGTCGCTGGCAGGGATCCTGCCAAAAGTCCGAGTGCCCCTGCTCGTCGTGTTCGGGAAGCAGGACCGCCTCATCCCCTACCGGCAGGCCGAGCGTGTGGCGGCCGAAGCGCCGAACGCGACACTGGTCATGTACCCGGAGGGAAACCACGCCTGTAACAACATCCCGTACAAATACCGCCCGCTGGTCGGGGACTGGATGGCCGAACAGCTTCGCGATGCGGGTTGAACGCCGCGGGAGTAGATTCCCCACACGTCTGAACGCGCGCCGGCTTTCAGTGGACAGGTGATGGCGCGGCAGTGGGAACTGGCGCGGGACCTGATGCGCCGGCACGACCTTGGAGCGCGGCTATCGTATCTACGATGATCTTGTGCACGGATACGAAGTGGATATCCATCCCCCCGTCATCGACCGGAGCTGCTGCGACTTCTGGCCGTGGGACGAGGCGCGTCCCGTGCCGGAAGGACGGCGGGTGGAGCGGAACGTGGCGATTGTCATCCAACCCAATCCCATCACGCCGGATGAGCGCATGAGCCTGCAGCTGGGGGCGCTGACCATTGTGAGTGATGACGGAGCGCAGTGTCTGCACGGGGTGCCGTTCGAGCCGCTGATCGCGAAAGGGTAAACGAGAGGGCGCGGGCAGCGCCCAACCGCTATCCCTCTCCCGGTGGGAGAGGGACAAAAGGGTGAGGGGCATGACAGACGATCGTACGACCGAGGAGTACTTGGCCACGAACCGGGCGGGCGGCCGGATGCTCTCACAGAGCGCGGCAGAGATCACCGTGCGTCACTTCCCGCCACTCCTCTCTGATGAGCCGCCGGTCCGTGGTGGGGCGGACCGCGGCCCCTCTCCGCTGGAGTATGTGCTGGTTGCGCTCTGCGCCTGAATCAACGTGTCGGCGGCCAGGATGGCCGCCAAGATCCGGTTCGCGTATGATGACCTGCAGACGTCGGCAGAAGGAGTGCTGGACACTCGCGGCCGCCTCGGCCTGGCGCCGGTCCCGGTCCACTACACGTCGGTGCGTCTGGTGATCCGTGTGAAGACCGCTGAGCCAGACGGCCGGGTGGCGCGGCTCGCCGGCCTCGTGGGCCGGTACTGCCCGGTGGACAGCCTGATGCGCGCCGCGGTGCCCGACTATCATGTCAGGTGGGAGCGGTTGCCGTGACGCATTGGATCGGACGCCCGGTTCGGCGGCGTGAAGACCCACGCTTCCTGCGGGGGCAGGCGCGCTACGTCGATGACATCGTCCTGCCCAAGATGGCGCACATGGTGGTGGTGCGCAGTCGTGTCGCCCACGCCATCTTGAGGAAGGTTGACGTGTCTGCGGCGCGGCGGTCGAGCGGAGTGGTGGCGGTCGTCACGGCTGCAGATCTGGCCGGGGTCGTCCGTCCTGCGCTGCCCAATCCGGTGGAGGGGGCGGAGATCGCGCCGGTGCCGCATCCCGTGCTGGCCTCAGGGACGGTGCGGTACGTGGGCGAGCCGATCGCGGCCGTCCTCGCGCTGACCGCGTCGGCCGCCCAGGATGCGGCGGAGGACGTCGTGGTCGACTACGATCCGCTTCCCGCGATCGTTGATCCCCGTCGTGCCCTGAACGGTCCGGTGCGGCTCCATGCACAACTGCCGGACAATGTACTCTCGCGGTGGCAGCGGACCCATGGCGATGTGGACGGCGCGTTCGCCCGTGCCGCCCGTGTCGTACGGCAGCAGTTTCGCATCCCGCGGCTGGCGGCCGCGCCGATCGAGCCGCGCGGCGTGGTCGCAGTGTACGACCCCGGCGCGGACCTGCTTACCGTGTGGATCTCGGCGCAGGATCCGCACCGACCCCTCAATCAGTTGAGTCGCATGCTCGGCCGCCCCGACGACCGGATCCGCGTCATCGTGCCGGATGTCGGCGGTGGATTTGGGAGCAAAGGATCCGTGGCGGTCGACGTCGCGGTCGCGGCTTGGCTCGCCATGCACACCGGCCGTCCGGTGAAGTGGGTGGAAGCCCGCCGAGAGAATCTGGCCACGGCATATCAGGGTCGGGGGCTGGAGGTGGAGATGGAGCTGGCGGTGGATGCAGCGGGCACGATGCTGGCCGTGCGGGCGCGGGTCATCGCTGATCTCGGGGCCTACCTGTACCCGCCCACGGCGATGGTGCCGGTGACCACCTCGATGCTGTTGACCGGGGCATATGCCATCCCCAGCGCCAGCGTCGAGATGGTGGGAGTGGCCACCAACAAGGTGCCCACCGGGCCCTACCGCGGCGCCGGACGCCCGGAGGCGGCCTACGTCGTGGAGCAGATGGTCGATCTGGCCGCCCGGGAACTGGAGATGGATCCGATCGTCCTTCGCCGCCAGAATGTGGTCGCGCCGGACCGGTTTCCGTACCGCACGCCATTGGGCTTCACGTACGACTCAGGAAACTATGAGCGCGCGCTGGATCGCGCCTCCGTCTTGCTCGAGTACGACCGATGGCGCAGTGTGCAGACCGCGGCCCGGCGAGAGGGACGGCTGCTGGGTGTCGGGATGGCCCTGTATGTCGAGCGCGCCGGAAGTGCGTTGTGGGAGAGTGCGGCGGTCAGCGTCACGCCGGCCGGCCGCGTGTTGGTGCGCATTGGCTCCACGCCCAACGGTCAGGGGCACGCCACCATTTTCAGCCAGATCGCTGCTGATGTACTGCAGGTCAACCTCGAGGCCATTACCGTCGAGCAGGGGGACTCGGCCGTGGTCCCGCGCGGGGTCGGCACGTTTGGCAGCCGGTCCACGACGATCGGAGGATCGGCGCTGCTGCGGGCGGCGGAGAAGGTGAAGTCCAAAGCGGTCCGGATCGCCGCGCATCTGCTCGAGGGAAGAGCGGACGATATCGTCTGGGCGGATGGCCGGCTGTATGTGCGCGGAGCCCCGGACCGCGCGCTCACCCTGCCGGAGGTTGCAGCCGCTGCCTACCAGCCCGGTCGGCTGCCCCAGGATTTGGAGATGGGGCTCGATGCCCTGGACGTCTTCCGCCTGCCGGGTCCGGTCTTCCCGTTTGGGGCATACGGGGCAGTGGTCGAGATCAGCCCATCGACAGGAGAGATCCGGGTGCTGCGATTGGTCGCCGTGGATGACGCCGGCCGCATTGTGAATCCGTTGCTGGCGGAAGGACAGGTCATCGGTGGATCGGTGCAGGGGCTGGGCGAAGCGCTGGCTGAGGAAGTCGTGTACGGTGAGGATGGACAGTTCCTGACGGCGACCCTGGCCGAGTACGGCATCCCGCGCGCGGAACAGGTGCCGGAGATTACGAGCGAGTTTCTGGAGACGCCCTCACCGCTCAACCCGCTCGGCGCCAAGGGCATCGGCGAAGCCGGTTGCATCGGCACTCCTGCGGCGGTCGCCAATGCGGTGATGGATGCGCTGGCGCCGCTGCGGATCCGCCATCTGGACTTTCCATTCACGCCGCGCCTGGTGTGGGAGGCGATGGCCAGGGCGCGCCGGAGGTGAGTCAGCTCAAGCTCTGGCGGCTCTGAGAGAGCGTGCGAGCGGCCTCCACACGCCGGGCCAGCATCCCGGTGCGAAAAGAGCGTCGAAGCTCGGGGCTATGCAGTTGCCCTTCGATGCGGCCCAGCAGATGCTCGGCCTGCCGGAACCGGGTCTCGGCCGCCGCCGGATCGCCTTGCCGGAGGCGTAGCTCATACCACGCCAGCTCCACCTCCACCAGCGCCGGCAGCATGGGCGTCCCTTCGAACGAGATGTCCTGGAACGTGTCTTCAGCGGATCGCAGATGCTGCTCGGCGTCGGCCAATCTGCCGTCGTGCATCGCCGACACGGCGAGCACCACATGGCTGAGGCCGGATCCCTCCTGGAATCCTCGTTCCCCCACGGCGGTCATGAGTGCATGGGCGGCTGCGGCCGCCCGAGTGGGGTGACCGGCCAACGTCCATCCGTATCCGATGTAGGCTCCGGCCAGCAGGAGATTATCGGCCCGGCGGTAGCGCCGCAGCGCGAGGTCGGCGTCTTCCAGCGCCTGAACCGCGTCGGTCACGGCACCGCTGTGGAACAGCACGAAACTCTTGACGGTCAGGACCGTCGGCAGTTCCTGTGGAGACCATGTCAGGCCCCGCTCGGCTTCGTGCACGCGCTCCTTCGCCTGGGTGAGGTCCCCTGCCATCAGATAGGCTAACGCGCCCATCGCGGCATCGCTGGGAGACATGTAGTCCAGTTCGCGGGCGATCGTTCGTGCTGCCTCAGACAACGCCGCGGCGCGATCATAGCGGCCGATGAAGAAGTAGATCTGCGACCGGAGGAAATGTACCCACATCAGCCTGCGCCGGTCGCCGATTTCCTGGGCCAGACTCTCCGACTGGTCCAGATATGCCGCCGCGGTGTCCAGGTGCCCCAGCCAGAGGTGCATCACCGCGATGTAACTGAGCGCCGTCGCCTCCCGCGACCGGTCGCTGGCGGCCCGCGCCTCGTCGAGGGCGCTCTGTGCCCACTGGAGCCCGTCGTCGAGCTCGAATGACATCAGGCGTGTCATCGAGAGCAGATTGAGCGCACCGGCAATCGCCCCGTGGTCACCGACCCGTTTCAGCGTGACCAGGGCGTCGTGGGCGATGCGTCCGGCTTCAGTCAGACGGCCGGCATCCCAGTGCGCGGTGGCGATCTCCGTGAGGCACAAGCCCTCGGTCTGTCCGTCGCCGGCCCGGACCGCCAGCTGGTGGGCCGCTTCATATCCACGGATGATGTCGTCAATGGATCGGTTATGCCGGCGGTGGTGTAGTCGCGTGATCTCATAGCGGAGCCGGGCTTCCGTCGCGAGGTCGCCGCGCGCCTGCGCCGTGGCCAGCACGGACTCGAAATCTCCCTGCGCGGCATCATATTGTCCCAGGAGTTGCAGCGCCTCCCCGCGCTTGCGTCGGACCGCGGCCATCTCGGTAGCGGCGCGAGTCTCAGCGCCCAGCGCCAGCGCCTGAGTGTAGGCATCGGCCGCCCGGCGGTTGGCAAACAGTTGCCGGGCGCGATCCCCGGCGCGGATGAGATAGGCGACCGCCTTGCCCGCGTCCCCGGCGCTGCTCCAGTGGTAGGCCAGGAGGTCTATGACCTCATTGACACGCTGGCCAGCCGTCTGCTCTACCCACTGTGCCACTTTGGCGTGGGTGGGACCTCGGACGGCACGCGGCAGGCTGGCATAGGCCACTTCGCGTATCAGCGCGTGCTTAAAGATGTACTCGCGATCCCCAGCCAGCGTGGATGATGGCCGTTCCCGGAGCAAGTCCCGCCCCTCCAGCCGTTCCAGGAGGTGAGGCAGTTCCGTCCGGCCGACGCCCAACGCCATCAGGGTGCCTGCCCAGAAAATTCGACCGACGACCGAGGCGTGCTGGAGCAGCCGCTTCTCCTCATCGGGGAGGCGGTCCAGCCTGGCGGCCAGCACCCCCTGGATCGTCTCGGGGAGGGGGAGCGAACCAATCGCCGCCGCCGCGCGCCACCGGCCGTCGCGTTGGACGATCGCGCCCATGTCCATGAGCATGTGCACGATCTCCTCGACGAAGAACGGATTGCCCTCAGCCTTGGAGACGATCTCCAACCGTACCGACTCCGGCAAATCGTCCACGGCGAGGAGTGCGGCGACCAGCGCACGCGACTCCGTCTCGGATAGCGCCTCCAGGTGCATCACCGCCGTGTTCCGACCGAGCCCACCCCACGGCGTCCGCCGCTCCAGCAGCTCGGGTCTCGCCAGGCACAGCAGCAGGACGGGGGAGTCGTGCAGGTGTGACGCCGTGTACTCGACGAGTTCCAGCAGGCCGTCATCAGCCCAGTGCACATCCTCGAAGACCAACACCAGCGCCGCCGCCGTAGACCTGGCCAGGAGATACCGCCGCCAGGAGGCGAACGCCTCTTCCCGAGCGCTCTTGGGATCAAGTCCGGCGATCGGCGAATCTGGGAAGACGAGCCCCACGAGGAACCCCAGCGCCGCCGCGACGCGTTTGGATCCATCGGGAAGCCAGCGAGTGACGGTGTCGAGGAGCTTCATCCTGGCTGCCTCGGCTGGATCGCCGTCCATGATCTGCGCGTCCTGCTTAAAGATCTCCGCAACCGGCGCGAACGCCAGCCCGTCCCCGTATGGCAGGCACCGGCCCTTGCGGATGGCCGGCGGTTCGGGCAGCGCGCGCAGCAGGGACGCGAATTCCTGCTGCAGCCGCGACTTGCCGACGCCGGGCGCGCCGACAATCGTGACGAGATGTGTTTGCCGCTCCCGCGCCACGCGATCGTAGAGACGGAGCAACAGGTCCATCTCTTCGCCGCGGCCGATCAAGGGAGCCTGGAGGCCCGGGATACCCCGCTGCGTCCGCTCGGGGCGCAGCCCGATCACTTCCCAGGCTTCGATGGGCTGGGCCTTGCCCCGGAGTGTCACCGGCCCCAGCGAACTGGTCTCAGCGATGCCGCGGACCAGCCGTTCGGTCCGAGGCGCAAGCAGGATGCTCCCGGCCTTGGCCTGCTGCTGCAGACGGGCGGCGACGTTGATCGCGTCCGCGGCCAGCCGGAACTCTCCCAGCGCTCCACCTTTGGGATCAGCGACGACTTCGCCGGTGTTGACGGCAATCCGCATCGTCAACCGGGACCGGCCTTCCGCAGCGAGCCAGCCGTTCAACTCCGCCAGCGCATCGCGAGCGGCCAGCGCGGCCCGGACGGCTCGCTCGGCATCGTCTTCGTGGACCTCGGGCAACCCGAAGATGGCGAGCGCGGCGTCACCCAGGTACTTTTCCACCGTCCCTCCGAACCGCCGGACTTCTGCGGCCACAAGATTGTAGAAGCGGCTCAGGATGGCACGCAGATCCTCCGGATCCAGCGTCTCGGCCAGCGCCGTCGACTCGACGAGATCGGCGAACATCACAGTGACGACCCGCCGCTCCTCGGACACGCCGCGTTGTTTGGACGCGGGCGCGGGCGAATCCTTTGGAGGGCCATGCCGGGGCGGAAACGGCGTATGCCGCGTCGAAGTCGAGTCATGGCTCATTCCCCCGCGCCGTGGGGAGGCGATAGATGAGTCTCTATCCGATCTTGAAGTACATTCATGTCTTGGCGGCCATCGTCGCAGTTGGCACGAACGCCACCTACGGGGTCTGGATGGCGCTAGGGGCGCGTCAACCAGAATCCCTGCGCGCCATCTTGACGGGGGTGCGTTTTCTGGACAACCGCATTGCCAACCCGGCCTACGGCCTTCTTCTGATCACCGGGCTGGCGATGCTCTACGCAGGCCACCTGGCTGTGGGGATCCCGTGGATTGCGACGGCGTTGGGCCTCTACATCGTGGCCATGGCGCTCGGCGTGCGGGGCTACACTCCCGCGCTGCGCTCCCAGATTCAGGCCCTGGCGTCGGGGGGACCGCAGTCTGAGGCCTACCGGCGGGCGTCAGATCATGGGCGCACACGTGGGCTCATCGTTATGGTGATCGTGCTGATTATCCTGTTCCTCATGGTGACCAAGCCTGCGTTGTGGGGCTAATGCATCAGTGCGGACTCCGTCATTGTCTCTCGACCACGTCGTCATCTTCGTCGAAGACCTCAGCCGGGCTTCGGAGGACTACGCCGCGCTGGGGTTTACGGTGGTGCCGGGCGGAGTGCATGCGGGTGGTCTGACGCACAACGCGCTCATCCCATTCGCCGATGGCCGGTACCTGGAGTTGCTGGCGCTGACGGCATCCTGGAAACTGGCGGGACTCCGGATACTGGCCCGCAGCGGTCTGGATGGCATGCTGACACGGCGGTCGCCGCTCCTGGGCCGCGCCCTCCGGAGGATCCGGTCGGGGGAGGGGCTTGCCGACTTCGCGCTGGCGTGTTCCCCGCTGGCGGAGGTCGTGGGGGCGGGCGAGATCGATGGGCCGGTGAGTGGAGGCCGGGTCCGCCCCGACGGGCAGGAGGTCTCGTGGCGGCTGGCCTTTCCGCGAGCATCCGTCCTGCCGTTTCTGATCGAGGATGTGTCGCCGCGACGCCTGCGCGTGCCGCACAACGTCGCGCATGCTAATGGCGCAGCCGGCGTACAGGCGCTGACCGTCGCCACGGGGAGTTTCGATCGGGCGGTCGCGTCCTACCAGGCGCTGCTCGGCCGAGAACCGTTTGAGACGGTGGCACCCATCCCCCGCTCGCTGGGGGTCGAATTCAGGCTCAATGGGGTCGTGATCCGGGTGATAGCGCCGATCGGCCCCACGCATCCGTTGCGCGCGCCGCTGGCCCGAAGGGGCGAAGGGCTCTACGGGGTCGTGCTGCGCGCGGATCGGGCGGCCAATCTCGATCCCGTGCGCGCCCACGGTGCGCAGATCACGCTTGCGTCCCCCAGACATTCGGCAGAGCGAATCTCTGGGGGCCTCGAGCCGCGCTAACAACACGCGTGGATTCGGCGAAGCCGGGGGCGACGATGGATATCGCGATCATGGTGGAAGGTCAAAACGGACTGACCTGGTCCCGGTGGCAGGGCATCGCCAAGGCGGTGGAGCGTCTGCGCTTTGCCGGGCTGTACCGATCCGACCACTTCACCAATGCGACTCCGCCGGACAAAGATTCCCTGGAGTTGTGGACGTCGCTGACCTGGCTCGCATCCCACACCAGACGGATCGAGTTTGGACCCCTCTGCACGCCGACGTCGTTCCGCCACCCGGCGTTCACGGCGCGCATCGCGGCGGCCGTGGACGACCTCTCCGGCGGGCGGCTGACATTGGGCCTGGGTGCCGGCTGGCAGGAACGGGAGCATGCCAACTTTGGGTTCGACCTGCTCAGCATGAAGGAACGGTTTGTGCGGTTCGACGAGTCGCTGGAGGTGATCTCGCGGCTGCTGACCGCGGACGACCCCGTCACGTTCTCCGGCCGATACTACCGGCTGCGCGAGGGCATCCTGCGTCCCCGGCCGCAGCGTGCCGGCGGACCCCCGATCCTCGTCGGCGGAAACGGGACGCGGCGGACGTTGCCTCTGGCGGCGCGGTATGCGACGGAGTGGAATGCCACATTTCAAACTCCAGAGAATTTCGCCCGGCTCAGCCGGCGCCTCGATGATCTGCTAGCGGCGCGAGGCCAAAGCCCGTCCTCGGTCCGGCGATCGATGATGACGGGGTTGGTGTTTGGGCGAGACGACGCCGCGGTGCGGCGCAAGATCGCGGAGCGCGGCAGCTCGCTCGAGGAGTCGCGCAGCCGGGGGCTGATCGTGGGCGTGCCGGCCCAGATCACAGATCAGCTCCGTGCGTTGCAGAACGCCGGGGTCCAGCGGGTGATGCTGCAGTGGCTCGACCTCGACGACCTGGAGGGGCTGGAAGAGTTTGCCGGGTTGGTGGCACAACCGTTTCGCCGAATGAGGACGCGGTCGGGCAGTCGCACGGTGGCGGACTGAACTGCGGAGGACCTGAGATCATGCGTCGACCTGCGCTGGCAATCCATGTCCTGGGAGGGGTGCTGTTGCTCGCGTGGCTCGGTCACGCTGTTGCCGCGCCTGGCCGGTACACGCTGCAGGAGTACCCCGTGCCCGCAGGCTCGCATCCGCACGACGTGGCTCCGGCCGCTGATGGCGGAATCTGGTACACGGCACAGACCGCGGGCGAGCTAGGACATCTGGATCCGGCCACCGGGAAGACCAGGCACATCAAACTGGGGGAGGGGTCAGCGCCGCACGGCGTGATCGTGGGGCCCGACGGGGCCCCGTGGATCACCGACGGAGGGCTCAACGCCATCGTACGCGTCGACCCGACGACGAGCAGCGTGCAGCGGTACCCGCTGCCGTCGGAGGCAGGCTGGGCGAACCTCAACACTGCCACCTTCGATCGTCGCGGTCTCCTATGGTTCACCGGCCAAAGCGGGGTATACGGACGGCTCGATCCAAAGACGGGAAAGGTGGACGTGTTTGACGCGCCACGGGGCCGCGGGCCGTACGGCATGTGCACGACACCCGACGGATCTGTGTACTACGCGTCTCTCGCCGGCAGCTACATCGCCCGGATCAATCTCGCCGGCGGCAGCGTGACGGTCCTGGAGC